>Ga0209062_1000699_pt1 | contig 85733 bp, 79 predicted proteins | sample Coa_R2_2_FD_187158 | JGI IMG/M metagenome (GOLD analysis project Ga0209062, IMG submission 187158) | Surface soil microbial communities from Centralia Pennsylvania, which are recovering from an underground coalmine fire - Coalmine... | ecosystem: Environmental > Terrestrial > Soil > Unclassified... | reverse complement strand
AAGGCGAGATGAAACGCCGGTAGCCGTTCGCCGGGATGGTCGGCGACGTTGAGCATCGGGAGCAGGAAGTAGCTACCGTTGATCTGCGAGCCTTCGGGCGGCGTACCCGGTCCGAGGATCTTTCCGTTGAAGATCGCGGGGTAGAGATCGACGAAATGCCACCCCTCCTGACCCGGCGCACGAATCTGCATCGTGATGTCGCCTTGACTGTTGAACGCGCAGCCGTAGCCGAAGTCGGCGTTATCGATCACGACCGTATAGATGTTCCCGGTTTGCGTCCATCCGCCGCCCTTGAGGTGGATGGTGATCGGCTCTCCGGGACCGACGACGGCCGGCGTGATCGTCTCGATGCTCGGTAGGATCGTGTACGTCGTCGCCGCCTGCAGCCCCGAGCCGGTACGTGCAAAGATCCGATGTGGGCCGCCGAGATCGTCCGGCGTGCGCAGCCGCAACGTGAAGCGTCCGGCGCGATCGCTCTCCGACGTCCCGAGTCGTCGCAGTTGCGTCTCCCACCCGTTTCCGCTGATGTGATTCCCGACGACGGTCTCCCATTCGACCGTCACTTTGGTCGCCGGCGGAAACCCGCGGCCCGAGAGGATCAGCGGACTGCCGACGATACCGGACGCGAAATCGCTTGCCAGTGTCGCGGCCGTCCCCTGGTAGCGCAAGGGATCGCGCGCCCGTCGCGGCGATTGCGCCGCCGGGCTCGTCGGCAGGTGCGGCGCGCCCGGGACGATGCGAAAACGCTGCGCCACGACCGTCGGGATCAGCGGCTGATAATTCGGGCTTTGCTGTTGATTCAGATACGGCGCCGCAGCGCCTTCAATCGCCTGGAGGGTGTGCATCCCGATCGCCCCGGTCGCGGGGATCGTCGCGCGTGCCGTTCCGTGGGTCGTAACCGCGGAGAGCCAACCGGTCTGCGCGCCGTCGTACATCAGGTGCCAAACCGCTTCGTAAAAGCGATAACCGACACCGGTCAAGGTGACGCTGATCGGCGTCCCGAGCGGTCCCGCGTGCGGCGAGATCGTCAGTTTTGGAATGACCGTGAAGCCTTGATGCGCCAGCACGGTCCCGCCGGATCGCAAGTCGACGTCGTGAAGGTAGCCGAAATCCTCGGGTACTCTGAAGCGGAGCGTGAGACTCCCCTCGGCATCGGTCGTCCCGTTTGCGAGCGTCCGCACCGCTTCCGGTGCGACGATCCCGAGAAAATTACCGTCCTCGGTCCGCCATTGCGGCCGGCTCGTATGCCAGACGAGCGCAACCCGCGTCCGCGGGGGGAGATGAGCCGCACGGGCGACGACCGGTGTCCCGACCGACGCTCCCGCAGGGGCGAATGTCAGGAGTGCGCCGAGTACGGCGACGAGCACTACTGCGCCCCGGGTTTCCTCGCCGCGAGTTGCAGGACCGCCGCACCGACATCCTGGCCCAGCGGGACGAAGGTCACATGGTGACCCGCCTTGTCCGTGATGTTCAGCGTCCACTTGAGCGTCCCGGTCGGATGGTCCGGCGCCGTATGCAGCGCACCGGCCCAATACGAGCGATGTACCGGTGCGTTCGGTACCGGCGGATGCGACTCGAACTTGAGCGGGACCCTACTCCCGTCGGAGAGCGTGACGACGGCCTGAACGCCGAGACGTTCGATGTCGGCACTGCTGAGCGGCGTCCCGCTCGGGCCGTCGGCGATGACGGCGCGAAATACGATCGTATCACCGGGGAAGAAGACCGATTGCGCGACGCACGGGACCCCCTGTACACCGGGGCGTCCGACCCCCGACGTCACGACGTCGGCGAAGACCCGATACGTTCGGTCTCCTGCGGTGGCGGCGGGGGAGTTCGCGTTCGGCAACGCCTCGGACGCAGGTGCGGGAGCCTGCTGTGCCGCGGCCACGCCGCTCTCCAATAAAACGATGAGCGAGAGGATAGCCAGACTCCCACCCTTCACGCGGGCCCGCGGTTCACTCATGGGCCGTTACCTCCCACCGGCGTTCTTCCTATTAACTATTGCACTAAACGGAGATTAACCCTCCGAGATGACCAGGTAGGCCTCGCAGCTCACCACCTGGTTGCCCGCCAAGTGCTCATAGACGAAGACGTGCCGTGCGGGGCGCGAGTCGGGATCCGGAAACATCGCGATCCACTCCTCGTTGATCGCCTCACGAACCGAGAGCGATTTTACCGAAAAGGCGAGCTTGATGATATCATCCGTCGTGGCCCCGCATTCAGCGACGAGATCGCGCAGGTTCGCGAAAAGGAGGCGTACCTGCGCGGCTGGATCGTTCGGCACCTCCTTCGTCTTCGGGTCGATCCCGAAGATGCTCCCGGTGAAGACGATGTTCCCGATACGCGACGCCGACGGAATCGGATTGACGTGGCTGGCACCCTTTGCGAAGATGCTCCGGCGCCTTTGTTTCATGGCCCGAACCTCCCGTTTTTCTCCAACGGAGGACGGCTAGACCGTCAAGAAAATGCGGCCCGTACTCGCGCGAGACTCGACCTGCCGGTGGGCTTTGGCAGCCTCGCGCAATGGGAAACGCCCGCCCTCGAGGATGCGCACCTCGCCGTCGGCGACCATCTTGAGCGCCGCTTCGAGGGCGGGCCGGATGGCGTCGGCTCGGTTACGGCGATAGTGCCCGCTGCTGTATCCGAGGATCGCACGGTTGCTGCGGTGGAGGAGATCGGTCGTCAAGCTTCCAGGAGACCCCGACGATTGGCCGTAGACGCAATAGCGTCCGAAATCGGCCAGCACCGGCAAACTCTTCGCAAAGACGTCGCCGCCGACCGCATCGAGGACGATATCGACGCCCTTCCCGCCCGTCGCCTCGCGAATGACCTGCGCGAAATCCTCCTTGGTATAGTCGATCGCGATGTCGGCGCCGCAGTCGCGCGCGATTCGGACCTTGTGCTCCCCACCCGCGGTCGCAAAAACCGTCCCTGCACCGAGCCGCTTCGCCATCTGCACCGCGACCGAACCGACGCCGCCCGCGCCCGCATGGACGAGGACGCTCTGCCCTCTTTGTAGTCGTGCCGCGAGCGTCAACAAATTATACGCCGTAACCAAGACCGTCGGCGAGGCCGCCGCCTCGTCGGAAATCGTGCCGTCGACGGGGATGGTAAGCACCTCGCGCGCGACGACGACCTCCGCGTACGAACCGCCCTCGGGCGAGGCCGAGACGCGTTGCCCGACATGCAGCTTCTCGACGCCCTCCCCGAGCGCAACGATCGTCCCCATGCAATCGAGACCCGGGGTGAACGGCATCTTGGGGACGGCGGCCCCAGTCCCGCGGCGCTGCTGAATGTCGGCAAAGTTGACGCTCGTCAATTTGACTTTGATCGCGACCTGACCCGGCCCGGGCTTCGGATCGGGGACCGCTCTCCATTGTAGGACGCTCGGGTCTCCGACGCCCTCTACGACGATTGCATGCATCGAGCCGACGCTTGCTCCTTACACACCGATGCGGATAGCAACGGACACGGTCCGCAGAGACGAGGTTTCACCGTGTACTCTCATACTGAAGGATTTTTCCATCTTCCTTGAAAGTGAGCGCTCGATGCGGACATTCCGGCTGTTCCTCGCCTGCATGGTCTTCGCCGGCTTGACCGTCGCGGCGCGCAGTCAAGAGAACTACACGGTGAAGGTCGGGATCATCAATTCGATCAGCGACGCTCCGATCCTGATCGCCGACAAGAAGGGCTACTTCAAACAAGAAGGGCTCTCCGTCGACTATTCGACCTTCGATTCGGCGGCAAACATGGTCGCACCGCTCGGCGCGGGCCAGCTCGACGTCGCGGCGGGCGGGACCTCGGCGGGCTTGTTCAACGCCGTCGCCCGCGGAATCGACATGCGCGTCGTCGCCGACAAAGCCAGCGATCCGCCCGGCTACGGCTTCGCCCCGCTGTTGGTCCGCACGGACTTGGTCGAGAGCGGGCGATTCAAGACGCTCAAGGACCTCAAAGGGATGACCGTCGCGATCAGCGCAAAGGGCAGCTCGTCCTGGCCGGAACTCGACGCGGTGACCCGCAAGGCCGGCCTGAAGTTCGACGACGTGAAGAACGTCGCACTCGACTATCCCGATCATATCGTCGGGCTGAAGAACAAGTCGATCGACGCGTCGGTCACGATCGAACCCTTCGCGACCGCCGCGGTCGAAAGCGGCGCGGCGAAGCGGATCATGGGGAACGACGAGTACTACGTCAACCAAGAAGTCGCCGTCCTCATATACAGCGGGCAATTCATTCGCAACCATCGCGATGCGGCCTTGCGCTTCATGAAAGCCTACATCCGCGGTGTCCGCTACTACAACGACGCCCTCAAGGACGGCAAGCTCGCAGGCCGGACGGCCGACGACGTCATCAACATCCTGGTCGCCTCGACCAAGCTGAAAGACCCGTCCCTCTACCGCAAAATCGTCCCCAACGGGGTCGATCCCAACGGACGCGTGAACGTCGCCTCGATGGAGCACGATCTCGCGTTCTACCGCTCTCAAGGATTGGTACAGGGGAACATCACGGCCGCGCAGACCGTCGATATGTCGTTCGCAAACGAAGCGGTCAAGCTGCTCGGGCCTTACCGGCCGAATAAATGACGCGCACGTTTCCTAGAGGTACCGAAGGCTGAAATCCAAGCCCAAGTAGTACTTCCCGGCGTTTTCGATATGCATGAAGTGACCTTGAATCTGCTGGGTCACGGCGTGGACGTCCCGGAAGCGGCGCTCGAACGGGTTGCTTTCGAAGATCGCGCTTGCGCCCGAGAGGTTATAGATGGTCTCGACGATATCGCGTCCTTGACCGATCGCGTACGTCGTCGCGATTCGCTGCGCGAAGCGTTCCTCGAGCGGAACGTCCCGGCTCGTCGCAGCCGCCTCCCAGGCGGCCTGCAGCGCCTCGAAGAGGAAGGCTCGCGCCGCTCGCAGGCGCGCTTGCGCCATACCGACCTCGTACTGCACGATCGCGCTCTCTCGCAGCGCGCGCTCGGCCTGCTGCGAATACTTCGTTTGTGCGAGCTCGATGAACGCGTCAAGCGTCGCTCGCGCGATTCCGAGCGAGATCGCCGCGAAACTCGCCGCATAGTAGATCATATGCGAGATCACGTACAGCGGACCGTCTTCCAGCGGCTTCGGATGCTCTCGGGGCACCGTGAAGTCGTATGGGACGAAGAGATCCTCGACCGAGTAGCTATGGCTCCCCGTCCCCTTGAGCCCCATGACGTGCCACACGTCCTCGATCGTCGCTTGGTTCTTGGGAAACAGCAGCGTCCGCATCGCCGGCGCGCCGTTCGGCAGCAAGACCGGCTTTCCGTCGGCCTCACGGATCGGGACGTGCGCGCCCATCCAGGTGGCGTGCCGGCAGCCGCTGGCGAATTGCCAGTTGCCGGTCAGCCGATAGCCGCCTTCGACGACGACTGCGCTGCCCTCGTGCGCCGGACCCCAAGCGACGACCGCCTCCGGGCTCCCGAAAATCGCCCGGGCGACATCGGGTTTCAGAAACGCGGCGATCGAAGAACAACCCGACGCTTGCGCGATACACCAAGCGACGCTGGCATCGGCTTGTGCGATGACCTCGATCGTCTTGACGTACGTCGGCAAGTCCAACTCCGCCCCGCCGAACCTGCGCGGGAGGAGCATGCGAAACAGGCGCGCTTCGTGCAGCGCCGCCACCAGATCCGCGGGGAGTTCTCGGCTGCGCTCGATCTCCTCGGCGGCGGCGGCGATCGCCGGCGCCAGGGCGCGCGCCCGTTCGATGTATTCCGCCCCGGACGGCTCCTTGACGTCGACGCTCACGCACAACCCCTCCTCGAGGAGGCTCTATACCGTCCGGACCTCGGGGACCTTCGCGATCCATGCCGAATGGTGATTCCACTATGAGCATCACGGAACGAGTCGAAGCGACGCACGCGTGGACCCAAGTACCCGCCGACGAGGTGAGTGATGCGATCGTCGCCGCGATGGCGCTCGGCGGGATCGACCACCTCTTCTTCATCTCCGGTTCGGAGATCGCGTTTTATCAGGAGGCGATTGCGAAGGCGCAGGCGCACGGCCGCCCGGCCCCGCGTCTGATCACGATGACGCACGAGCACGCCGGCCTCAACGCCGCGCTCGGTTACGCGGCGGTCTCCGGAAAGCCGGTTGCGACGGCGGTGCACGTCGATGCCGGGACGCTGAATTACGGCGCCGCCATCCATACCGCGTGGCGGAGCGGCCTCCCCGTCTTGATCACCGCAGGCGCTCCACCGGTGAGTTATCCGGGCTCGATGCGCGGCGCGCGCGATCGCGGCGGCCATCTCTGGATGCAGCAAGTCTTCGACCAAAACGGGATCGTCCGGCAATACACCAAGTGGGATCACCGCTTGGAGTATCAAGACAACGCCGGCCTGATGGTGAGCCGGGCGATTCAGGTTGCGACGAGCGAGCCGAAGGGGCCCGTCTATATGAGCTTCCCGCGCGAGATCGCCTCGATGCCGTGTGAAGGCGCGAGCTTTCCGACGGTGCAGCAACTCGGCGTCCCCCGCCCGATCGCACCCGACGAGGGAGCGATCGAAGAGATCGCCCGGAAACTCGTCGCTGCACGTAATCCGTACGTCATCGTCTCGGGCTCCGGACGAAATCCGGCGACGGTCCCGGCGCTGGTCGAGCTCTGCGAACTCTTACAGATTCGCGTCGTCAACGCGATTCAACGCGCGTACCATTGTTTCCCCAAGACGCATCCGCTGTATTGCGGAGGGAGGGAGCAGAGCCTCAAAGACGCCGACGTGGTCCTCGCACTCGAGGCGAGCGTCCCGTGGATGCCCGGCCCCCAGGCGCCGCCGGACGACGCGTACATCGCGGTCGTCGACGTCGACCCGATCCGCCAGCATATCCCGACGTTCGAGTTTCCGGCGAACGTGCGGATGACGGCCGATTCGTTGAAGACGATCACTGCGCTCACCGAGAAGGCGCGTCGGCTCCTCTCGAGCAGCGATCGCAGCCGCATCGCGGAACGAGCCGCGCGCAACGCCGATGCGGCGCACGCGCGCCGCGAAGCGCTCGACCGGGCTGCGCTCGCCAAGGCCAACCAGACGCCGATCGATCCGGTCTTCTTGTCGTATACGATCGGACAGACGCTCGGTGACGACTGCTTGATCCTCGAAGAGCTGTTGCCTCAAGCACAAATCGACAGCTATCTGCGCAGCGATCGTCCCGGCGGGTGGTTCGGCGTCCCCTCCAGCAGCGGCGGATGGGCGACGGGGGCGGCGCTCGGTGCGAAGCTCGCCGCACCCGACGAAGACGTCGTCGCGATCAGCGGCGACGGTTTCTACATGTTCGGGACCGCCAATGCCGCGGTCTGGGCCGCCGGACATTACGGCAAACCGTTCCTACAAATCGTCTACCAAAATCGCAGCTACAGCACCGGCGTCACCGGAGTCACCTCGATGTATCCCGAAAGCTATGCCGCCAAGGCCGGCTTCGAAGGCGGCTATTTCGATCCGCCGATCGACTTCGCGGCCGAGGCGCGCGCATGGGGCGCCTACGGCGAGAACGTCAAGGAACCTGGCGAGATCGCCCCGGCGCTGCGGCGCGGCCTGGAACAGATTCGCAAAGGGACTCCGGCCGTTATCGCGGTCTGGCTCCCGAAGATCCTCGAAACGACGTAACGGTCCGACCCAAGGCGTCAATACTTCGCAACGACGTCGTCTTTGAGCGCCTCCTGCCAGCGGGCGCCCTTCGGCAGGAGGCGGTCGGCCGCACGGACGTTGGCGTAGGTGCGAGGATCGGTGGCTCGAAGCGTCCGGCCTTCTTCGACCGCGTCGGTCGCTTCGAGCAAGAGCTGACGGGCGACGATGATCGCTCGATCCGTCGTCCCCAGATGTTCGCGGGAGCGGTCGACGATTCGCCCCATCCCTTCCTGGAGCGCGAAGTCTTGCGTGTTGATCCCGGTGATCCCGGTGAACGTCTTGGTCTTCTGCAGCTGACGATCGATCAGATAGTCGTTCGAGAGATTGCGCTTGAGCCTGAAGGTTCCCGGGATGAGGTCGTCGGGTCCGCGCCCGGAGCTCGTCTCGCGATCGATCACGTATTCGATCGGGAGCGGCTGTTCGGGATAGAACGAATACATGAAGTTGTAGACGTTCGTGTTCTCGTCGTCGATCGGGACCCAGAAATGCCCGTGGATCGACGGGACGTCGTTATGGCCCTGCGCTCCGCTCACGAAGCCGCGAATCTGCGTCGCCGGCATCACGTAGTGATAGACGCGAACGTAGTCCTGCCCGCCGACGGTTCGGATCCCGGCGTAGCGGAAGCCGTAATCGGTCCGCTCGACCTCCAAGCGTGGTGCGGTATCCGCGTTGCGTAGGAACGAACGGTCCCCGAGATTCATGTTGTGCAAGAACGAGGAATGGGCGGTATCCAGACCCCCCTCGAGCGCCTGAAGGTAGTTTGCGTCTTCATGCGTCTTCGAGACGAAACGGTGGGTCGCGGGGACACGCAAGAGTTCGTAGCCGGGGGGTTCCGGCCGCGTCTCCGGCGGCCCGAGGTAGGCCCACACGATACCGCCCGCCTCGTACGTCGGATAGCTTTCGATCTTGACCTTCGTCTTGAAGAGGCTGTCCGGCGGCTCCGACGGCATGTCGACGCAGGTGCCGGAGACGTCGAACTTCCAGCCGTGATAGACGCAGCGCAGTCCATTCTCTTCGTTCCGCCCGAAGAACATCGGCGCGCGGCGGTGCGGACAGTACGCGCTCACCAAGCCGACCGTCCCGTCGGTCGCGCGAAACGCGACGAGGTCTTCTCCGACGATGCGGACGCGTACCGGCGGACAATCGGGCTCGGGTAACTCGCTCGACAACGCCGCCGGGAGCCAATAGCGCCGGAAGACGTTCCCCATGGGGGTCCCGGGACCGACGCGGGTGAGCCGTTCGTTCTCTTGCGGTGTCAGCATGATAAGGCGTTCGGCGGATCACCACGAATCAACCTCGCGATGATCCACCACAACGGGCGCCGGGGGACGCTCGCCTGGCCTCACGGGACCCGGGAGGGTCGCTTGAAGCGGATGGGACGGTACGCGGCGGTATGATCGCAACATCTCTGCAAGAGCAGCGCGTCGCGATGTATACGCGCAACGCGCTGAAGATCGGTCTCTTCGGTGCCAATTGCTCCTCGGGCCGGGCCGTGACGAAAGTCGAGGAACGATGGCCCGGTGATTGGGAGCACAACCTGCGGCTCGCGCAGCTGGCCGACGAAGCCGGGATCGACTTCCTCCTCCCGATCGGGCGATGGAAGGGCTACGGCGGCGAGACCGATTACCAGGGAGCAACCTACGAGACGATCACCTGGGCGACGGGCTTGCTCGCGGCGACCAAGCGGATCACCGTCTTTGGGACCGTGCACGCCCCGCTCTTCCCCCCGATCATCGCCTCGAAGCAGATGGTCACCGCCGACCACGTCGGGCGGGGACGCTTTGGGCTCAACATCGTCTGCGGCTGGAACGAAGGCGAGTTCGAGATGTTCGGCGTCTCGCCGCAAGACCACGCCGCCCGGTACGAGCAAGGTCAGGAATGGTTCGACGTCGTGCGGATGATTTGGGAGCGCGACGACTTCGACTTCGAGGGAAAGTATTACAAGATGCGAGGCGTCCGGGTGAAGCCCAAGCCCTGGGGCGGGACGCGCCCGGTGACGATGAACGCCGGCTATTCGCCGGAAGGCCGCGCGTTCGCGATCCGCAACTGCGACGCACTCTTCACGACGGCGAATCTCGAACGCAACCTCGAGGCGGTCGCGGCCGAAGTACGGCGCGCCAAAGAAGGCGCTCGCGCCGCCGGCCATGAGATCGGCGTGTATACCGTCGGCGTCGTTACGCTGCGTCCGACGAAAAAGGAAGCGGAGGAATACTTCCGTTATTCCGTCATCGAGAACGCCGATTGGGGCGCGGTCGACAACATCCTCGCGATGAAGGGCCTCGATAAGCTGCCCGAGGCGGAACGCCAAAAAGCCCGCGAAAGCTATGCGCAGGGGATGGGCGGCGTCCCTCTCGTCGGAGATCCGGACGAGATCGCGGCGATGCTCGCACGAGTCAACGAGGTCGGGATGACCGGGATCGCACTCTCCTTCGTCAATTACCTCGACGAGCTGCCCTATTTCATCGCCGAGGTGCTGCCGCGCCTCGAGCGGATGGGACTACGGACGCCCTAAAGCGCGGCCACGAGATCGCGCGCCTGAAAGGCGGTCGGAATGACTTTGTACCTGGCCGCAGCGTCGATCAGCGGCTGGAAATCGCGCGGGTCGAGCGAGGTCGCGTAAACGGTCCGCGCCATATGCGCGATCGTCGCCGGATCGATCCCGGAGAATTTCGCGAGCAGCTCGGCGGTCTCCGTGTGGTGACTGTTGGCGTAGATCGACGCCTGGCGTAAGATCGCGACGAAACGTCGCAGCGCCGCCGTGTTCTTCGCGACGAAGTCGCGATTGGCGAACCATGCCGAGTAGACGATATGATTTCCCAGACCTTCCGTGACCCATCCCAAAACGCGATATTTCCCGCTCCCCATCGCCTGCGAGAGCGTGGGATCGGCCAGCGTTCCGGCCGCGATGCGTCCGCTGTCGAGCGCCGATGCGACCATCGGCATCGGCGCCTCGACGAACTGCACTTGCGAGGAGTCGCCGCCGTTCTTGTCGATCCACGCCCGCGTCGCGACCCACAGCAGATCGCGCAACGCGGGACAGGAGACGACTTTCCCTTCGAGGTCGCGAGCCGTATGCACCGACGAGTCCTTCGGGACGATCATCGCGCTCGAACGTGCCGAGGCGCCTTCGAAGACGGCCGACGGCGCAACGATACTGAGCGGGACGCCGCGCGCGTGCGCGCTGATCAGCGAGATCATGCTCGACTTCCCGACGTCGACCGATCCGCCGGCGACCGCCGCGGCGACGGCGGCGCCGTTGCTGAGCGCCCGCACGTCGACGTCCAACCCGGCGGAGCGGAACAACCCGCTCTGCTGCGCGTACAGGACCGGCGTCACGTCATCATCGGGGGCCGAAGCGAGCCGCAGCGTCGTAAGCGCGGCCGTTTGCGCCCCGGCGCGCCCTATCCCGACGCAAAAAGCTCCCGCGATGAACAGGCCGCGCCGGATACGTGACGTACCGGCCAGGATCGGGTGTCCCTTGCTCGGCATCGGCGGCACCTCCGGAACGTCTCCCACTTTTCTCGGCTTGCAGGCGCGAGCCTTCCCCGCCGGAAAAGACTTCGATCATGACCGTTGCTGAAGCCATTCGTAGCCGTCGAACGATCGGGAAGATCGATGGAGAGGTGCCGCGCGAGACGATCCGTGAGCTGATCGAGCTCGCCACCTTGGCCCCGAATCATCGGATGACCGAGCCCTGGCGTTTCACCGTCATCACGGGCGCGGCGCGTGAGCGTCTGGGTCGTTTCTGGGCGGAGCGCGCCGCACAACATATCGAGCCGGCTGCCCGCGCCGCCTTTATCGAAGGCGAAGCGAAGAAGCCGCTCCGCGCGCCGACCTTGATCGTCGTCAGCACGCGGACCGACGAAAATCCCGAAATCGCCGAAGAAGACTTCGCCGCGACTTCGGCCGCGGTGCAAACGCTGCTCCTCGCCGCACAGGACAAAGGGATCTACACCGGCTGGAAAACCGGCAAGATGGTGCACGATCCCGAGGTCAAGAAATTCCTGGGGCTCGATCCAAGCGATCGCATCGTCGCGGTCGTCTACATGGGGACTAAGCCTCTCGAAGAAGCCAAGCAACGGCCTCGCAAAGTCGACGAGATCATCAATTGGCTCTCCGATGCGGTCCCGGCTCACCCGGTGTAAGCGAGCCGCCGACGCTCATGCGGTACGCTTCTTGTAGGGACCGAGGATCTTGAGCGCGGCCTCGACGCTCGATGTATCGATCGTTTGTTCGACCGCTACGTTCGCGGTGACGTACCCTGCATCTTTGAACATCTGTAAGTCGCGCTTGAGGCTCGCTATGTTGAGTTTCCCATTCGGATCGCAGCCGTTCGGCGTGAGCGCCCTATAGATCTCGGGATTCTTGACGCTCGTCCGCTTGGTCAGTATCGCAATCAATTCCGGGGCGGCCGGTCCGGCATAGTGGCCGTTTTTGAGCGCGTCGTTGTAGAATCGCACCGCCTTGAGATAACCGACCATCCAGCGCGTCGCAACCTCTTTCTTGTCGGCGAATTGCTTGCTGTATAGGACGGTCGCGATTTGCTGATTTGGGTAAAACTGATCGTTCGTCCAGTAGCGCACCGCGACGCCGAGCTGGACGGCGCGCGTCGCGGCAGGCTCGGTCGTGTTTCCGGCATCGATCGAACCGTTCTGATAGGCCAGGACGTGATCGGGAAACCCCATGAAGACTTCGTTGACGTCCTTGTGCGTCAAACCGGCCTTCTGCCAGGCGGCATTCGAGGTGCAAAAGCTGACCGACGCCTGAGCCGGTTCGGCCCAGTTCATCCCCTTGATGTCCCGCAGCGTCTTCACCCTGCCGCTGTCGATCAGCGCCTTCCGCACGAGAATCGGAGAGAAACCGTACCCCGGAGGCGTCGAAGCCTTGTCGGCGACGATCTTGATCTCGATCCCTCGCGCGACACCGTTGTACAAGCCGGCCGACGGACCCGCAGCGGCGCAATCGAGTTGCCCGGTCCCCAAGACACCGTTCATCTTCGCACCGGAATCGAACGGGATGAGACTCACATCGAGCCCTTGTTCTCTCCAAAAGCCCTTCTCTTCGGCGATGAAGCAGGGCGCATCGCTGATCGTGTTTGCGATGCCGCAGGAGACTTTCACGACCTCTTGCCCGCTCACCAGCGGCGGGAACCAGGTGATCGCCGCCGTGGCGGCGGCACCTGCGAGAGCCTCGCGACGCGTGACGTTTTTCATACTCATGCTCCTTCGGTGAAGAAAAGGTTTTTCACATGCGGGCGGCCACCCCTCGCTGGGTATGAGGGGAGAAACGCTGTCGTCATGAAAGGCGGTCTCCATGGTTTCCAGCCTCGGCCTTTTCGTCGCCCGTGCGATCGTCGGCTTGAGCCTTGCCTCACATGGGGCGCAAAAACAGTTGGGTTGGTTCGGCGGACCCGGCCCCCAAGGGGCGGCGCAGTTCTTTGAGTCCATCGGGTTTGCACCCGGTGACCAGCACGTCTCGCGGGCCTCGATCTCCGAGATGACGGCCGGGACGTTGATGGCCCTCGGGCTCGGTGGACCGATCGGTCCCGGCCTCGCGCTCTCCGTGATGACCGTTGCGATGTCGGTGAGCGCCGAGAAAGGCTTCTACGGTCAAAACGGAGGTCTTGAATTTCCCATGCTCTACGCCCTGGCGGCGATGACGTTCGGCGCGACCGGGTATGGTCCGCTCTCGCTCGATCACGCGCTCGGCCTGGAAAAACCGCTCGGGCGGGCGCCGCTCTTCTGGCTCGCGATCACGGCCGGAGTCGCGGCTGGTCTCGTGACGGCTTCGAACCGGAGAGTGCAAGCCGAAGGCCCCTAGCCGTGGCGATACCGCAGCGGATCACCCCGAAAAAGCTCGCCGACTACCTCGAGATCCTCACGAGAGCCGTCTTTCAGGCCGGCCTGTCGTGGGCGTTGATTGAGAGCAAATGGGACGACTTCCGGCAGGCCTTCCACGACTTCGATCCCCGACGCGTCGCCTCGCTCACCCCGGCCGAAATCGCTTGGCTCGCCGAAGAGTCGTCGATCGTCCGAAGCCGCAAGAAGATCGAAGCGACGGTCGAGAATGCGAAAACGATGCTCGCCCTCGATCACGAGTATCACGGCTTCGCCAACTATCTGCACTCGTTCAAGGACTACGACGCCTTACGCAGCGACATCCGCAAGCGTTTCAAGTACGTCGGCGACCTCTCCGTCTATTATTTTCTCTTCCGCGCCGGTGAGCCGGTCCCGCCGTATGCCGAGTGGGCGAAAACCGTCGCGGGCGTCCATCCGCGCATCCGCGAGATGGTGGCGCTGGGCGGTGACGTGACCGCGCAAGCTACGCTCAATTCGACCCGCCGGACGGCCCGCGAGCGGCCTCATAGCCCCGCGCGCTCCCGTCGCGACCGCTGACGAATCCCGGTTCCGGCCGCTGCCGAAATGCGACGCTGATCCGCGGACCGACGGGACGGCGCTCCTTGGGGATGTGGTGCTCCCAATAGCGCTGCGTCGCGCCTTTCATGACCAGCAGGCTCCCCGCTTCGAGATCGAGACGGAACGTCTTGCGGGGGAGCGCTTTCGAGCGAATCCGCATCTCCCGCACCGCGCCGAGACTGACGAGCGCAATGACCGGATTGGGGATGAGCTCGTCTTCATGATCGTTGTGCCAGGCGACGGAATCGTGTTCGTCGCGATACAGATTGAGCGAGATGCTGTTGTACTTGACGCCGGTCACCGCTTCGACGCGTTCGCGCATCGCCTGCAACTCCGGATCTCGTGCAACGGCATCCAGGTCGAGCTGTGCGGTCAGGCGCGGAACGTCGACGATTCGGTCGTACATCGGCCGTCGTTCCGCCGTCCATCGGACGCTGCCGCGCAGCCGCACGAAGAGCCGGGTGCTGGTCGCGTCGTCGAAGACGCCCGCCTGATATTCGATCTCACCCGTGGCACCTCGGATGAGCGAGACCCGCGGCGGCTCGGAAGCGAACAGACCCAGCTGCACCGAACATGTGTTCGCTACCCTCGGCCCGGCCCCTTCAGTCAGGGTGCAGGGCGCGAAAGATGCGCTCGGCCGTCACCGGAAGCTCACAGATCCGCGCCCCGCACGTCGCCGCCACCGCGTTCGCGATCGCCGGCGGGACCCCCGATGTGCTCACTTCGCCGGCCATCTTGGCACCGAATGGGCCCGGTCCGCCGGTCGGCGGGAGGAGGACGATGCGCAGCGGTGGGACGTCGGCGTGCGTGGGGAGCTTGTACTCGCCCAGGTTGAGATTTACGATCTTTCCGTTTTCGACGACGAGCTCTTCGGTCACACCGGAGCCGATTCCGAAGACGACTCCGCCTGCGAGCTGACCCCGATGCGCGACCGGATTGATGATCGTCCCCGTGTCGGCGACCAAGAGCAGATCGTGCAGCGTATATGCACCGGTTTCACGGTCGACGGAAACCTCGGCCAAGAAGCCGGCGAAGTTGCTCCAATCCGGCTCGTGAGGATCGTGCTGGGACGTATACGCCCCCTTCACGTCGTAGCTCTCGCGGCCGTCGAGCAGCCTTGCGACCGCGGCCTCCCAGGTGACGACGGATCCGTCCCAGCCCGCGCCCTCGAGCGCGCGTCGCAGCTCGTCGGCGGCCGAGATCGCGGCCCGACCGATGACGTGCGTCGCACGACTCCCCCCGGCGCCCAGATCGAAGTCGGTCTCGTCGGTCGAGCCGGTCTGCGCATGGACGCGGCTCAAGGGTATCCCCAGTGCCGATGCGACGACACGCTGCAAGACGGTGAGCTGTCCGCCGCCTTGATCGGCGATTCCGCTGCGCGCGACGATATCGCCCGAGCGTTGCAGCTTGAGGGTGACGGTCGTGTTCCCCCCGCCGATGTGACGGACCGTCAATGCGACCCCGCGGCCGTGCCCCGCAGGGAGCGGCGCGCTCGCGTGACGTTTGAGCTCCTGCAGAACTTCGATCGCACGCGGCTCCCGGTACGCCGTCCCGTCGACGTCGGTCTCGCCCTCCCCGACGGCGTTGCGCAGGCGGAACTCGATCGGATCGATCCCGAGCTCGCGCGCAACCATATCGACGTGCGACTCGACCGCAAAGTGGATCTGAATGTCGCCGGGCGCTCGGACATGACCTGCGGGAATCGTGTTGGTATAGACCGAGATCCGCTCCTGACGCATGTTCGGGATCGCATAAGGCGACTTCGCGGCGCCTCCCGGGAGCAGCGTCGGGACCGGTTTGCCGGCCGCATACGCACCCCCGTTGTATAGGACGCGAATGTCGAGCGCGGTGAACTTGCCCTCGCCGTCGACGCCGCTGCGGATCGTGATATCGGCCGGATGACGGACATTGGTCGTCTCCATATCCTCGAGATACGTCTTGACGTATTTCACCGGCCGCTTCGTGGCGCGCGCCAAATAATAGCAGGGAAACTCGTCCATCGAGAATCCCTTCGCCCCGAAGTCGCCGCCGATGTAGGCCGGCTCGACGACGATCGACTCGGGCGGGATCCCGGCGCAGACGGCGAGCTGCTGACGTAACAAGAAGGGCGACTTGTTCGTCGTGACGACGTGCGTCTTGCCGGCCTCGTCGATCCAGACCAGCGTCGCGCGCGGCTCGATGAAGCCGCCGTGGTAGCGCGGCGTCCTGAAGCGATGCTCGAATCTCCGTGCCGCGCGGCGCAACCCTTCCTCGACGTCGCCCTTGACGTCGACGACGCGGCCGTGCATGTTCGGGTGCGGCGTGATCGGCCGCTGCTTGCCCAAATAGGGATAGCGCTCGGGGTGCTCGTGCAGAACGGGCGCGCCGTCGGCGAGTGCTTCGGAAGGCTCGAAGACCGCGGGCAGTTCATCGTATTCGACTTCGATCGCGAGGACCGCCGCTTCGGCGGCCTCACGCGACTCGGCCGCAACCGCGGCGACCGTATCGCCGATGAAGCGCACACGATCGGTCGCGAGGACTGGCCGATCGAACAACGCCCGGCCGTAAAACCGTTCGCCGATATCGTTCCCCGTGAGGACGGCATGCACCCCGCTCATCGCACGCGCCGTACTCGTCTCGATCCTGACGATGCGCGCGTGCGGAACGGGGCTGCGCAAAAACGCCGCCCATAACATGCCAGGCATCTGGAAGTCGGCGGCGTATTTCGCCTCACCACTCACCTTTGCACGGCCTTCGACGCGCAACTCCTCTTCACCGAGGAGCCCGACGCCGGGGGCCGGAGGAGCTTGTGTGACCATGCGTCCTACCGTCTTGCGCCGTCCCACGACACTCCTGCTGATCGGCCTCTCGATTGCGCTGCTCTTCGGCGCACGGGTGAACGCCGCCGATCCTTATGACGTCTACGCCGAGATCTCACTCACCGGCCAAGGCGCCTTCGTCGGGATGGGGCAACAGTTGGCGCTGCGCGGTGCCGAAGGCATCATCAATCGCACCGGCGGGATCCACGGCCGACCCGTGCGCTTCATCGTCCGGGACGACGGGACCAATCCTCAGTTGGCGGTCCAAATTTTCAACGAACTCGTCGCCAAGCACGTCCCCGTCGTCCTGGGTCCCGGATTCTCGGCGCCGTGCTATGCGGTCTGGCCGCTGGTGAAGGAACAGATCGTCAACTACTGCCTCGCGCCCTCGATCCACCCCGAGCCGGGGAGCTACGCCTTCTCGGCCTCGGTCTCGACCAAGGACCTGGCGCTCGCCGGGATCCGCTTCTTCCACGCCAAGGGTTGGAAGAAAATAGCCGTCCTCGATACGACCGATGCGACCGGGCAAGACGGCGACAACATCATCAAAGAGAATCTCGCCCTCCCCGAGTTCAAAGATATGGAGATCGTCGACTTCGAGCACTTTGCGCCGGGCGACGTCGGGATCAGCGCTCAGCTGGCGCGCATCAAGTCATCGGGGGCGCAAGGACTCATCACATGGGTCACCGGGACGCCGTTCGGGACCGTTTGCCGGGGGATCACGGAGAGCGGCCTCGACATCCCCACGTTCACCAACGCCGGGAACGTGAGCTATGCGCAGATGGCGCAATACAAAGCCTTCCTCCCGAAGAACATGTACTTCACCGGGTACCGCTTCCTCGCGCGTAACATCCCGACGCCTCCCGCCGTCCGCAAGGTGCAGAACGACTTTTACGCCGCGATGCACAGTTTGGGTGTTCGGCCCGACACGCTGAGCAGCGTCTCCTGGGATGCGATCTTCGTCGTGGTCGACGCGCTACGCCATACCCCGGAAAACCCGACGCCGAAACAAATCCACGACTACATCGAGCACATCAAGAACTTCCCGGGGATCAACGGCTTCCTCGATTTCACCACGGGGAACCAGCGCGGGGTCGATGCGAGTGCGGCGATGATGGTCCGCTACGACCCCGCGACGCCCGCTTGGATACCGGTGAGTAAGCCCGGAGGACTACCGCTCTGACTCGGTGCTCAGCGCACCGTGCCGCCCGGTTTGCTCGCCGCGATCCACGCCCCGGTACTCGGATTCCAGCGGATCATCACCACGTCGTCCACTCCGATCCCCCGCTGGTTGCCGACGCGAAAGTCATAGATCCCCGTGATGCCGGCGAAATCATGGAGATTTTCGATATAGTTTCGGATCTGCTGGGGTGTCGCGTTCGTCCCCACGTGACGTAATGCATCGACGACGATCATCGCGGGGTCCCACGACAATCCGCTCTGTAAATCCGGCGTCATCCCCTCCGCCTTTATCGCGTTGAGCCAGATACGCTGCGCCTGCCCGACGCGCGGCGAACGGGCGACGTTGGCGGCGTAGCTCAGTCCCGGGAAGAACAGCTGCTTGGGCATGAAGCCGACGTATTCTTTGAGCTGCGAGGTCACCATATTCGCGCTCGAAGCGATGATCGGGACATCCAGCCCCGCCCCCTGCAACCCGCGCAACGCCGTGGCGAACGGCGTCCCGGGAACCCACACGATGAGAACCTGCGGGTTGGCCGCTTTGATCTTCGCCAACTGCGCGGAGACGTTTACGTCGCTCGGATTGAAGTGTTCGGCGTCGACCAGAGTGACGTCTCTGTTCTCCGGCAGCTTGAGCGCGTCGGCGAGTGCGGCGTCGCCGTCTTGGCCGGAGGCATCGGTGCTGTTCAGCGACGCCACGCGCTTCCACCCCTTGGCTTTGAAGAAACGCAGCGTCGCGACGAGTAGGTCCTGCGTGCTGATGCTGGACGAAAACGTGTACGAGCCTTTCGGCGGATAGATCGCCGGCGAGAGACAGTACTGGACCGGGCCGTTTGCAAAGAGCGGCATCATCGCCTTGCACATCGCAGAAAGGAGCGAGCCCATGACGATCGGGACCTTCTTTGCGATGAGCGCGTTCGACAACTGGACCGAGACTTGAGGATTGGTCTGGTCGTCGAAGAACACGAAGCGGATCGGCCGTCCGTTGATGCCGCCGGCCTTGTTGACGACCGACTCGACCGCGCGAAGCTCCTTTTGGTGTGTTTGACCGATAAAAGCTCCCGGGCCGGTCAACGGTAAGATGACGTTGATTTCATAGGGATTTTCTTGGCTTCTCACCGGCGAAGCCAGCGCGATCAGCGAGAAGACCGTTACGATGAAGAGGCCGCGTCGTAGAATCATGCCCCTGTCTCCATGAATCGACCGAAGATGAAGATCGGAGATTTCCATTCCGCTGCCGGAGTAGGGTCTCTCCTGCGGCCGCGGCCGCGCCCTGAAATCCGCCGACCAGCCGCCCTTCGAGGGTCGGACTCGCCCCGGCTATTCCGTCGGGTCCTTGACCATCGGCGTCGTTTCGAACTCATAGTTCCCCAGGACGCCGCCGCGCCGTTCCGTTTTCAGAAAATAGACGTTCAAGATGATGTCGCGTGTCACCGGATCGATCTCGATTGGACCACGTGGGCTCTCGAACTTCATCCCTTTCACGATTTGCATCGTCCTGTCGGGATCGAGCCTGCCGTGTTGCGCCTCGACCACGCGATAGACCGCGTTCATCGCGTCGTAGGCCGCGACGGCGATGAAACTCGGATTTTGATCGGCGCCGTACGCGGCCTTGAAGTCCTTGACGAACTTCCGGTTGAGGGCCGAATCGTGCATCGCGGTGTAGTCGGAGGTGCTGTAGACGCCGATCGCGGAGTCGCCTTCGGCCGGCAGGATCGCTTCGTTGACGAGCGCTCCATTGACGAGCACTTTGGTTCCGTTCCGCTCGATGCCGCTGGCTTTGACCGCCTTGAGAAATTGAATTCCGCCCCCGGTCGCGTTCAGGAAAACGTAGAGCACCTTCGGCCTGGCATCTTTGGCCCGCTGCACGTACGCACTGAAGTCGGTGTTGTTCACCGGGATACGGGATTCTCCGAGCACCGTCCCGCCGGCGGCGGTGAACGCCTTCGCAAAGGCCGTCCCCGCATCGATACCCGGGCCGTAATCTTGAAAGAGCAAGTATGCGGTATTTCCGACGGACTTGGCGGCCCAGCGGCCGAAGGCGTCGGTAATCTGCGCTTGGGTGAAGCCGAAACGCGCGGTGTAGGGCGCCTTGGCCATGATGCCCGACGTCGCCGCATTGACGATGAAGAACGGGATCTTGGCCGCCGTCGACAGCTGTTCCATCGCGAGTGCGTTCGGCGTGTAGGATGTCCCGACGAGCAGCTCGACCCTGTCTTGGACGATGAGCTCCTGGGTCAGGCGGCGCGCCGTCTCGGGCGCAATCCCGCCGTCGTCGCGCTTGAGTAGGACGATTCTCCGTCCGGCGACGACGTCGCCGTGTTCCTTTTGGTACGCGGCGACGGCGGCGTCGAATTCTTTCCCCAACTCGACGTTGTCACCGCCCGAGAACGAGAAGACGATGCCGACCTTGAGCGGCGCCGGTTGCTCGGCGAAGGCAGCCGCTGCGAGGACGACCGTGAGCATTGCGGAGAGTGCGAGCGCAAACAGGCCGGACACGATCGGCGAAGGATTCCCCTTCGCCGAGATACCATCCCTGCACCGATGACCGCCGATCGGCTTTCGCCGTGCGACCGAAACGCGCTCACGATCGGAATGGGCCTCTTACTATTCTGGCTCCTCGCTGCGGCCACACCGAAGGCGCAAGCCGCCCCGTGGCTCTTCGTCAGTGATATTCATTTCGATCCGACCAACCACCGTCGTCTCCCGGTCGGGTATGGACGCGACACCAACCTCGCGCTTCTCGATTCGGCGCTCCTCGAGATGAAACGGGTCGATCCCGACCCGCCGGTCGTCATGATCACGGGCGATTTTCTCGCCCATGGCTTCGACTATGCCGGAGCCGAAGCGACGATGGCCGAGATCGCGCGAAAGTTCGACCGCACTTTTCCTCATGCCCAATTCGTCATCGCGCTCGGAAACGAGGATTCCGGCTGCGCCGACTACGGACTCGCCCTCGATGCGCCGTTCCTGCGCGCGACCGCCAGGGCATGGGCTCCTTTGGTCGATCGCAACGGTGCCGCACCTTCGTTCACCGCGACCTTTCCCCGCGACGGTTTCTATATCGCCCGCCTCCCGCTTCGCCGCACGATCGCCGTCGTCGTCGACGACGTCTTCTGGTCGCCGCGCTCCTTTCCGGGATGCGGAGGCAAGCCGGGCGGGGACGCTCAAACGGCGATCGATCTCACTCGCGCCTTACATCGCACGCCGAACGATCGGCATTGGATCGTCGGCCACATCCCGCCGGGGATCGACGCCTACTCGACGGCCCACCTCGCCCGTCGCTTGTTGGTCGTCTCGTTCTTCGATCCACGCTGGCGCGACAGGCTGCTCTCGCTCATCGCCGATCCGCAGACGAGGGTCTCGCTGGTCATCATGGCGCACACGCACAAGTTCGCGTATCGCATCGTCGGGCGGCCGGAGGATCCGATCCCGTTGCTGACGATCCCCTCGATCTCCCCGATCTTCGGCAATGCGCCGTCGTTCCTGACCGTCGACGTCGATGCCTCCGGGACGATCCGCTCCGCCGAAGACCATGCATATCTCGACGGCCGTTGGACCGACGTCGGCGGTACGCGCTCGCTCGGCCTGTCGGCCTTCACCGGTCCCGAACTCGTCCGGCTGCACCGTCGGCTCGCAAACGACGCCGAACTCCGCAAGACGTTCGCCAGGCTCTATGAGTCCGGCGCTCCGCCCGAGATCGACGACGCGAATTGGCCGACGTATTGGTGCGCCGCATCGACCTTCGGTTCGACCGCCTTTCGTCGGTGTGCCGCGCTAGGCGGCTTCTCCGTCTTCACCCGCCGCGCGATCATCCTGGCCGTAACCACGGCCGTCGTCTTGCCGACCGCCGCCGGGCTCGTGGGATGGTTCGTTCTGCGTCGACGCCGACGGTTGCGCACCCCCTAAGCTCTCAGAGCAGTTTCTCCGGCGTGATCGGGAGCTCGCGGATGCGTTTGCCGGTCGCATGGTAGACCGCGTTGGCGATCGCGGCGGCGACGCCGGTGATCCCGATCTCGCCGATCCCGCGTGCACCCAGCGGATTGAGCGCGTAGTCCGGTTCCTCGATGAACAGGACCTCGATCTCGCCGATATCCGCATTGACCGGGACGCGATACTCCGCAAGGTTGTCCGTCAAGAGGCGCCCCGTCCGCTTGTCGACGATCCCCTCCTCGAGCAGCGCTTGGCCGATGCCGAAGACGATCCCGCCGAGCATCTGGCTGCGTGCCGTCTTCGGATTGAGGATACGACCGCAATCGAAAACGCCGAGCGCACGCGTCACGCGGACGCGCCCAAGCGCTTCGTCGACGCGGACCTCGATGAATTGTGCACCGAACGACTGAAACGCGTATCGCCGTTGCTCGTCGCCCGGAGCGACGTCGCTCATGATCGACAGCGTCCCGCCCGAGAGCCGTGCCGCTCGCGCATAATCGACCGGCTCTCCGGCCAGCTCGATCGCCCGGCGCCGCAGTTCCTCGCAGGCCTGCTGCACCGCGGGCGTCACGCTCGCGGTGCTCTGCGAGCCGCCGGCGACCGGGGCGCGCGGAAAATCCGAATCGCCGAGGCGACACTCGATTCGCTCGATCGGGATCCCGAGCGCATCGGCCGCGACCTGTGTCATGATCGTGTACATCCCGGTCCCCAGATCGTGGGTCGCGACCTCGACGATCACGTGCCCATCGGATCCGGCGGTTGCGCGTGCGCTCGCGGGGGTGCGAAGACCACCGTACGTCGCGGTCGCGACGCCCCAGCCGATCAATTCGTCGCCTTCGCGCATCCGGCGCGGCTCCTTGGGGCGGTTCCTCCAGTTGAAGCGTTCCGCGCCCAGTTGCAGGCACTCGACGAGATGGCGGCTCGAAAACGGCAGGTTGTCACGCTCGTCGACCTGGGCGTCGTTGACGATCCGGAACTCGACCGGATCGATCCCGAGCTTCGCCGCGAGCTCGTCGATCGCCGATTCCAGCGCAAACAAGCCGGGCGCTTCCCCCGGCGCACGCATTGGCCCGGGCGCCGGCATATTGAGCTTGACCGCTTCATGGCGAATCCGCACGCTCGGAGACGAGTAGAGAAACGACGTCGTCAGCGCGGGCGGCTCGATGAACCAGCCCGCATAGCTGTCGGCGACGGTCGCCGAATGCTCGATCGCCGTGAAGCGCCCTTCTTTGGTCGCGCCCAAGCGCAGGCGCTGGACGGTCTCGGGACGGTGGCCGGTCAGCAAGAAGACTTGCGCGCGACTGAGCATCAGCTTCACCGGGCGTCCCAACTCGCGTGCGCACATCGCCGCGACGACGGTGTGCGCATGCGAGAAGCCCTTCGACCCGAATCCGCCCCCGACAAACGGCGAGATGACGCGGACGTCTTCGGGCTTGAGCTGAAAGATCGCGGCGAGATAGTTTCGCGAGCCGATCATCCACTGCGACGGCTCGTAGACGATCAACTTGTTCCCGTCCCAGCGGGCGATCGCCGTGTGCGGTTCCAGCGGGCTGTGGGATTCGGTCGGGGTGCGATAGGTCGCGTCGATCGTCGCGGCCGCATCGCGCAGCGCGGCCTCGACATCGCCGCGCTCGTACTGCATCGGCTCACCGAAGAACTCCTCGGGAAGCCAGCGCTGAGCTTGCGGATCGTCGAGTGAGACGACGGGAGGCCGCGCGTCGTAGGCGATCTCCACGAGCGCCGCGGCGGCACGCGCAGCCTCGAGGGTCTCGGCGACGACGACCGCGACTTGCTGACCGTAGTGGATGATCTCGGGCCCCTGGAGGGGGATGAACGTCTGGGCCGGGACGATCCCGCTCATCCAATCGATCGCAGGCTGGGTGAAGCGGGTCGCGTTTTCATGGGTGAAGATCCGTAAAACGCCGGGGACGGCACGCGCCGCCGTCGTCTCGATCGAGAGGATTCTCCCGCGCGCGATCGTGCTCGAGACGACGACGGCGTAGGCCGCATGATCGACCGGCATATCGGCTGCGTACTGCGCCTGACCGGTGACTTTCAAACGTCCGTCGACGCGATCGAGCGCCGTCCCGACGAGCGTCGCCGTACGAGTGATCGTCGTCGTCATCGCCCGCGTACCACCGTTTCGAGTGCACGGACGACCGCACGCTTTGCGAGTTCCACTTTAAACGCGTTGTCGCGGCGGGGGACGGCGCCCTCGAGTGCTGCGAGCGCGGCTTCGGTAAACGTCTGCGCCGAGGCGCGCTTCCCGGTAAGGATCGCTTCCGCTTTGCGGACCCGCCATGGGATCGTCGCGACGCCGCCCAACGCCAGACGCGCCCGGGAGATCGTCTCACCCTCGAATTCGAGCCCGGCCGCAACGGAGACGAGCGCAAATTCATAGGAGGCGCGGTCGCGCACCTTCAGGTACGTCGATCGACGTTGTGCCTGGTCCCATCGAATCTCGACCGCCGTGATCAGCTCGTCTTTGAGCAGCACGTTCTCGAGGTTCGGCGTCTCTGCGGGGACGAGATAAAACTCCTCGAGGGGGATACGCCGCGTCCCGGCCGGCCCGACCGTCTCGACGACCGCGTCGAGCGCGATCAGGGCGACGGCCGCGTCCGAAGCGTGGGTCGCAATACAGTGTTCGCTCGTCCCGAGAATCGCATGGCTGCGATGAACGCCCTCGAGCGCGTCGCAGCCGGTCTTGGGCTCGCGTTTGTTGCAGCGCGCGGCCGGATCGCGGAAATAGGGGCATCGGGTACGTTGCAGCAGATTCCCGCCGAGGGTCGCCATGTTCCGCAGCTGGCCCGACGCGCCCGCGAGCAGGGCTTCCGAAAGCATCGGAAGCCGCTGCGCGACGGTCGCATCGTAGGCGATATCGCTGTTGCTGACCAGGGCGCCGATCCGAATCCGCCGATCGTTCACGTCGATCGCTCGAAAGGGAAGCGCGTTGATGTCGATGAGGACGGGCGGCTGTACGACCCCGCACTTCATGAGGTCGACGACGTTCGTCCCTCCGGCGATGACGACCGCCCTTTCGTGTTCGCCCATCAGGCGCAACGCTTCACGCGTTGAGCGCGGCGCGAGGAGATCAAACGCTTGCACGACGTCGCACCTCTTCCCGTACGGCTGCGACGATATTCGGGTACGCTCCGCAGCGGCAGATGTTCCCGCTCATCGCTTCGCGGATCTCGTCGTCGGTCTTGGCGCGCCCCTCGTGAACGACGCCGAGTGCGGAGATGATCTGCCCCGGCGTGCAGAATCCGCACTGGAAGGCATCGTGCTCGATGAACGCTCGCTGAAGGGTGTGCAGGGTTCCGTCGACCGCGACCCCTTCGATGGTCGTAATCTCATCGTTCCGGTGCATCATCGCGAGCGTCAAGCAGGCAAGGACTCGGCGACCGTTTATGAGGACCGTACACGCTCCGCATTGCCCCAGGTCGCAGCCCTTTTTCGTCCCCATGAGACCGAGACGCTCGCGCAAGGCGTCGAGCAACGTGACGTTCGGTTCGAGGTCCACGCGCAGCTCGTCGCCGTTGATCTTCAGCGTCACAGGCGGCATACGCCGATCACGACACGGCGGCGGGCCGAACGTTTGCGGCCACCCACGCCAAATTTGCGAGCATCAAGGCGCCGACCACGAGGAAGACCGCCGAAAAACCGAAGTGCGCCGCGACGGCGCCGCCCAATAGGGGGCCGATAAACCGCCCGAAGAACTGGGCGGTCGAGGTGATGCCGTAGACGTGGCCGCGCTCTTCGGGCCGCGCGATTCGGCCGATCAGTGCGTTCGCGCTCGGCAAGATCCCGCCCAGGAAGATCCCGACGCCGAAGCGCAGCCCCAGGAACACCCAGATGTTGGCGACGATCGCCTGCGGGAGCGTAAAGAGCGCCGCGCCGGCCAGCGAGGTCAAGAGGACGGGACGATAGCCGAGCCTATCGCTGCGGCGCCCCAGAAACGGAGAGCCCAGGAGCCCGGCGACCCCCGTGACCGCAAGCGCCGCACCGGTCGCGGTCCCCACCCAGGGGACGTCTCCGACGATGCTTGCTACGTAGAGCGGCAGAATCGGGGTCAGGCCGATCGCGGTGACCTGCGCCAGGAGGATCACGACGAACATCGGCGCGAGGTCCGGATGGCGGACGACCGCCGAGACCTCGCGCCACACCGGTGTGCCTTTCGAGACCTCGCCGCGCTCGAACCCTTCCCGAACGAGCAGGGTCAGCGTGACGGCGATGAAGATGATACCGGCCGCCGAGTAAAAGAAGACCAGCCGGTAGTCGTGGAATTGGTCGGCGAGGAAGCCGCCGACGAGCGGACCGATCAACGTCCCCGCAATCTGGCCTGTCGAGAGCCAGCCGAGGGCAAAGCCGAGGTTTTCTTCCGGCGCTTGCGTCGCGACGAGCGCCATCGCGGAGGCGGAGAAGCCGCTGAAGGTCCCCATCACGACTCGGATCGCCAGGAGTTCCCAGACGTTGTTGCACAGCCCCATCGCCGCCATCGTGAGGCCGACGGCGATCGAGGAGCGCAAAACCATCGCCTTGCGTCCTACACGATCGCTGAGATGCCCCCAAAACGGCGAAGCAAGCGCGGAAAAGATCGAATTGATCGAGAGGATCGTCGCCGTCCAGTACTCGACTTGCTGAAGCGGATGGACGCCGATTTGGATCAGAAACAGCGGGAGAAACGGAGACGAAATCTGGTATGAGCCCGAGACCACCGCCTGCACGATGACCATGAGCCATAACGTCCGTCGCCACTCCACTTAGGGGCGCATACGAAGTGCTCTACGTCGGGACCTGCGGCTACTCGTACCCTGATTGGGTCGGGACATTTTATCCGCCGACCACCAAGCAGCGCGAGATGCTCCGACTCTACGCGCGGCGCTTCCCCGCGGTCGAGATCGATGCGACGTACTATCGGATCGCCTCGCCGAAGACGTTCGAGACGATGGCCCGCACGACGCCGGAGGGATTCCGATTTACCGCCAAGCTGCCGGGCTCCCTGACCCATCTCGCCGCGCCCGCCGAGGCGCGGCTCGAAGACGCCCGATACTTCCGCGAAAGCATCGAGCCGCTCATCGCGTTCGGCAAGCTCGGCTGCGTCCTCATGCAGTTTCCGCACGGCTTCCATCCCAACCGGACGACGCTGGCGCACATTCGGCGGTTACGCGAAACGCTGGCGGACCTGCCGCTGGTCGCCGAGTTTCGTAACGACCGGTGGCAAAACAGCGAGACGCTGCGATTCCTCGCCGAGCTCGAGATCGGCTGGTGCAACGTCGATCAGCCGCAATTCCAAGGGCTTCTCCGCCCAAGCGCCGACACGACCTCAGCGATCGGATACGTCCGATTTCACGGACGGAATGCGCGGACGTGGTGGAAACACGAGCACCGCGATGAGCGTTACGATTACCTCTACAGCATCGAGGAGCTCGAGCCGTGGGCCGGACGCGTCGCCGAGCTCGCGGCCGATGCGAACGTCCGCGAGGTCTACGCCTTCTTCAACAATCACCGCCGCGGACAGGCACCGCGCAACGCAGAGCAATTCGCGGCGTTGCTGCGCCCGCTCGCCGTCGGCCGGATCGCCCGGGCCGCAGACGAGCCGCCCGCCGAGCAACTGCGCCTGATCTAAGTCCTGGCCGCTCCGGGTTCATCCCGATGCCTCCCCGACGCTCACGGCCTGCCTCGGCCCTTCCCAGGCTGCAATCGCCTGATCGAGCGCTTGGGGATCGGCGCCGTAATCGGCGATCGCCGCCTCACGCGTCACGTAACCGTCGAGGACGTCGTCGACGATCGCTTCGAAGCGGCGGCGACGCGGATCGCCCAAACCGCCGCCCCCGCCTTTCTCGTGTTGAAACGACTCGCCGCGCAACAGCACCGCACCGGCGAAGCGGCTCGGCATCGCCCGTTCCTTCGGCGTCCCCGGATTGAGGACGCAGCTCGCCGGCCGTCCCGGTCGCCCGCCGTCGCGTCCGAAGGCGGGAACTTCGTGTCCCGTCCCGCGCATCGAGACGTGCGCGCTCGGCGCGAGGATCTCGACGCGTCGGCGCGCCGCCAGGCCACCCCGGTATTGGCCGGCGCCGCCCGAGTCGGGGATCAGCTCCCAACGGGTGACGCGCGTCGGAAACTCGTTCTCGAGGATCTCGATCGAGGCCGTGCGGCAGTTCGACAACAAGACAGCCGTCCCCGACGGTCCGTCGGAGCCGACGCGGCCGCCATAGGCGGAACCGAAGAGCTCGTATTGGACGAAAGGGGTCCCGTCGTCGCGCGTCCCCCCGATCGACGTCGCGCCGAAACCGCCGACGCCGGCCATGCGGCGCTCCGGGACGAAGCCGCTCAAGGCATACAAACACGCCTCCGTCACCGCGATGCAGGTCGACATATACGCGTTGGTCGGTGCGGGAAAGTCGGGGTCGACGATCGAGCCGCGCCGGAAGGTCGTCTCCACCACGCGTGCGACCCCGCCGTTGTTCGAGAGCGTCGGATCGATCATCGCGATCAGCGCATAATAACAACAACCGCGCGCGAGCGGGGGCCGAATGTTGACCGGCGAGTCGGCCTGATCGTCGGAATCGCGGAAATCGAAATCGATGCGCTCGCCCCGCTTGGTCACCCGAACGTGTAAGCGAAAGCGGGTCCGGGGTCCCGCATCCAAAAACGTCTCGCCCTCGTGGGCGCCGTCCGGCCACCCTCGCAAAGCGCTGCGGATGCGCCGCTCCGCGACTTCTTGCTTGTACTCGAATGCGGCCAAGAGGTTCTCTATGCCGTACCGCGCGATCGTCTCCGCGAGGCGACGCTCGCCCAGCCGCGCGACGCCGATCTGCCCGCGGATATCGCCCAAGACGACGTCCGGATCACGGCTGTTCGCCCGCACGATCGCCTCGATGTCGCGGACCGGGCGACCCTGCGAGACGATCCGTACCGGCGGATACTGGATCCCCTCCTGAAAGAGCTCGCGGGCGTTCGCGTTCGCCGTCCCGGGGACGACTCCGCCGAGGTCGGTCTTGTGCGCGATGCTGGCACAGAACGCGATCAAGCGACCGTCGTGAAAGACCGGCGCTGCGACGGCCATATCCATCGCGTGCGGGAGCCCCGACTCGTACGGATGGTTGGTGATGAAGGCGTCGCCGGGATGGAGATCGCCCTCGAAGCTCCGCCGGATCGCGCGAACGACCTCGGGGAGCGAGGCGACGTGCAGCGGGAGGACGACGTGTTCTCCGACGACGTTTCCCTGCGCATCGAGGATCATGCAGCTCGCATCTTGCGACTCTCGGATGACCGTCGAATAACCGGTGCGGAAGACGCCGTCTTGCATCTCCTGCACGATCCCCGAGAGGCGGCTTTGAATGACCTGAAAAGTGACGGCGTCGATCATGCCGCTGCGCGGGCGATGATCTCACTCGCATCGACCGGACGATCGAGGAGTTTATATCGATAGGCGACGTCGAGCGAAGGTTGGATCAACCGCGGATCGAGCGACTCGGAATAGACGGCGCGCGTCATCGCGAGCGTCGTGGTGAGGGGGACTCTCGAATACTTGGAGAGGATCGCCGCAGATTGGGGATGGTGTGCGTTCGCCCACTTCGCCGTCGCATAGATCGTGCGAACGAAGCGCTTCACGATCTCGGGATTCTTCTTTATGTACTCCGGCGTGGTGAACCATCCGCCGTTCATGAAGCGCTTCCCGATGACGTCGAAAAACTTGGCGAAGATCCGCACGTCGTTCTTTGCATCGGTCAGCTGGGGCTCGGGGATCGTCGCCGCGGCGACCGTCCCGCGGCGCAGCGCCGGCGCCATCTCGGGGAAGGCCATCTCGATGAATTGCACTTTCGTCACGTCGGCCCCATTTTGGGTCAACCATGCACGAGCGCCTGCCGCGTTCATGTCGCGCAATGCCGAGACGGCGAGCGTTTTGCCTTCGAGATCTTTCGCCCGGCGTAACGGCGAGCTGCGATCGACACAAAGCACGGTCGTCGGTGCGCTCGACAGATAGAGCGCGCCGCCGGCGATGAAACCGACGGGGAAGCCGTGCGTCACCGCCGTCGCGAGCGCGACGGTATTCGAGATACCGATATCGAGCGCGCCGCCCAAGACCGCGGTCAAGATCGCCGTCCCATTCGTCATCGTCGTGATCTGGACGTCGAGACCGGCCGACTTGAAGAAGCCCAGGTCGTCGGCGTAGTAGGCTTCGCCGTAGGTGTCGCTCGTAATCGCCCCGACCCGCAACCCCGGCGTTTGGGCCGACGCAGGGACGACCAGGCCGGCGGCGGCCGCGGCGGCGACGCCGGAGAGGAACCGGGGACGGTCCAGTCGCCGGGTCGTCAGCGCGGGCTCGACGGTCCGGTCAGCGAGCTGTAGCGTGCTCGCTCGGCCTCGCTCATCTCGCTGCCGGCGAAGGTCAGCTCGCAGGTCACCCCGTTGGGATCGTCGACGAAGACTTGCACGTCGCCGGTCCGCGGAACGACGTTGATCCGGTGCTTGAGCCCACGGGCCTCGATCCGTTTGCGGATCTCGGCCAAACCCGTCATGCGGAACGAGACGTGATCGAGCGCGGCCATCCCGTGCGCGTCACGGGGATGGTTGGAGCCCGGTGAGAGGGCGTCGTTCAGGTGGACGACGGCGACGTCCCCCGCGTACAGCCAGTAACCGCCGAACTGGAACGGGGGCCGCTCGCCGACACGCAACCCCACGATATCGACGTAAAAATCCTTGGTTTCCTCGCAGCGCGCCGTCGTGATGTTGACGTGGTCGAGCCTCGTCGCGCCTACAGTGACTTGAGCCTTGCCGTTATCCATGGGGCAAAGGATACCGCCTCCAGGCTACCCGGCTCAAGGGGACTCCGGCCAAGAGCTTTGGGACGTCGACGTGTCCGTAGAAGCAGACCTGGCCGTTCCACTCCCGAGCCATCAAAGCGACCGGCATCCCGGGAAAGACCTGCTCCTCCAAGAGGAGGACGAACCGTTCAGCCTCGGCGGGATCGCGCAGGACGGTCGGGGCGACCGTGGCGAGCGCAAAAGTGGGACCATGTCCGGTGATTATCGCCCCCTCCAGCGTCACCGGCAGCTGACTCCTGGTAGACATAACCCCTCGTACTGATGATCGGCGGGAGGCCTCGAGACTTCATAAGACTGCCCGACGGTCGGCCAAGCGTGCGCTCGATCACAGGCGGGCCTAGCCTTCCTTTTTGAACTCCATCGCGAGCGAGTTCATGCAGTAACGCAAGTGTGTCGGCGGCGGCCCGTCGTCGAAGACGTGACCCAGATGCGAGCCGCATCGCGCGCACAGCACCTCTTCGCGGATCATTCCGTAACTGGTGTCGCGCCGAAGGATGACGCGGTCTTTGGCAAGCGGCTGATAGAAGCTCGGCCACCCGGTCCCCGATTCGAACTTCGTCGCCGACGAGAACAGCTCGTTCCCGCAAGCCGCACACACGAAGATCCCCTTGTCGTGGACCTCGAGCAGTGCTCCGCTGAACGGCGGTTCGGTCGCCCCTTCACGCAGCACCGCATAGCGGTCGGGCGGGAGCTCTTTCTTCCATTCCGCTTCGGTCTTCTTGATAGGGACATCCATTGCGGGCCTCCAGCGCGGGACGGCGTCGAGCGTCTTCGCGCATGCTACAAACGGGACGGCGAACAGTGCACCGCCGGCGAGGACGAAGCTACTGCGATCCATACTCTTGCATCGATCCTACATCATCCTACATCGACGGAACGATCACCGCCGCGCCGTCGACAGCGTCCCGCTTCACCGCCAGGAGCGCTTCATTCGCTTCGTCGAGCCGGAAGCGGGTGACCTTCGGGCGCAGCGCGATCTCCTGCGCGACGCGTAAAAAGTCGATCGCATCCTGGCGGGTCATATTTGCAACGCTGCGGATTTGGCGTTCGCCCCACAGAAGCGAATCGTAGTCGAAGCTCGGGATGCGATCGAGGTGGATCGCGTTGATCGCGACGACCCCGCCTTTCCGCAACGCCCCGAGTGCGGCGACCACGACGTCCCCGCTCGGCGCAAAGGTGACGGCACGATCGAGCGGGACCGGCGGCTTGTCGGTCGCGTCGCCGACCCACACCGCCCCGCGCTCGCGCGCCAGCGCCTGATGCGAGCTCCCGCGCGTGGCGACGTAGACCTCGCACTTCCAGGCGCGCAGCACCTCGATCACCAGATGTGCGGACGCCCCGAATCCGTACAGCCCGACGCGTTCCCCCGGCCGCACGTCCGCGACGCGCAGCGAGCGAAAACCGATGATCCCGGCACACAGCAGCGGCGCGACCTGATCGTCGTCGAGGCGTTCCGGCAAGGGATAGACGAAATCGCTCCGCGCGAGGGCGTACTCGGCGTAGCCGCCGTCGACGTCGTAGCCGGTGAACGAAGGGGCGTCACAAAGATTCTCCATCCCGCTGCGGCAGTAGGAACACGTCCCATCCGTCCCGGCTATCCACGAAACGCCGACGCGGCTCCCGAGCGGGAGTCGCTCGGTCGCCCCGGCGATCACCTCGCCGACGATCTGGTGGCCGGGGACGACCGGACGTCGGTGCGGCGGCAACTCCCCTTCGCAAATGTGGAGGTCGGTCCGGCAGACGCCGCACGCCCGGACCGCGAGGAGGACCGTTCCGGGACGAAGCGCCGGCCGATCGACCTCTTCGATCAGGAGCGGATGTGCGGTCATGGGACCGGGAGATTTCAGCAGCGCAGCCCTCATGTGAACCTTTACGAAACCTTCCGCGCAAACGTAGGTCGCCGCCCTACGATCTCCCTCGTGGTCGGCCTGTCCTTCAAGCGGATGCCCCGTTTTGCCGAACCCCAAACAGTAGTGCATACTTCGACGTCGACGATCAAGCCGACCGGGACTCGGGCAGGACTCCGGCTTCGCGTGCCGTCGGCATCGAACTGAACGATGCACATACTCTTGGTAGAGGATAACCCGGCGGATGCCAAGCTCGTGCAGCTCATGCTCGAGACCTCCGACGTCAAGGGTGCGGAGTTGACCCACGTCGACTCGTTCGTGAAGGCGCTTGCGACCTTGCAAAAGCAGGAGTATGACGTGATCTTGCTCGATCTCGGGCTCCCCGACGCGCATGGGCTCGATTTGGTGAACAAGCTACGCGCGACGACGATGACGCCGATCGTCGTCCTCAGTGGGACGGGCGACGAAGAGATTGCGACGATGGCGGTTCGCGAAGGCGCGCAAGACTATCTCGTCAAGGGGCACGTCGACGAGTTTCTGCTGGCACGCTCGCTGCGCTACGCGATCGAACGGGGCCAGGAACTCAAACGGTTGTCGGCGCTGGCGTTCTACGACGCCCTCACCGGGCTGCAGAACAGACGATCGTTCTTGCTGAGTTTCGAACAAGTTCTCCGCCGCGCGGCGCGCGATCGCCACCCGGTGGCGTGCCTATACCTCGATTTGGACCACTTCAAGGATGTGAACGATACGCTCGGGCATCAAGCCGGCGATCAGGTCCTGATCGTCGTCGGGCGGATCCTGCGCCGAGCGCTGCGCAAGAGCGACCTGGTGGGGCGGATGGGCGGCGACGAGTTCGTCGTCGTCCTTTCATCGATCAAGAAGCCGGCCGACGCCGAGCTCGTCGCGGAGAAGATTCGGCGCGCGATCGATCAGCCGATCGAGGTCGACGGCAGGCCGGCACACGTGACGGCGAGCATCGGGGTCAGCTTCTATCCCGAGGACGCCGAAGACGCCCAGACCCTGATCCGGCTCGCCGATGAGGCGATGTACGACGCCAAACACGGCGGGAAGAACCGTGTCGCCCTGCACGCCGAACATCCCAAACGGCGCGAGGCGTAGCGCCATCGCCGCACGGGAAACGTGCTAATCGAGGAAGTCGAGGCCGATATCGAGCGCCGGAGCGCTGTGCGTGATCCAGCCCGACGAGATGAGGTCGACGCCCGTCTCGGCGATGGCGCGGACGTTTTGCTCGGTGACGCGTCCCGACGCTTCGAGAATCGCGCGGCCGGCCGCCGTCTCGACGGCTTCCCACATCCGCTGGGGCGTGAAGTTGTCGAGCAGAATCACCTCGACGCCGAGGTCGAGACACTCGACGAGTTGCTCGAGATCGTCGACCTCGACCTCGATCTTCACCAGATGACCGACGCTGCGGCGGACCGCCTCGACGGCGGGCTTGATCCCGCCCGCGAAGGCGATATGGTTGTCTTTGATCAGGACCGCGTCGTCCAAACCGAAGCGATGATTCATTCCGCCTCCGACGCGGACGGCGTATTTCTCCAAGATGCGCAAACCGGGCGTCGTCTTGCGCGTATCGATGATCTTCGCTTTCGTCCCCTCGATCAAGCGGACGAGACGGTTCGTCGCGGTGGCGATACCGGAGAGATGACCGAGAAAATTGAGTGCGGTCCGCTCGGCGGTGAGGATCGCACGCGTCGAACCGCGGATCGTCATCAGCTCCGCACCCGCCCCGGCCTCTTCGCCGTCCTTGAGAGCGATCGCGATGTCGATCGTCGGGTCGATACGGCGAAACGTTTCGGCCGCGATCTCGGTCCCGCAAATCCGCCCCTCCCTGCGCGCCCGAACGACGGCGGAACTCGTCGCACCGGGCGGGACGATTCCATTGGTCGTGATGTCGCCTGCACGACCGATGTCTTCCAGCAACGCGGTCCGAATGATCGAGTCGACTTGGATCATGCGGCGGAGCGATCGCAGGCGAGAAAGCTCAAGGCACCGTCCCGCATCAGCGTCTCGGCGCCCCGACCGAGGATCGACGCCACTGCGGCGACGTTGTCCTGAGGCTCCTCGATCCCCATCGGAAACGGATAATCGGAGCCGAAGACGACGCGATCGGGTCCGGCGAAGCGCGCGAGGAGCTCGAGCGCCGCAGCATCGTGAAGCATCGAATCGAAGTAGAACCGGCGCAGGTAGTGCGAAGGAGGATGCGGAGCGGCGGCTTTGTAGGCGGGCGGCGCGACGTGCCACGAGCGCTCGAAACGGCTGAACTGATACGGTAAGAATCCGCCGCCGTGGACGAGCAAAAAGCGCAAGTTCGGCCAGCGTTCGAGGACGCCGCCGAGCATCAGCGCCGCCGCGGCCGCCGTCGTGGCCGCCGGATTCCCGCACGAGATATGCAGAAAATACCGGCGGGCCGGTGGATTCGACCCGGCGTCGACCGGATGGATGACGATCGCCACGTCCAAGCCCGTCGCCGCTTCCCAAAACGGATCGAACCAGGGATCATCGAGCGCTCTGCCCTCGACCTCGGCGCCGATCTGCACCGCACGCATCCCGAGCGTCTTCACCGCGTACTCGAGCTCGGCGACGGCGGCCTGCGGCGCCTGCAATGGGACGGCCGCAGCGGCGAAAAAGCGTTCCGGATGGGCACGGACGCAGGCGGCGAGCGTCTCGTTTTGCAGACGAGTGAACCACTTTGCGTCCGCGAGCGGGAGGTTGTAGGCCGAGAGATCCATCCAGCCCGCGAGCAGTTGCGCACCGATACCGCGCTCGTCCATCCAGGCCAATCGCGCGTCGATGTCCGACAACGCCGGTGCGAGCGGCGCATTCGCCGAACGACCGGATAGCTCGACCCACGTCCGCTGCTGCCCGTCGATCGCGAGCCTCACGTTGTGGGCCCCGCCGTCTTTGCGAACCGCTTCGATCAGCTCGCGAGCGACGTGATGGGCGTGCAAATCGATGATGCCCGGGCGAGGTTCGGCGGAGGGAATCGTCACACGACGGCGCTTACGCCGTCGCCGGTGCTGCGATCCTCTTTGCATCTGCGCAGGACGGATCGGCCGAGCAAGAGCCTTCGACTCGCTCGCCAAGAAGATGACGGTTCGCATTACGCGAACATCATCGTCGGTATGATCGCGCTCGAAGGCGGGACGTTCACCATGGGGTCGGATCGCTTCTATCCCGAAGAAGCGCCGCCGCATCGCGTCACCGTCGGGCCGTTCCGCATCGACGAACATCCGGTGACCAACGACCAGTATCGGCGCTTCGTCGAGGCGACGGGCTATGTGACGGTCGCCGAACGCCCTCTCGACCTTTCGGGGATTCCGGGCGCGCCGATGACGACGCTGGGCCCGGGCTCTCTCGTCTTTACGCCGACCGAGGGTCCCGTCGACTTGAGCAATTCTCACAACTGGTGGCGCTATATCGAAGGCGCTTCGTGGCGTCACCCGCAAGGACCCGAGAGCTCGATCGACGGGCTCGGCGACCATCCGGTCGTGCACATCGCCTACGAGGATGCGCTCGCATACGCGCGATGGGCGGGCAAGGAGCTTCCCACCGAAGCCGAGTGGGAGTTCGCCGCGCGCGGCGGACTCGAAGGAAAGGTATTCACCTGGGGCGACGAGATCGAGCCGAACGGCAAGATCATGGCGAATACCTGGCACGGCGAGTTCCCCTGGCGGCGCGACGATCCGTTCGGTTTCGAACGGACCTCTCCCGTCGGCTCGTTCCCGCCGAACGGCTACGGGCTCTACGATATGGCCGGGAACGTTTGGGAATGGACGGCCGATTGGTTTCGTCCGCACGGCGCAACGGCCGCGCTCGTCGAGCGAGCGTGTTGCGCGCCCCCGGCCGCCTCAGCCGAGGAGAGCTACGATCCGACGCAGCCGCATATTCGTATACCGCGCAAGGTCCTCAAGGGTGGATCGCATCTCTGCGCGCCGAGCTATTGCATGCGCTTCCGGCCCGCCGCCCGCATGCCGCAGATGATCGACACGGGGATGAGCCATCTCGGCTTCCGCTGCGTGCAACGCGGCTAGCGGCTAAAAGCGGATGGCAGCTCCCGCGATCCCTGCGCGCAGGACGCCCTGGATCACAGTACCGATACGGCCGCCCGGGGGAGTGCAGGGATCACGACCGATCAGGACCGGTCCGCCCCCACCGCCCATCGGGTAGTGCTCGGTCCACCCGCCGCCGGGGACCCCCTTCGTCCCTCCACTGGGGAGCGGCGGATCGGGGAAGCTCTGCGGCGTCGTCGCCGGAGCGCCGGTCGAGGCTGTCGTCGACGGGCCGTTCTGCGTCGTGCTCGCGCCTTGCGTCGTGGTCGCGCCTTGCGTCGTGGTCGAACTTTGCGCCGCGGATGAGGGCCCGCCGGCGGGAGCGGCGGCAGGGACCGGCCTGACGGCCGGCGCCGCGGCGGCGTGCACCTGCACTTGGCGGTACGTTTGGGCGGCGGCGAGCGCTGCCGCGCGAGCCTCGGCTTGGGCGCGCTTCGCTGCCGCTTCTTCCGCCGCGATCCTCGCTTCGAGGCGGCGCATCTCGGCTCGTGCGGCCGAGTTCGCGCGGATCGCTGCTTCGTTCACGACCGGCGTCACCGGCGACTTCTCGCCCCTCGCAGGATGGTGAACCGCTACGCCGCGGCGAGCAGGCGGCGCGACCGGGGACGTGCGTTGCTCCACTCGTGCAGGTTCCCGGGCTGGGATCGAGCGCATCGGCGCCGCCGCCACGGTATGCTTCTGCGCCGCAGGCGGCGAGAGCAGTTTGGAGATCGTCGGCCCCATGAAGAGCCCCGCGGTGAGCGAGACGATCGCCGTCCCCGCAAGCGATGCGGTCCACAATCTGCGCTGGCGCGCTTGCTTTTGGATCTGAGCAAGCGTTTTAGCATACAGCGACGGATTCTCGTTGAACAAGCGCGCTGCGAACGCCGGGTCTTCGAGCGAGGCGAGACGTTCCTCAAGGGGATCGCCGACCGGAGGCAACTGTACCGACATAGGCTCGTACCTGCGAGGCTGAGTGCGAAGCGGATGACGTGTCGCGATCGTACCGGGTAGAACTTAAGCAGACCTTAGACGCCGCTTAGAGCGAGTCCGCTTCGAACATCGGGATGATCGCGTGCAGCCTACCTCTGGGCCAACGGCGTCCCCCCCGGCTTACTCACCCCGACCCAAGTCTGCGCCTCCTGATTCCAGCGAACCATGATGACCGCACTCTGATCGAGACCTCGCTGGGGGATCGATCGGAAATCATAGCGGCCGTTTACGCCGACCCACCCGTCGATGTTCGCGATATACTGCCGTAGTTGCGCGGCGGTCGCGTTCGGTCCGAGCGCACGCAGCGCGGTGATGACGATCATCGCGGGATCCCACGCCGTGCTGCCCATGAAATCGGGCTTGACGCCCTCGGCGCGAAGGGCCGTCTGGTACGTGGTCACGGCGTTCTTCGTCGCCTTGTCCGTTACTTGATTCGGGGCGACGCAGGGAACGCCGGGAAAGTAGAGCTCCTTGGGCATGAAGGACGAGTATTGCGCCATCTGCGCGTAGGTGAGGTTTCCGTTGGTCGTGAGGATCGGAATCGTAATCCCGGCCTCGCTCGCTCCCCGCAGCAACGTCCCCGCCGGCGTCCCGGTACTCCAGGCGATCAAGACCTGCGGGTTCGCCGCCTTGATACGGGCCATCTGTGCGCTAACGCTGATGTCGCTGACGCCGAAATGCTCGCGATCGACGATGCTGAGGCCCTTGTTCTCCGGGAGCGCGAAGACCGCATTGATGGCGCGTTCGGCATCCTGGCCGCTGGCGTCGGTTGAGGTGATGACGGCGAACCGCGTGAGTCCGCGTTCGCGAAAATAGCGCACCGCGACGGGGATGAGGTCGGTCGTCGAGACGCTCGAAGAAAAGACGTAGCTCCCGGGTTCGGGATGGACGCCGGGGCTGAAGCAATAGAGGACCGGCCCGTCCTTCACGAGCGGCATCATCGCCCCGCACAATGCGACGAGCGACGACCCCAAGATGACGGGGACGTGTTGACTGATCAAGGAGTTGGCGAGCTGGACGTCGACCTGGGGATTGGACTGATCGTCGTGAATGACGAACTTGACGGGGCGTCCGGCGATCCCGCCCGACTTGTTGACGATCTTCTCGATCGCGTCGAGCGCCGGCTTTTCGCCTTTCCCGAGAAAAGCCCCGTAACCGGTCATCGGCATGATCACGTTGAGCTCGTAGGGTTGCGGCCCTTGACCGAAGCCCGGTGCAACGGTCGAACCCAGCGCCAGGCAAAGCACAGCCGCTATCCGCAGGCTCCGAGCGAGCGTCTTCATAAAAAACCGACCCCACTTTCCACCGTTTGGGTGAGCAACGGCCCGGATCGGTACATCGTTCCGCAGGGTCGGCCGCTCACCCGCTGCACGATAAAGAGCGCCCGCCTGGGCTTCCCCGGGCGGGCGCTCCTCGTCGACCTCTGAAGCCGCCGGTCCCTTTAGAGGTCCTCGGGGTTGATCCCCTTCTGACGGTACTGCGAGCTGCGCGGCGTCGTCTGGACCGCGACGTCGGGCTCGTACTCGCCCTCGTAGTGGACCGTGTTTTCCTGCAGGCGCTGGCGTTCGTAGGGGCCCATGAGCTTGGGCGAGAGCCGCTCGCCGTTGGGGCCGATGACCTTCCCTTCCTCCTCTGCGTACTCGCCGTCGAGGAACGGATGGCGCGGACGGCCTTCCTCGTCGAGGTCTTGCCCTTCGGGCTCGATGGTGAGGTTGCGATACCGGGACATCCCCGTCCCGGCCGGGATGAGCTTCCCGATGATGACGTTCTCCTTTAGCCCGAGGAGCGGGTCGTGCTTCCCTTTGATCGCCGCATCCGTCAGGACGCGGGTCGTCTCCTGGAAGCTCGCCGCCGAGAGGAACGACTCCGTCGCGAGCGACGCCTTCGTCACGCCGAGCAGGACCGGACTCCCCTCCGCGGGCGTCTTACCCTCGGCCTTCATCCGTTCGTTCTCCTCATTGAACTGGGCGAGTTCGATGAGCTGTCCGGGCAGGTACCGCGTGTCGCCGCCGTCGACGATCTTCACCTTCCGCAGCATCGAGCGAACGATGACCTCGATGTGCTTGTCGTTGATGTCGACGCCCTGCGAACGGTAAACTTTCTGGACTTCCTGGACCAGATAGTTCTGCAGCGCCGTCTCACCCTTGATCCGCAAGATGTCGTGCGGGTTGAGCGAGCCTTCGTGGAGCTGATCGCCGGCTTCGACCCTGTCGCCGTCGTGCACCATCAAGTGCACCCCCATCGGGACTTCGTAGCTATGCTCGTCGCCCCGGTCGTCGGTGACGATCACGTGCCGTTTGTTGCGCTCTTCGACGATACGCACCGTCCCGGCGACCTCGGTCATCGCGGCTTGGCCTTTCGGCTTGCGTGCTTCGAAGATTTCCTCGACGCGCGGCAGACCCGTGATGATGTCTTCGGTCGCGACGCCGCCGGTATGGAAGGTCCGCAGCGTCAGCTGCGTCCCGGGCTCGCCGATCGACTGCGCGGCGATGATCCCGACGGCCTCGCCGATATCGACCTTGCTCCCGGTCGCGAGATTGCGGCCGTAGCACATCGCGCAGACGCCGTACTTGGCTTGACACGTCAACACCGAGCGAATCTTGACGGCGGTGATCCCGGCCTCGAGGATCAGCTTGGCGGCGTCCTCATCGATTTCTTCGTCGCGCTTGACGATCTTCAGGCGCGGGTTCTCGGGATGCTTGATGTCCTCGGCGGCACGCCGGCCGACGATACGATCGACGAGGGGTTCGATCGTCTCCTTCCCGACGCGAATGTCGGTCACGGTGATCCCTTGCGAGGTCCCGCAGTCGTCCTCGCGGATGATGACGTCCTGCGCCACGTCGACCAGACGCCGCGTCAGGTAGCCGGAGTCGGCCGTGCGCAGCGCGGTGTCGGCCAGACCCTTACGCGCACCGTGCGTCGAGATGAAGTACTCGAGGACGGTGAGCCCTTCTTTGAGCGAGGCCTTGACCGGGATTTCGAGGATGCGCCCCGACGGATCGCTCATGAGACCGCGCATACCGCCGAGTTGCTTGACCTGCGCGATCGAACCGCGCGCACCCGAAGTCGCCATCATGAAGACGGGGTTGAGCGGATTCTGCGCGGCCTGCATCGCGGCCGTAACGTCGTCCGACGCCTTCGACCAGACGTCGATCGTCTTGTTGTACTGTTCTTCCGGCGAGATGAAACCTTGATCGAAGAGCCTGTGCAGATCCTCGATCTCGTCTTGCGCCTTCTTCAGGATCTCGTACTTCTGCGTCGGGACGACGATGTCGTCGATCGCAACCGTCGTCCCCGAGAGCGTCGCATAGCGGAACCCGAGCGTCTTGATCGCGTCCAGGAACTCCGCCGTCTCGGCGTTGCCGTAACGACGATAGCAGTCGGTGATCAAGCGCTTGAGCTCGTTCTTGTCGACGATGTAATTGACGTACGGATGCCGCCACTTCTCGGGGAACGCCGCGTTGAAAATGCAGCGGCCCACGGTCGTCTTGATCCGCTGCATCTCGCCGTTTTCGCCGGTCGGGACGCGGACCTCGATCCACTGCTGGAGGCCGATCTGCTTGTACTCGTAGGCGTTGATCGCGTCTTGCAAATCGGCGAAGGCCGGGAGCCTCCCGCTCTGCTCGACGTGCCCTTTCCCGTTGGTCGCCTTCCCGTTGGCCGAGGCGTGGCCGTTCTGCCAGCCGCTGTACTCGAAGGCGATGTCGTCGGCGAGCGCGCCCTTCGCAGGTCCCTTGTACTCGTCGGGTTGGAACGTCAGATAGTAGAGGCCCAGGACCATGTCCTTGGTCGGGATCGAGACCGGGTTCCCGAAGCTCGGCTGCAAGATGTTGTTCGACGACAACATCAAGATTCGCGCTTCGGCTTGTGCGCCCGCGCTCAACGGGAGATGGACCGCCATTTGGTCGCCGTCGAAGTCCGCGTTATACGGCGTGCAGACGAGCGGGTGCAAATGGATCGCCTTCCCCTCGACCAGAACCGGCTCGAAGGCTTGGATCCCCAAGCGGTGGAGCGTCGGCGCACGGTTGAGCAGGACGGGATGCTCGCGAATCACCTCGTCGAGGACGTCCCAGACCTCCGGACGGACGCGCTCGACCATCCGCTTCGCGCTCTTGATATTGTGCGCTTGGCCGCGGTCGACGAGCTTCTTCATGACGAACGGCTTGAAGAGCTCGAGCGCCATCTCTTTGGGTAGCCCGCACTGGTGCAGCTTGAGGTTCGGGCCGACGACGATGACCGAGCGACCGGAGTAGTCGACGCGCTTGCCGAGCAGGTTCTGCCGGAAGCGGCCTTGCTTCCCCTTGAGGATGTCCGAAAGCGATTTGAGCGGCCGGTTGTTGGGCCCCGTGACCGGGCGGCCGCGCCGGCCGTTGTCGATCAGCGCGTCGACCGCCTCTTGCAGCATGCGCTTCTCGTTCTTGATGATGATCTCGGGAGCCGAGAGCTCGAGCAGCCGCTTGAGGCGATTGTTACGGTTGATGACGCGGCGGTAGAGGTCGTTCAGATCGCTCGTCGCAAAGCGGCCGCCGTCGAGCTGGACCATCGGGCGCAGTTCCGGTGCGATGACCGGGACGGCGCTGAGGATCATCCACTCGGGCTTGTTCCCGCTCTGGAGGAACGCCTCCACGACCTCGAGGCGCTTGATCGCCTTGATCCGCTTCTGCCCGGTCGTCTCCTTGAACTCTTTGCGCAACTCTTCTTGGAGCTTGCGCAGGTTGAGATCGCGCAGGAGCTCGCGGATCGCCTCCGCGCCCATCCCGGCTTTGAAGTTGTTGCCGTACTTCTCACGCGCTTCGCGGTAGCGTTGCTCGGTGAGGATCTCGCGCTTGGTAAGCGGCGTGTTGCCCGGATCGATCACCACGTACGCCGCGAAGTAGATGACCTTCTCGAGTTGGCGCGGCGACATGTCGAGCAGGATCCCGATGCGCGAGGGGACGCCCTTGAAATACCAGATGTGCGAGACCGGCGTCGCGAGTTCGATGTGCCCCATCCGCTCGCGGCGGACCTTCGCGCGGGTGATCTCGACCCCGCAGCGGTCGCAGATCATCCCCTTGAAGCGGATGCGCTTGTACTTGCCGCAGTGACACTCCCAGTCTTTGGTCGGCCCGAAGATCTTCTCGCAGAAGAGCCCGTCGCGTTCGGGCTTGAGCGTGCGGTAGTTGATCGTCTCGGGCTTTTTGACTTCGCCGAACGACCAAGCGCGGATCTGCTCGGGCGATGCCAAGCCGATCCGCATCGCATCGAAATTATTGACGTCGAGAAGGTTCACGTATTCTTCAGCCTCTTGAAGCCCCGATTACAGCCGGCAAAAGCCGATAGCAAACCATAGGTTCGACCCTGGATCGAACCCTCAGTCTGCTGGTATGTCCGGCGGCAGGACACAGGCAGCTATCATATCACCGTCGCCGAGGAGGGTCAAGGCGCGGCCGGAGCGCCTCCTTGGTTGGGTTAGCGGGCATCCCCACCCCTCCTCGGCCTGGAGACCGACCGCAGTCCGGGGGGTGCTGCTCGCCGCTAGATCCCTTCGAGCGCGCCGGCGTCCCTCGCTTTTTCTTCGGCGTAATGATAATGCTTGCGGATCACTTTGGGATCGAGGATGTCGCGCTTGGCGATCTCGAGCTCGGCGCCGCGGAGGGTCTTCGGCTCGCCGATCAACGTCGCACGGTATTGAAAACGTGCATTCTCTTCGGCGGAGATCGTGTGCGCGACGACTTCCTCGACGCTCCTTCCGACCAGGACGATGCCGTGGCCGCGCAAGACGACGAGCGGTGCGTCCCCGAGCGCCCGGGCGACGGCTTCACCGCGTTCCTGCGTGTTGATCAAGTTCGCATCGTCGAAGACGGGCGCGGACTCGGGCAAGAACCCGCCGACCGGGTGCACCGGCTGCAGGGTCTTCCCTGCAATCGAAAGGGCGACGACATTATCGGGATGCGTGTGGCAGATCGCTTGGACGTCGCTACGTCGATTGAAGACGGCACGATGGATGTGAAACTCGCTGGGCGGCTCGTCGCCCTCGCCGATCCGGCGACCCGTCCGCAAATCGACGGGGACGATATCGGCCGCGGTCAACGTCGCTCGGCTCGCCTTGCGCGAATTGATCCACATGACGCCGGGATCCTCGGCATCGCGGACTGCGACGTGGCCGCTGGCGTGCATGACGCCGGCGTAATGAATGATCCGCACCGCTCGTGCGACCAACCGTTGGTAGTGAACTTTTGTTGCCGAGGAAACCGTTTCCATAGCGTCGGAGGACTCCGTTATGAAGAGATCGGAAGCAGTCCTGGTGATGAGCGCGGCGCTCGTCGGCAGCCCCTTTGCCGTCGGCTCGCAGAGTCTTGCGACCATCAAGGCGGCCGGGGTCCCCGAAGAGTCGGCGACGCCGGTCCTCTACGCGGAGCAGGCAGGGATCTTCCGCCGCTACGGCCTCGCGGTCGACCTCCAGCCGCAGCGCAGCGGGACCGCGATCGCGGCCGGCGTCGCCGGCGGCGCCTATAACATCGGGAAGTCGAGCATCGTCCCCCTGATCATCGCCCATTCCAAAAAGATACCGTTCGTCATCGTCGCGCCCGGCGGACTCTATTCCTCGGCAAACCCGACGATCGGGATGATCGTCCGCGCCGACTCGCCGATCAAAACGGCGGCCGACATGAACGGCAAGACGCTCGGGGTATCGGCGCTCGACGACCTCTATACGATCGGGATCAAGAACTGGATCGACACGAACGGTGGGAACTCGAGCACCCTGAAAATCGTCGAGCTGCCCCTCAGTGCGGTCCAAGGAGCGCTCGAGAGCGGGCGGATCGACGCGGGCGGGAGTGCGATGCCGGCTCTGCAAGAAGCGCTCAACAGCGGAAAGGTCCGCGTCCTCGCCTGGATGTTCGACTCGATCGCGCCGGAGTTCATGTTCACCGCCTGGTTCACGACGCGTGACTACTTGAACAGGAACCGGCGGATCGTCGCCGGGTTCGCTCGAGCCGTCCGCTCGGCGGCGCAATACGTCAACGCTCATCCCCAGCAGACCATCGATATACTCTCCAAATTCACCGGGATCGAGCCTAGCACGATCGCGCACATGAAGCGGGCACAGATGGGGACGACGCTCGATCCGAAGCTCGTTCAGCCGGCGATCGACGTCTGCGCGAAGTACAAAGTCATCCCGTCGACATTTGATGCACGCGAGATGCTTGCGACCAACCTGCTATGACTTCGACGATCCCGGCCGGATCGTCCGGGAGCGCGTCGCCGCGCCAGGCGACGTGGCCGTCGGGCCGGACCAGGACGAGGTCGCGCTGATAGGCGCACCGTACCTGGGGCTCCTCGAGGGTGCAGACCTCGAGCGGGACGCGGCGTTCACGCGCCGCCGCCTCGAGAGGAGCGACGTCGAGCGAACGATCGAAACGCAACAAGACGAAACCTCGGCCGAATAGATCGAGCGTCGACCGGCCGGGACGCAGCCAAACGTGCGGTGCACGGGCCCCGGGACGGGAGGTTTGCTCGTAGGTCGCGACCTCCATCGGCGGTGCCGGCGTTCCGTCGTAGATGCAGATCGGCGAGTCGTCGTAACGATAGCCCAGATGAATCCCTATCGTGTACCATTCATGACGCATCGTCTCGCTGAACTCCGCGCCGAAACGCTTGCGAAACGCGTCGCCCTCCGGCGAATCGTCCAAAAGGAGCGGCATCACGCCGGGTGAGAGCATCCGTTCGAGGTTCGCACTCGCCTCCTTCGCGTTGCGCAACGCGACGGGACGCCGCTCGATGGTATAGGAGTCGAGCAATACCGGGCCGCCCCATCCGCTCAAAACGCCCTCGAGCTTCCAGGAGAGATCGACGGCATCGCCGATCCCCGTATTCATCCCGAATCCGCCTGTCGGCGACATGACGTGCGCCGCGTCGCCGGCGATATAGACCCGGCCCGACCCGTAACTATCGGCGACGAGCTCGCGCCGCGTCCAGTTGACGACCGACTCGATCTCGAATGGGAAATCGACCCCGACGACGCGCCGTATGACGTCCTCGATCTCTCGGCGGCTGAGTCCTTCACGCCGTGACTTGATGATCGAGAGCCGGTAACGATCCCAGCCGTCGATCGCGACCAACGTCGCCCACGTCCCTTCCGGCCCGACGATGATGAAGCGATAGGCTTCGCCCTTGTCGTGCAACTTCTTCAGCTGCGGTGAGCGAAAGATGACGTTGGTCGTATTGGTGAGGACGGCCCGACCGGTATAGGTCGTCCCGAGCCGCCGGGCGACCGTGCTCGAGGCGCCGTCACAACCGACCAAATACTGCGCCTCGATCGTTTCGGTACGGCCGCGCTCGAGGTCGCGCACCTCGGCGACGACGGACTCCGTGCTCTGGGTGAAGGAGACGAGCTCGTGACGATACCGCAGCTCGACGCAGTCGAACGTCTCGACCCACGCGCGCAGGACCGGGTCGAACTTGTCCTGCGGGCAGCGCTCGCGGCGCTGCGGACTTTGCGGCGGCGGCGACGCCCGGCGCGGTGAGGGGAAGCGTTCCCTCCCGAGCTCATACCCGGTCAGGCTCGTCACATAGACGTTGTCTTGGCCCCAATCGCGATTGTACCCCGCGTTCTCGACGTTCTCGACGATCCCCCAACGACGGCAAAACTCCATCGTTCGGATCCCGACGAGGTCCATCTTCGGTTGCTCGATCGTCCCGTCGCTGCGTTCCACGATCATCGAGGGGATACCGCGCCACGCGAGATCGCCTGCCAGGACGAGACCGACCGGCCCTGCGCCGACGATCAGAACCGGGACTTTCAACATGCGAACATGCGCTTACGATGCGAGGGGACGCGACCCTTCGTCCCTGCTACGGCGACGGAGCGATCTCGAAGTCGAGGCCGGTGACTTGACGGACCCAACGCGCCTCGCGTTTCTCGCCCGGGACGATGAGGCGGAACGGCCCGATGTTCGGTGGGAAGGGTGTGCCGTCGCGTGATTCGGCGATCAGCACGACGCGGTCGGTGAACGACGGGTCGAGCTCGGCGAGCGAAAAGACGACGTGGTAGCCGTCCGCGGCCCCGACGACGACGTACGCCGTCAGTGCTCTTCCGCGTAAGGGCGCCCCGGTCGGGACGCCCGCGCGCGTCAGTACGTCGCGCAGCGCAACGCCGCTATAGGTGTCGGTGTGTCCCGCCTCGTCGGTCGCGGTGACGGTCCGGCGGGGCAGGCCGGCGAGCGTCGCAGCGTCGATCCGTAGATGAAACGGGCCGGGCAACGGCGCGGGTGAAGCTCGACGATCCGGACCGAGGCTCTGCGCGAGGACGGGCGCGATCAGGGCGACGACGAAAAGCAGCGCAATCGGCGATGAGGAGAAGCGAGGCATGCTACCTCGATCTCGATAGAACGATACGGCGCACATCTCCTTGCGGCTGTAGGCAATCGGCTCCGTCTCGGTCGCCGGTCCCGCGATCGGAACGCCGTACCATTGCGCGGCATCACGCCTTAAACGTCCGTTAGATCGCAGCGCGGCGCGCACCGCTTTCGCCGATGATGCGCTATACTCCCGAGCAGGTAGCGCGCTCACCGACATCCGCCTTTATCTATTCTTGAGGAGTTTCGGAATGAACTTCAAAGCGATCCTTGCGACGGCGCTGATCTCGGCGACCGTCGGGGCGATGGGCGCCGGCATCGCGAATGCGCAAGCGTATGAGCGCGGCCAGCACCCCAGCAACCGCAACATGTGGTGGGTCGACGGTCAAGTCAGAGCCTTGATCAATCAGCTCAATCACGACGATCACGACTACGGCGGGCACCGCGTCGCCGCGATCAACGACCTCGAGGCGGCACGCAGCCAGATCGTCGCGGCCGAACAGTTCGCGCGCCAGCACGGCTACTAGGCCGAACCGGCGCACGATGGGAAACGGGGCCGTACTGGGCGCGGCCTCGTTTTCTTTTTACGCGGCCCCGGCAGGGAGCCGCCCACCGGACTCCGCAACAGCCCGGGCGTGAGCTCTTCCTCCGAATTGGTCGCCGTCGCTCTCCCTTACTGGGAGGCCGAGGCCGAAATCGCCAAACGCTTCTTCTCCGGCAACCCCAGCCGCGAGGATCACATCTTCTGGCTGCGCGCGCAGCTCTGGAAGGAGCTCCATCCGGTCGACGGCTACTTCAGCGGCTTGCATCGCGAGCTCGCGCATCTCGCCGAGCTCTTTCCCCGCGTCGACGAAGACCTCGACCGTCATCACTTCGCCTTCCTGCTGCAACAGATGCTCCAAGAGTTCAACCACTACGTCCTCTTCGCCGATATCCTGGAGTATCTCACCGGGAAGAAAGTAAGCCGGAACGATGCGGTCCAGCTCCCCGAGGAGAGGCGTCTGCAAGAGTTGCGTCGTCGCTACACGACGAGCGGCTCACCGCCGGAACGAGCCGCCGTCCTGTTCACCGAAGGCGGCGGGGCGCGATTGTTTCGTGAAGGAGCCAAGGTTCGGGGCGGCGAGCTCGAGACGATGATCGCCCGCGCGATGCAGACGATCTACGACGACGAGCGCGACCATTTCGAAGAAGCGGCCAAGGAAGCCGAAGCACTCATCCGCTCGCCGGAAGATGCGCAGCGGATGAAAGAAGCGATCGTCGCGGTGAGCAGGCAGCGCGTCGCGATGCGCAACGAGATGTTTCGTCATCCCATGAGCGAGGCGGAGATCGACGCGTTCCTCGCCTCGTTTTCCCCGTGATCCTGCAGGATACTGCGGATCAAGCGGCGTTGCGAGCCGCCGTCCGCGAACTGTGCGAGGGGTTCGGGAACGCGTATTGGCGCGACCTCGATCTGCAGCGGCAGTACCCGGAGGCTTTCGTCAAAGCGCTCACCGAGGCCGGCTATCTCGCCGCACTGATCCCCGAGGAATACGGCGGCGCGGGACTCGGGATCGCGGAGGCGGCCGTCATCCTCGAAGAGATCAACCGCTCGGGCGGGAACGCGGCGGCTTGTCACGCGCAGATGTACATCATGGGGACGGTGTTGCGGCACGGAAACGACGATCAGAAGCGCCGCTACTTGCCGGCGATTGCGCGTGGGGAGTTACGGCTTCAGGCCTTCGGGGTAACCGAACCCAACGCGGGCGTCGATACGCTGAAGACGGCGACGACGGCGAAACGCCGCGGTGACCGCTATGTCGTCAACGGACGGAAAGTCTGGACGTCGCGCGTCCAGCACTCCGATCTGATGCTGTTGCTGGCGCGGACCGCGCCGCCCGATCCTCGCGACCGAACGTACGGCTTGTCGACGTTCCTCGTCGATCTGCGCGATGCCCCGCCGGGGATGATCGAGGTGCGCCCGATCCGCACGCTCATGAACCACGAGACGAACGAGGTCGTTTTCAGCGATCTCGAAGTCCCGGCGGGCAATCTCATCGGCGAGGAAGGCTCGGGCTTCCGCTACATCCTCGACGGCTTGAACGCGGAACGGCTCCTGATCGCCGCCGAGTGCGTCGGCGACGGCCGCTTCTTCATCGAACGCGCGGTCGCCTACGCTCGGCAACGGATCGTCTTCGACCGGCCGATCGGCCGGAACCAGGGGGTGCAGTTTCCCATCGCGCGAGCCCATGCCGCCGTCGAGGCGGCGGATCTGATGCGCCGGCAGGGGTCCGGCTTGTTCGATCTCGGTAAGGCCTGCGCAGCCGAAGCGAATACCGCAAAGCTCCTCGCCTCGGAGGCTTCGTGGCAGGCGGCGAACGTGGCGCTCGACACATTGGGCGGCTACGGATTCGCGCACGAGTACGACGTCGAACGCAAGTTCCGCGAGACCCGGCTCTACATCACGGCACCGGTTCCGAACAACCTCATCCTGGCATACGTCGGGGAGCACGTCCTGGGCATGGAGCGCTCCTTTTGACCATTCGCAGTTGACGGCGACCTCGAGCTCGTGCTACCCTAGGCTCCGATGTCCGCCCCCTCGATTATCATCGCGATTAGCATTATGCGCCGGTCCATCGGTCGGTGTCGCTTCGCGTTGTAATCTGAAGGGATAGAAAAAACGCAGAGCCCGCACCGAACGATGCGGGCTCTTTCATTTACCGTATGGATGAGGAGATGCTGCAAGCCGTATCCGGGAGCGTTTCGATCGACGATGTCTACGCGGCCGCCGAACGGATCGCGCCGTACCTCCCCGAGACTCCGCTCGTGCAGCATCCCGCGTTCGCCGACTCCCTCGGCGTCGACGCCTGGCTCAAGCTCGAGACGGCCCAGCCGACGGGCGCGTTCAAAGTCCGGGGCGGCGTGAACTTCATGGCGGCTCAGTCGGCGGAGCTCCGCACCCGCGGCGTCGTCACCGCATCGACCGGGAACCACGGTCAGTCGATCGCCTATGCGGCGCGCCTGTTCGGCGTCCCGGCGACGATCTACGCGCCGAAAGACGCCAACCCGTTCAAGGTCGACGCGATGCGCGTCATGCAAGCCGAGGTTCGTCTCGTAGGCGAAGATTTTCAGGCCAGCGTCGATCATGCCGTGGAGGCCGCCCGAATCGAGGGGCGGCGCTTTATTTCGACGGGAGACGAGCCCCTCTTGATCGCCGGAGTCGCCACCTGCGCGCTCGAGGCCTTCCGGCGGCGCAGCTTCGACGTCGTCCTCCTGCCCGCCGGCGGCGGATCGATTGCGGCTGGGGCGGCTCTGGTCATCAAGCACCTTCAACCCCAGTGCCAGGTGATCGCCGTTTCGAGCGCGCAAGCCCCGGCCGCGCACGATGCATGGCATCGTCGGACTCATGTTCGATACGAGAAACAGACGACGCTCGCCGAAGGTCTCGCGGTCCGCGAGTCCTTCGATTTGCCGCAGTCGATCATGGCCGACTATCTCGACGACTTCGTCCTGGTCGATGACAGCGAGCTCGTCGGCGCGCTGCGCTTCCTCGCACGGTACGCCCACCAGCTCGCGGAGCCCTCGGGCTGCGCGGGTCTCGCTTACTTGCTGCGCAATCGCCAAGAATTTCGCCGGCTCTCCGTTCTCCTCCCGATCACGGGCGCCAACATCCCCTTCGAAGTACTCGTCCGCTATTTACGTGAGAGTTGATCTCAGAGCCGATCCTCGCGCTCGACCGTAGGATGGAGGATGCGCGCGGTCGTCGACCTTCGAGGCCGAGCGCTCGGCGGGCGGGAGCGGGGCCGCAGCGTTGTGAGACCGAATCTACCTCTGTATGAAGAGCGAACCTCCGACCCTGGCTCCGTCGCCCTCGAAGGAGATCTGCGCACGCCGGCGGGCGCCCAAGCGATGATCGAGCGCATGGCCGCGCACTGGTGGCTCCCCGTGGTGCGCGGCATCTTCGCGATCCTGTTCGGCCTGGTCGCGCTCGCCTGGCCGAGGGAGACGCTCATCGTCCTCATCCTGATCTTCGGCGCGTTCTGCTTCGTCGACGGCGTCTTTGCGATCGTGACGGCGATTCGCTCGGCGACGCAGCACCACCGTTGGGGAATGCTGCTCCTCGAGGGGATCATCGGCATCCTCGTCGGCCTCCTCGCATACGCCGCTCCGTTCGCGATTGCGCTCTTCTTCATCTACTTTGCAGCCGGTTGGGCGATCGTCACCGGTATCTTCGAATTGATCGCGGCCTTCCGGATCCGTCAATCGGTCGCCGGCGAGATCTGGATGATCCTCGCGGGCGTCCTCTCGGTGATCCTCGGTCTCGCATTCTTCGTCTTCCCGGGGATCGGGCTGCTTGCATGGATTTGGCTGATCGGCGTTTACGCGATCTTCTTCGGAGCCCTGATGATCGGGTTCGGCCTGCGCCTGCGCGCGATGCATACCGCCGCCGGGCTGTGACGCCGGCGCCGCTCGCCGCAGCCGCTCATTTGCCGCCGGCCGCTCTCAAAAAGCGCACCGCACTCTCGGCCGGCTCCGGCTTTCCGACGAGATAGCCTTGAATCTCGTCGCAACGTAAGAGCTGGAGGAGACGCACCTGCGCCTCGTCTTCGACTCCTTCCGCGACGACCTTGAGCTTCAAGGCTTGCGCGAGCGAGATGATCGTCGCGACGATGCTCGTCTTGTTGGCGTCCTCGGTCATCCCGACGATGAAGCTCCGATCGATCTTCAACGCGCTGACCGGGAGTCGATGAATATACGAGAGCGACGAATATCCCGTTCCAAAATCGTCGAGCGACAACCGGACGCCCAGCTCGCGCATCGCGTCGAGCTTCCTGATCGCGGCGTCGAAGTTTTCCATCAACATGCTCTCGGTGACTTCGAGGTCCAGGCGGCACACGTCGCTGAAGGTCGCGACGGCGCTGCGGACGTCGTCGACCAGACGCTCTTGACGCAACTGAACCGCTGAGAGATTGACGGCGATCCGGGGCGGCTTTAGACCCGCCTTGCGCCACTCCTCATATTGCCGGACCGCTTCGCCCATCACCCAGCGTCCGACGTTGATGATGATCCCCGTCCGCTCGAGAAGCGGGATGAACTCGTTCGGAAGGACGAGACCGCGTTCGGGATCCTGCCAACGGAGCAGCGCCTCGAAGCCGACGATCTTGTGCGTCCCCAACTCCATCTTCGGCTGATAATAGAGGACGAACTGGCGCTCCTCGATCGCCCGCTGCAGGCGCGCTTCGAGGTCGAGCTGTTGCGCGAGACGGAGGTTGAGCTCGGGCGCGTAGAATCTGAACGCGGTGCCCGACACCTTCGCGCTCGAAAGTGCGGCTTCGGCGTTTTGGAAGAGGGCCTCGGGATCTTCGCCGTCGTCCGGACAGACCGCACAGCCGGCTCGCGCCATGATATGCATCTCCCGACCACCGACGCGGAACGGCGAGTCGAAGAGCTTGATTCCGTCTTCCGTGATGATCTCGGTCATCGGGCGCAGGTCGTCGAGCATCGGGAAGGAGAGCGCGAAACGGTCTCCCGCGACGCGGGCGAGCCGGCTCTCGTCGGCGATTTCGCGCAACCGGTCGGCGACCCGCCGCAGGACCTCGTCGCCGACGTGTTCGCCCAACGTGTTATTCAGGACCGAGAAGCGTGAGATGTCGATGAGCGCCAGCGCGAGGATCTTCCCGGCTTTTTTCGCCGCACCGATATCTTGCCCCAAACGGTCGTAGAAGAGGGTCCGGTTCGGAAGCTGGGTCAGCGGATCGTAATACGAGAGATAATCGACGCGGTGCTGTTTCTCGAGGAGGTTGAGGCCGAAGGCGAGATTGTTGGTGAGATTGGTGAGCAGCCCGATCTCTTCGTCGTCGAAATAATCCTCGACGTCGGTCTCGAAGACCATCGCCCCGACGGGGCGCCCGTCGAGGACGAGAGGGAAACTCCCCACCGCGCGAACACCGAGCCGATAGGCGACGCCGTCGACGGGGTCCGACAGGGTTTGCCGCAGATTGTTCTTCACGCACGGCTTCTGGCTGATCATCGACGTTTTGATCGCGCCGGTTTTGTGGTGCGGATCGGCAAAGGCCGCCTGCAGCACATGATCCAGCCGTTTCCCGCTCGACGAACCGAGGAAAGCGACGATCTCGAACCTGCCCGATTCGACGTCGGCCTCGACGACGAAGACGTTGCGGAAGCCGCCGTCTTCCACCGCGATCCGGCACACCTCGTGAAACAGTGCGCCCCGATCATGCAGCCGGACGATCGCGGCGTTCACGGCGGAGAGGACGTCTCGAATCCGGCTGAGCCGCGCGACGCGGCGTTGCTCGTGCATGTGGTCGAGCGCGAACGACAGGTTCGCGGCCAGGTTGGAGAGCAGCTTTACCTCTTCATCGCCGAAGTACGCGGTCTCGCGGGTCGAAAAGACGATCCCCCCGGCGACCTTGCCGCGGATGAACAGCGGGAAACTCCCGATCGCTCGGGCCCCTGCGTCGATCAGCCGCGAAAAGCTCCTTCGCGTATCGTCGTACGCGATGAGGCTCTGCGAAATCGCCGGCTTTCCGGTACGCAGCGATAGGGAAACCGGATTCGTATCGTTTTCGAAGTCGAGAATGCACCGCTCCAGCCGCTCCCGGATCGCCCAAAGTTCTTCTCCGCCGGCGAACGCCTCCCAATGCACGCGCCTTGGCTCGAGGTCGAGACCGAAGGCGAAGACGCTCGTAAAGCCGCCCGTCTCGTAGGCGATACGGCAGGCTTCGCGCAGGAGCTGGGCGCGATCCGCTACACGGACGATCGCAGCGTTGACGGCGGACAGGATGTCGCGCATCCGGCTCAGGCGTTCGACGCGTTTCTCGCGCTCGATCCCCTCGAGCGCGAACGACAAATCGTTCGTCAACCGGGTGAGCAGTTCGACTTCCTCGCCGTCGAAATATCCGGCTTCGTCCGTATCGAACGCCATGAAACCGACGAGCTCCCCGCCGACGAGGAGCGGGAAGAGCCCGACGGCGACGACGCCTTGGGAGAGGAGCTGCCGGTACGGTCGAACGTCGGGATACTCGCGCAGATCGTTGACCACGGCGGGCGAGCGGGTCGTGAGGACTTTGCCGACGGCCGTCCCCGCATTCGGCTCTTCGCCGGTCCAGCCCAGCGCGCGGGCGGCGGATCGCTGGAGAGACTCCTCGTGTTCGCCCGGCGCGTCTTCCCATGAGCCGCAGACCGCGACGACACGCACCCTCCGCTCGACGGAATCCACCAGAGCGACGAAGACGTTGACGAGGCCGCCTGCTTCGTACGCGATCCGGCAAGCCTCCCGGCACAACTGATCCCGATCGCGGTGACGCACGATCGCTTCGTTCACCCGAGAGAGGATGCTGCGGATCCGGTTCAAACGCGCAATCCGCCGTTGTTCGGCGAGCCGCTCGAGCGCGAATGAAACGTTGCGCGCCAGACTCGTGAGCAGCTCGACTTCTTCGTCGTCGAAATAGCCGGGCTCGAGCGAGGCAAACGTCATCGCCCCTTCGAGCTTTCCGGCGACGAGCAGAGGAAAGGACCCGACCGCGCGTATTCCGAGATCGAGGAGCGGTTGGAAGATCTCCAGATTCACGTCGGCGATGTCGTTGATTACGGCGGGACGCCGGGTGCGCAGGGACGTCGGGATGACGTTCGTCCCGGTCTCGAGGACGCTCACCGCCCTCTGCAGATTCGACAGATATCGCTCGCGCTCGACATGTCCCAAGAACGCCTCGACGGCTACGCTGCGCGTTTCCAGATCGATGGTAAAGAGCGCGACGTTGAAAAATCCGCCGGCCTCATAAGCGATACGGACGACTTCTTGGAAGAGAACGGCCCGGTCGTCGACGCGGAGGATCGCTTCGTTGACCGCGGAGAGGACGTCGCGGATCCGGCTCAGCCGTCCCAGACGCCACGTCTGTTCCATCCGCTCGGTGATGTCGGCAACCACGGCGTCGACTCGTACCGGGAGTCCCGACTCATTGCGGACGAGGCGCGCCCGATGATTGACCCAGCGCGTCTCACCGGTGGGCAGCGTGATACGGTAATCGACGTCGTAGTGACCGAAGCGAAACAGCCGTCTCGTCGCCTCCCGCGCGATCCCCGCGTCGGCCGGGACGATCACGCTCTTCCACAGATCCGGTCGGGCCAGGAACGCTTCCGCCGGGTACCCGTAGACCTTCGTCGCCGAAGCGCTGACGAAGACGAAACGTCGCTCGACGACCGAATACGAGGCGAGGACGCTGTCGACCGCCGCCGAGATCATCTCGAGCTGATCGCGCGTCTCCTTCAGATACGCTTCGAGGACGGCGCGTTGTTTCCGCGACGCCGCCTCGTCCAAAGCGCGCAACATCGCACCGGGGAGGCGGACGAGATGAGATTTGGGGATGCAGTCGACGACACCGTGCTGCATCGTCGGGATCGTCTCTTCTTCCGTAACGGCTTGCGAGACGAAGATGATCGGGACGGCCGCATGGCGCTCGCCGAGGATGCGCAGCACCGTCAACGCGCGCAGGCCGTCGAGCGAGCAATTGACGAGCGCGATGTCCGGCACGAACTGCTCGAGCACCGCGTACAGCTCGGCCTCGTCTCGAGCGGTGCGGTGTTCGAGCGGAATCGTCGCTCGCCGCAATTGCCGCACCTCGAGATCGGCGTCGAGCGGATCGTCTTCCACGATCAATACCCGGACGGGTCTCGCGACGACGCGGCTAGTCAGCACCCGAACACCCATGCCGCGGGAAAGCCGACCGGCTCAAAACCGGCCGCTCACGGCAATCGTAAGTCCCGAGGTCTCATACGGTCTCGCCAACTCTCCCCTAGGCGATAGTAACCGAGCTCGCCGGAAAAGTACACGAACGATACCGGCGCAAAACCGTATCTTCACCGAACCTTCACACGAGACCGGCTCCTCGGGGCTTTGTCGTTTAGCCTTTCAGCCGAGCAAGCGGTGCCACGGCAGCCTACTTGCCGGTTAGGCGATCCAAGCGTCCGTCCGCTGGTCGAAAGGGCCTTTTTGAAAGGGGACTACCGGTGGCGCGTGATCGTATCGAGGAGAGCCGGCTTGCCCGCTTTCACCTGCCGAATAGCCCGTTCGAGCGCGGGGCCGACCTCCTCCGGTTTTTCGATCGGACCTTCCGCGTACCAGCCGAATGACCTCGCAAGCGTTGCAAAATCGGGAGAGGGGTCGACGATATCCATCCCGATGTGGGCGCGCTCGACCGGCGTCCCGCGGCGCTCGGCGATACGGATCTGGTGCTCCCAGTCGTTGTAGTACGCCCGGTTGTTGTACATCACGATCAGCATCGGAATCTCATAGCGTGCGGCCGTCCAAAGCGCGCCGGCGTCGAACATCAGGTCGCCGTCCGGTTGAAAATCGACGACGAGCCGCCCCTTGCCCTTGTGAGCGAGCGCGACACCGAGCGAGATACCTATCTGCGTCCCGGTCCCGAGCGACTTTCCGGCGTGTCGGTAGCCGCGCTCGAAGTCCCACAAACGCAGCGTCCAGTCTTCCAGCGTCCCGGCGGTGAGGACCCAATCCTCGTCCTTGATCTTCTCCCACACTTCCAGCGCCAGCCGCGGCAACGTCAGGGGCGAGGCGTCCCAATCGTGCTGCGCGGCCTCGCGCCAGCGAGCACGCAGCCTGTCGTGCAGATCTTTTACCGTCGCTTTGCGCTCCTCGATGCGTTTGCTCAAGGCGGAGTCTTGGGCCAGGCGATCGCGGCACAGCCCGGTCAAGGCCGGGATCGCAAGCGCCGTATCGCCCAAAACGCGCTGCACGCAATCGGGGAACGGCCCATAGTCGGTCGACCAGCGGCTGATGTCGATATCCTCGAAGCCGATCTTCATCCATTGCACGCCTTCGCGGTAGTGCGCCTTCGTCTCACGCGTCGCACGATCCAGAAAATGCGTGGGCTTCTCCCAGTCGCGAAGATCGAGGCCGCAAATCAGATCGGCGCGACGAAACGCCTCCGGTTCTTCGGTGAGGTTGAGCGGATGTTCGGTCGGGAAGTTCAAACGGATCCCGACGTCCCACACCGGCGCACCGATCGTCTCGGCGAGGCGGACCAGATCGTCGAAACCGCTCGCGTTGCGACCGACGAACTCCGCCAGGAGGACCGGCCATTGCGCCGACAGCAGCCGCTCGGCTGCGGCTTCGAGTGCGGCGGGTTCCGGTGCGATCCGGCTGGGGACGCGTGCACTCCCGGGATCAGGGAGGGTGACTTTGGTCTCGAGCGGCGCCTCTTGTAACCACGCATCATAACATAGATAGACGGGGCCCTGCGGCTCGCTCATCATGATCGAGTAGGCGCGGGCGAAGCTGTCCGGAACGCCCTCGATACTGCTTGGCTGGTAGTCCCACTTCGTGAAGTAGCGGACCGCCTCTCCTTGGACCTGCGCGGTATGGATCCAATCGATGAACGGTCGGCGCTTCCCCTCGTCCATCGGGCCGGTAGCCCCGATGACGAAGACGGGCGCACGATCGAGATACGCGTAGTAGATCCCCATGACCGAATGCAGCAGACCCACGACGTCGTGGACGATGGCGACCATCGGCTCGCCGCTCGCCTTCGCGTAACCGTGCGCGATCTGGACGGCGATCTTCTCGTGCTGACACAGCATCATCGGCGGGTCGTTGCTGTTATGATTGACCAGCGAGTCGTGCAAGCCGCGATAGCTCGCTCCCGGGTTCAGCGCGATGTACCGAAACCCGTATTGCTTGATCAAGTCCGCGATGACGTCCGACTGATACTGCCGCATGCGGCCGCTTTCTCACCGGCGTACAGGAGGCCCTTCGCGCAAAAAGAAAGGATGGCTCATCGAAGATGGACCGTAGTGCATTCTTAGCTCTGACCGCCGCCGCCGCCACGGTGCCCGGCTTCGCGCTCGCACAAACGCCCCCGTCGCTGACGCAAGTACGCGTTGCGTCGGCTCCCGACGAAGACATCCTCGGCGCCCTATGGGCCCAGCAATCGGGCATCTTTCGGCGCTACGGTCTCGACGTCCATGTCCAGCCCATGAACAGCGGTGCGGCGGTAGGAGCCGCGGTCGTCGGCGGCTCCGTCGATATCGGAAAATCGAGCCTCGTCTCCCTCATCACCGCCCACACCCGCGGGATCCCCCTCGTCTTGATCGCGTCGGCGGGCGAGTACAACGCGAAGGCGCCGGTCGTCGGGATGTTGGTCAAGAAAGGCTCGCCTATCAAAACCGCACGCGATCTCGACGGCAAGACGCTCTCCGTCCCTTCGCTCAACGATCAGTTCTCTATTGCGATCAAGGCATGGATGGATCAGCACGGCGGCGACTCGAGCACGGTGAAGTTCGTCGAACTCCCCAACTCCTCGGTCCCTCAAGCGATCGAGGACGGCCGGATCGACGCCGCCTCGATCGGGAATCCGATCTTGAGCGCAGCGCTCGATTCGGGCAAGGTCCAACTGATCGGGCATACCTTCGACGCGATCGCTCCGCGCTTCATCCTCGCGTGTTATTTCACGACCTCGGACTACGCACGGAAGAATCGCGACGTCGTCGAGCGCTTCGCCAAAGCGGTCGCCGAGTCGGGCGCCTACTGTAATGCGCACCAGGACGCCACCGTCGAGCTCCTGTCGTCGTTTACGAAGGTCTCGCCCCAGACGATTCGCCACATGACGCGGACGACGATCGGGACGATCCTCGATCCTCGCCTCATCCAACCGGTCATCGACGCAGCGGCGAAATACAAGGCGATCCCCGCCGCCTTCGATGCGCGCGACATGATCGCGCCTTACCTGCGCACCTAAGGAAGGACGACCCGAATGCCCCCGCAGATTACGCTCGCCATCGGGCGGGATTACGATCGCACGCGCCCGCTGATGGACGGCCGCGTCAAGGTCGAGGGCGTCGACCTCAACCCGATGACGCTCGGGAGCGTCGAGGAAGTCTTCTATCGGATGGGCCGCAACCGGGAATTCGACGTGGCGGAATTTTCCGGCGCGTCCTATCTCTTCATGCGCTCGCGCAACGATCCGCCGCCCTTCATCGCGATCCCGGTCTTTCCGTCGAAGTTCTTCCGGCATTCGTGCATCTTCGTCCACGCCGACTCGGGGATCAGAGAGCCGAAGGATCTCAAGGGCAAGATCATGGGATGCCCGGAGTGGTTGATGACGGCCGGCCTGTGGATTCGCGGCATGCTCAAGCACGAATACGGCGTCGATATCACCGATCTGCGCTGGCGAATGGGCGGCGAAGAGGAGCCCGGCCGCACGAACCAAGCCGTCGGGCGCGTCGAATTCGACCTTCCCCCGGGCGTCGTGCTCGAGGAGATCCCGCCGGATCGCGTTTTGAGCGATATGTTGCGCAAAGGAGAGATCGACGCCCTCATGTCGGCGCGCATTCCGTCGTCTTTTCACGATCCCGGGGGTAAGGTGCGCCGGCTCTTTCCCAACTACCACGAGGTGGAAAAGGAGTATTACCGGCGCCGCAAACTTTTTCCGATCATGCACTTCATCGTCATCCGCTGGGATGTCTACGAGAGATATCCCTGGCTCGCGGTCAACCTCTACAACGCCTTCGAGCAGGCGAAGAAGATCGCGTTCGCCGGCCTTTACGATACCTCGGCGCTCCAGTACGGATTGCCTTGGCTCCTTCCGCTCCTCGAAGAGCAGCGCGAGATCTTCGGCGAAGACCACTGGACCTACGGAATCGAACCGAACCGGCCGACGCTCGAGGCGATGGTCGAGTACGCGTATGAACAAGGACTGACGCCCAGGCGCCTGACCGTCGAAGATCTGTTTGCGAAAGAGACCCTGGGGCAAAGAAAGATCTGATGGCGATCGAAGAGGGAGCATTCATCTCCGTCCGCGGGATCGATACCCACTATCATGAGGCCGGTACGGGGAAGCCGATCGTTTTGATCCACGGCTCGGGTCCGGGCGTCACCGCGTGGGCGAACTGGCGCATCACGCTTCCCTACCTCGCCGAACACGGATTTCACGTCTTCGCATATGACATCGTCGGCTTCGGGTACACATCCCGCAGCGCAGGCGTCCACTACGGGATGACGCACTGGATCGAGCAACTTGCGGCGTTCATCGAGGATGTCGTACCGGAACGACGCGCCTCGCTCGTCGGGAACTCCCTCGGAGGGGCGCTCGCAATAGGGCTCGCCGTCCGCCGTCCCGAGCTGATCGAGCGCATGGTCTTGATGGGATCGGCGGGCATCAGCTTCCCGATCACCAAAGGACTCGACATGGTCTGGGGCTACGAGCCGAGCGAAGCGGCGATGCGCGAGCTGATCGCTACGTATTTCGCCTACGATAAGTCGATCGTCACCGACGATTTGGTGAAGGCGCGCTACCAAGCAAGCGTCCAACCGGGCTTCCACGAGTCGTACTCTTCGCTATTCCCCGCACCGCGACAGCGATGGGTGGAGTCGATAGCGACGCCCGAGGACCAGATCAAGAAGATTTCGATCCCGACGCTCTTGATCCACGGTCGCGAAGACCGAGTGATCCCGCTCGAGGTCGGCTATCGCCTCCTGCAGCTGATTCCAACGGCCGACTTGCACGTCTTCGGACGGTGCGGTCACTGGACGCAGATCGAACGCGCGGCCGACTTCAACCCCCTCGTCGCCCACTTCTTCGCTGCGGACTAGCCGATGACCGCGATGCAGACTCTCGAGCTGAGTGCGGCGTTTTGGCGCAACGAGCGCAGCGCGGCGATCTTCGACGGACGGATCGCCCCCGAGGGGATCACCCTCTACACGAGCAACATCTTCCCGTCGGAAATCTTTTGGCGCCAACTCAAGTTCAAAGACTTCGACTTCTCAGAGATGTCGATGTCTTCGCTTTTGATCTCGACGTCGCGCGGACAAACCGACTGGGTCGCGCTCCCAATTTTCACGATGCGCAGCTTCTTCCATACGTGGGCGATCGTGCGTGAAGGCGCCGGGATCGAAAAGCCGGCCGATCTGCGCGGCAAGCGCGTCGGAGTCCCCGAATATCAGCAGACGGCCGCCGTCTGGTCTCGCGGCATCTTGCAACACGAGTTCGGGGTCGAGCCGCACGAGATCGAGTGGTTCATGGAGCGGCGCCCCGAGATGAGTCACGGCGGCTCGACGGGCTTCACGCCGCCGCCCGGGGTGAAACTTTCGTACATCGATCCGGCGACCGACATTGCGGGGATGCTGCTGGCCGGAGAGCTCGACGCCTCGCTCCTCTACATCAATACGACCAATCTCGTCGACCGCGCGAAGGCCGATTTGAGCAACCGAACGGAGATCCGACCGCTCCACCGCGATCCGATCGCCGAAAGCGCGCGCTTTTATAAGAAGACCGGGATCTTCCCGATCAATCACGCCGCGGTCGTGCGGCGCTCGATCTACGAGCAAAACCGCTGGATAGCGCGCAGCCTTTACGATGCCTTCCTCGCTGCGAAACAGGAAAGCGACAAGCAGCGCGTCAGGGCGCTGGACGACTATATTCTGACGGGAGCGGTCGATCCGGCCGACAAGACCGCGCTCGAGCACGACCTGTTCGCCTACGGGATCAAAGGGGCCGGCCACGTCCTCGAGACGATCGCCCGATACCTCTACGAGCAAGGCTTGACCAAACGTATCGTCCGTCTCGACGAAGTCTTTGCCCCCGAATGCATGGACGTGTAACCGCCCGCGTCTATTGGCGCTCTCGATAAGTACGCTCGGGTCAGCGGTCGAGGTGATCCCATAGCCCGAAATCTGATCGCCGACGGCCGGCCGCTGTGGCGCGAGATGCTGGCTTTCTTCGTCCCGCTGATGCTAAGCAATCTGTTGCAGTCGATCGGATCGACGCTGAACTCGATCTTCGTCGGCCGGCTGATCGGCGTGAGCGGCCTCGCCGCCGTCTCCGCCTTCTTCCCGGTCTTCTTCTTTTTGATTTCGTTTCTCATCGGGCTTTCCAGCGGGACGACGGTCTTGATCGGGCAGGCGCATGGAGCACACGACGCGCGACGAGTCCGCAAGATCACAGGGAATGCGCTCTCGCTCGCTTTGTCGCTCGGGATCATCGTCGGAATCATCGGCGTAGCCCTCGACCGAACGTTGCTCGCCGCGATCGGGACGCCCGTGAACATCCTCCCGGCCGCGCTGGGCTACGCTCGTATCGCCTTCGCCGGGCTTCCCATCCTGTTCGTCTATTTGATGTATACGAGTATCTTGCGCGGCGTCGGCGACTCCCGGACCCCGTTGTACTTCCTGGTCGTCGGCACGGTCCTCGGGATGGTCCTGACCCCGGCGTTCATCTTGGGATGGACCGGACTGCCGCGCATCGGGATCGACGCTGCGATCGTCTCATTCCTCGTCGCCGCGCTCATCTCGCAAATCGCCCTTTTCTTTTACCTACGCGCACGCGACCACGAGCTCGCACTCACGATGGAAGTTCTGCGCGACTTCGCACTCGACTGGAATCTGGTACGCTCCATCGTACGCATCGGGATACCCGCCGGGATACAAGTCGTGATGGTCTCGCTCGCCGAAATCGCCGTTCTATCGTTCGTCAATCGTTACGGATCCGACGCGACCGCGGCATACGGCGCCGTCAATCAGGTCGTCAACTACATCCAGTTTCCCGCGATTACGCTCGCGATCGCGGCCTCGATTTTCGGAGCTCAGGCTATCGGCGCGCGACGCTTCGACAAATTAGCCGAGATCGTGCGGTCGGCGGTTCTCCTCAACTACCTGATCGTCGGATTCCTGATCGTCCTGGGCTATTTCTTCGACGGCCCGCTGCTGGCGCTCTTCCTCGGAGACTCGCCGACACTCCGAACGGCGCGCAGCCTCCTGAAGATAACGCTCTGGAGCTACGCTATTTACGGAAATATGGCGGTCCTCTCCGGCGTGATGCGCTCGAGTGGGGCGGTCCTATGGCCGACGGCCATTTCGATCTTCATGATCTGGGCGATCGAAGTCCCGGCCGCGTATCTCCTTTCGCGACGGATAGGGTTAGACGGTGTTTGGATGGGCTATCCCGTCGCCTACTGCACGGGCCTGCTCCTCCAGGCGATCTATTACTTCGCCGTCTGGAAGCGCCGCGAGCTTCGTCCATTATAGCGAGCTTAAGGTTGCATTAACCATCACCGGCTATAGTCGGGGGAGATTTTTCCGCAAGGCGGATTCGCTGGAGGGACCACCGATTGTTACGTGTCGACTATCATGAAGCCCTCGACTCGGTGCGGCGCGATTTGATCCAACTCGGCGCCCTAACCAACGATGCACTGCACCACTCGATTCGGTCGTTCAGGGAAGGCGACACGGCGACCGCGGGACGAATCGTCGCCGACGATCAGATGGATGCGGTGCGCCGGAAAATCGAGACGGCGTGCGTCGAACTGCTCTGGCGTCAACAGCCGCTCGCCGGAGAACTCCGCGAGGTGACGGCCATCCATGAAATTGCAATCGATCTGGGAATAATCGCCGGGCACGTGAACGAAATCGCCAAGCAGGCGATCCGCATCGCGTCGGTCGATCTTTGTCCCGACACGCACGAAGCGCACAAGGTCGCCGACCTCACCGAAGCGATGCTCCGAGACGCGATGGGTGCATTCGAGCGACGAGATATCGGCCTTGCGCAGAGCGTCTATGCGCGAGCGAGCGTAGTCGAGGAGTGTTACACTCCGGCGATCGAGTCGATCCAAGGGCAGATGCAGGCCGATCCGGGAGCGGTCGGTTGCGGGGTCGCCCTTCTCTTCGTATTGAGCGCGTTGCAGCGCGTATCGGAACGCGCCGAAAACATCGCCTGGCATGCCGAAGAGATGATTTGAGCGCTCAGCGGCGGTGCCCGAGTTGGGCGACTATGCTGCGGATACGGCTCGCCCACGCCTTTAGCTGCACCTTGCCGACGACGCTCTTTCGCGTTTCCATCTCCTCGGCGATTTCGAGCAGCTGGGCGGTCGGCTGGGCACCTGATTTCGATAGCGGCATGGAGACTTCCAGCGTGGGGGAACGGTGAAGGACGCCGGCTCGAAAGCGGCCCCTCGCGCATTTTGGGCTTGCTTCACCACCTATATCGGTTGCGTCGCCGGGTCTTCTTAGTGAGCAGCCCGTCGCTCGGGCCGTCACGAAGCCGAGACTCCGTGAAACCGAATCGCCGGTGGGCTGGATCTTCGGGCGATGATCGTTTATGAAGACGACACCGCATGAGTTCGTCGGCCTTACCTGGAACGAAGGCGGCTACTTCGAGCTCAACAACGACGATACGGGCGGCGTCCCCGTCCGATTGTTCCTGACGGAGTCTCTGCTCGCCGATATCGACGACGCGGTTTACAAGCAAATCGTCGACGCGACGAAATTCCCGGGCACCAGGCTCGTCGTCATCACACCCGACGTTCACCTGGGCTACGGCGTCCCCGTCGGCTGCGTCATCCTCACCGACGCGCACGAGGGCGCGGTCGCGATGGGCCCTGTCGGATATGATATCGGTTGCGGGATGATCTCGGCCCGCTCGTCGGTTCCGGTCGCGGCGGCGACGCCTCAGAAGCGCCGCGCCTTCAATATCGCCGTCATGGAACGCGTGGAAATGGGAGCCGGCGGACGGAGCCGCACGCTCAAAGCGATCACGAAAGACCGGTTCGAGGCGCTGGTACGCGGCGGGGCACCGGCGTACAGCCGATTCGTCGGCGAGGCGTTCGAGCGCAGCCACTGCGAACGCGACCGGCTACCCGTCGACGACGACTGGGAAATTCCGTGGGGCGGACGGGGAAAACCCGAGCGCGGTATCGAGCAGATCGGGAGCCTCGGCGGGGGGAACCACTTCATCGAGCTGCAGCGCTGCCTGCAGACCGAGACGCTCTTCGTGCAGATCCATACCGGGAGCCGCGGCTTCGGGCACGGGCTCGCGACCAATTATTTCGACATCGCCCGAACCGAGCGTCCGGCCGAGATCAAGCATGTGGATCTGGGGTATTTTACGCCCGACTCACCCCACCACCGCGGCTATCTGAACGCGGTTTCCGCCGGTGCAAACTTCGCGATCATCAACCGTCTGGTGATCTTCAAGGCCGTCTGTGAAGCGTTTGAGCAGGTATTCGGCCGGAGGCTCGAGCTTTTCTATGAGATCAGCCATAATTTGGTGCAACGCGAGATCCACCCGGAATTCGGCGAGGTGCTGGTTCACCGAAAAGGGGCGACCCGCGCCTTTCCGGCGGGACATCCCGCGCTCGCCGGTACGCGTTGGGAGCGGACGGGGCATCCCGTCCTCATCCCGGGGAGCAATCTCGATCGCAGCTACGTCCTCCGGCCGCTTCCCGGTGCGATCAAAAGCGCCTATTCGGTCAACCACGGCGCCGGCCGCCGGCTCTCGCGGCGTTGGGCGTCGAAGCATTTGAACGCTCGGCAGATCGAACAGGAATACCGCTCGGCCGGGGTCCTCGTCAATGCCGACGACCGCGTCCCGATCGAAGAGGCCGCTCCGTGCTATAAACCGACGAGCGAGGTCGTCGAAGCGATCGTCCAGGCCGGCTTGGCAACGGTCGAATACGAGCTCGAGCCGCTCTCGTCACTCAAGGGCGAAGACTGATCTTTCAAAATAGGATCCTCGGCGCAGGAGCGGGAGCCCGGAGTCGCGCAAGCGAGAGAGAGTCCCGCAGCTTCGCATCAGGCGTCGCCCAAAGCCACGCTATCGCGTGCAGCAGCGCCGTTCCGGTCCAGGGGAGGAATGAGGCAATTGGAGACGTTGGTTGACAAGACCTGTACTCCATGTCGCGGCGGCATCCCGCCGCTGACCCGCGAGGAGGCCGAACGATTCCGGTCGCAAGCCCCGCAGTGGACGCTCCAAGACGATGCGACTCGGATCGAGCGAACGTTTACCTTTGCGAACTTCCGAGAAGCGCTCGATTTCGTTCGGCGTGTCGGAGAGCTCGCCGAATCGGAGGGTCACCATCCCGATATCACGTTCGGCTGGGGCTACGCGACGATCTCGCTTCGCACCAAGAAGATCAAAGGGCTCCACGAGAACGACTTCATCCTAGCGGCGAAAATCGACCGGCTCGTCGAGGGCGGCGCTCCCGGGACTCCGTGATCGCCCAGACGAAGGCCCGCTCAGGCGAGGAGGATCCGGGCAAGCGGCTACCGGTAGATCAAGCTCGAGAAGTCGACGTTCTGCTTCAACAGCCCGATCGCCCGCATCGCGTTAGCGTAAAACAGAAAATCGTCCGGCGTCAATTTGGCGGAAAAGGTCGCCGTCGGGCCGCTGAAACCGAGATACTTCTTCTCGATCACCTCGGCCTGATCGGGATGCGCCGACATGAACGCCTGCGCTTCGTTTAGAGCGGCGCGATAGCGTGCAATGACGTCGCGATGCGCGTTGGCCCAGGCACGCGTCGATCCCCAGGTCACCAAGCACACGTCGTCGACGAGATCGCCGACGTAGTCGCTCACCTTGGCCGCATTCCCGCTCGCCAAGATGCGCGAGCGCGTCGGTTCGATCGCGGCGACCGCATCGACTTGATTGCGTGCCAGGAGGTCGGCCATCGCCGGAAAGGGCACCTCGACGAAGGTGATCGACGAGAGCGGGACTTTCTTTTCCATGAACCACGCCCGCAGCATCAGATCGATCCCGCCGTAGAGCCCCGGCACGCCGACCTTCTTCCCTTGCAGGTCGGCTGCCGTGTGGATCGGAGCGTTCTTGTTGGCGAGCAAACTGATCACTTGATGGCTGCGCCGGTTGTGACTGATGCAATCGAAAGCGACGAGGTCGAGACCGCCTTCGCGCGTCCCGAGGATGACCGCCGGCGGGAGCGCGCCGATGTCGAGCGCGCCCGAGCTCAAGGCGACGGGGATGTTGCTGACGACGCGCTGCGGGATCAAGGTGACGTCGAGGCCGCGCTTTGCGAAAAATCCCAGATCTTTCGCGATGAAAGCCGGGAGGAAATCGTTCGCCGGCGGATATCCGATGTTGAGCTTCGTCGTCGTCTGTCCGCTCGAAGGGAACGGGAACGCGACGGCGAGGATGAGGACGGAAACCGCAAGCTTCACAGAGCGGATCATTTCAGATAGCCTCCGCGTTTGCTGACCGGGATGAAATCCTCTTTCGAAGGATCCCAGCGCGACATGATGAGCGCATTTTGGCCGATCCCGTGTTGGTTCCCGTCGCGGAAATCATAGACGCCGTTGATCCCGACCCACCCGTGAAGGCCGTTGAGGTAGCGGCGCATCTGCTGCGCCGTGGCATTGAAGCCGAGATGACGATACGCGTCGATCACGATGAGCGCCGGGTCCCAAGCGAGCGTGTTCGGAAAGTCCGGCTTGATCCCGGCCGCTTTGAACGCATTGAAGTAGACGGTCTGTGCGTCCTTGACGGGACCGCTCCCCAAGCTGTCGTGGCTCGATGCGAGGACACCGGGGAACAGGAGTTCTTTCGGCATGAAGCCGCGATACTGTGCAAGCTGACTGTAGATCATATCGCCGTTGCTGGCGAGGACCGGGACGTCGAGGCCGCCGTCGACGATCCCGTGCAACTCGGTTCCGAACGCCGGTCCGACCGTCCAGGTCAAGATCGCCTGAGGATTCGCGGCCTTGATTCGCGCGATCTGCGCCGAGACGCTGACGTCGGTGAGGTTGAAGTGCTCGCGCGCGACGAACTGAACGGTTCGATTCTCGGGGAGCGACTTGGCAAAATCATAGTCCTGATCGATCTCCTGGCCGGTCGCGTCGGTCGAGGAGAGGATCGCCAAGCGCGTCAATCCGCGTTCGCGAAAATATCGAATCGCCATGATCGCGCAATCCCGCAAACTCACGCTCGACGAAAAGATGAAGCCTCCAGCCGGCGGGTTGAGTCCGGGACTCAAGCAATAATTCACAGGACCGGCGGCGCGGACCAGCGGGACGACCGCGTTGCAGTCCTGGGTGAGACCCGGACCGATCATAATCGGGGCCTTCTGCGCGATGATCGCGTTCATGAGTTGGACCGCGATCTGCGGGTTGGACGCGTCGTCGGAGACGTCGAACTGTACGCGCCGGTGGTTGACGCCGCCCTTGCGGTTGACGATCTCTTCGATCAGCCGGAAATCCTCTTGTTCGCCGCGCCCGATAAAGGCGGCCTGCCCGGTAAGGGATACGATGACCGGGATGTGTAAGACCGGCGCCGGTTGGGCCGGCGACGCGTACGGGACCGCGCCAAAGGCGACGACGAGCGTGAGAGCGAGTAGCAAGCGGATCAGCATCGAGAAGCCTCCATGAGCCGGCCGAGCAAGCCCTCCCGCCAGCATAGCCTAAAAACTTGCATTTGCAAATAGTTTCGGTATAGAATCCGCCAAACGCAGGCCGGGAGCAGTCGGCATGAACTTCGGCTATTTCACCCTGAGCGACAACCGCTACCCCAATAATACGCGTAGCCCCGAGCAGTTTCTCCACCAGATCTACGACGAGGTCGTGTACGCCGATCGGATAGGGATGCATTCCGCCTGGGTCGGCGAGCACCACTTCAACCTCCTGGGCTGTAATCCGTGCCCGAATATCCTGCTCGCGACCCTGGCGAAGGCGACCGAACGGATCAGACTCGCGCCGGCCGTCGTCTTGCTGCCCGTCCATCACCCCCTGCACGTCGCCGAGGAGTGGGCGACACTCGATCAGCTCTCGGGCGGTCGCGTCGACTTTGCGGCCGGTCGCGGTTACGACGTAAAAGAATACGAACCGTTCGGAGCACCCTTCGCCGAATCGGCCGACCTCTTCGCCGAGGGGCTCGAGGTCGTGTGGCGCGCCTGGACCGAACCCGGGAAATGGTCGCACCACGGCCGGTACTACCACTTCGAGGACGTCGAAGTTCGGCCGCATCCGGTACAAAATCCGCTCCGGCCGTTCGTCGCGTGTTTTTCCCGCGTCTCCATGGAATTGGCGGCACGCAACGACTGGAACATCATCTTCGCGCCGTTCGCGGCGGCGATGGTGTACGGCAGCCTCGCAAACGGGGTTGCGGCATACCGGGCCGAATGCGCCCGATACGGCCGAGCGCCGCGTCGGACGAGTTGCAGCTATTTCATCCACATCGCCGATACGCCGCGCGAGGAACGATACGGACGCGAGCGGCTGATCAGCTATTTCAAGGACGCGTTGATCTCGGCGTTCCCGTCGAATCCGCAGACGGTCCCGCCGACGCTGCGCTATTTCCTCGATATCGTTCGGATCATGGAAAACATGAAGGCCGAGGATTTGACGTCGAAGTCGATCTTGCTCGGTACGCCGGAGCGGATCATCGCCGATCTGCGAACGATCGAAGCCTCGGGAATCGGCGAGGTGATCCTCTATTTCAACTACGGCCTGAAGCCGCCGGAGCTCGTCAAGGAACAGATGCGACGATTCATGACGGAGATCGCACCGGCCTTCACCACCGGTGACTCTCATGTTCGATCTCCGAAACCATCTACCGTACCTTCTTAACCGGGTCGGCGTCGCGCTGATCGAGGACTTTTCCCGGCAGCTGGCCGCCGATGATTTGACGGTCCCGATGTGGCGCGTCCTGGCCGCGCTGTGGCACGACGGCCCCCGGCATATGGGGAATCTGGCGGAACTGACCTCGATCGAGATCTCGACGCTCTCGCGGTTGGTCGGGACGCTGCAGCGCCGCGGAATCGTCACGCGCAAGCGCGGCGGCCGGGACGGACGCTACGTCCGAGTCGCACTGACGCCGCGCGGCAAGAGCCTTACGGAGAGTCTCATCCCGAAGGCGCTTGCGATCGAAGCGCGGCTCATCGGAAGCTTGTCGAGCCGCGAGGTCGCGACCCTACGGCGGCTGCTCGACGCCCTGCACGAGAATCTCCGCACCGCCGACCGTGCCGAGGAGAGCGCATAGGCTCCATGCCGCGCAACTCCATAGCCATTTAATTTATCGACGTATATATTTACAACAACTGATGGATACGGTATGATCGGAGCGTGAAGGGTCGCTGTTTTCCGCCGGCCGACGTCTGCGCCGACGACCTTACCGAAGAGGCGAAGCTCCTCAAAGTTCTCGCCGATCCCAACCGGTTGCGTATCTTCGTCACGTTGACGCGCTCGAAATCCGGCGTCTGCGTCTGCGATTTCGCCGAGGGCTTGCAGCTGTTGCAGCCGTCCGTCTCGCACCATCTCAAAGTGCTCAAGGACGCCGGGCTGATCGAGTCGACTAAACGGGGGACGTGGGTGTACTACCGACTCTCGAGTAGCGCACGCTCCCGGCTTCGGAACGTCTTCGGCCTGCTGCTTTCCAGGAAGCTCGCGGCGTAGCTCGTGACGCAGAAGCCGCTCCCGCAGGTCTTATTCGCCTGCGTCCACAATGCCGGGCGCAGCCAAATGGCCGCTGCGCTCCTGGAACGATATGCCGCCGGCCGCATTCAGGTTCGTTCGGCCGGAAGCGCCCCGGCGGAGACGGTCAACCCGACGGTCCTGGAGGCGATGCGCGAAATCGGCATCGACCTTGCATCGGCCAAACCGAAACTCCTCGATGAGGATCTGGTGCGCCTGTCGGACGTCGTGATCACGATGGGATGCGGCGATACCTGCCCTTTCTTTCCCGGGAAACGCTATGAAGACTGGGACGTCGAGGATCCGGCCGGGCGAGACCTCGCAACCGTCCGCCGTATCCGCGACGAGATCGACGCGCGCGTTCGGCGGCTCGTGACCACCCTCATCGTCGAGCCTGCACCTCATGGCTGAGGGCGTAAGCCTCGCCCGGCGCGCCACATGCGAGGCGACCGGGACGGCGATACTGCTCACAGCGATCATCGGCTCCGCGATCATGGCACAACGGCTGGCGGCCGGTGACGGGGCCTTGTCCCTCCTCGCCAACGCTCTTGCGACAGGCGGAGCACTCCTCGCCGTCATCGCGGCCTTCGGCCCCTATTCGGGCGGGCATTTCAATCCGCTCGTAACGCTCTCCCAGGCGTGGCAAGGGAATATACCGTGGCGCGGCGTCCCCGTCTACATTCTCGCTCAGTTAGCCGGCGCGGTCACGGGTGTGGCGATCGCCGACCTCATGTTCGGCGATCCGGTGTTCCTCGCATCGCAGCATGCTCGAGCCGGAGCGGCTCAGGTCTTCAGCGAAACGGTGGCGACATTCGGTCTCGTGGCGACGATCTCGTGTTGCTCGCGCAGAGCCTCCGGACTCGTACCCTTCGCGGTACCGGCTTACATCATGGGGGCCTACTGGTTTACCTCGTCGACCTCGTTCGCCAACCCCGCGGTCACGATCGCGCGTTCTCTCTCGGATAGCTTCGCGGGAATACGTCCTGTCGACGTCCCGATGTTCATCCTCGCCCAGATCGTCGGCGCAGCCGCTGCGACCCTCCTCTTCCAGTGGCTCGATCCGGCGCTCGTCGAGCGCTCGGCCTAGAAGCGAGCGGCGAGGTCGTCTTTGACCGCCTCCCTCCAGGGAAGGCCCTTTGGAATCCGTCGATCGACGGCACGGACGTTCCGATACGTCCGCGGATCGACACCGCGCGGAGAACCGCCTTGCGCGATCTTCTCGAGCTCGCTCAGGAGCAGCTTGCGAAGAAAGATGATCGCGCGATCGGTGGTCCCAAGGTGCTCTTTGGTGCGGTCGTTGATAGGCGGCGTACCCATCCCTTCTTGGATTGCGAAGTCTTGGGTATTGATGCCCCGTATCCCCGTGAAGCTCGAGCGCTTTTGGAGATCGCGATCGATGCGGTAGTCGTTGGAACGGTTCAGATAGGGGATTCCGTTCGGATCGACGTATTCCGGTCCGCGCCCGGCCCGTTCCTCGCTCTGCAGCGCTATCTCCGGCGTTACCGGCCTCGCAGGATCGTGCGAATACATGAAGTTGAACACCCACGTTCGGCCGTCGTCGATCGGGACCCAGATATGGCCGTTGATCGTCGGGCACCAATCCGCCCGAGCCCAGTAGCCTTCCACGACGCCGCGCATGTGGTAGGACGGCATGATGTAATGGTAGCAGCGGACCCACTGTTGCTCTTGGTCCCAGCTCCGTATACCGGCGTACCGAAAGCCGTAATCGGTCTCCTCGAGATCGATCTCCGCCGTCAAAGCTTTGAAGTTTCGCAGGAACGACAGATCACCGATCTCCATGTTATGCAAGATCGTCGCGTGCGTCGGATCGATTCCGCCCTCGACCGCTTGCAAGAAATTACAATCTTCGAACGTTTTTGAGACGTAGCGGTGCGTCTGGGGGACTCGAACCAGCTCGGGATCCGGCGGGGGCGGCTGAAGATCGAGAGGCCCCATGTAGGTCCATACGATCCCTCCTCCCTCCCAGGTCGGATACGCTTCGAGGCGCACCTTCGTCTTGAATAGACTGTCGGGCGGCTCGGAAGGCATATCGACGCACCGGCCGTTCCGGTCGAACTTCCATCCATGGTAGACGCAACGTAAACCGCACTCTTCATTTCGCCCGAAGAACAGCGGCGCTCGACGATGTGGGCAGTAGGCGCCGACCAGGCCGACGAGGCCCTCCGTATCTCGAAAAGCAATCAGGTCTTCTCCGAGGAGGCGGACGCGGATCGGCGCTCCGTCGGCTTCGGGGAGGTCGCTCGAAAGGACCGCCGGGATCCAATAGCGGCGAAAGAGCTCTCCCATCGGGGTCCCCGGCCCGACGCGCGTCAAGCGTTCGTTTTCTTCCCTAGTCAGCATCGGTAGCTTTTACCCCTTGCCGCCCACGATGAATTCGCTCGCCGAAAAACCCCGCGGGATGATCTTGTATTTGGCCGCCAGATCGATCACCGGCTGGATTTCACGCGGATCGAAGCTCGTCGCCGAGTACGTGTGATGCATCTGCTTCACGACATCGAGGTCCATCCCCGCGAAGCTCGCGTAGAGGGGGAGCGTCTGCGTCTCGTGCGCATTGGTGTATGCTGCGGCTTGCTCGACGACTTTGGCGAAACGATCGACGACGTCACGGTTTTTTGCGACGTAGTCCCTGGTCGCATAATAGGCTGACTCGAGGATCGGCCGAGGATATCCGGTCAGCATGTCGACCAGCATCCGCACTTTCCCGCTCTTGAGATCCTTGGTCATGTACGGCTCCGTGGTGATCCCCGCATCGACCCTACCTTGTTCGAGTGCGGCGGCGATCGCCGACGTAGGGATCTCGACCCAACGGATCGTCGAAGAGTCGCCGCCGCGATCATCGATGAGCGCCCGCAGCCCGAGATAGCCGATGTCGCCGATCGCCGTACACGCCACGACTTTGCCCTGCAAATCCAGGGGGGAGCGGATCGGTGAATTCGCGGCGACGATGATCGCTGAATTCGGCGCGACGGCGCGATGAATCGCGGACGGAGCGATCAGAACGAACGGCAATCCCCGGGCGTATGCCGCTATCAGCGACGAGAGGCTCGACTTCCCAATATCCACCGCGCCTCCGACGATCGCTTGGGCCGCGGTCGCGCCGCTGTTCGATTTCTCCAAAACGACGTTGAGACCGGCTCGCCGAAAAAGCCCCGACTCCTGCGCATACAGAAGCGGGCGTAGATCGTCGCTCACGGCGGAGATGACTCGTACCGTCACGGGGGCCGGCGTCTGCGCGGCGGCCGTACCGGCCGATGCGGCGATCAATAGGATCAACAGCAGTCTCTTCATCATGACAGTGCCTCGGTTTTGCGAGTAGCGGTGAGATACAACGACGTCTCGTCCAATTCGCCGCGCCCGTTTTGTACGAGTTCCAGGATCTTTTCGAAAACGATGCGCGCGAGCGGAAGGTCGACGCCGGTCGCGGCAGCCGTCTCGTAGAGGTTCGCGCGATCTTTGAGATAATGCTTGATCGCCCGACCAGGCCGCCAATCGTGTTGCAACATTCGGGCGCCGTGAAGTTCGAGGATACGGCTTGCCGCCTGCCCCTCGAGCAACGCTTCCCGCACCCGCGCAGGATCGGCACCAAAGGTTTCCGACAGGGCGAACGTTTCGGCCATCGCTTCGAGCGTGACCGCCATCATCATTTGGTGACACGCCTTGGCAAGCTGCCCGCAACCGGGCGGACCGATATAGACGCTGCGTTTCCCGATCGCTTCGAAGATCGGTAAGGCGCGCTCATACGCTTCTCGACGGCCGCCCACCATGATGAGCAACGATCTCTCGATCGCCCCCTTTTCACCGCCCCGCACCGGGGCGTCCAGCGCCTCGATCCCGTGCTCGTGAAGCCGCTGCGACAATCGACGGGCGGCGAGGGGTGGATCGGTCGCCAGATCGATGAAGAGGCTTCCCGGACGCAACCCGGCGATGATCCCCTCGGGCCCATCGAGCAGCGCCTCGAGATGCGCCCATTGCATCAGCATCGTGATGACGACGTCGCTCTCGGCCGCGACCGCTCGCGGACTGTGCAAGGCCGTCGCGCCCGCAGCGACCAAATTTGCGTATCGAGCCGGCGTGCGATTCCAGACGATCAGCGGAAATCCGCCACGCAATAGGTTGTACGCGATCGGGTTTCCCATCGTCCCGGTACCGAGGAAACCGATCGTCGGCTTCTTGCTCACCCCGCCACCGCCTGGGAGGCATACTCTTCTTCCAGAACCCGCCATCGGCGGCCGACCTCCGCCGCGCCGCCGATGTACTCTTCCGGTAGGTCGACGTACGGCGGTCGGCTCGGACCGGGATCGATCAAGCCCGCGGCCCGAAACCGGACGCGGCACAGCGCAATGCTGTAATCGGCGAACTTTTCCGCGTCGCCGCTCGGGTGGATCGTTTCGGTCGCCCAGCGGAACTTTTCGTGGAAGACCGCCGCCGCGTCCCAATCTCTCGACTTGATCGCTCTCCCGAGCGCCGCTACGACCTTGGGTGCGCAGGCGACGTTCCCGGACCAACATGCGGTGATCAGATGCGGATACTTCCGCGCGAGTGGATACCAGTGAAGATCGGGCGGGAGCATGCGTATCGACCTTCCGGCCGCCGCGATGTCCTGCTCGAGCCCCGGGCCGCCGCTCTGCTTCGCGCCGATGATCCCCCGGATATTCGTCAGCTCTCGGTAGACTTCAGGCGGGATCTTTCGCCGAAAGGCCCGCGGATTATCGTAGACGATGATCGGAATATGCGGCAAAGCATCGCTGACGTCGCGATAGAATTGTACGATTTGACGGTCGCTGAGCGCGGTCCACATCGGCCTGCCGATAAAGAGCCCGTCCGCGCCCATCTCGATCAAGGTGCGACCTCGCATGATCGTGTCTCGCGTGTTGAGGGTCGTGACGCCCGGAAACACCGGCCGCCGGCCGCCGACCGTCCGTATGACGCAGTCTACGAACTCCCGGAGCTCTTCCCATGTGAGGCTCGCCACCTCGCCGAACGTCGCCGTCGTCATGACGACGTCGATCCCCGCCTCGACGACGGCCTCGATCATCTTGACCGTCTCCGGGATGTTCACCGTCCGTCCGGCTTCCCAACGATCGGCGTCGGCGGTCGCCGGGGTCGGTACGACGCCGACCACACCGTTCAGATCGTCGTAGGTCACATGTAGCGCCATTTCGACCTCCCTAGCCGAGGCCCCCGCCCTTGAGTAATTCACTCGCGTCGAACGCGTGCGGAATCATCTTGTATTTGGCGGACAGATCGATGATCGGCTGAATTTGGCGTGCATCGAACTCCGTCGCCGAGTAGGTGGCATGCATCTGTGCCGCCACGGAGGGCTCCATCCCGGCCAGCGCAGCGTAGAGCGCGACGGTTTCGGCCACATGCGCGTTGCTGTATGCCGTCGCTTCCCCCATGACCTTCGCAAAGCGCTTCACCACGTCCGCGTGACTTTCGACGTACTCGCGCGTGGCGTAATAGGCGGACTCGAGGATCGGTTGCCGGTAGCCGGCTAAAACGTCGACGAGGAAACGCACCTTCCCGGTCCGGAGATCCTTGGTCATGTACGGTTCCGTCGTGATACCGGCATCGACTCTGCCTTGCTCGATCGCAGAGGCGATCGCCGAGGTCGGGATCTCGACCCATCGCAACGTCGCCGAATTACCTCCGCTTGCGTCGATCAGCGCACGAAAGCCGAGATAGCCGATCGCCCCGATCGAAGTACACGCCACCGTCTTCCCTTGCAGGTCCAAGGGCGAGCGGATCCGCGAATTCGCGGCGACGATGATCGCGGAGTTCGGTACCGCCGCACGGTGGACGGCCGACGGCGCCACGAGGACGAACGGCAAACCTCGAGCATGCGCTGCGATGATCGACGACAGGCTCGACTTGCCGATGTCCATCCCCCCGGCCAAGATCGCCTGTGCCGCGAGCGCCCCGCTATTGGAGAGTTGTAAGACGACATTGAGACCGACCCGCCGAAAGAGCCCGGCTTTTTGCGCGTACAGGAGCGGCCGCAAGTCGTCGCTGATAGCCGAGACGACTCGGACCGTCGTGAGGCCGTTGGTCTGGGCGGTCGTCGGCTCCGGGCTCGTCACCCCGAGCATGAGCAACGCCGTGAAGGCGCACAAAAGCCGACGCATCATCGCGGGAAGAAGCGGTCCATCCCAGAGGTGAGCCCGGCTTTCGACAGCTCCTCGAGCCACATCGCGTGAATCCTGGGATCCTGATCCTCGTACTCGATCTGGTCGCCGCCGTCCCTCGTACTCGTCGCAAAGGCGACCGTCTCGCCCAAGATCTCCCGGCGTCGCTCGGAGGTGAAGGGATATCGGAGGCTGCCGAACCCCATCGCGAGATAGCGCGCAGGCGTCGCGCTCGTCGTAAAGTGTTGGTGAAACTGTCGCTCAGCCGGAGGGAAGACGACGCCGTGCTTCCAGTCGATTCGGACGAAGTCGCGATCGCCCTCGAACCACATGAGCGAATAGCCGCTGCCGGCGACGCACATGACATGGTATCCCGCGGCGTGCCGATGTGCTTTCTTGTAGGTCCCCGCCGGCATCTCCGATACATGGGCGTGCATCGAGCTGTCGGCAAGGAGGAAGATCAGACATCCGCCGCCCGCTCCTCGATCGGAAAAATCGGCGAGCTCGATAGTGGAGAGGTCGGGAACGAAGTTGGTCTCCCACGTGTCGTTCCCTTGCCTCACGAGATTCAGCACTCCCTCGCCGGCGAAGTATTCCTCTTTTCCGAAGCGGTCGTCGAAATCGAAGGCGTTGTCGAAGACGAAACGCTCGTTGTGGAACAGATTCAGCATCATCGGCAAGTTCGTCGTGCTGACGAGGACCGCGCGTTCCGTCCCGCTCCCGTTGAAGTGCCGATGCTTCGCGTTCAGCGGGATCGCGAAAAGGCTCCGTGGGCCCCATTCGAAGGTACGCCGTTCGCCGCCGGGAAGCTCGAGCTGCGTGCTGCCGCGGCCCCGCAGAACATAGATTACCTCTTCGTAGAGGTGACGTAAGGGCGACGACGATTTACCCGGTGGTAGCTCGTGCAGGAACATGTTGCAAAAGTCACCCCGACCATCGAGCTGAAGCGCGGCGCCGCGCAGTCCGGTGCGCGGCCAATCCGCCGTCTCGACCTCGTTGCAGTCGATGGCGAGGCCGCGAACGACCGGCAGCCCTTCCCTCGCCAGCCATTCTTCGAACGAATCGATTCCGTACCGTGCTTGCGCAAGTGTCGTCATTGAAAGCTCCTCATTTTTCCCGCGATCGCCTCGAGAAAACGGGCCGAAGGCGGATCGGCGAGACCCCAGACATCGTTGTGCGGCGGGCGGGTGATCGTCTCCGGAGTGCCCGGGATGTAGCTCGCGTCGTCGACCTGCTGCATCTCGGCCGTATACTCGATCACGAAATCGTTCGGATCGATGAAGTAGGCGAAGACGTTGTCGCCCGTCCCGTGGCGCCCGACACCCCATTCGAGCTTCAGGCCGGCTCGCTTCAGCCTGCCGCAGCCGCGCAACACCGCGTCCAGACTCGGCAGCTCGAAAGCCGCATGGCTGAGCGAAGTATTTCTCCGGTCGGTGAAGGCGATACAGTGATGGTCGGCGTTGCAGCCCAGAAAGTTGGCTTTCCGCGTACGGTCCCGCAGTCGAAATCCCAACGCACTTTGGAAGAACGACGCCGCTTGATCGAAGTCGACGGAATTGAAGACGACATGGCTCAATTTATACGGCCTGTCGTTCGCCGGCACGGCATCCGGGTGGGTCGCCGACTCGCAAGAGATGCAAAACTCGCGATCCTCGAAGTCGCGGAAGGTAAAACCGTAGCCGCCGCCGGGAGCCTCGATCGATCCCGGGGACGAGACGTCTTTTGCGCCGGCCTCGCACACACGATCATGGATCCTCTCGATCGCGACCCTGTTCCGCGCTCCGAACGTCACCCGAACCACGCCGGGTATCCTGCGCCGGTGCAGCGCCAGCACGTAATACTCCGGTCCGCTCGCCCTGAAATAGCAGCTTGCATCGTCTCGATGCACGAGCCTGAGGCCCCAAATATCCTCGTAAAAACGCGCCGTCCTTTCCAGGTCGGGAACACCCAGCTCTATGCCTCGCAACCTATCGACGCCCGTTTCAGTCATCGCGCGACGGCACCCGCATACTTTTCGCGTAAGCGGCGCCAGCGCTCGGCGTTTTCACGCGCCGCAGCCGCGTATTCTTCCGGAATGACGCCGTAGGGAGGCCGGAGCGGCCCCGCCTTGCAATAGCCGGCGGCCTCGATTCTGGTCTTTTCGATTTGGATGTTGTAGCTCGCGAACAGGTCCGGATCGCCGGTCAGCGGCGTTATCGGCTCGCGCGCCCAAGCGAGATCGGCGGCGATCGCCTTCAACCGCTCCGCATCGCGCGAGGACAGCGCGCTCATCAGCTCGAGTACCGGCTCGGGACCCATCGACGCCGCCGTCGACCAGCAGGCGGTCGTCGTTTCCGGCGAGAGCTCGCTGAACTTCAGCACGCCGCCGTCGTTGGGGAGAAAATGGACACGCCCTTTCGATGCCGCGAGCGACTCGAGCAGGGCCTTCGGACGGGAGTACTTCGCTGCGACGAGCGTCGGCGCCATTTCGACGACACGTCCCCAAAACTCCGCCGGAAACGCGAACCGAAACGCACGAGGGTTGCCGTACACCATCAGCGCCAGCCGAGGAAACGCTTCGGCGATCGTACGGTAAAACTCGACCGCCATATCCGTCGTCATCGGCTGCCACATCGGCAAGCCGAGCAGAATCCCGTCGGCGCGACGCTCTGCGGCGAACCGAGTGCGGCGCACGATTTCGTGCGTTCCCAGTGCCGTCGTACCGATGAACGTCGGGACGCGGCGCCGTACCGTTGCAAGGACGCAGTCGACGAACGCCTCGTATTCGGAAAGAGTGATCGTCGCACATTCGCCGGTCGTCCCTAAAACGATGAGGCCGTGCACGCCGTCCTCGATGAGGCGATTGACGATGCGCTCCGTTTCCAGGAGGTCGACGGTGTCGACGGCGTCCCAACGGTCGGCATCATCCTTCGCCGGCGTAGGAATGATCGCGTAGACGCCGTGAAAATCTTTCGGCCCTAGCATGCTACGCGCCGACCGACAAGGCGACGTACACGAGATTTTCGTCGCCGCTGTTCCTCAATCCATGGACCGAGTTGCGCGGATGGACGCAAAACATCCCGGGACCGACCTCCTCGCGACGGCCGTCTTCCATCGTGAGCTCGCCTTTTCCCGAGACGATGAACCAAGCGTGGCTCGTCGCCGGATGGGTATGAAGCTCCTGAGCTTGCCCCGGGATCAGCGTCAGGACGACCGCCCGAAAGTCGTCTCCCACGTACATCCTCCCCGAACGTAACCTCTCGGGATCTACGACGATGTGGTCCGAGATCGTAAAAACTCGTTTATTCGGGTCGGTCTTCGGTCTGTCGGTATAGCGGCTGGCAATGACCTTAACATCCATGGGAACGCCCCTCGTACGCGCCGCACTTCTTTAGAATTCTAACCATCATAATAGGTATCGTCCTCGCTGAAGTCAAGGAGCATGCCGGGCCGCTTTCCACGCCGCGTAGGCGCTGGGAGCCGATTCAATGACGCCGGGATGCCGAGGCGACCAGCCGAGCACACGGTGTGCCTTATCGGACGTGATGAATTCGTTTTGATTGAACCAGGTGCTGATGTTGTCGCCTTGCTTGGGACCTTCGAGCCGAACATCGCCTTGAAAACCCGCGGCGGCCAGACATGCGCGCATGACCTCGATACTCTTGGGGCGATGGGCGTCGGCGAGATGGAAGATCTCCCCTTCAACGCCTTTTTCCGCTTCGACCGCGAGACGATACGCTTCGGCAAGATCGTCGACGTGAATCCACGACCAGCCTCGTTCCGGATCTCCCCGAAAGACCGGATCCCCTGCGGTCGCCATCGCGAACCAGTCGGCGCTTACGCTGTTGTAACCGTCGTTACCGAACATGAAGCCGGGACGAAACACCGTAACGCCGACGTTGTCCAGAGCCAAAGCCTCACGCTCGAGATCGCGACGGAACGCCAAGGGGTGATCGGGATTCGGCTCCGTGCTCTCGTCCATGACCGGGACCGAGACCTTTCCGAAAATAGAGCAACCGGTCGTATAAATGAGGCGCCGCCGTCGCCCTTTTCGCCGGGGTGCGGATCTCAGTGCCGCGAAGAGCGCCCGATCCGTCTCGAAGGGCCTGCGCTTGTCGAGGAGGGTATGGATGACGATATCGCTGCGCTCAAGCTCCTCGCGATAGGTCGCCGGTTCGCCGACGTCGCCGACGGCGAGCCTGATTTCATGCGTGCGCAGCGCCTGCAACCTCGGCTGGTTCGGATTTCGGACCAGCCCGACGACGGAGTGACCCGCCGACGCAAGACGGAGCGCGGCGTAATAGCCTGCGTATCCCGAGGCGCCGGTTATGAACACCCTCATCTCCCACCTCTCCCTGCGCGTTGACTTTCGTTTTCGGTCAAGCTATCATAGTATTTAGAATTCTAAATTCCTGCCGCGCGGAGCGGCGGCATGCACGGGAGAGCTGGATCTGTCTCCTCTAAAATTCGGGATATTCGATCACCTCGATCGCGGACGGAGGACGATCGCCGATCTCTATGCCGAGCGCCTCGAGATGATCGAGCAATTCGACGACGCCGGGTTCTACGCGTACCATCTGGCCGAACATCACTCGACGCCGCTGGGGATGGCTCCCTCGCCGAGCGTCTTCCTTTCAGCGGTCGCGCAGCGGACGAAGCGCCTTCGCTTCGGCCCGATGGTCTATTTGTTGCCTCTCTACCATCCGCTTCGGTTGGCCGAAGAGATCGCGATGCTCGACCAGTTGAGCGGAGGACGGCTCGAGGTGGGGATCGGCCGCGGTCGCTCACCTATCGAGCTGAAGCTCTATGGGACCGATGCTTCAGAAGCTCAGGCGATTTTCGAGGAGGTCTTGGAGATCCTGGGGCTCGCCTTTTCGCAAGAACGCATAACGTTCGCCGGGCGCCATTACGCGTTCAGCGACGTCCCGATCGAGCTGCGACCGATGCAGAGACCGCATCCTCCCTTGTGGTACGGCATAGGCTCGGTGGAGAGCGCACTCCAGTGCGGTCAACGCGGCTTTCACGGGATTACGTTGGCGAGGCCCGATCTCGCGAGCGAGATCGTTCGCTCGTTTTATCAGGGGGCGGCCCGTGCGGGAAAGCCCCCGGCTCTGATGGGCATCGCCCGGTTCGTCGTCGTCGCCGACACGGATCGCGAGGCGCTGGAATTGGCTCGCCGCGCCTATCCGGTCTGGCATCAAAGCTTTTATGAGCTCTTTCGACGGTGTGGTTCGAAGCCGATGCAGAACTGGTCGCTCGACTTCGAAGAGATGGCGGAAAACGGACTTGCTTTCGCGGGTTCCCCGATGACCGTCCGGGATGCGATCCAACGCCAACTGGACGAGACGAAGGCGAACTATTTCGTCGGTCAGTTCGTCTTCGGAGACATGACGCCGTCCGAGAGTCGGAGATCGGTGCGCCTGTTCTCCAACCTCGTCATGCCGGAGCTCTACGCAGCGGGGGAAAGCCGGCACGCCATCGGGACATGACGTTTCGGCGTCTCGCGATCGGAGCTGCGGCGATCGCGCTTGCGCTGCGGGCGACCTGCTTCGGCGCCGAGCCTTACACGATCAACGTCATCCTCTCGCTGACCGGTCCGGGGACGTTCATCGGCAACGAACAACTGCAGGCTCTTTCCGCCGTCGAAAGACTCGTCAATGCTTCGGGCGGCATCGCAGGACGGCAGCTTCATTTCGAGATCAAGGACGATCAATCCAATCCCCAAGTCGCCGTTCAGCTCGTGAGGCAAATCCTCGCCTCCGGTCGGATCCCGGCGATCCTCGGTCCGTCGCTCGCCGCTTCATGCAACGCAGCCGCGCCGCTGCTGCAGCGCGAGGGCCCCGTCCTCTATTGCCTGACGGCCGGCGTCCACCCGCCCCCCGGCGGATACGTCTTCTCCACCCTGACGTCGACGCCCGACCTCCTGGCCGTAGGGATCCGATACTTTCGTGAACGCGGGTTGAAGAGGATCGCATACATCGTAACCACCGATGCGGGTGGGCAGGACGCCGAGCGAGGTATCGTCGCGGCGGCCGCGGCTGCGGAGAACAAAAGCGTCAAGATCGTCGCCGGGGAGCATTTTGGCGCCACGGACATCAGCGTTTCAGCACAACTCGCCCGCATCAAAGCTTTCGCTCCGGACGCTCTCATCGCTTGGGTGACCGGGACCGCCGCGGGGACGGTCCTACGCGCGATCCATGATGCCGGGCTCACCCTCCCGACGCTGATCTCGTCCGCCAATATGACTCCTTCGTTCATACGGCAGTACGCTCGGCTTCTTCCAAAAGAAACCTACGCCCCCGCGATGCTCTATTATGCCGGCAACGCGGTCGTCGGTGGTCCCACGCGCAGGGCCATCAGTACCATGAATTATGCCGCCGACGTCCAGGGGGTGAAACCGGACCAGGTTTTCATCAGTGCTTGGGATCCCGCGATGCTCGTCGCCGACGCGCTCAAGAGACTCGGGACGGAGGTCTCGGCCGCCGGGCTTCGCCGCTACTTCGAGGGATTGCGCGGCTGGGTGGGAGTCAACGGGCCGTACGATTTCCGCGCGGTCCCACAGCGAGGGATCGGACAAGGGGCAGTCGTGGTCGTTCGGTGGAATCCGGAAAAGTCGCAGTTTGACCCCGTAAGCATACTCGGCGGCGCTCCTGCGACGCGCCGCTAGGCGGAGGTATATTGGCTAAGCGCACCGGCGCATTGATGATCCCGCAGCAACACCTCGATAAGCATATCCGGCGCTTCGCCGACGCTTTTGAGCCGATCAACGCGCAGCTGCTCTTCACGCTCCGCGCGCTCGCTCAGAGAATCAACGACAACGCGACGGAATCGCTCTCGCCTTTGGGCTTGACGGCGCGCAAGTACAACTATCTCTCGGTGATTTACGTAGAAGGAAAAGTCACGCCGAACGATATCAGCACGCTCATCCACACGGCGAATCCGACCGTGACGTCGATGCTGAATGCGTTGGAGCGCGACGGCTTGATCACCCGCTCCGTACACCCCGACGACAAGAGAAGTTTCGTCGTCCAACTCACTCCCAAGGGAAAATCGCTGTATGAGCGGGCGTTCAAGTTGAATCATGCCAACATCGATCGATCGCTGGCGAAACTCTCGATGGAGGAGCGTCGGCAGCTCTTCGCCCTGCTCCTGAAGCTTGCCGACGCAATCTCCGACGGCAAGAAGAACGGAGGGAAAAAGAGATGACGCAACCCTACGGCCGCATCGAGTGGAGTGCGGCGGAGATCGCGGAACAGGAAAGCAAGCCCCGGCCCCGCTTCTCGGGCTTGGTAGCCCGGCGGGCGAGACTCTCGATGCCCTTTCCTAGCAGGCGAGCGAGCCTCTTAGGCTCCGGCGCCGACAGGGGCGAGGGCGCAAGATAGCACTGTTAGCACTCTATTGACAAGAGTGCTAAAAACGCTATACTTAGTCGTGCCGGCGGCGTACGGCGGCCCAAGGCGCCGGCGAAGCGGCGCCCGACGCCGGGGATCCCCGGGCTTCCTGCGGCCGCCTACGCCGCGTGCGCGACATTACGTCGATTTCACTAGGAGGTGATTGTATGGCGCTGGAGCTTCAACGGAACGATGCGATCCAGCAAAACGGTCAGCAGCAGACCGCTATTGCGCGGCGTAGTCCGCTCGCCGAATGGCTCGGATTCGATCCATTCGACATCTTCCGGAACTTCGTTACGGCCATGCCGTCGCTGGACTTCGGGATCGACGTGACGTCGACTGAGGACGGATATATCGTGGAGGTCCCGGTCCCAGGGTACAAACCCGAGGAGATCGAGGTCGCATACAAGGACGGCTATATCACCGTTTCGGGCAAAGCCGATCGGCGTTCCCTCAACCGATCGTTGATGTTGCCTGAAGAGGTCGATCCGGAGAGCATCACCGCCCGGGTCGAGCACGGTCTCTTGACGCTGACCCTCAAACGGCATCCGTCCGCACAGCCGAAGAAGATCCCGGTCCAACACTGAGGTCTGTACCACGACTGGTTCCGGGATCGGTTCGGGGGCCGGAACGCCTCCGGCCCCCGAACGGCGCGTCGACCTACCGAACCGGCCTCGATCATCGGGCCGGTCGTCGCGTCTCCTCCGGATTGCGCATCAGAATCCGTGCGTCGACGATCGTCGCCTGAGCGCCGCACAGGATGATCGGGTTCAAATCGAGTTCGCTCACGCAGTCGTCGGCCGCGACCCAGGCGGAGAGCTTGGCGATGAGCGCCCCGAGCGGAGCGAGATCCGCGGTCGGTAAGGTACGAAAACCGCGCGCGAGACGGGCGATCTTCGAATTTTCCAAGCGCCGGGCGACCTCGCTTTGCACGACCGGCGCCAACCACAGGAAGCGCTCATCGAGCGTCTCGGCGAAGATCCCGCCGAGCCCGCACAACACGACGGGACCGTAGACGGCGTCGCGGTACGAACCGACGATCACCTCGATTCCCGCAGGGATGCGGCGCTGAACCGAAAGACCGACTCGCCTTGCGTCCGTACCGCCGAGCGCGTGCAAGCGTGCGAGCATATCCGAAGCGATCCGGCGCAACGCGTGTGGATCGCTGACGTCGAGTACGACGAATCCCTCGTCACTCTTGTGAACAACCCGGGGCGAGATACCCTTGACCACGACCGGATAACCGATCTGCTCGGCGGCGGCGAGCGCATCGTCGACGTTCGCTGCAAATCGCGCGGCGTTCACGGGGAGACCTACCGCCGCCAAGACGTCTTTTGACTCGACTTCATCCAACAAGCCCGCCCCGCGCGGATATACGGGGAATTCGCCCGCCGCCGCGGGATCGTCCCGGGAGAGGGCGGTATGCTTGCGGTAACGATGCAGATATGCCAGCGCTCGGAGGCCGCGCTTATAGCCTTGTAGATACGTGACGCCGCTGCGGGCGCAGAACTCTTGCCAACTCGGATTGATCGCGTCCGATGCACGGCCGAGGACGGTGAAGAGCATCTCCGGATGCGCCTCCTGCATCCGCTCGATCAAGCGGCCGTGCTCGAGCGCCGCTTCGATGGGGCCCGTCGAGGGTACCGAGACGCGCGAGACGACCACGTCGTACGCGCCGTCGGCGACGAGCGCCTCCAGCGTCGCGGCATGCAGCCCAACCGACTTCGGCGACTCCCACGAGATCACCAAATCGAGCGGATTCGTCGGCGCCGCCCCCTCGCCGAGCAGCTCACGCATCCGCGAGACGGTCGACTCCGCCGGCGCCGGGAGCGGCAGGCCGCCCCGTTCGGCGAGATCGCACACGAGTCCCCGCCCCCCGCCCGAGATCTCGACGACGGCCGTACCCTTGACCTCTCCCGGACGTACAATCAAGCGGCGTCCGCGCGAGAACATCAACAACGATTCGCACAGCTCGTCGATATCCTCGACGAGTG
>Ga0209062_1000698_pt1 | contig 85761 bp, 86 predicted proteins | sample Coa_R2_2_FD_187158 | JGI IMG/M metagenome (GOLD analysis project Ga0209062, IMG submission 187158) | Surface soil microbial communities from Centralia Pennsylvania, which are recovering from an underground coalmine fire - Coalmine... | ecosystem: Environmental > Terrestrial > Soil > Unclassified... | reverse complement strand
GGAGGCGCCGGATCGGGTGTTTGCGGTTGGGGCGGCGCGTGGGGTGGTGGTGGGCTATCCCTGGCAGCAGCGGTGCTGGGCGCTGGCGATCCGGCTGGGGCGGGTATATCAGGTGTATGAGATGATGTGGCGGGTGTCTGGTGAGGAGCGGGCGCGGTGGGAACTGCAAGCGGCGGCAGAGCGGGTGCGGCAGCAGGTGACGGAGAGGCCGCCGGCGGCCTGACGCGCCGAAAGACGCGGCGGCGCTCCAGCCCACCCCGCCAGTCAGCACGGAAGCTGGCGCTGTCGGCACCGCTCCGGCGTTACGCCTCCCCCTGCTGCGGGAGGAGCGAGGCCACCTCCTTGCAAACATAGCGCGCGATGGCCTGCCCGGCTTCGAGCGTGGGCAGATGGGCTGAGTAGACGGCAATCACATAGGTTTCGCCACCAGTTGTCACGATGCCAGAGCTGTTCATAGCCCACAAGTCATCTGTGCCAATCAGCCACCCATCTTTCATGGCGACTGTTGCGCCCTGGGGCCGGGTGTCGCCTACGCCAACCTGCTGGTCTCCGTCGCCGTTTTCCAGCAGCGTGAGCGCCAGCGCGCGATCCTGCGGCGTCAATAGCTTGCCTTCATCCAGCAGCGCCAGCAACTGCACCATCGCCAGCGGTTTCGTCATGCTGTAGACCAGATCGTCGTTTTCTGGCTCCAGGCCGCTGATGCCAATCCGGTCCAGATATTCTTTCAGCCCAAGGGCGCGGCCAATCTCGTTGTAGATGCCGTCGCCGGTGTCGTCATCACCACTTTTAATCATCGTCGTCAACTCGTTGATCTCTTCATCGGTTGGTTGGCGATGCTGCTGCTCGGTCATCGACAAAAACGCCAGCATAATGGGCAGCTTGATGGAATTGCCCGTCAGGTATTGATTGTTCAGTTGATCGGTGTAGTAGCGCTGGCGCGTTAGATCGTAGACGACAACGCCGGTTTGACCACGCAGGCCCTTCAAATACTGCGCGAGGGTTGGCGAGAGCAGATTGAAGGAGGCCCACGAGACGGCCCTGCCTGCGGTGGAGAGGCTGTCTCCGGTGGCGGGCGCCCAGGCAGCATCAGAGGGCGCTGTCGGCGCGGTGAAGGTGGTCCCACTGGCGGGCACCCACCCGACGCCGGAGCTTTTGGCAGTTTTCCACTGCGCCTGATACCAGAGCGTTCCGGCGTTCCACTGCGCTTTGCCGGTCAGCCTGAGCGGAAAGCCCTGAGCGATATGCAGGGTGGCATCCCCGGTGGCTGGCGCGTCCAGAATGTCCAGGTCGCTGCTGGACCAGATGGCAGTATGCGCCGCAGGCGTGGGGGTGGGCGGCACCAGGGTCTGAAGATAGGCGACGCCAGTATCGAGCGGCTGGATGAGCGGCTGCCCGGAGGCATCTTTGACATCTCGATCCATCACCAGCGCCCCACGCCAGAATGCCTGCACCAGCATTCGATGCGAGACGCCGTATTGGACGGTGACAAAGGGGATGGCCTCGGTCAGCGGCGCCCCAAAATCGGTCTGCCAGCCATCGGGCGATACATCGTGACGGTTCATAAACGACCACAGCGTTGCCGGGATCACATGGCCGACTTGCCTGCCGCCTTGCGTGCCTTCCTGAATAAAGGTGTCATGGTTCGAGATATTCCCGGTGGTGTTCGGCTGGAGGGCGCTTGCTGCTGGGGCAGGCGTCATCAGGTTGGGATTGGTCGCATTCCGCAGATCGATGTAGGTCAACCCACCGCTGCCGACGAACGCCCGGCTTCCAATGGTGAGCAAGGTCTGAAGCAGAGGCAACTGGATAATGCCGGTCTGGCGGTCTTTCAAGCCATCCTGCATTAAGCTCTCGATGTGCTTGTCGGCTTGAGGCGCATTGGCGGCTGGGCGGTGCGCTCCTGGCAGGAGCAGCGCGTTGGAGGTGAAGAATTGAATCCACCCCTGGGCGATAGGAAAGCCCGGCGTTATCGGCGTGCCCAACAGCCGCGCCCCGTCATGCGCCTGATAGTACGCTGTAAAGGCGGGATCAACGGCGATCTGCAAGGTTTCGGGCGCGTCAAACGCGATCCTGGCTGCTGTCACGTTCTGGTCATAGGTCCAGCGGTCTGAGCCGTTGGTGACGATGATTTGATCGCCGGGTTGTGTGGAGAGATGGATAATCCACATGCTGCTGCCGAGCAGCGATGCCAGCACAGCAATGACACCCAGCCTGACCAGTGGACCGGGCCATCCGGCCACTGTTCTTTTGACGTGTTGGATTGGTGTGTGCATCGAGTAGAACCCCTTGTTGATGACAGATGTGGTGTCAGCTCTAGCGTTGGCGCTGCCGAACATGCGTAGGGTTGGAGCAAGGTTTGGGCCAGCCCCTTCAGTGGAGGGATGGAGGAGTGAATGGCGGCCAATAGTGAGGGTTGGCATTGGCCGGGTGCTTATCGCAGGCCCTTTACGATGGGAGCGCGTATTCTTCGTGGGGCAAGCCGGTAATGACTACGCCGCCAAAATGCTCAATATCGTGGGCATGATATGCCACCAGCAGACGCCTGACCTGCTCTACTTCTTCTGGCTCCGGGGTATAGATCGCCAGAATCTGGTGGCCGCGCCACGCCTCCAGGGCATAATCTTCGCCAAGAATACTTTCATAGGAAGACGTTGTGCGCATCGCAAACTTGAAGCGCCCGGCCAGACTCAGCCGCTTCTGCCTGGCGCTTAGCTGCCGGGCAACGTCGTGCCCGCGAAACAGGCGAATGTCTCTGGCGTCCCATCCTGCCAGTTGCAAGTCCTGGCACGCCTGTTCTGCTTCTGCCAGATCGTCAATTACTGCCAGAATGTATTCTGATGGATACCAGTCATCCAGAAGCGTTGCCAGAAATCTTGCCGGTTCAATCATACAAGGCGCCCTTTCTTGATACCTCATCACCGCTCACTCTGAGTCTGCTTAGCATTGTTGCAAGAAGAAGGCCATCGCTGTGTTATACTGGAAGCAAAGGAATCGCAAACAATCAGGGAGGGTTGTCTATGCTTGAGGAACCGGCACTGCCGGGCCAGGGCGACGCGGCTATCGAGTGCCTTGGCCTCACGAAAGTCTATGAGGGGCGGATTGCCGCCCTCAACGATCTGACGCTGACGGTACCGCGCGGCGTGGCTTTTGGCCTGCTGGGCGAAAATGGCGCGGGCAAATCGACGCTCGTGCGGCTGCTGTTGGGCTTTCTCTTCCCCACGTCGGGGCTGGTGCGTGTGCTGGGCGAAGAGAACGTAGCGCGCGCCCATCCGCGCATCGGCTACGTCCACGAGCGCCCGCTCTTCGAGCCGCGCTTCACCGGACGCCAGTATCTGGCCTTTTTTGCTGAACTTTCCGGCTGTTGGGGCGTAGCCAATCGGGCGCGTGTCCAGATGGCGCTGGAGCAGGTCGGCTTGCGCGCTGTTGCTGATCGCAAGGTTGGCGGCTACTCCAAGGGCATGCTCCAGCGCCTGGCAATTGCCCAGGCGCTGCTCGCTGATCCTGAGTTGTTGATTCTGGACGAAGTGACCAGCGGCATCGACGCGGGCAGCCAGTGGGAGATGCGCCGGATGATGGCCGATCTGCGCCGTCAGGGTAAGACTATCCTGCTCTGCTCGCACTACATGGCCGAAGTAGAATCGCTCTGCGAAAGCGTCGGCATTTTGCGCCGGGGGCGGCTGGTCCTCTCCGGCGATGTCGCCCATCTCCTGCGGCTGCATGATGCCGTTGAGATCACGTTGGCGGGCGAGCGGCCAGCTAGCGATGTGGCAGCGGCCCTGAAGCTGGGCGGGCAGATCATTGAGGCGCGTGAAAACGTCCTGCGCATTCCCGCCGCCGCGCAGCAGGAAATCCTGGCCGCGCTGGTGGCCGCTCATATCCCCATTCATTCGCTGAACCCCCTGACGCAGACGCTCGAAGAAGTCTATGTGCGCGCCACCCGCGCCGATGAGGCGGCGGCTGAGCCAGCGCTTTCATGAGGGATCATCAATGAATACCAGCATTGCCTCAGCGCCAGAGACACAGCCAGCGCTGGTAGGGCCAGAGCGCAGCGGGCCGCTAGGCCGGTTCTGGCATCTGCCCAGCGTGGTCGTTGCACGCTTCACCCTGCGCAGCTATCTGCGCAGCGGTTGGGGCTGGGGAGAATTTGTCTTTGTCGTGGTGTTTTTCCTCGTCTTCTGGACCTATCCCGGCACTGAAGATTACTTCTTTAGCACGGGCAGCTTCGGCCTGGGCATCCTGGCCCTGCTGGGCACAGCCATCATGGTCCATCGCGCCATGAGCGCCCGCGTCTATCTGCCGCTGGCCCGGCTCACGTCGCGTGCCGCCTGCACGCGCGGCCTGGCGCTGGCGTCGGGCGTGCTGCGAGTTCCCCTGTATCTGCTCTTGCTGGTGCTGGCGTTGGCTTCCCACAAGATTATCGCGCCCCAGCCAGCCCATATCCTGGTTGGCTCGCTGGGGCTGCTCGCCAATTCTATCCTGGTCTCGACGCTGATTGTCGCGCTCTCGCCGCCGATAGCGACGCGCCTGATCCGCATCTGCTTTCTCTTCTGGCTGGTGATCGCGCTGACGCCGCTGCCGAATGTTGATTGGCTGGCAATCTTGCTCTCTGTCATCCGCCTGCCCTTGCTGCCAGTGGCGCTGTGCATCGGCCTGGGCACCTCGCCCAACCTGAGTCTGGCAAGTTTCTGGCCGCTGGCGGTGGTGGCGCTTTTGATCGTCGGGCTGGCGCTGCTTGCGGATTTTCTGCTCAAGCGACGGGATTTGATCCTGCATTAGCTCTGATAGACGCTCCAGGTGCCGTTGAGATAGTGCAAAATCACTGGTGTAACCGTGTCTGAATTCGTGAAGCGAAGGCCAACCCCCCAACCCTCAGTAGCTGAGGTCATGGCGAGATTGTAGATCCCCCACACTTTTGTGTCTTTGATCGTCGGCACCTTGACTGCGCGCCATGTCGTGCCATCGTAGTGGAACAGCGTAGGGCCTGGTTCTGGCTCGCTCCCACCTACCAGCCAACCATCCGATGCTGAGCGCAGAGCGACCTGGCTGAAGGTACCGTTGTAGCGGCTATCAGGAGTATTCAGCGGGCTGGCGACCTGCACCCACTGCCCTTGCTTATAATGCAGCAGGAGCGGAGAGTTCTCGGCAATGGTGTGCGGTTCACCAGCGTTGCTTGGAACATAGAGATCGTTTTCCCCAGCCGCCCAACCATCATCGGCAGAAGACATGGAAACAGATCGTAAGGTTGCTCCCTGGATGATTTTGTCCACAACCCACTGCCCGCCGGTATAATGCAGGATGATGGCATTAGGGGGAATCGTTGGGTATGTTGTGTCGCCAGGTTGATTTGGTACCAGCGAGCCAGCCGCCCACCCTTCAGTTGGCGAAAGCATCGAGAGGCCGAAAAGCTGAAGCCAGTTCCCTTGATTTCCAACATTGAGGCTGGCGGGCAATGGTTGCGGCGTCCACGTATGTCCGTTGTAATGCCAGATAGCAGAGCCATCAAATCCCGTATATTCTCCTACAGCCCACCCCTCTGTTGCGGAGAGCATTTGTATGCGATGTAGGTTTGTCTGAGCGCTTGCCGCTTGCTTCCAGGTCTGCCCATCATAATGCAGGAGCAAGCCCGCATCACCGACGGCCCAACCATCCGTAGCCGAGATCATCGAGATGCTGTTTAACCCCTCCTTGATTGAGACATTCACACGCGACCAGGCGCCATTCTGGTAGTGCATGAGTACCCCATCAAAATGGGTAGCATTGCCCACAGCGGTCTCTCCAACAGCCCAGCCTTCCGTTGCTGAGACCATTGAAATGTCGGCCAGGGATGTCTGTGAGCCAGGAACTGGCGTCGTGCTAACAGTGTTTTGCTGGGCTGGCCCAGCGGTCTTGTTTTTGTAAGTGTAGATCGAAAAGATGCTGGCGGTGAGAACGGCAAGCACCAGCACAGCCGCCAGCGCCGCCAGGCGGGTCACGAGACGGCGCGGCTTGCGCTGCGGCAGCGTGGGAACGGGCGGCACGACGGGCACCGGATGGTCGTCGCGGTGGTCAAGTATCTGCATGATTTCCTCCCTGGAGAATGGGGGCACTGCCCCCTGGCGCGGCGCAAACGTGCTGCGCAGCGCTGCTTCCACATGGTCATAATCAGCGAGCGCTGCCCGGCAATGCGCGCAGGTTGCCAGGTGAGCGCGGAGGCTGGTGTCTTCTGCTTCGCTGAGCAGATCATGCGAGGCCAGCGGCAGCAGCGGCGCGAAGGCCGCGCAGGCGGGCGATGGCTGGTGATGATTCTGGCTCATAGGCGAGACCTCTCTTCAGGCTGGGGATTATGGGCGAGATAGGCGTCGCGTAAGCGCTGCTTGGCACGCGAGAGCCGCTTGGCAACGGCTTGAGGCGAAGCCCCGATAATCTGGCCTGTCTCGGCAGCGGTGAATCCCTGGACGATGATGAGCAACAGGCAAGCGGCATCCGCTGGCGCCAGCGAGGCCAGCGCAGCGCGCAGCGCGTGATGTTCAGCAAGCTGATCTTCAAACGAAAACGCGATGGTGACATGCTCCAGCGGCAACCACTGAATGAGCCGCCGACGGCGCAGGGCGGAGATGGCGCGATTATAGGCAACGTGAAAGAGCCAGCGGCGCAGCCCCGCCTCTTCGCTGCTGCCATCGAAGGGCGCGCCGCCGCGCTGCACCGTGCGCCAGGCGTCGCAGAAGGCATCTTGCATCAGGTCGCGGGCCTGCTCATCGTCGCCAACAATGCCGCACAAAAAAGTGAAAAGCGGCCACTGGCAGCGCTCCAGCAGGTCGGTGAACGCCTCCAGCGAGAACCCGGCGGCTGATGAAGTTGTCAGGTTGGTCATGCGCATACGCCCCTCGTTTGCAGCGGTGTCGCTGTGCTATCTGGCTAACGAACGAAGGGCATAGATTTGGACAGCGAGGCAAATCTCGGCAATCAGGACTGATCTTCACCGCTTTGGTCGGTACGCGCTGCTATCGAGGCTTGATTGCTGAAAAGATGGCGCTCTCGTCGGGGATAAAGTGAAAATTGCCAAGCGGCCAGTAGACGAGCAGCGCTTTGCCAATGATGTTTTGACGCGGCACCGGCCCCCAGACTCGTGAGTCGGAGCTATCGCCGCGATTGTCTCCCAGCACAAAATATTGATTGGCCCCTAAGATGATGTCGGTGGGAGTGTAGGGGTCGGGCGATGGGGTGGTGTAGGGTTCTTGTAACCTGACGCCGTTAACAATAACTGTTCCATCTGGCTCAACCTGCACATGATCGCCTGGGATGCCAATGACCCGCTTGACGTAATCCTGCGTTGGGTCCAGGGGATAGGCAAAGACGATCACGTCGCCGCGTTCTGGGGGATGAAAGAGGTACGCCGCGCGATTCACCAGGATGTACTGCTGGTCTTGCAGGGTGGGCATCATGCTGTGCCCGTCGACGCGATAATTCTGGACGGCAAAGCGAAAGACGAGAAAGAGCAAGATGGTGAGAGTGACCGTTTCCAGAATCTCGCGCAGCATGTGCAGGCGCCTGGCTTCGCTGGCAATGCGGCGCTCATAACGTCTGGCGGGTGACAGTGGCTTTGTTGGTGGCCTGGAGGGAGGGGCTGGCTGCTCCTCAGTCAGTTGTCGCGGGGTATTGGCTCCCCTGGATGCGGGTGGCTCACCTCTCAGCTCTCGCTGATCCAGGCGCTCTTTGCTCATGCTGGCTGACCCCTGCTGGTAGAGTAGCTCCGATGCGGAGCGGCTGGCTGTGTTTCGGAAAGTTCTGGCTGTTTCCCGACTCTTCCGTCAAAATCTATTATAGCATTGGCTCTGCAATTACCGCATGCTTATGGGGCGAGGGTGGTATAGACTACCAGCTTCTTGTTATATTCTTTGCCGGTCCAGTCACCCGCGCAGGTAATCAGGTTGAGGTTGGCGGTGGTGGCCGGGCCGAAGATGCGCTGCAAGACGGGATCGCCGGGGCCGCCGGTAGGGTTCAGATAGGTCTCGACATCGGTAACGACAAATTGCAGCGTGGTGCCTGCGGCGGTGCGAACGGAGATGGTGTCGCCGGGGCGCAGCAGGCGCAGCCACCAGAAGACAGCAGGCGAGCCATCCTTGCGGTCCAGATGCCCGGCGATGACGGCGTTACCAATCTCACCTGGCTTGGCGCCAAATTCCCACCAGAACGTCGTCAACCAGATGGGATCGTTATTTGGCCCCTCTGGCGCGGCCATTGCGCCCTGCGCGTCGGTGCCCACCGGCATGACGCTGGCGTTGATGTGCGCTTTGGACGCGGTGATCCAGACCGGGGGTGGATAGGGGATGGCTGTGGGGCTGGGTGATGGGCTGGGTGATGGCGCAGTAGGGCTGGGTGTGCTGGTGGAGCGCCGCGCCTGGGAAGGTGGCACGGCATTGGGCGCCAGCGCCAGCGGCACGATAATTGAAAGCGCGGCAATGATGCCGATGCTGGTCCAGATGCTCATCCAGCCTTTGCGAGAGATGCCACGCCTGGGCGAACGTTGAGGTGCGGGCGGTTCCATAGTATGCGCTTTCCCATCCTTCTGTGAACCTTTGCCTGTCTCTTTTTGAGTATAGCACAGGCTGGCCGGAGCAGCGGCGCACTAGCCAAAAAGGGGGAAGAGATTGCCAGCCGTTACATCGCCCGGCGCGCTGACCAGCGCTGGCGCGCGTAGGCGGCCAGTTCTCCAATGTTCAGGAAGGCGCAGGTAGTGATGCCATGTACAACCACCGGCAGCAAAATGGAGCGCGGCGCGGGCTGAAGGAGATAGAGCGCCGTGAAGAGCGCGCCAGCCACGCCCACCCCCGCGACGCTGGCCCAACTCCAGCCGCCCAGCCGGTGATAGAGGGCGTAGGTTATGGTGCTGACCAGCCCGCCCAGCAGCAGCGAGCCAGACCAGTGGGCCACCAGCCAGAGGATGAGGCCGCGATTGAACAACTCTTCCGCTGGCGCGTTGAGAAAGAGATAGTAGGCGCTCTGGAGGGTATGATCGCCGAGCGTGGGCAGGCGCACGCGCGGCCAGATGATCGCGCGGTAGATGGCGGTCAGCAGGCCAAAGGGCAAGCCAATTGCCAGCCCCAGCCCAATCTGCCAGGCGATTTGCTGCCCGGAGAGCGCGGGCAGGCCAAGCGACGCCAGCGGCAGATGAAAGAGCCAGGCCACCAGCAAGGGCACGACCAGCAGTGGAATGGCACGCATCGATGCGTCAAGCCGCATCCAGCGCCAGCTATCGGCAGGCGTCGAACGCGGCAGCGGTTTGCTACCCGCCAGTGATTCCTGGGTTGCCAAGGCAGCGTTCCCCTTTGAGGGTCTTCGGGCGCGTCCTGAAGGACGCTCGTGTCCCGATTGCAAGAGCGATTTTCTAGTAAAAAATAGCACGCGCTACGAGACGACGGCCACCCGAAATCTTTCCAGGATCAGCCCGGCTGCCGAGATTGCCATCAGGCATCCGGCGACGATCAGCAGCGTCGCGTGGACGCCATAGCTGGGCATCAGCCAGAAGACCGGCAGGAACGTGCCCAGCAGGCTGCCCATCGTGGAAAGCGCGTAGAGCCGCCCGGCGGTTCTGCCCGCGCTGCCCACTGCCTGCACGCGCAGCCGAATGGCGAAAGGCGAGACACAGCCCAGCAGGATGATGGGCAGTGCAAAAAGCAGCAGGATCGCTACCAGCGGCCCGGCGGAGATGTCGCTGTCGGAGCGAGCAAATGTTTGCTCGCTCCAACTCAGGATGGCATCGGCCAGCAAGGGAATCAAGCCGATGGTGGCGGCGGCGGCAGCGGTCAGCCGATAGAGCGCCAGCGGCTGCGGTGCGCGGTCAGCCAGCTTGCCGCCCAGATAATAGCCCGCTGTGAGATAGATGAGCGTCAGACCAATCAGGGTTGCCCAGACGAACTGCGAATCTCCAAAGAAGGGCGCCAGCAGCCGCGCGGCGGTCATCTCCACTGCCAGCGAGGACAGGCCCCCGAAAAAGACGAGCGCGACGAGCAGCCAGCCCCGGTCAGGAGCAACGTCCTTGCTCGCCAGATCGGGCGCGCTGGCGGCGCGTCCGCCCTTCTTGCCGTTTCCGTTCGGGGGTTTGCTGGCGCGTGGGCGTGTGTCTGGGGCTGGTTTTGGCATCTACCGGGCTATTCTCCCTGCGAATGGTGAAACTTCTCCTAATAGTAGCACGGCTGGGGCTGATGGGGCAAGGAAAGCTAGCAGATTTTGCTATTGTTCGAGTTCCAACACCTCCAGGTCATTCAACCGAAGGTGCAAAAGTACCTGATTTGCCAGGGCGCGACGTAGTTCTTTATCAATGAGGCGGCCATAGAGCGGCGGTTTCACTCGCAAAGCTGAAATAGTCCGTATGTGGTGGGGAAGCGCAATCGAGGCATACGGCACCCCTGCCGTTCCTGCTGGCAGGGCTACTTCGTTCGGACGTGCCGGGCGATACTCTTTTTCACTCGTCAGCGGCACAATGGTAAACAGCCCGCTGTGGCGATTGAACGCTTCATTAGAAATAATGATAGCCGGGCGAATGCCTGCCTGTTCGTGACCTCGCAAATCAGAGACGCCTATTTGTCCAAAGTCTACTCGTATCACCGACCAGCGCCGCAGAGGCGTTTCGCTCATTGAGGCTCACCTTCCAGGCCATCCATCAATGTGGGGGCAAAGATAGCCTCAAGCCTGAGCTGCTCTTCTCGGTAGGCGGGATCAGCATAGATTTCCGCATACATCTGCTCAAGCTCGGCCTCCTGACGCTCATATTCTAGCAATTTTGCCTCACGAAGCAAGAGTTCTTCAATCAAAGAGGTTGCGCTGCGGGCACGCCCAGCTTTAACCAGCGCGTCGAGCGCTCTGGCGGCAGGCTCGTGGAGTTCAAATGTTTTACGGACGGTGGGCACTTTACTGACGGCCATAGAATCCCCTCTTTCTGCTTGTGCCACATATCTTCGGGCCTATCTAGAATAGTTCCTCTACAAAATGGTAACAATAGTATGCAACTTTGTCAAGGTGTTTTTGCCCGGTAATCAGTACCGTGACATTTCTTCATAGTCTCGTATTCTAACCGATCCTTCAGCCTATCCATGAGCGCGGGCGCAAAGAGCGCCTCAAGTTTCTATGCAGACCGGCTGGCCCTCAAACCAATGATAGCGCCTATCAAGCCAAGGGTAAAGCCAATCACTGCAAGCCAGAAGCCAATATCCGTGCTAATATTGCCGCTTGGGCGGAGGCCCCTGAAAAAGTCCGGGGTATACAATTCCTTGAGCATGTACGTAGAGGCTGCTGTCCCTAGAATTGCATCAACTGCGCTCAATACGCTGGCAAACCTTGTCCAAGTGAGACCAGCCAGCCCAGACATCATGAGTATGACTGCAAGATAAAGTTCAAATCCAAATGATTGATAAGAGAATGATTGATAAGAGGCAAAAAGAAACGCGGCTGGGAAGTAAACGACAGCGCCAGAGGTTGTCCAGGGCAGGAAAAAGGCCAGCCCGGCTAAGAGGCCGCCAATAAATGATGTCCAGCCGCCGCTCTTTTTGCGTGCTGGCTTGTGAGCAGGTTGAGCAAATGGCATAGGTGGATATGGCGCTGAAGGCGGCGAAGGCTTGACGGCAGTAGGCGCCTGATATATATCGGGAAGCCTATCACTGGGCGCTGTTTCAGGCCAAACAGGTGGATTGCTTACCCGAATAGTCGGGCCGAGCGCGGGCTGTTGGGGATAGCGCGTAGGCGCCAGGGGTGTGCTGGCAGACCGGGCGCTCAACGCGCCCTTGAAGGCAGCCAGCAGTTCGCTGGCGCTCTGAAAGCGCGCTTCTGGCTGCTTTGCCAGCGCCTTATTCATCACGCCATCCAGCGCGGCGGGCAGGTCTGGCCGGAGGCTGCGCAGCGGCGGTGGTGGTTCTGTCACCAGCTTGAAGATGATAGCCTCCGGCGTAGATGCCTCAAAAGGAAGCCGCCCGGTCAGCATCTGAAAGAGCATCACCCCCACAGCATAGAGATCGCTGCGCCAGTCGGGCTGGCCGCGCAGGTGTTCGGGAGCCATATAGAGCGGCGTACCAAACGAGAGGCTGGTGCCGCCTTCCACGACGCCTTCTTTGATGAGATGCGCCAGGCCAAAATCGGAGAGCAGCAGCCGCCCATCTTCATGTACCAGCAGGTTCAACGGCTTGAGATCGAGATGGACGACGTTGCGCGCGTGCGCGTAGCCGAGCGCGCCGCAGATTTGTTCCAGGTACTGCTGAATGTCTGTCATGCCTAGCGGCCCGGCGCGCCGCTTGAGAATCTGTTGCAGCGTGCCGCCGCTGATATAGGGCATCACCAGATAGACCAGATCGCGCTCCTCGCCCAGTTCATCCACATGGACGATATTGGGATGGTCCAGCGCGGCCAGCGTTTGCGCCTCGCGGATGAAACGCTCGCGGAACTTGGGGGCGCGCAGGTGCTTTTCCAGCAGCACCTTGATGGCCTGCGGACGATTCAGCGGGCGATTGACTGCCTTATAGACCTCGCCAAAGCCGCCCTCGCCCAACAGTTCGCCCAGCGCATACTTTCCGCCCAGCACGCGATTGGAAAGTGGACCCTGCGCTCCCATCTTAGCTTCCCTCTTTGCTCTCTGTTCAATGGATGGGCACACGCAAGCGCTGCTGCCAGGAGCGAGCCGCTGCGGCGTCTCAGCGCGAGGCGGCCAGAGACAGCGGCGCTGCAAGCGTACCCATCCCCGACAAGATTGCTACTGCTGGGGCCAGGATGGCGTAGAGGGGGTCGGAACAGCCATCGTGGGCGCTTCTCCCATGCCCTTGATGGCTCCAACCAGGCCGAGAAGAAAGGCGGCCACTGCTACCCAGAATCCGATGCCCAGGACAGAGGTAATGCTTACGGTGGTAGAGGAACCTAATGAACTCTGGAGCTTGATGAAGAAATAGAGAACGACGCCCAGCCCGGCGAGGCTGCTGATGAGGCTCAGGATGTGAGCGGATTTGCCCATCTTGCCCGCAGCCAGCGCGAAGATCAGGAGCGCCACGCCAGCGATGGGTTCGATCCAACCGAGCGTGTAAGGGTTCGAGCTGCTGCTTGAACCCAGTTGGTTCGCTGAATCACTCAGGCGGATAATATCATAGAGGCTGAAGCTGATGACAAGGTAAGAGAACCAGGGGAGGAAAAAGGCCACTGCTCCTACAGCGCCGCCAATCAATTCCATAATTCTGCTTGGTTTCATGTACGCGGGTTCCTTTCTGCCTGGGCACGCCAGGTTTCTACTTGGGGGGCCAACGAATACTGTCTACCCCGAGCAAACCGCCGCTGTCACCTGATCGAAGGACTCTGAGATGCCCTGGAAGACGGTGCCATCCTCGGTTGGCACACCGACACTAAAGCCAAGCGCTCCAGCTTGATCCAGGACAACCGTATTGCCCATGCGGGCAAACGTGAGATCGATGCTGATGCCAAAGCCAACGTCGAACTTCAGCACGATCTGATCGTCGCTCACTGTACCGTTAAAGGATAAGTTCTCGCTCTGGACCTGCCCATCTTGCGAGCAATCGGCCTCGCCAACGTAAAACGTACCGCTGACATCGCCGCCGTACCAGCTTTCCTGGATGTCGAAATAGGTCACGCCAACGATGGTACCTGATCTTGCCTCATATAAGTATCCGTTGGGCAGATGATGATGGCGCAGGGCCAGCGCGGCCACAGTGCCGCCTGCAACCGCGCCCACCACTGCCAGCACGGCGAAGAGCTTGAAGAGCGAGAAGCCGGTCCTGGCTGCGCGGACCGATGTGCTGGCCGCCTGTCCAACGACCTGCCCGGATGGAGAGTGCGAAAGCATGCCTGATGACGGTCCCTGTGGGAACGATCCTGATGGGGAGGGTGGATAAAAGGCGCCAGATGATCCGGGTGGCAGCGGTCCGCTGCCTGGATAGGTGGGCCATTGCCCGGAGGGCCATCCCTGCGGGCCAGCCGGGGTAGAGGGGACATGAATGGCGCCGCTCTGTGGACCAGCCGGAGCATAGGGGGGATGAATAGCGCCAGATTGCGGGCCAGCCAGGGTGCCAGGAACGCCGGGCGCGCCAGATTGCGGGCCAGCCGGAGCATAGGGGGCATGGATGGCGCCAGATTGCGGGCCAGCCGGGGCGCCAGGAACGCCGGGCGCGCCAGATTGCGGGCCAGCCGGGGCGCCGGGTACGCCTGGTATGCCGGATTGTGGGCCAGCCGGGGCGCCGGGGATTCCGCCAGATTGGCTGTCGGGCATTTCAGGGCTATCAGCGAAAGGGAGTGGGATGAATGATGGTCCGCCAGCCTGGGAGGGTCTGCGTGTGGGTTCTCCGCAGTGTGGGCAAAAATCAGCATCCGCAGGTACGATGTACCCACATGCTCTGCATGCCGGGCCGGATGGTCGAGAATTCATCGACATCTTCTTCCTCCAGAGAGCTTGTTTGAGAGGGGAATATCAGAACTGGCGCAATGCAGCCTTACTCATCTCCACTCAGGGTAGATAGGCAAAGTATAACTTCAGCGGACGGTTCTGTCAAGCGCGCCAGATGTTTAAGCAGCGCTGCAAGAGTTTATGAGAACCTGTGCAGCGCTTGTGCCCCTGCTGTGGTCAGGAGTGAGTGGCTGCGGCGTCCCAAAGGCAGAAGCCAGGGGCGGCGGCACAGGTGGAAGCATGCTCCCTGTACCGCCTGTCCCTGTGCTGGTTCGCCTGAAGCGCCAGTTGTGGAGGAACGAGCGGCAGCGGCGCTTATTCGGCCAGACTCTTGATGCCGCCAACCAGCGATGTGATAAAGCCGATGGCTGCCAGCCAGAAGCCGACACCTAGCAAGGCGAAACCACCCCACTTATTTGTCCCTTGCGCGAGCGAAAAAGCGGTGAAGAATTCGTAGAAGAAGATGTGCAGCAGGAAAGCCACGCCCAGCAGGGAGGCAAAGACAATGATCGCGTTGGCGAGTTTTCCCAGTCTTGGGGCCAGAACCCCGAAGACCAGCAGTGCCAGCGCGGCCAGGATTTCTAAGGAGAAGACGTTTGATCCGTTGCTTACCAGCGCGGATGGGCTGCTGCCCAGGATGAAGGCAACCGATACCCAGGGAAGGAAATAGGCGACGAAGCCCAGGCAGCCTCCAAAGATGGCCCGGTTGTTGATGCTTTTGTTCATCTTGCCCTCCGCTCTATTACTGCGCGCTTCCCGCGCCTACCGCTGTGTGTTCTTCTGGCTGGCTCATGACCCACGCTCGCTCTGGCCTGGCCGTCAGCGCCCGGATGGAAGCAATCAGGGCAGTAATGAATCCAACGGTTGCCAGCCAGAAGCCAACGCCCAGGAAGACCGGGCCAGCTATGGCACTGAGCGACCTCTCATATTCTTTGAGGACGGCAACGAACGTGGGATCAGCCCCGGGCGGTGGGTTGCTGAGCGCGCCGAATGCTGTAATGATGTCGATGAAAAGATACAAGACAAAGAGCAGCCCTATGGCTGAGCCAACCAGCGTAAGGATGTCAGCCGTTTTGCCGAGGGAAGCAGAGAGGAATGGGGCAACGATGACGATCACGGCTGCTACCAGTTCAATCCAGGCCAGCGCTGGCAGCCCGGTGAGGGCAGCGTTAAAACTCAGTTTTTGTGAACCATTGCCAATCGACAGCAAGCTGATCCCATTGAAAAATAAGTACCAGGGGAGGGCAAAGGCCAGCGTGCTTGCGACGCCGCCCACCAGCGCCACGATGCTGGTTGCTTTCATCTCGCTCAGGCTGTTGAGTCTCATCTGTTGCGTCTGCCTTTCAACCTGTGAAGAATGCTGCTTGTAGCGGAAGGTTTCTGCTCGGAAAAATCAGGACAATGACGGCTGCCCGCGAGGCATCCAGGCGGTGTTGTCAACAAGGGCTGGAGATAGCGCTTGCTCTTATGGGTAGCATACCACGCGCTGTCAATCCTTGCGACGATACAGGGGCTTCTCTGTTGCATGCTATACGTTGGGCAAAGTCATTTTGCCTTCTTCTTTGGACGCGAATCTTTGGGCGCGGGCGCGTAGTGGCGGAACGGCTTCTCATAGAGGGTGAGGTTGGCTTGCTCGATGATGGCGTCGGTGATTTTAGGCGCCTGCGCCTGGTTGGGGGCGTCGCTCTCGCTGACCACGCGCCCGACGGCGCTGGTGCGCAGTTCGCAGAGCAGATGCTCATTGCGATCAACGATCTGCCAGCGCGGCATGCGCCCAGGCGCGAGATAGAGCTTGCCCAGATTGCTCCAGGGGATCACCAGATGCTTGCGCCAGAAGCGCAGGCGCAGCCCGCCTTCATAGATGGTGAAGGTCGTCCAGGCGAAATATGCCTGGCGATAGGTGAGGAAGGCAGCGCACAAGATCAAGATGATCGCCATGACTGCCGGAACCAGGCGGTCGTTAAAGCTGGCGGGTTGCAGGACGAGGCGAAGAAAGAGGCCGATGACCACCGGGATGAGCAGGAGGAAACCCAGCGCGATCAGCCTGGAGGCAGTGGGGTAGCGGTATTCGTAACGTCGCGCGCCCAATGCCTCTGCCGATGAATCGGCAGAGGGCTGGCGAGAGGGCGATGCTGACATATGCGTCGCTCGCTTCTAGTTTCAATATCCTCAAGCGGGTCGTCCTGAAATGTGTATCCCGATACTCCAGCCCTGGAGATGGTATCAGAAAAAGCCGCAAAGGTCAATTGATTTTAGATGAGGACGGCACCTGCTGCGCTTCCTGTGGCGTCTCGCTTGGTTCCACTCGCGCGATGGGGCCGGTATCAGAGAAGCGGTTCAGGGCAGGCAGCCAGTAGGGCGTGCCAGTGGCGCTCAGGCGGGCGTAGATGGTGATGAGCTTGGCAAGCTGCCGCCCTTTGGGCAAACCCAGCAGCGAGCGATACAAAAATGCCCAGGCGCCGCGCCCTGTGCCAACCACCCAGCGCTCGCTCTTGCGGAAATATTCCACCTTCAAGACGCCAACCTCATTCCACCGGCTGCGTACCACACGAAACATCGTCTTATATTCTATCCCATCGCTGCGCAAGGTGATACGCAGCGTTGCCAGCTTGAGCAATATCAAACTGCCAAAGAATCCGGTAGTGGCTCCGGCGAGGTCTTGCACCAGAAACAGTGGGCTATTCACGCCGCCTTGCAGGGTCGTGCTGATGGTGAGGAGGATGTACAGGAAGCTGGTGGTCAGCGGCACGCCGCCCAGAATACCCAGCATGACACGCTGATAGCGATAATAGCGGTAGACGCCCAGAACGCGCCCTTGCAGCAGCGCTGATTTATGGTCTTCGCGCGGAGGGGCGTAGGGGTCGTGGGTGATCCAGAGCCAGATTGGTTTCAGGATGGGCAGGAACGTGTTTCTGAGCCACGCGGCGCTGCCGACCAGCGCCTGCCGCGTGCCGCGCCCCAGCGCCTTCAGACCTCGTGCGCCGCTGCGCAGCCCTTGCTGCACGCGCTGCCTGGCCGCTGCCCGACGAGCGCCTCTGGGACGACGCGGGGCGGAATGCGCCCTGGCGGCTTGCTTATGGTCTGAGCGAGGCAGCGGCGGGAAATAAAAGTCGGTGCGAGGCGCCTCTGCCGGAGCCTCCGGTGCCAGTGGCTCGACCGTTTCAGAGATTACCGTTGCCGTCGTATCAATGACCTCTGGGGCCGATCTTGTCTCTGTGTGAGCAGTGGGCGCTTCTTGCGCCAGTGGAGCCGCTTCTTCCTCGACTTCCATCCTCGGCGGAGCCGCCAACTTCCGGCGGCGTGTACGTGTACGTGGTTCCTGGACCATTCGCCCGCCTCGCTTCCAGCAGTCTGTTGCCTGTGCCGATTGGTTTTTAGCATGTAGGCAGGCCACCAACGGAGGCTGGCGGCTGAAGGCCGCGCCTGGAGGGCTGCTGCCCGCAAAGGCCGCCTGCGCGGCCTGGGACGAAGCGTACCCGGCTTGAAGCAGATCACAGCATCAGGCAAGACGATTGTATCATGCGAACGCCGAAAAAGCCAGCTTTGTAGCCCATATCGGCTACCATCCCGGCGAATAATGAAGTTTTCTTTTTTCGTCAGGCCAGGATTGTCAGTCAACCCACTGGGCGGGTTTCCTGGCCCTGGGCACCCTCGCGGCCCATGTATTCGCCGATTGCCCGGTATGATGGTTGGTAGGATGGCCTGATGAATTGATAAAACTTCATGAACTGCCAGCCCTCCTCTCACCCTGCATCTGGGCTTGTTCGGTAATCACCAGCACCTGATATTCGCCGCTCTCGTCGCGCTGGAGGTAGCCCGCGTCGAGCATTCCCTGGATCGCTTGCTCAATGCGTGATGTGCTGAAGGCGGCCAGTCGTCCATAGTAAGCCGAACGTTTGCCCGATGGCGGCGCGGCGATGGAGCCGGTGAGGGTTCGCGCCAGGCCGGTCTTGCCCAGACCAAAGGGCACGCTGCGCAGGCAGAGCAGGATCGTCTCGTCAATGATGGCTTTCTCGGCGCTGTCGCTGCCAGAGCGGCGCAGCGTGGCACTACTGGCCGCCTTCATTCTGGCGGCTGGTGGCGCCGGGGCGCAGCGGTCGCAGACACCACAGGGGCGGCTGAGTCGTTCGGCGAAATGCTGGGCGATAGTCTTATGGCGGCAGGCAGAGCTGCGGGCGTAGCTGGTAAGGCGCTCGATCTGGGCTTCGTGCTGCTCCTGGAGCGTATCCAGCAGTTCTTGTAGTCGCTGCGCGGCGTCTGGCGGCGCGGGCAATAATTCGATAAGCATCTGGCGCGGGCCGCCGCGATAGTCGATCAATCCAGCGTCGCGCCAGGTGAGCAGCCGCTCCTCCAGATTGGCAGGCGTCCACTGGAGCCGCCGCGCCAGGGCGGTCAGATCAAGATTCTGGGGGTGGCCTGGGCGAAGCTGCGCGGCGGCAATAAAGCTGCCGCAGTCCGGCGGCAGCGGGTGGCCGTTGGTCCCCACCCAGGAGACGAAGGCCGAGCGCGGCGCGTCAAAATGGCGGAGGAGCAGTCCCCCGCGTTCGAGAACGCTGATGCCCACGCGCACCATCGTCTCGCTGGCCTCGCGCTCGCCATGCTGCATGAGCGTGTTGATGCGCTGCTCAAGCTCTTCAGATGAGATCAAGCCCAGCGTGCCACCGCCGATTTGCCGCTTGACCTCGCCATAGATCAGGCGCAGGAAGGGCAGATCAAGGGCTTCTTCACGCAGCCACTGCGCCAGGTGGCTCTTATCGCTGCTGCTGTAAAAGAGGATGCAGCGCGACGGGCGGCCATCGCGTCCCGCGCGCCCCGACTCCTGGCAGTAGGCTTCCAGCGAATTGGGCAGGTTATAGTGAATAATGAACCGTACATCGGCTTTATCGATGCCCAGCCCAAAGGCGACGGTTGCCACTACTACCCGCGTCTTGCCGCTGGTCCAGGCGTCCTGTACCTGAGTGCGTTCCTGATTACTCATGCCCGCGTGGTAGTGGGCTGCTTTGATGCCCTCTTGCCGCAGCAGGCTCGCCAGCTTCTCGCAGCTTTCGCGGGAGCGCGCGTAGACAATGCCAGAGCCGCCGGTTTCGGCGCAGCGCGCCACCAGCGTGCGCATCTTCTCTTCTTTGGTATTGATATGCTCCACTTCATAGCGCAGATTGGGCCGGAAGACGCCTGTGCTGATGACGCGCAGTTTTCTCCCAAGCGCCCTACTGATCTCCTGGCGCATGGCGGGCGTGGCCGTTGCGGTGAGCGCCAGAATCGGCGGCTTGGGTGCTGCCTCGCTCGTCTTCTCTGCTGCCATTGCGCGCAGCGCTTTGGGGATAAAAAGATAATCGGGCCGGAAGTCATGGCCCCACTGCGAGATGCAGTGCGCCTCGTCAATGACAAAGAGCGAGACGCTCGCCCGCCGCAGGGCGTGAATAAATGGGGGCTGGCGTAAGCGTTCGGGTGCGACATAGACCAGCTTCAGCTTGCCCTCCGCCAGCAGGCCCAACCGTCGCTCTTGCTCTGCTGTGTCCAGTTCGCTGTTGATAAAGGCGGTGCGGGCGCGGATTGCTTCTGGCAGATGATCCACCTGATCTTTCATCAACGCGATCAGCGGAGAGATCAGGACGGTAGCGCCGGGCAGCAGCATGGCGGGCAATTGATAGCAGAGCGATTTGCCCGCGCCGGTAGGCATCAGCGCCAGCGCGTCTTCGCCGCGCAGCGCCGCCTGAATGACCTGCGCCTGCCCTGGCCGGAAGCTCTCGTAGCCAAAGTGGTCGCGCAGCGCCTCCAATAGTTCCGGCGGCGCTTCTGCCGTCAGTTCTTCTGGCTCTGGCGCATGGGCGCTCTCCACGTCGAAGTCGGCAGCGGCACCTGGAGGGCGCTCGCCCGGCCTGGGGATACGGATGGGAGTGTTTCTGCCAATAGTGCGCTGAGGAAGGTCTTGTCGGCGCTGTATCTGGCTCTGGCGGACGAGTTCCAGGCGCCCGGCCAGGTGCTGGTCGTCCTTGCGGTCGAGTTCTGCCAGCCGCGCGTCCAGGTCCGCCAGCCAGTCTGCATCGCTCAGGCGTTCGGCAATCTCGCGGGTGGCGCGCAGCACCCAGCGCGAAGGATGGTCGCCGTAGGCAGCAAAAACAGAGGCAATCTCGCGGTGTACTCCCTCTTTGTCGCCAATCATCGCGTAGTAACGCGCCATGCCCAGCAGCCCGCTGGTGCTGCTGGGGGAACGCCGCAGTATCTCTCGGTAGGCAGCCCGCGCGCCCTCCAGGTCGCCATCAGCCAGGGCCACATCGCCAATCACGCCCCAGGCGGTAAGCTGTCCGCTGTGCATCTGGCGAAGCTGCCGGGCGAGTTCGTTTGCGGCTGCCTGCTGGCCCAGCGTCAGGAAGACCTGGGCAAGCAGGCGGTAGCCCATAATCGCGTCGCTTTTTGCCAGGCGCGCCTCAAGAATCTCCCGCGCCCGTTCTGGCTGGCCCAGTTCCAGCGCGGCCTCGGCGCATTGGTCGGCAACTGTCACACTATCGTAAGCAACCAGACATGCGCTGTCAAGCGCGCGCCGGGCATCATCCGTCTGGCCGCGCCGAAAGAGGGCGCGCGCGGCTGCCAGGCAGAGATCAAGCGGGAGTTCGTCAAACTCAATGCTGGTAAGGTCAAGGAGAAGATCAGAGGATGCTTCCTGCTCAGCATCCAGGTCTGCCAGAAGATCGCCGGTCCGTGTTCCATCTGCCATACAACATTCCCCCCGCTAAGAACCTGTGTTTCGCATGGCCGCAGCCCCCTTGCCGTGCGTGGCAGCACCCAACGCCAGTCCGGCACGCTGATGCTGCTCGCCAGCCAGGACGCTGAGGATTACCAGCAGCGTGGAGGCTTCCTATATTCATCGCGCCATCCGGGCGATATGTCCGGCTCGTCGGAGCAGCAGCATCCTCCCATAAAAGTTCATGGCCTGGGTCAGCGGCTTTACCAGATAGTCATCAACGCCCGCCTGGAAAGCCAGTACCTTATCTTTAATCGAAGAGCGTTTCGTGACACAGGCGATCAGCACGCGGCTAAAATAAGGATGGCTGTGCATCTGTCGAACCAGCGCGATACCATCTCCGTCTGGCTGATCGACATCGAGGACTAGCAGAACCGGCTGTTCGCTCTGGAGAAGCTGCACTGTTTCGCGCAAGCTGCTTGCCACCACGCAGCGAAAGCTCGGTTGCAGCAGCGTGACCAACTGTTTTTGATAAAAAGGATCGGGATCGGCCACCAGGGCCGTTGGCAGGGACGCACCCATCGGTTTCGCTCCCTTCGGCAAAGCATCTACCACGACGCTTCCTTTTGATATTCCACCAACCCGCTATAAACAACCTGATGCCGGTATTCCATCACCGGGGGCGGTGCGAAAGAGGTAGGTCTAGTATACCACGCCTGTCAACATTTGGAGGAACCAGCCGACCTGCTCCAGTTGCCGTTTGCGCCCCTGACCGCTTTGGGCGCTTTGCTGTTCCCCTGGCGCCGCTCATGCTCCTTCGGCAATGGGACGATGCTTTGCCGAGTTGGAGTTGGCTGGGTAAGCTCTTTCCAGGTGTCAGCCGATTTTTGACCGGTAGCCTGCTTGGACGACTTATTTCATCATCCGCTGTGGTTAGCGCCTTCATGGCTTCAGCAATATCAGATGGAATGCCCTCATAGTCATCGTCTGTCATGATTTTTTCCTGCACCCTCAAAGAAAACGGGGGGCTAATGCAAGGCTGGAAGTTGGCGGGTTTGTTCTGCCAGCTCATACTTGTTCAAGAACATACGATCACCGCAATAGATATTGCGCCGCTTGAATGGCTCTGGGGTCTGCTGCATCAGCCGCTCGCGCAGCTTTGCTTGCGGATAGTACCACCAGGGGGTGGGCAAGCAATAGGCGGGGTTTTGTACCCATGCCGGGCAGGGAACACCGTACTGCTGGCAAAGCCACTCCACCGAGGCGGCGCAGAATGCGGCCCAGCGGCGAGTACGGATGCTTAGAGCGACGGGCTGCACCAGCGGCTCCGTCACTAAACGCTCGCGCCGATCTTTGGCATGGTCAAACCAGTCGTTCATGAAATTGCCCAGGGCAATCCAGGGGTCTTCTCCCTGACAGATTTCCGTATAGGCTGCTGCCATTGTTTGCAGTTGATCGCGTGTTTTCATGAGGTGTCTCGATGATGCTTGCTTTCCCGGCCAATTATTTCTATTGTACCATCGCCTTTCTATCAGTGCCTGACTACCTGTCTTAGAAAAACGTGTCAAGCGTCTCATCGAGGTGGTTAAGTTGCTGGAGTTGTTTGTTGGGGATGTACCGACCTACGAGCCGCTGGGCTTGATCGCGGGTCTGTACCTGCAACTGTCTGCAAAGGGCGACAATATCTCGCTGATCTTTGGGGCGACCTGCGAGGAACTTCAAGGCCAGAATATAGTCCTTGGGTGGGAAGAAAACCTCCAGCTTGCCGTAGCTGCGCCACAAGGTTCCATCTGGGAGAGTGCCCATATCTCGGAGCGCATCGGTCATAAGATCATTGGGCCAGTTGCGTCGTAATTGATGTCTGGCTGCGACAATTTGTACCGCTGCCCTAAGTGCCTGATACATTGGCGAGGTTGAAGCATGCTCAACATCCTTCAGGACGACATCAATATCATCTGTTGCTCGCCTGTTCTTGACCTGAAGGAGCATAAAAGCGCCCCCAATCACCAGGATACGAACAGGCTGTTCAATCTCCAGCCCTTGTAACTCCTGGCCGAGTTCAGCCAGATAGGTCTCTATTTCCCTGGCGCGCATGTTCGCTATTCCTCACTTATCAGTACACCGAACGTGCTCCTTGAGCAGCCACCAGCCGACCCGCCGTACCGGCCAGGCGAGCAATTGAAAGATCAGCACGCCATGTTAGCCGCGCCTGCTGAAGAGAAAAGTTGTAAAGGGAACGAAAAGCGGGCCGATAATACTGTCAACAAAATAGATAATCGTCTCGACAACATCAGATGTCTGCGTACCAGCCGTGAGCAGGATGGTTAGGAATGGAAATAGAACTACTCCCACAGGGAGAGAAAAGAAGATCCTGGCAAACCAGCCCCAACTTTTCATCTTAGCGGTTCTGATGAGTCCAAGCAGCCAGAGGAAAAAACGTGAGCAGCAAACCTATCCAGGCTCCTACTTCATAATCCCCAGCGCGTAGAGATCGCTGCGGCGCTCTGGCTGGCCTTGCAAGTGTTCGGGCGCCATATAGCTGGGCGTGCCAAATTGCAGGCTGGTGCTGCCCTCAATCGCGCCCTGCTCCATGAGATGCGCCAGCCCAAAATCGGAGAGCAGCAGTCGCCCATCTTCATGGACCAGGAGATTGAGCGGCTTCAGGTCCAGATGCGCGACATGGCGCGCGTGGGCATAGTCCAGCGCGGCGCCGATTTGCTCCAGGTAGCGGCTCGCTGCTTCTGCTGGAAGTGGGCCGCGCTGCCTGCTCAGAATAGCAAGGCGTTTATCCCCATTGCTCCTACCAGCCTTGACGCCGCAAGCAGCGTCGGGTATACTTGCAGCGTTAACTATTTTGTGAAACGGCACAGCGCGGCCAGTGCCAAAAACCACCAGCCACGCCATATACCCCATTCCTGACCGAAACCAGGAGATAGGGCTGAGGGAATTCTATAGGCGGATAGACCATTGTGTCTATCGTTTTGGCGATGAATCCTCTCAGGGCCACTCGTGGAACGCCAGTGCCCGCGTTCAGTGAATGGGGACCAGATCAGTTGGTATGCAGTTCTCCTGCATGCTGCCGGTCTGGTCCCTGCTCTTTCTGGCGCGCCGCGCATCTGGTGTGCTGCGAGTGGCCGTTGTGGCGTCCCGGCGTGTCGCAGCGCGGCTGCCGCGCGTGCCAGCAGGAGGATGATCCTATGCTCGCTCGCTATCTCTCGTCAGTCTGGTCCCGCTTCTTCGCTCGCCCCGCTTCCAAAGAGCGCCCGCCGCGCCCCAGGCCGCAGCCCCAAACCCTGCCCATCCGCACCCGCCAGGAGTTGGAGATTGCCTGGCTGCTGCGCTTCCTCCCCTTCCAGATGCAGAAAGCGCTCTGGGCCGACCTGCACGCGCTGCTGCGCCGCTGCCCGCCCGTCGACAACGTGCCAGCCGAAGAGTACACCTGGCCCGGCGCGCCGGGCGTCTACCGCCCCCGCTATCTGAGCGGCGTGCTGGGGATGAGAACCCTGGAAGGGATCGAGCATCGATTAGAGGAAGAACTCAAGCTGAGCGTGACCGTCCTGCGGGCGCCGGAAAGTCTGCTGGCGCGCCCGCTGCGCAACGCCTTGCTGGCGATGGAGGGGGCGCGGCTGATGCAGGTGCAAAAGGCGCTGGGCCGCCATCTCTCGCCAGATGGGGTGCAGAGCCTCTTCCGCCAGAAGCTCAGCGCCACGCGGTAAGGATTCGGCGAATGCACTCGCCGCCAGGGACGGCGGCGCTACAGTCCCCGCCTGGAGTGTCGGCCTCTGTGCCGACAGGGGAGGGGCGGGTGATCCGTTGCAGCGCTCCAACGCTGTGCTATCTCTGGTAGCGATGGAGCCATACTCTGTTATATGCTATGGCGGGAGGAAGTATGAGCCAACCATCGCAACCAGTGGACAGCTATGCCAGCATTATGGGCGGGGTCGTGGAGTGGCTGGTCGATGTCTACGAGCAGCGGCTCAGCCAGGCCAAAGAAGCGCTGGATTCAGTTGAGACCATCCTGGGCGGCCTGGGCTATGAGGAGCGCGCGGAGCGTCTGGCAGTGGATGATGTGGAGCATCCGACGCCGCAGCGCAGCCTGAGCCGACTGGCAAACTGGTTTGCAGAGATCGAACGCGAGCTAGAAGAACGACGCGCGCTGATCTTGCGCCAGCAGTGGGAAAGCATGGCGGGCGAATATGCGCTGGTCTCCATGCAGAATCTCACCGAAGCACGCCAGTATCTGGGGCTGGCGCAGTCTGCCGTTGCCAACCTGCTCGTCAGTCTTGCTACTAACCGGCTCAATGCCTGGGAGAAGCAAACCAAACTCTACGGCGTGCGCCTGTATATGGAGCGCGTTGAGACGGCCATCGTCTGGGCCATCGAGAGCGCCACCAACGGCCTACGCCAGCATCAATTAGACGGCGGCAGCGCCAATCGCAAGCTGCCGCCATTGGCGCCGCCTCCCCGCATCAGCACGGGAGCCGTTTCCTATCGCGCGGCTCCTGCGCCTGAACCCTCTCCGGCGCCAGACACCGCCAGCGCGCCCGCCGGGCCAGCGCCCGCGCCTGGTCCTTCCCCGTCCCCCACGCCTGCGACCAGCACCCCGCCACCAGAAGCAGGCGGGCAAGACTTCAAGCATCCACAGGAGCCGCCCGCTTCTGGCTTCTTTGGGCGGCTGCGGCGGCGCAAACGCCAGTCCCGCCGCTGACGCTCTCTCGCCTGCTCAACGGAGCGCTGTGGCACGTTCTTTGCACACAGGATGCAGGCGCGCTGGGAAGAGAGCGCTGCTCTGCTTTCTGTCCGGCTGGCACCAGTGCCGCAGGACAACGCTCTCCCCATACAGCGCTTATCTGTACCAGGCGGTTCTTTTTCCCTCAGAACACGGCTCAACCACCATGCAAGTACCAGAACTCTTCGACGACCTGGAATTCGATCCTGGCAGGCTGCTCGACCATCGCTATCAGATGGTTGCGCTGCTGGGGAGTGGTGGAATGGGACGGGTCTTTAAAGCGTTCCACGTCCTGCTCGATGCCCCGGTGGCGCTCAAAGAACTACGCCTTCTCGAAGACGTGCCGCCTGAAGAGCGCGAGCGGGCGCTTAACCGCTTTCGCAGCGAAGCCCGGCTGCTCACTTTGCTGCGCCATCCCAACATTCCGCGTGTGCTGGATTACTTCTTCGAGGGGTCGTCGTGCTATCTGGTGATGGATTATATCGAGGGCATCACGCTGGCCGAGCGGCTGGGCGTTGGGCGCGACCCCAGCGAGCGCGTGCCGCTGCCGCTGGCTGAAGCGCTCGATTATGCTTCCCAGCTTTGCGATGTGCTGCGCTACCTGCATAGCCAGCAGCCTGCCGTAGTCTTTGGCGACTTGAAGCCCTCCAATGTCATTCTGACGCCTGATGGGCGGGCGGTCATGGTGGATTTTGGCGTTGCGCGGCCTTCTGCCAGCTTCAGCGAGACGCTGCCCTGGCTGCGGGGGCCGGGGCATCTTACCTCCGCCGATAGCTCCAGCGATACCCAGCCGCTGGGCACGCCCGGCTACGCCGCGCCAGAGCAGTATGAGCGCGGCTGGCGCGCTGATCCGCGCAGCGATATTTTCGCCCTGGGTGTGCTGCTGTATGAGATGGTGACAGGCCACGCGCCGCCGCCGTTTCCCTTTGGCTTCCAGCCGGTGCGGCGCTTCAATCCAGCGCTGCCGGGCGCGCTGGAAGCCTTGATTGAGCGCGCGCTTTCGTTCGATCCCGGCGAGCGTTTTCAAACCGCTGGGGCTATGTATCAGGCACTGCGCCTGGTTGCCCAAGATACTACGCTTCAATCCTTTCAGGCGCAGGAACTGGTGATACGACCTGAGATGCCATCCAGCCTGACATTGGCGGCGCTCCACTGGCTGACAGATCACCAGCATCGCACGGATACCCGGAGAGAGCCTGCTGGCGCTGCTGGCCCTGGACATCGGGGCGAGCCTGCTTATGTCCCGGCTCAGGGTCCACAGCGGCGCCCGCGCGCGGCACGTCGCAGGAGAACGTTGATCGCTTCGGCGGGGGCAGCCGGAGCGCTGGCCGCCATCGCGCTTGCCCTGCTTGTCTTTGGCTTGACCGGCGGCAATCACCACCTGACGCAGCATGCGCGCGCTCAGACGCCAGCAGTTTCGCCTTCACCGACAAATATCGTGGTGTCGTTTCCGCCTTCGACTGCCCAGCCCATTGAGCAGCCAACGCCCATCCCAGGCCAGCGGCCTACGCCATCACCCACGCCAGACACATCCCCAGAGCCGACGGCCACGCCAACCGATCAGCCAGAGCCAACGCCGACCAATCAGCCGGAGCCAACACCTGCGCCAACCGATCAGCCAGAGCCAACACCACTTCCAACAACTACTTCGACGCCATCTGTCACGCCAGAGCCAGATGCCGCGCCCACTCCGCGCGGAACGCCGGGAGCGCCCTCCGCGCTGGCCTCCCGGCCCGACACATCACCTGCCCCCTCTGACAGCATCCTGATACTGCTCTTGCTGGTGCCGCTTGTTGCTGTTGCCATCCGGCTCAGGAAGCGTGGGCGCTGATGGCTGGCTAGCGCTCTGCCGGGGTGACATCGGCCAGCATCGGCTCCAGACCATCTACCGCTGTGCTGAACTGCTCGCGGTAGAGGCGGGCATAGAGGCCGTCTTGCTCCAGCAGTTCGGCATGGGTGCCGCGCTCCACAATGCGCCCGCGATCCACGACCAGAATCACATCCGCCGCCAGAATCGTCGAGAGCCGGTGCGCGATTGCCAGCGTGGTACGCCCTTGCATCAAGGGGACCAGCGCCGCCTGGATCAGCCGCTCGGAGTGGGTATCCAGCGCGCTGGTGGCCTCGTCGAGAATCAGGATACGGGGATTTTTTAAGATCACCCGCGCCAGCGCCAGCCGCTGCTTCTCACCGCCGCTCAACTTATAGCCGCGTTCGCCCACCACCGTATCATACTGCTCCGGCAGTTCCATGATGCGGTCGTGAATGGCTGCCGCTCTGGCTGCTGCCATCATTTCTTCCTCGGATGCGTCCGGCCTGCCATAGAGCAGATTTTCGCGGACCGTCGCGTGGAAGAGGTACGTCTCCTGGGTCACGACGCCAATCACTTCGCCCAGCGAGGCCAGGGTCACATCGCGGACATCGTGGCCGTCGATCTCGACCGCGCCCGTGTCCACATCGTAGAGGCGTGGCACCAGATAGGTGATCGTTGTTTTGCCCGCGCCGCTTGGCCCCACCAGCGCCGCCAACTGCCCTGGCTTGATCTCAAAGCTCACATCCTGGAGCGTTGCGCGCTCAGGCTCGCGTTCCTGCTCCGCTTCGCGCTGCGCGGCTATTTTTTGCCGGATGGACTGGATAACGCCTGCTCTGGCCCGCGCTGCTGGCGGCTCCTGGTCCTTGAGAGCCGTGCGTGCGCTGCTGGCGGCTGCCTCTGGTTGGGGCGGCGTTTCATCAGGCAGTATGCCGTGCTTGATATAACTAAAGTTCACATTCCGAAACGTCAGGCGCCCCTGCACCTGTTCCGGCTTCAGCGGCAGCGCGCCTGGTTTGTCGGTAATCTCCAGCGGCAGATCGAGATATTCAAAGATGCGATCAAAGAGCGCCAGCGCGCCCTGAATATCGACCTGGACGCTCAAAAGCTGCCCAATTGGGAAATAGAGACGGCTTTGCAGCGTCGTGAAGGCCACAATATCGCCTATCGTGATGGCGTGCAGCACGCCGCCCGCCACGTTCTGGCCGCCGCCAAAGCTGATATAGCCCGCCAGCCAGTAGACCAGCGCCGGGCTGATCGAGAAGAACGTGCCGATAAACATCATAAACCAGCGCCCAACCATCTGCTGGCGCACCACCAGATCAGTCAACTTCTGATTCTCTCTGGCAAAGCGTTCTGACTCCTGTTTCTGGCGCCCAAAGGTCTTGATGAGCAGCACGCCGCTGACGGAAAGCGTCTCTTGCATCATGGCCGTCAGGTCTGCCAGGCTTTTCTGTGTCTCTTTGGAAAGTCCCCGCCGCACGTTCCCGACGCGGTAGGTGAGCCAGAGGAAGAGCGGCACCAGCCCCAGCGAAAGCAGGGTCAGCGGCCAGGAAATAATCGCCATTGCCACAATCGTGGAGATAACCGTCGTAATGTTCGAGACAACCGAACTGGCGGTATTGGTGACGACATTCTGCACGCCGCCAATATCGTTCGTGAGCCGCGACTGAATCTCGCCCGTGCGAGTGTCGGTGAAGAAGCGCAGCGCCATATACTGCAAATGGGTGTAGAGCCGGTTGCGCAGATCGCGCATCACCCGCTGGCCGATGACGTTATTCAGGTAGGTCTGCCCGACGCCGATCAGGCCGGAAACCAGCGGCGTGGCGATCATCAACAGCACGTAAAAAGTCAGGCGTCCAAAGTTCCGGTGAAAAAAGGCGTCGTCAATAATCAGCTTGAGCAGGTAGGGGTTGACCAGCCCCAGGGTCGCTGTCAGCAATATGGCGACCAGCACGACCAGCACCTGCCAGGTATAGGGTTTAAACGCAGCCGCCACCCGCTTGAGGGTCCGCGAATCCGTCTTGCGGTTGATGAGATCATCATCCAGGGTCCGCGCCCAGCGGCCACCACCGCCCATCCCACGAGGGCCTAGCATCATCCTGTATTCTCCCGGTACTCAAGTATTAGTTAAGCACCTTAATTATCCCCCATTATACCCCAGCCCGCCCGTTTTCTCCAGCCCTGTAGCCTGGACTTTCGGCTCGTTTTCCAGAACACTGGTCTGGTTTTTGGGCAAGAAGGAGGCCAGCGAGTGAAATGCTGCCCTTCTGGCCGATAGTACCTTGGTCCTATGGATAGGCTGTTCTTTGTCATGCCTTTATTACATTGAATCTGGCTCTGCTCGTCACTGCGCCCCGTTCCCAGACTGGCTTGCGTGATCGGCTCGTCTCTGGTATGCGGCTCAGATCGCAAGCGGGCGATGCTTGTAAAGCCGGGCTGTTCTCAGATATGATTGCTGCTGATTGGCTGTGCTGGTCTCATACCAGCAAGCAGCAATGTAGATGATCGTATCGCTGCCAGCGCTGCTGCTGGCAGTTGAAGAGGTGCCAGGACGGCGGCGCCAGAAGACCTTGGAGCGAGAAAGCGAGGACTGACGTTCATGGGCAATGATTGGCAGGATTACCGACCGAGGGACCGTCGCCAGGACCGCGATGCCCGTCAACCCCAGGACTCTTACTATTCGCAGCAATGGGATGATGCTCCCCGGCAGAACGGGCGATCCCAGGGGATGAGCGGCCCTCCCTCATCCAGAATGCCAGAGAATCGGCGTGGCTATGGCCCGCCTTCGGGGCCGCGCCCGTCGGGCAATCTGCCACCCCAGTATGGGAGCGGCATGCTCAGCCGGGCGCGCAGCGGCACGAACAGCGGCTCGTTGGGGCCACAGCCGCGCACCAGCGGCCCGATAGGACCGCAGCGCAGCGGCTCATTGGGGCCGCAGCCGCGCACCAGCGGCCCGATGGAGCCATCGCCGCGCGTGACCCGCAATTTTGGGGGCAGTTCTGGGCCATTAGGGCCACAGGCAGAGTATGACACGCGCCAGCCAGAGCCAGATGGCTATGGTCCTCCGCAGCGCGGCCCCAGCCGGGGGCTGACCCCGCCGCAAAGCTCTCCGCCCAGGTCATCGGGACGCCTCCCCTCCGGCGGACAGGGCGATCCCTTTAGCACACAGATGCCGCCTGGCCCGAACGGCAGCGGGCGCCGACACATGGGTGGTGGGCTGTTGAGCTTTGCGCGTGCTGCTTCGCAGGGCATGCGCGCGATCATCACCGGCCAGCATCGGGCAGCGCGCCCGCATCGCCCGGAACCCCCCGCGTTTGACGCTCCGCCTGCTGCCCTGCCCGAAGAAGCCGAAGGAAAGCCACCGCGCCTCCCGCCCTATCGCCGCTCGCGCACGCGGCTCGTCATTCACAAGCGCCTGGAGCGGCGCGCGCGCCGCAGCAAGCGCCTGCTCATCAGCAGCATTGTGATGGGCGTTATGGCCGCCCTGGTCGTTGCCGTGACCATTTACGGCGCCGAGTCCGTTTCGGCCTTCTATCAAGACACGCAGAGCAAATTGAGCGCGCTCGCCAATCCTAATGGCTTCGGCCAGACCACGCGCTTCTATGACCGCAACGGCGTGCTGCTCTGGGAGATGACGTTCCAGGAAAGCGAGAACAGCGAATATTATCGCACCTATGTCCCCTACGCGCTTATTCCCCAAAACCTGATTAACGCCACTGTCGATACGGAAGATCGAACGTTCTGGACCAATAACGGCGTTGACATCTTCTCGATCATTCGGGCGGGCTTTTCCAACGTGACCGGCGCGGACTCAGGCCAGGGCGGCGCCAGCACGATCACCCAGCAGTTGATAAAAAACGCCTTCTTTGTAGACCCCAAGACCGGTGTGGCTGCCGAGAACCTTCAGCGCAAAATTCAAGAGGCGCTGATGGCCTACGCGGTGACGGGAGAATATAGCAAACAGGATATTCTTGAGTTCTATCTGAACATCATCTTTTACGGCTATTTCAGCCGAGGCATCGAGGCCGCCGCCGAAGATTATTTCAGCCTGCTGCCCAAAGAGGACCCAAAGACCGGCCAGTTGATGATGGGCGTGCAGCAGTTGGACCTGGCGCAGTCAGCGCTGCTGGCGGGTCTGCCGCAAAGCCCAACGCTCTACTCGCCCTGCGGCGATGGTGCCTCTGATCGCCTGTCTGCCGCGCTTGGGCGCATGCACGTCGTTCTGACGAATATGCTGAATCAAGGCGATATTACCCAGGCGCAGATGAACCAGGCCGAGGCCGAGGCGCGCAAACCCAACTTTTTCAACTGCCGCCCTCTGGGCACCAAACTCGCGCCCCACTTTGTTGATTATGTCGCAGAGCAGCTTGCTGCGATGCTCACCGATGATGGCACCTTAGATCGCGGCATGGAGATTCTCCAGCATGCCGGGCTGAACGTTTACACAACGATTGACTCCCGCCTGGAAACCCAGGTAGAGAGCATCGTCAAGGGCTACCTGTTTCAACCCTACTCCATTCATTACAAATATGACGACTGTAGCCAGATGTACCCAAGAGCCGGGTCAGATCATCCGGCGGGATATTGCCCCCCATTGAGCATCACCAACAACATTAACGACGCGGCGGTGGTGGTGCAAGACCCGCGCACCGGCGATATTCTGGCGATGGATGGCAGCGGCGATTATTACAACGATGGCACCAGCCCTACGAACAACAAACAAGACTACCGTTTAGGGGCCTCCACCAATGCCGCCGTATCCTATATCCAGCCCGGTTCATCATTCAAGCCCATCCTCTACGCGGAAGCGTTTCAGATGGGCTGGTTCCCCGGGTTGGTGTTGCAAAACCAGTTTACCTGCTTTCCGGCCTACCTGACTGATACCACTGGTGAAGGCCCAAAAGCGCGCGCCACCTGCGGCAACTGGTACGCGCCGATCAACTATGGCGGTAAGTTCTATACTGATAAGGATATAGGCGCTCAAGCTGCCCCGCCGCCGCCTGGCGTGCGTATCCGCGAAGCCCTGGGCAACTCGTTCAACATCCCTGCCGTGCAGACCCTGTACTTCGCCGGACTGGATAACGTCATCAACATGGCTGAGCGGCTGGGCATCACCGGCAACCCCCTGGATGATGGAAAATACAATACCTTCAGCGACGCCAACAAAGGCCCCTCGATTGCGCTGGGGTCTGCCGGGGTGCGGCTGATTGATATGGTGGATGCCTACTCGGCCCTTTCGAATGGCGGGCTGCGCGTGCCCCCGCGCACCATCCTGCTGGTGACAGACGCGCAGGGCAACGTGATCCCCGGCGGCGACTTCGAGAAGGTGACAGCTACGCAGGTACTCAGTCCCCAGGTTGCGTTCCTCGTAACCAGCATCCTGGCCGATAACAACGCCCGCGCGTTTGAGTTTGGCGCGAACAATGCGCTGACCTTCCCGAACAATACCCCCTGGGTGGCTGCCAAGACGGGCACGACGGATGACTTTAAAGATAACCTGACGATAGGCTACACGCCCTATCTGACAGTGGGCGTCTGGGCGGGCAACGCCAACGGCGCGGACATGACGAGCAACACGCTGGGTATCACCGGCGCCGCGCCCATCTGGCATGATGTGATGGCCTATGCTACCAACAAGCTCTATCACTATCCAGACTCGTACTGGCCGATTCCGGGCGGCGTGGGCCGCTATCAAGTCAACGGCGCTACGGGCCTGGCCCCCTATCAGGGCACGTCGGGCGATTACGCCGACTGGTTCATCGATGATGAAGTTCCCGACATCTCGTAGGGGTGTTGGCCTCACCCCCTGGCCCCCTCTCCATTGCATGGAGAGGGGGAAAGAGGGGCGGGTCGCCTTCGCAGGTTGGAAGCCTGCAACTGAGGTCTGGCAAGCGTCGCTCCCGATGAGGTCCGAAAAAAGCGTCATGCGCCTATGGTACACCACCCCGGATGAAAACGCGTTTCCTGACGAACTGCCGGGAAGAAAACTCCCCCCTCTCCATTGTATGGAGAGGGGGTCAGGGGGTGAGGTGCGAGCGCGTTTTAACGAATGGCGCGAATGGTATAGGTGACGATAGAGCCGCCCGGCGTCGTGACTTCGACGCTTTCGCCCTCAGCTTTGCCCAGCAGTGCCTTGCCTACCGGCGACTGGTCGGAAATCTTGCCGTTAGAAATATCGGCTTCGTAGGTGCCCACGACCAGGAACGTGCGCTTCGTGCCCCGGTCGGTTTCGACCTCAACGGTGCTGCCGATGCGCACGGTGCGTGGGCCATCGCCGGTATGGACCTCGTTGGTATCGAGCAAGACTGCGTGCGAGAGGAGATATTCTAACTCCATGATCTCGCCTTCGACGCGCGCCTGCTCATGTTTGGCCTCTTCGTAGGCGCTGCTCTCACTGACATCGCCCGCTTCTTTGGCCTCGTGAATATAATCTGCGACCTGGGGCCGCTTTACCGTAAGCAGATAATCAAGCCGGGCTTTCTTTTCGGCCATGCCTTCCGCCGTCAGGGGAATCTTTTCGTCGCGCATGCGGCCCTGTCCACCTATAGCCATAGATCAACGCCCCTTCCTTCAAACAGAAAACAAGATACGAGCGCCAGGGGAGACCCCCGCGTTGTTGAGAAACAGCCTGGGATTTGCTTGCCCACTGGCCCAGGCAAATAGCATGCCCGCCCCGGATGTATGGTCTACTAGCCGGGCCGGGCCATCGGGTCGCCGTATATCCAGCAGCACGCTGCTCGGCGGTTGTTGCTCGCAGGTCTACACATATGGGCTGCACCTGGAGTTTGCTTGCACTATCTTCAATTATATGGCACCCCATCGGCGTAGTCAAGAGGCAACCAGCATGGTTGATTGACCGGCTGGCGGATAAACTCGCGGCTGGCGGCGCAGCTTTCAGGCGCGGCAGGCTTGACATTGAACGAACAAGCAGGTATGCTTGAAGCAGGGCAGGCAGCCATGAGAGAAAAGAGCTAGCCTGCCTGGCCTCCAAGCATCCGTTTTGGCATAGTAATTGCTTCCCTGGTTGGTAGAGGAAGCAACAATACGTAGTGCCGACCTCTCACCCAGCGCTGCACGGACCTTTCAATCGAATTCAAAGTTACAGCAGACGGCCACACTCACTTCACGCTGGCCTGGCTGCCTATCACACAAGGGAGGTTTTAGATGGCCCTCGCAAACCTGTTTGTCCTTGCCAACGTTTTTTCGTTCCACCTGGACATTGGCGGCTCTGGCGACAATTTTGTGCTTATCACCGTCCAGATTGGCGATCTCAGACCAATCAGTTATAATTGGATTCAATTGCTCCTTATCCTTGGCATCTCGATAGTCGCGGCGGTCGTGGTTGAGCGGATGGCAGGGTTGAAAACACCGGGGGGTATTCTAGGGGCGTTTATTATCGCGCTCATTGGCATCTGGGTTTTTATCACGCTCGCTCAACTCACCTGGAACAAGGACGTGTTTGTCGAAGGCATACCGCTCATCACCGCTGTCGTCAGCGCGGTCCTCTCCATTATTGTGGTGCATTTCCTGACCGGCGGCTTCAGGAAAAAGAAGGCGGCATAGAAACAACGGCGGACTCTCGCCCGGTGGGGGCGCCGCAAGGGACACGGGCCGGTGGATGCGTACACCCACCGGCCCGTGTTGCTGCTCCATCTTGCCCTTGTGCTTTGCGCGTTGTAGTATTAGGCAACAGAGAGCATCATTCTGCCTGGCGCCAGGCATATTGTAAAGAGAGGAAATCGCAACAGCGCTATGTCTGATCTTCCTTCGACCAACCACCACCAGCCCCCGCGCGCCCGGCGCGCCGGGCGCCGCAGAGCGATGGCTTCGCGCCGGGCAGCTACAGCAAAGCCCACTCCGGCAGAAGGCAGACAATTGGACGATGAATTGACCGAACTCAAGCCAGAAGCCACATCCCCGGTCAAAACGCCTCAGTCCAACTCATCAACCTCAGACCGGCCCAGGCTGCTCTTTGACAACGAAGAGGGGGCATCCGCACCCTTCTGGCGCCGCCTGACGCCGCTGGCAAAACAGATTTTACTCTGGTCGGGTATCATTGGCGTGATAAGCCTGGCTGTATCGATTGCTCTTGGTCTGGCGCTGAGTCCGTTCGCGCAGACCACTGCGGATCAGCAGAAATATTCTGGCTTGCTGCTCGCCGGAAACTGCCTTGATTATCTCTTCGCGTTGGGGCTGCCTTTTGTGGCGGGCTGGCGCGCCACCACGCGCGATGGCACCGCGCGTCACGGCGGCCTGGCCGGGGTGGGAAGCGTCATCGTGGCAGCCCTCATCGGGCTGATTATCGATGTTGTTATCGCTGCCGTCCAGGGACAATTACAGCAGATTGACGGAGCGTACTTTGCTGCCAGCGGAGAGAATCTGCTCTTCCCGCTGGTGATCGGCTTTGCGATGGGCACCTTTGGCACGAGCTATGGCTCCTGGAAACGCCGCCGGGCAGAGCGACGGCAGGAAGCGATACCCTCCTGATGCGTGTACGGCAGCATGTCGCCTGGCATGCGAATCCGGCATGCCCTGAAACGCTGGTCGCCAGGCGATTAATGAGATTTTCTTTTCTGGTGAGGCCACGTTTGCCTGCGCGGGCCAGAGCGAAGACGCAATTTTTTGACCAATGTTCCAGACAGCGACATTGCCGCGCGGCACGATTGGGCCTGTGCGCTGGCACTGCGCTGCTGGCGGCCATGCTGGGCCTTGGGCTAATGCTGCCAGGCGCGCCAGCCGCGCGGCTGGCGCGCGCCGCTTCGGCCCGGCCCCAGGCGCCGATCTGCTCCGGGCCGTGCGTGGGCATCCTCTCGCCAATATTTAACAACGCAGCAGAAGGCCCGGTTGGCGCCACGCTCACGCTCGACGGCGCGAACTGGCCGGCAAATACCACTGTAACTATCTGGCCTGGTGTGAATCAGGATGCCTGCCTGCAAACGCCCTCATCCAACGTTACTGGCACTCTGGCCGTTGATGGCAGCGGCACCGCCAGCGGCACTTATGTCTGGCCGCTCTCTGTCAATATGGTCAACCAGTCCTATCTGCTCTGCGCGAGCGACGGCGTAGTGACCATCATCCCCGGTACGCAGGACAACCAGCCCAATAGCTATCTGGTGCTGAGTGCCGATCCGCCCGCGCTCTCGCTCTCAGCGTCCGCGCTCAATCAAGGTGACACGCTGACAGTCAGCGGCCAGAATTGGAAGCCCGCGCAGCCGGTGACGGTAAATATTTGCTCCGATGCCAACTGCGTGACACCCGCGCTCCCCAGCCAGCAAGTGACCTCAAATGATGACGGCACATTTGAGGTGCAATTCTCCATCTCCTCCAGTATGCCCCCTGGCGCCTATTATGTTCGGGCATCAGCCAATGATGGCGCACTGATGGTGCCGCTCTCGAAGGGGGCGCCAGTACAATTCATGGTGAACGCGCCTACTCCAACGCCCACCCCCAGCCCCAGTCCGACCATGAAGCCGACGCCGACACCCACACCCGCGCCCTCCAGAGGCAGCCAGAGCAATACTGCTCTGCTCATTTTCGTCCTTGGCACGCTTTCGGTCCTCTTCCTGATCGGAGGCATTATCTCGCTGGCCGTGTATACGCGCACTGGCCCCTGAGCGATAATGCAAGATGGCCCCGGCTGGCGACATGTCAGCCGGGGCCGCCCCAATACCTGAAGGTAGTTGCTGATGGGCCGCTGCCCATCATACCTGGCCTGGTGGCGTATCCCTTTCTTCCAAGATCATAGGGCACCTCGCCTCTGCCTGCTCATAGGCTACCCCTTTCTCAATCAGGTGTCATGTGTTGGTAGAGGCGCCGCTGCAAAGGTTTCTGGTTTTCGCCGTGAAGCGCGAATTGCTTTACTCCTCCTGCTTCACCAGGGCCACCACCTGATGGCGGCAGGTGACGGAGCCATTTCAAACCGATTGCCAGACTCCTTGCAGCGGCAGCTTCTCTACCAGCAGATAGGGCATAGGCTCGATCTCCTTTCGTTTCCCGGTCTCTCCTCTCCTCCCCGCATCAGTATCATCACATAATCCGGTAGCGCGAAGGGTTTCAGCAGGTTGTTAAAGGGTTAGAGAATGGTAAATGAGACGATACCCCGATCCAGAGCATCAAGCTGGCCGCCGGGGCAAGCGCGCGGCCAGGACGGCCACCAGCGCGCCAGCCGCCGTGCTGACAAAGTTGACGCCATCGTTCTCCAGCCAGCCGATGCCGCGCAATGCCCGCGTCTCCTGGCCGCAGCGATGCACGCGGCGCTCGGTCTCCGTCTGACAGCGTGGGCACCAGTACATGGCCTGCACCGTCGCGCCCAGCAGGCTATCGCAGAGCGCCCCGGCCATGCCGCCAATCAATGCCAGCAGCGGCAGGCGTCCCCGCAGCGACGTGCCCCGCCCGGCGCCCAGCGCCGCCGCGACCACGCCCACGCTGGCGGCGCCGACTACCGCCGCGCTCGTGCCCAGCAGGGTCACGCCGCCGGACGTGCCCGGCAGCACCGGCTGGCCGCTCGTAATCAGGCGCGGCTGATCTTTGCTCAGCGTGCCCACCTCGGTAGCCCAGGTATCAGCATTGGCCGTCGCCAGCGCGCCCACAAAAGCCGCGAGCAGCGGCGCCGGGCCGGGCGAATGGCGGCGCAGGCCATAGCCTAACGCGGCAGCGCTCGCCACGCCCGCGTTCGCCAGCGCCTGGCCCAGATCGCGGCGCGAGCCTTTGCTAAACTTATCGGCGGCAACGGCGCTCTTTTCGCGCTCTTTGAAATGGGAAAGAAAGGTAGACGAAAGAAAGAAATAGATCAGCGTCAGACCCCAGGAAAGGCCGCCAAAGCCAAAGATCGTTGTGCCCGTAATCACCGCGCCCGCCGCGCCGCTGCGCGTCAACGAGCCGTGCCGCTCGGCTGCCAGCCCGATGCCGCCGCTCAAGAGCAGCCCAAAAAGTAAGCGCTTGAGTTTCATAAGCGCTCCATATCCTGTTCATCATCAAGGGTTCCGGCCTCATTCGGGGCCAGAACCCTTGATGATCTTAATACTCTACCGCCAGCCCATCGGTAATGATATGGACCAGATCATCAATCGCCACGCGCTGCTGCTGCATGCTGTCGCGGTCGCGCAGCGTCACCGTGCGATCATCCAGTGTCTGGAAATCAACCGTCACGCAGAACGGCGTGCCGATCTCATCCTGGCGGCGATAGCGGCGGCCAATCGCGCCGACTTCATCGTACTGCGTCACAAAATGCGGCTTGAGCTTGCGATGAATCTCGCGCGCCACCTCCACCAGCGGCGGCTTGTTCTTCAGCAGCGGGAAGACCGCTACCTTGACCGGCGCGATCACCGGATGCAGGTGCAGGACCGTGCGAATCTCGTCGCCGTCTGGCTCCTCTTCGTAGGCATCCAGCAGCAGATAGATGAACGTGCGATCCAGGCCGCCGGAGGTCTCGACAATCCAGGGGATGTAGCGCTCGTTCGTCTCCGGGTCGGTATAGGCGAGGTCTTGCCCGCTGTACTGGCTGTGGCGGCCCAGGTCCCAATCGGCGCGCCAGTGGATGCCCTCCCATTCCTTCCAGCCCAGCACGCTCTGGTACTCAATATCCACCGCCTTTTTGGCATAGTGCGCCAGTTCATCCGGGCGATGCTCGCGGAAACGAATACGATCTTTATGGTGCAGCAGTTGGTAATAGAAGCGCCAGCGCTCGCCCTTCCAGTATTCAAACCACTTGTCCATCTCACTGGGATGCACGAAGTATTGCAAGTCCCACTGGGTAAACTCGCGCTGGCGATAGAGGAAGTCACCCGGCGTGACCTCGTTGCGGAACGCCTCACCGATCTGGCAGATGCCAAAGGGAATCTTTACCCGGCTGGATTTCAAGACATTCTCAAAATCCAGATAGATGTTCTGGCACGCCTCGCCGCGCAGGTACGTCTTGGTGCGCTCGCCCTCGATCACTCCCAGGTAGGTTTCCATCAGCAGGTTAAAGGGCCGCGCCGCCATCAACTCGCCTCCGCAGTTGGGGCAGATACGCTTGATGCGGTTCTCATCGGGCAGATGGTCCTCGCGCCAGCGCATCTTGCAGTTTTTGCAGTCGGCCAGCGGATCGGAAAAATGCTCTACATGGCCGCTGGCCTCCCAGACACGCGGGTGCGTAATGATCGCGCCCTCGATGCCCACGACATCATCGCGCATCTGGACCATAAACTTCCACCAGTGGCGGCGCAAGTTGGTGCGCATCTCCACGCCCAGCGGGCCAAAGTCGTAAAAGCCCGCCACGCCGCCGTAAATCTCTGAGTTGGGGTAGACAAAGCCGCGCCGCTTGCAGAGAGAAACAATCTTGTCCATCGGGACAAATGTGTCGCTCACCGCGCGCTCCACTTCAGTTTGAGCCATCGAAACACCTCCGGCGCAGAGTGCGCCTCAAAAAAATATCCCCAGGCGCTGCGTAATCGGTCATACAACGCCCAGGGACGAATGCACGTCGCGGCCCCTGGGGCCGCCGCGACGAAAAGCGCACTCGCGGTTCCACCCTGGTTCCGAACGGACGGGCTGGCGGTTGAAACCGCGCCTGGAGGCTGGCGCCAGTGAGCCACGCCTGCGCGGGCTAGAAAAGGCGCACCCGGCTCAGCAACACAGGCCAGGTGTCCGTTCGGCCCTTGATTTCTTTTGCACCCCTGCGGCTCCCAGGCGCCATTCGCTCATGCTCCCGCGCCGGTCTTCCACCGACCACCGGCTCGCTGAAGCGCCCGCATGGGCTACTTCTCCTGTTCATCGCCGCCTCAATTGTACCCGGATAGTATATGACAGAATCGGCCAGCGCGCAAGAGACAGCCAGAGGTCAAGAGGCCAGCCAGCATGCTGCCTTACATTTTTCGCAAGATAGCATCCATTTCTGTCTCGGTGAACGCGCGCAGCTTTTCGGTGCGGATGTTGCCCAGGCTCTCCATCGCCAGCAGTTCGGCCATCACGGTTTGTTCGTCGGGGGCGTCAACGAACGCGATCATGTCATAGCGCCCCTGCGTCCAATAGGTGCCCAGCACCTTGATGCCGCGCCGTTCACAATCACTACGAAACTGCTGGGTACGCTTCACGGTATCTTTGACGTTTTTGACGCCTTGATCGGTCCAATGCGCGAGAACGACATATGTTGCCATGCCATCGCTCCTTTCTGATGAGGGAACTGCACCGCCAGCAGGTTGCCCTGCTTGATCTCAAGAAATCGGCGCGGCTCTTACTTGCTCACAGCAAAGAGCCGCGCCAGCTTCACATTTTCCGCAGAATGACATCCATTTCAGCCTCAGTGAATGCGCGCTGTGTCTCGGTGCGCGCGTTGCCCAGGCTTTCCAGGGCACATAGCCCGGCCATCAGTGTTTGCTCATCGGGAGCCTCCAGGGCGATCACCGCGTCGTACCGTCCCTGGGTTGAATAGAGGCCGATCACCTTCAGGCCGCGCTGTTCACATTCTCCACGAAACTGCTGCGCGCGCTGCACAAGGCCCCTGGCGTTTTTGACGCCCTGGTCGGTCCAATGGATGAGAGAGATATAGGTTGCCACGCTGTTGCTCCTCCCTAATGCAAAATCCATTGACTGCTTTGGCACTTGCTCGTATGATGTTCATGGCAGGCGCGGCGCGAGTGGCGCCGCATAACGCCCCACTTGAGGGTATTGAAACGAACGAGACGATTTCAGAGCCAGGAGAAGCACTGCACAATCCAGGCCGACAAGTCTGCCATCTGCCGGGGGCCAGCGAGTGTCAGCCTTGCGCGCCCAGCTTCTGGCGGAAGAGGGCCTGCACGCCCTCCGCCGAGAGATACTGGCCCAGCGCCTGCTGCACCTGCCTGAGCCGCACGCCCTCCATCGCCAAGAGCGCGTTGCGCAGCGGGCGCGCCAGCAGCCCCTCCGGCGCGCACAGGACACACACGCTCATCTTCCATTCCTCCTCCAGCCGCTCATCGATGCGCTCCAGCGGTTGGGCGGCCAGCATCGCGCTCAGATAGCGCGGACGCCTGACGCCGGGCACCCCCGGCCAGGTGTAATCTTCTACTGGCAGCTTTTCCACTGGCTGGCAGTGCCGCAGCAGCCTCAGCAGGTCCGCCCGGAGGGCTTGTTGCATCTGGAAGGGGAGGAAGCGCAGCAGCCAGGCGATCTCCAACTCCTGGCGGGTGCGGATGGGCAGCGTCCTGGGCTGGGGCGGCCTGGGGCGCGGCGAGCGTTCTTTGGAAGCGGGGCGAGGGAACAGGCGGGACCAGAGGGACGCGAGACAGCGAGCGACCATACGATGCTCCTCCTTGCTGGCACGCGCGGCAGCCGCGCTGCGACCTGCCTGGCTGGGACGCCACACCGGCCACTCGCAGCACGCCAGAGCATCGGTCAAGAAGCCTCACGCGCGGCTTGCCTGGCGAGTCAACTCGCGGCGAGAGGCTGCGCCGCCAAGCCCGCCTGCGCGGGCTGGGACAAGAATATGATTGCTTGACCGCTGTTCCAGGTGCGCCGCGCCAGCAAGCGCAGGGACCAGACCCCCAGCGCGCAGCATAGCTGCATCGCTGGTGATCTGGTCCCCATTCCCTGCACGCGGCACGGGCGTTCCACGAGTGGCCCTGAGAGGATTCTCATCGCTAGAGATAGACACGGGGGTCTCTCTGTCTATAGAATGCTCTCAGCCCTCTCTCCTGAGAAGCTCAGGAATGGGGTATATGGCGCGGCTGGTGGTTTTACGCACCGGCTGCGCTGTGCCGTTTCAAAAAATAGTTAACGCTGCAAGTATACCTCATGGCTTCCTGCGGCGTCAAGGCTGAGAGGAGAAATAGCGCTGCCATCGTTCCCATCGTTCCCATCGTTACCGGTAGTGCCTGTTTTATCCTCTAAACGATGTGATCAAGGGTCATGTCATAGAATCGCCGCTCGCATGGCCTATGTGGCAGGTTGGCTGGTGACTGCTCAAAGAGTGATGGCTGGATTGTCGCCCGCCGGAAAGAATGCGATACTATGAGAAAAGGCAGAAGAAACAGCTACCCTGAGCCGAAGGCGAGGTGAAAAAGTGTCTGTTGAAATTCGGTCCTTGAATATCCCTGATGCCCTCTATCAGCGCATCAAAGCGCGCGCTGAGCGAAACCAGCGTTCGGTAGAGGATGAACTGATCGAGGCGGCGACAGCAGGCATAGCAGAGGACAGAGAGGATATTCCCCCTGATCTTGAGCGAACGCTGGCATTCCTGACAGAACGCGGCTATGATGTCAAAGCCTTGCGCAAGCAGTCATGAGCAATAATTTCGTGTCAACACCTGGCTTGAATAGAGATATTCGATCAATCGGGTAGTTGAAGGTGTTCGTCCTCCCAGGCTTCCATCTGTTCACCCAGATACTCCAGCAGGTCTGCAAGCGGGTGTTCTTCGTCGCTTCTCACCTCATCAATCAAGGCATTCATGATGGCGCGTGCCCGCTCATAGTCGGCTTCGTTGCGGATGGAAGTTACTCCTATTGCTTCCTTGAAGGCCAGCCATGCCTGAGAAATGGCCTGGGTTTCCGGCGATTGCAGCGTGTATCCCATTAGCTCCTCCGTTTCCATTGGTCGCGGTCATATTCTGCGTGCGGGAGAATCTCCCGAATATAGACTTTGCCTCTGTTAAAATGGATCGCTGCTATCAAGCGGTATTTGTTCCCACCGATATTAAAGACAATGAGATCATCCACATAATCTGCACTCGCAAACTTCCTCCGCAGGTCGGCAAAGTCGGTAAATGCCTCTTTTTTCATCGTGCGATACCACGTCATGAGAGGCTTTTCCGCATCTGGGTATTTGGTCCAAAACTCAACAAGCGCAGGCTTCGCTATTACGTGCATAACTCTATTATATTCCAAAAAGACATAAATCTATTTATTTCCCTCCCCTAGCAACTGCTCTACCTCGGCCCGCGTGGGCAGCGAGGGTGCTGCGCCCAGCTTCGTCACGGCCAGCGCGCCGGCGGCGCTCGCCCAGCGCAGCGCAGTCTGCATGGGCAGTCCCCGCGCCAATGCGGCGGCCAGCGCGCCACAGAACGCATCGCCTGCTGCTGTGGCGTCGACCTGCTGCACCGGATAGGCCGGAATCATCTCGGTGTGATGGTGATTGACCCAGAGCGCGCCGCGCGCGCCAAGCGTCAGAATTACATCCTCTGGACCGCGCTCCAGCAGCGCCTGCGCGGCGCGCACCGCGCCGTCGTGATCGCTCGTCGAGATGCCCGTAAGCTGCTGCGCTTCTATCTCATTCGGGGCGATAATGCTGGTCAGCCGCAGGAGTTCTTCCGGCAAGGCGTCAGTTGGCGCGGGGGCGGGATTAAAAAGAAAGCGCGCCCCGGCCTCGCGGGCCAGCCGCGCGCCAGCCAGCACGGTGGGGATGGGCACTTCAAGCTGGGCCAGCACAATGGCCGCGCCCGTAAACGCCTCGCGGGCCGCTTCGATATGCTCCGGCATCAGGCGCAGATTGGCGCGCGGCGTGACGACAATGCTGTTCTGGCCGCCGGGTTCGATCACAATCATGGCGGTGCCGGTCCCCGCTTCGGGGTCGCGTGTCACATAGTCACTGGCAATGCCGTTGGCCGCCAGCGTATCCAGCAGCGGCTGCGCAAAGATGTCGTCGCCAATGCGGCCAATGATGGCAACCTCTGCGCCGCAGCGCGCGGCAGCAATCGCCTGATTGTTGCCTTTGCCGCCCACGAAGATGCCAAAGTCGCTGCCGACCAGCGATTCGCCTGCCAGCGGACGCCGGGGCGCGCGCACCACCAGATCGGTCATAAAGCTGCCAATGACGGTCACGCGCCCGATGGGAGTCTGCTCCATAGGAGACCTCCGCTCACAATGTTTCAATAACCGGCTTGCGGCGCGATACCAGCGTCACGCTCAGAATGATGAGCGCGCCGCCCGCAATCGTTGCCCAGCTTAATTGCTCATCCAGCAGCAGGATAGCGATGCACGCGCCCAGCAGCGGCTGAATAAAGAGAAACGGTGCGGCGCTGGACGCATCCACAACGGTCAGCGCCTGGAACCAGAGAAAATAGCCTATGACTGTGACGGCCAGTGCCATATAGAGGACGCTCAGCCAGCCCAGCAAGGAGAGATGCGGCCAGCCAATACGAATGACCTCTTCGGCTCCGGCGGGAATCCAGAAGACCAGACTTCCAATAATGGACCCGGCGGTAATCAGCAGCGGCGGATAGCGGCTGAGCAGCGACTTGCCAACGATGGTATAGCTGGCCTCCACTGCCAGCGAGAGAATCACCAGCAGATCGCCCAGGACACGCGCGCCGCCTCCGCCGCTGCTCCACTGCGGCAGGAAACCACGCTCGATGACCAGATAGACGCCCGCAAAGCCAACAACCAGCGACAGCGCGGCGGCGCGGCTGAAGCGCTCGCGCAAGATCACCCAGGAGAGCAGGGCGGTAAAGATCGATTCCGTTGAGATCAGCAGCGCGGTATCGCTGGCGGTGGTCAGGTTCAGGCCGACGTATTCAAAGAACTTGTTCAGCACCACGCCCAGCAGCACCAGCAGGCCAAACTGCGGCAGCATACGCCACGAAAGATGCAGACGCCGCCACCCGGCCAGCAGGACCGGCAGCAAGAAGCACGACGCCAGCGTGAAGCGCAGCGTATTGAGCAGAATCGGCGAGAGGTCGCGCAGAGCAACCTTCCCGGCGACATACGATCCCGCCCAGAGCGTGTTTGCCAGAATGAGCATAGCCCACGCGCCAGCGCGCGTGCTGGCGATGCGCCGGGCGACGATTTTGGCCTGGGCCATACTGCGCGTAAGTCCTTTCCTTGTTACACGGGGCATCTCGAATTGTACCGCATGGGTAGGAGCGCCTGTGCTTGTAACGCCGACGTCTCGCCGACTGAGGTTGGGGCCTGGCGCTCGTGGCCTTGCTCGCCAGGACAAGCGATGATCTCGAACAAAATAAGAACTGGAAAGTAAACAAGAGTGTAGCTGGCATGGCGGTTGGTGTCAAGGGCGTTTGGGTAGCCCTGGCATTGTCAGCTATGATACACTGGAGACGCTCTAATTTTTGTTTGAAGGTAGCCCAGGGAGGCACGCGCGATGCAGCAGCCAGCATTAACCCCACAGCAAGCGGCAATTCGTGAGGTGCGCGCTCGCTACGAGCGCGGCGACATCCCCTTTGATCGCTTCGAGTATGCCCTGAATGCGCTGTTACAGGCCCAAACGGCGGAGGAATGCGAGGGGATTCTTCAGGAACTGCCTGTGCCCCCCACCGCCGCGCTGGACGCGCCGACGCCGATGCCCGCGCCCCCCGCGCCCAGGATGCCGCGCAGCAGACGCTGGATTGTTGGCCTTCTCGGCGAGATTCAGAAGGTGAAGCGTCCCTGGCGTATGGGCCAGCGTACCACCGCCGTGATGCTGATTGGAGAACTGGCGCTTGATCTGAGCCTTGCCAGTGTGCCGCAGCGTGGTGTCCTGGATGTCTATATGTTGATTGGCGAAACCAAACTGTATGTCCCGCGCGATGTCCATGTCTCGGTGCGCGCGTTTACCCTGCTTGGCGAGGTCAAAGCTCTTGGCGAATCGCGCGAAGGCATCTTTGCCTATCTCAGCGATGAAGACGCGCCTGTGCAGGAGCCATCTGCGCCAGCGGCGCCCCATCTGGAGATTCGCGTGTTCTCGCTGATTGGCGAAGTCGAAGTACAACAGGTAGACGCCCCGGTTATTACTATTCCCAAAGGGCAGGAGCCGACCACGCCACCCATGCTCCCTCAGCCCCAATAACGTATTGGAGTACGCCCGATGCAACAACCACCAGCCTTGACCCCCCAGCAGGAAGCGATTCGTGAGGTACGCACCCGCTATGAGCGCGGCGACCTCTCTTTTGACCGTTTTGAGTATGCGCTCAATGCGTTGTTGCAGGCGCAAACTCCCGCAGAATGCCAGGCGATCATCGACGAGTTACCCGCCGCCCCCAGCAGCGCGCTGGATGTCGTGACACCCCAGGCCGCCGCGCCATCCGCGCCGCGCCTCCCGCGCCGGACGCGCTGGTGGATCGCCTTCATGGGCGGCCTGAACCGGATGCGCCGCCCCTGGCGGCTGGCAGAGCAAACCATCGGCGTGATGGTCATGGGCGGCATGGAGCTTGACCTCAACCTGGCTGCCTTGCCCAAAGAGGGCGTAATCCGCCTGATCGCCGTGATGGGCGGCGCCAAGCTCTATGTGCCCCGCTCGGTCAACGTCTCTGTGCATGGTTTGACGATGCTGGGCGGCGTGAATGCGATGGGCGAAGGCAGCGGCGGCATTCTCGCCTTTGTCCATGAGGAAAGCTATGCCGAGGGCGTTCCCATCGATGCAGCCCCTACCCTGGATATTCAGGTCTTCACGCTCATGGGCGGGATAGAAATTGTCCAGGCCGATAGCCCGGTGATTACTGGCGGATTAGACGCGGCTATCCAGGCCCGTGAGCAAGCGCGCGCCTTGCGCCGCGCCGCCCACGAAGCCCGGCACGCGGCCCTGCACAGTGTCCACGAAGCGCGCCGTCAGGAGCGCGAGGCCCGTCGCCAGGAGCGCGCCACGCGCGATTGGTGATCTGCCGGGCAGATAGAGCGGCCTGGCAGCGCCGCCGTCAAGGCTGCGCGCCGGGCAATCCTTCGGGATGTGGAACCGCCACATTATTTAGTCCACCGATGTCCAGGATGTACGGGGCGATGGTGGCCGGAACAGCGGGATCGTGCGCCGGAGCATACACCGTGCGATTGTCAAGCTGATAATCGTTCAACTGCGTGGCAAACGCGCAGTTCACCTGGCTTACCTGGCCGCTCGCCTGGATTAACAACCCCTCTGCGCCGATGACGTGCAGATGCTGGCTGGTCAGAAAGTTCTCCACCTGGCGAATCATCTCCGGCGTGGGACCAAAGCGTGCCTGAAACTCGGCGGGAGTAAGATACTTGTGATAGTTTGGTGAGCCGGGCGTATTTTGCTCCCGCAGCAGTTCCTCAAGTTCCGCCTCGTTGCGCACGCGAAAGTCGACGCTGATGGAAAGCTGGCGCGTGCCATCGGTAGGATGCAGCAGTTGAGCCTCCGCCATGACGGGCGGGATAGTCCCAGACAGCACCACCCAGCCCGCCGGAGCGCTGGTCGGGCATCCTCCCGCGCTGGCTGAGCCAGTTTGCTTGATGCTGGCGCTGGCGGGCGCGGCAAGCATCAATAAGACGATCAGCGCGGCAATACCCAGGCCGCTGCCAATGCGCCGCCCCCAAAACTCAAATGATGCCATATCGCGCTCCTCCCAGGAAAGCACACGACACCGTTCTGCCTTCCTAAGACGGCGGAACGCGCCCAAAAGTTCCCAGCGCTACGCGAGTTTGGGCGCCTGCTCGTGGCGTGCTCGCTCGGCATCTTCAGCCTCTTCGCGTCGCTGTGCCTCTTCTTCTTGCCGCGCCAGCCATTTGAAAAAGATGATACTGAGTACCACGATGTCAAGAAAGAGGCCAGGGACATAGAGAATGATGCTGCCCAGTTGGAAGTCGGCCAGGGTCGAGATGCCAAAGAGGCGCGGCGCGCTGTTGTAGACTGGATAGAGCGGGTGATCGACAAAAAACAGCGTCACGCAGACCAATCCCAGCGGAATGCCATCCAGGAACAGATAGAGCAGTTGGATAGGATGTGCCCAGTGCCGGGCGTTGCGTACCGGCGTAATCAGCGGCCACCAGTTGATAATGCCGATGAGCAGAAAGATCAGGTTTTGCAGATCGTGCAGCGGCGCGTACTGCACCGCTGGATCGTACAGCCCTGGAATCAGCCAGAGCAGAAACACCGCGTTGAAGACCAGCGTGGCAAAGAAGAGAAACGGCACTCCACCCATTATCCGGCGCAGCGGGCCAGCCTGGAACAACGGGCTGAGCAGCCAATCCGGCAGACCCAGCAGCAGCAGCGGCGGGCAGAACGTCGTGAGCAGCACCACCTGGGTCATATGCGCGCTAAACAAATAGCTGTTGCCCAGCGCGTCCAGTGGGGAGATGAGCGTCAGCAAGAGCAGGGCAATGGCACTGCTAAAGAGCAGTATCTGGCGGCGCGTCGCTGGCTCGCCCAACTGCGCGCGGCGGCGCAGCGGGCCAATGCCCCAGAAATAGCCACCACAGAGCGCGGCCAGAAAGAGCAAGACGCCAGGGTCGAAATGCCATTGTAACCAGAGTGGTGTATCCATAACGGCGCTTCCTTGGGTATGATGTTGACGAGGCCAACCTTTACTATAGCCCACCGCGTCTTATCGTTGCAAACTATCATTACTCGATTGCCAGATCGGTCAAGATGGCGTTCTGTGCCTGAAGAAAGGAAGAGGACCACGATGAATGCTGAGACTTCTGATAGGTTGCCTTCCCCCGATGACGAGCAGGAAATTGATCGCTTGGGGGATGCTCCGCGAGGCGCGGGCGATTCCGCTGCTTGTAAGAGCGCTTGGCTTCAGCGAGGATGTTGATGTGCGCAAGGCGGCGAAATGGGCGCTGGTAGAGATCGGTGAGCCAGCGGTACTTCCGCTGATCGATGCCCTTCTGGACCCAACCAGGAAATGGGGCTGGTTTGTTGTTGATGCGCTTGATAGGATTGGCGACCCGCGCGCTGCTGCTCCCTGTCTCCAGGTGCTGAAGGACAGAAGCGCCGATGAATATGCCCGCGCCGGAGCCGCGAAGGCATTGGGAAGGCTTAAAGCGGCTGGCGCCTTTGATGTGCTGGTCAGCATCTTACAGGACGGATATGAGTTGGAGACGGTGCGCCGGGGCGCGGCAACTGGCCTGGGGCTGCTTGGCGATCAGCGAGCGTTTGTGCCGCTGACGCACATGCTCTCCAGGGGAGACGCTGGTATGCGCTGGGACGTTGCTGCGGCCCTGGGTGATCTGGGCGATCCGCGCGGTGTGGACCTGCTGATCGCGCTCCTCGACGACGAGTATCCCCAGGTCTGCGTGAATGCCGCGAAGGCGCTGGGCAAGATTGGCGACGAGCGCGCCCTGCCAGCCCTGCGGCGCCTGTACGAGCGCCTCAGAGGAGGCCCCTGGGCGATGTGGGCGGGCGAGGTGGCCCAGGCCATCAAGCTGATTGAGGATCGGCAGCAGCATTAGCGGTGCAACCTATGGGCTTGCCAGGCAACCCCGATCATTATATAGTTGGGGACAAGTGTGTGAAACTGTTGTAGCGGTAGGCCAGAGGGCCACATGGCTGAGGAGCGACGCAAGGGACAGGCTCAACATGAGTTGGAGCCAGCAGAACGACCCAACGAGCGGGTGCGCGAACCAGATGGCACATTGATGCCTGTAACGGCGCGCGGTGAAGCCACCCGCCGCCGCATCCTGGACGCCGCTGAGGCCGTCTTTGGCGAAAAGGGTTATCATCAGGCCAGCGTTACTGAGATCACGCACCGGGCGCAGGTAGGCCAGGGCACGTTCTATCTCTACTTTCGCAGCAAACGCGAGATTTTCCTGAAACTGGTCGAAGACCTGGGCGGGCGCATGCGCCAGGCCATGCGCTCAGGGGCTGAAGGCGCCCAGGATCGGCTGGAAATGGAGCGCGGCGGCTTTGCCGGATTCTTCGCCTTTGCCCGCGCCCATCGGCAGCTCTTCCGTATCGTTCAGGAAGCAGACCGCGTGGACCAGGCCACCTATCGGGAATACTATGAACGCATCGCGCGTGCCTATGCGCGTGGCCTGCGCAAAGCGATGGATGCTGGCGAGATTCGCCCAATGGACGCGGAGACGCTGGCCTACGCCATGATCGGCATCGGCCATTTCCTGGCAGAGCGCTGGCTCATCTGGCCGGAGGCACACCCCGGCCAGCCCTCCCAGGAAACACTATCCCCCGATGGCACCAGCGAGAGCGCCGCCGATGGCGCTCCCCACCTGCCGGAGTTTGTCTTTGCCACCTTAATGGATTTCCTGCAATACGGCCTCAAACCGCGCCACCCTGAATGACTCTGCCCCTACGCTGGCCTGTACCGCTGACCACCGTGTCGGCAGGGGATAGGAGGCTGGCGCCCATCGCACCCGGTCCTTGCGCGCAAACAGTGGCGGGAAGGAGGGCACGGCTTTCAGCCGCCAGCCAATGATGACCTGCACAGGCCAGATGAAGCAACCTTCATGGGTGGCCGAAGCGTTTATGTTACACTACATCTATCTTCTGCCAGCCAGTTCATCTAGAGGAGGCTCTCCGCATGCTACCCGTATGTTTCAAACAGCGAGGGCGCCGTGTCCCGCTTGCTGCCTTGCTACTGGCGAGTGTAGTCGTGTTCCCTTTGCTCCTGGCTGCCTGCGGCAGCGGCAGCACTACTCCCTCTGCCACACCCGATCTGATGACTCCTGGCGTGTTAACCATTGGCAGCGATACCACCTATCCCCCGCAGGAGTATATCGACCCCACCACGAACAAAGCTGTCGGTTTTGACATCGATCTGATTACCGCCATAGCTCAGCGTATGGGCTTGCAAACGAAGATCGTCAGCACCAGCTTTGATACCATCCTGGCTGATCTGGCGGCCAGGCGCTTCGATGCCGTCATTTCGGCAGTAACTATTACGCCTGATCGGCAGAAGCAAGCCGACTTCATTCCGTACTTAACGGCTGGTCAATCGCTGCTGGTACAGAAAGGGAACCCTCAGCACATCCAGAGCACTGATGACTTGTGCGGTCTGGCTGTAGGCGTGGAGGATGGCACCCTGGAACAAAACGTCTTACAAAGCTCCAGCGATAATTGCGCTGAGCAGGACAGACCTTCGATCACTATCATCGCCCTGCAAGATCAGACTGCCGTGATCCAACTGCTGACGGATCACCGCGTCGTCGCCACCTACCAGGATTCGCCTGTCACAGACTACTATGTCAAGCAGCATCCCGATCAATTTGAAGTCGGCGGCCCCGTCGTTTTCCCTGGCCCCGAAGGTATCGCTGTGCGCAAAAACGATACTGCCATGTTCGACGCTATACAAACGGCCTACAATCAGGTGAAAGCGGCTGGCACCTATCACCAACTCATCCTCAAATGGGGACTCACCAACGAAGAACTCACCGCCATTGATCGCCGTCTCAACAACGTCTGATGCCATGCTGGCCCCGGTGCGGGTGGGTTGGCACCCACCCAAAGGCTGAAATTGCTGAATACGGGCAAGAGGGGTATTCATCATGCCCAGGGAACAGAAGATCAAAACCAACGCCATGCGCCTGCTGGACAGGCAGCGCATCCCCTATATGGCGTTTACCTACCCAGAGACGATTCACTCAGCGGAGGAGGTGGCGCGGCTACTGGACGTTCCGGCCAGCCAGGTCTTCAAGACGCTGGTGGTGCTGGCCGATGGCACGCGGCACCTGCTCGTCATTACGCCGGGCGACAGCGAACTCGATATGCGGCTGGTGGCAAAAGCGGTAGGCGCCAAATCTGTGCAGATGGCGCCCCAGCGCGAAGCCGAGCGGCTGACGGGCCTGAAAGTCGGTGGCATCTCGCCGCTGGCGCTGACCGATAAGCCGTTTGAAGTGTATCTGGACGCCAGCGGCGCGGTCCTGGAAGAACTGTATATCAACGGCGGCCAGCGCGGCGTCAACCTGCGCCTGCGCGTGGCCGATCTGCTGAAGGTGACGAGGGCCAAAGTGATTCAGGCAACGCAAAGGGCAGCTTCGGATGGCGCGGAGTGAACACGGGCCTGCTCGCTCTGCTCCTGGCGCTCCTGATTAGAGATCAGGTGCCCGCCCCCTCTCTGGCTGAATACAGCAGGGCCATCCAGGCCGCCACATCCTCAACCACGCCCCGGTCTGTCTCCTGTAAAGCGCCATGTTCATTGGAATGTGCCACTTCAATCATGGCATAGACCTGCTCCCCACGCTTCACCGGAACACCCAGATAGGAGAGGGGGAGCTGCGTTGTAATATCAATGCTGGCATCCAGATGCTGGCTGCGGATTGAATCTTCAACATTGCTGGGAAAAAAGAGCGTCTTTCCGGTGCTGAGGACATAGTTTGCCAGATCACGACGCGCGCCCTGTTGATAGGCAGGGAAGTTAAGGGGATCCCTGAATCTTCCACCACGCCAGACTTTCAGATGGGTGATCGTCTGATCGCGCAGTTCCAGCACTGTAAATTGCTCGTGCGAGAAATGCTCAGATAGCTGCTGGAATACGACATCCCAGGCGGCGCTGCGTACAGCAGCAGGATTTGGGAGCCGCAGCGAAAGGGCAGCATCCCTCAACAGCCCCTGTCCCAACACGCTCCCCATACGGGCTTTTTTTGCCTGGCGCGTCTGACGATCCAGGTCTTCGATGAGGATAGCTATTTCTTTTGCCAGATCAGCAAGCAAGGTATACTCTTCTGCCAGGAAAGGATGCACATCCTCGTCAATCTTCTGGTCGCGTTCCAGGCCAAGAACGCGGCGGGCCTTCTCTTCCGATCTGGTCACGTACAAAACTCCCAACTCACGATCTCCCCCTTTGAGGGGGTAGCCAAGGGCTTCCAGCCAATCCGGTTTCTTGAGATTTCTCCGGTGGTCAGGAGTATCCCAGTATCCGGCATCAAACCATCGTTCCTGGTATTCCAGAGGAAGCTCCTCATCGGTAGGTTGGGGAGTGGTGATCGTCACATGATCCCCTTCAGGCCGCGCCAGAAAGACCTCCTGTTTGCCACCAGAAACGCTCGCGGGTATAGAGAGGACAAAGCAATCAAAGTCGCACTGATGAGCAGTGAAGCGTTTCTCCTGCCTGACTGATGGTTCTACCAGCGCGCCGCGAAGGGCGAAGGCTGCTGCGCGCTCGGCAATTTCACGCAGTGGGGCGCCTTCTTCCAAGGTTTGAATCATATCCTCAAGCTCCTTCAGGCGCTCTTCTTCCAATTCGTTCTTCTCTATTAGCTCTTCATTATAGAGAGCGCTCGCAGCCATTTTCGCGTAGAGCTTGAGTTCGGCTTCCTCCGCGCTTTTCTTCGTGAAGTCGTGTGGACTGGAAAAGAAGACGGTGAGCATCCCAACGGTTTTCATTTGCCTGTACCTGCGCAGCCCCACCTGCAAAGGGATATAGAGCGCAGAAGACACTCCTGAGTGTTCCAGCGGTTTTTTGGGTTTGGGCAAATCGGCAGGCCAGTGGTTGACCACATCCCGAATATATTTCACGTCGGGCAGAGTAAGGTTCCATTCTTTGAGCAGCGCCATCTCGGTCCCAACCGCCTTCCTGGTCTGGCTGTGCGGGTCGCGGGTATAGCCATTGCGCGGTGGGTCTTCCAGATATTCGCGGGCACCATGCCCTCCCTCGTGCAGATGCGTTTCGTGAACAAAGTGAAACATATCCGGGCGAGAGGCATCATACGCACAGATGCTCGCGGCACAGACAGAAGAGGCGTCCGCCTGGTGTTCTTCAGAGAAGATGGACAGGACCCCTTTCAGGATCGCCTGGGCAACTTTCTCCAGTCCTTCGCCCCTGTTCAGCGCGTCGGCAATAGCGTTCACCGTTCCGAATACGCGCGTGAGATGTTGATTATTTTCGTGCTGTTCGTCAGGCATGTCGTGTTCCTCCTATTGGGGAGGCGCGCTCTCGCGTTCACTGGAATACCAGCAGGAAAAGCGCAGTCCAGGGATGGGCTAAAAGAGACGCGGTCCAAGAACAATACGGAAGCCGTTTTGCCACGAGGCGGTAGCAGGGTCCATCGCCAGCCGGAAGTAGGTATGCAGTTGCCATTGAAAGCCAACGCTCCACGAGCCGCCGCGCAGCACCCGCCAATCAGCACCATCGGGGGCGTTGCGCGCATCATTCTGAAACGGATAGGGGGCTGGCTTGCTGAGCGTCCACTCCCATACGTTCCCGGCCCCGTCCGCGCACCCAAAGGGGCTGTCGCCTCCAAGGGCGCTCTCCCCATTGGGGGCGCTAAAGTGCCCAACAGGGGTGGTGCCAGAAAAGCCCCCGGAAACGCTGGCATTGCAGCGCCGGGGATCCCAGTCGTTTCCCCAGGGAAAAACCCTGCCATGCTCACCACGCATGGCTTTTTCCCATTCCGCTTCCGTTGCCAGGCGCACTTGATGATGTCCAGGCCAGGAGCCGCGAGCATTCAACCATTCGCAGAATTTCAGCGCGTCATACCAGGTGACTGATACTACTGGATGCTTGGCCTTTTCAGGATCGGTGCAATTCCCCCGGAACAAGGAATACCCCGCCTGATGGATAAAGGCAGCAAATAATTCATTGGTGATGGGATATTTGCTGATCGCATAGCTCTCCAGATGGAGGGTGTGGCGCGGGCTGTGATCGACTCCACGTACCTGCCGGCCTTTGCGCTCAGTATGCCCCATGACGAACTCGCCCTTTGGAACAAAGACCATCGCTATGGGTGGAGCATCTGCCACCTCAATCCATTCAGGAAACAATGAAAGGGGCCTGGTAGGAATCCAGGAAGCCCGTAGATCATCGCAGACCGCTGCCAATGTCTCTGAAGGGATGGCATAAGCGGTCCGTTGATCGACTCCCTGGTCTGGTCCATGATCGTGCGCAATCCACCGGCCATGCACGATTCCTACGACCTCGCCCGAAGTGCTGGCCTGAACAGGCGCTCCACTCATCCCTTGACCGATCTGATCCGAACGCAGAATCAGCACCTCTCTCCGTTTGGGGAAGGCGTGCATCTTTTCACGGCCAACAATCTCCCCAATGGCAGTTCCAGCCGCCTCGCGGAAACCGCGCGCATGAAACTCATCACCGGGCCGACCCCGCCACTGAGAAAGCTGGACTGGATGCACCGTCGAGGGCAGTTCACCCAGAGGGAGTAAGAAGGCAACGTCATCCTCTTCAAAAGGAGAGAGATAGCGAGTAAGCTGTGCTTCGTAGACCCGATTATTCTGGATGCAGCGCACCTTGACGTTGGTTTGCGAGGCACTTTGCAGGTTCAGCAAATATCCCCGCCCCATGCCCCAGAGGTCTTCGAGCACATGGGTATCCGTCACCAGATAACATGCTTTCTGTTTTCCGGCAACCAGAAAGGCCGTGCCATAGATTGTTTGCCGCTCGTCCTCAATAAAGAAGACGCATGCCTCCAGATCAGGTCTAGGGGCAGATCTGGACATCAGTGGTTTTGCTCCTCGAAGGCCCATTTGAATGTCACCTGCATATGCGCGCCGGTCTTGCCGCTGGAAATCAAGATATTAGCTTCTACATCGAAACTCAATCCAAATTCCACCTCAACTTCTGTGGGTGGGTGTTCAAAGCGCTCTTTGGCCTTCATCACCAGCGTGCCGAGCGCAAAGATTTTGTCCAATACTTTTCGCGGGTCTATTTTGATCAGCGTTTCATTGATACGGCCTTTAGGCCACGCAATCCCCGTCGGCGCTACGCGCCCCGCTAGCTGCTGCTCCGAAATCTCCAACTGAAGCGTTTCGCCCTCTAGTTCGATCTCAATATAAGGCATGGGTTGAACAGGCTCCTCAGCAAAAAAAAGAACGCTGCGCGCAGCACGAAGCTGCCAGCAGGTGAACGAGGGCATCTTTTGAATAATCGGGATTGGTAGCTGCGCGGCGCTGTGATGTTCGATTTCCGACGCTTCTACCCTGGTGGATTTCCCTTCATGCGCATGTGGCGCTGCTCTGGCGGTGGCTCTTTATTCTGTTTGCAGCTCAACAATTCTGAATCGCGCTACATATCTATTCTCTCCTTCTCATTATACCACGATTTTTACGCCTCTGTCTATGGAAGGTACATATCCCTATCCAGGATATGGTAAGCATCTCTGGACCAGCAGAGCGGTTCAAAGATCGTTACTGAAAGAGAGAGAGAATAAAAGCTCATTCCTGGAATGAAGCCTCTCCACAAGACGTTTGCAAAACCGCGCCGCGCAATGAGCTATAATGATACGACACGCTCTCATCCCATCTCAGCTATAGGCAGGCCAGGAGCAGCTATGATGAAAACCACTTCACTTAAACGCGCAGTGCTGGTTGTGCTTGACGGCGTTGGGGTTGGTGATGCCCCCGACGCGGCAGCCTATGGCGACGAGGGCACGAACTGCCTGGGCAACTGCGCCCGCGCCATCGGCGGGCTGGAGCTTCCAAATATGGGCCAGATGGGCCTGGGCAATACCACGCACATTCAGGGAACGCCGCCGCGCCCCGACGCCAGCGGCTCCTGGGGCAAGCTGGTCGAGCGCTCGGCAGGCAAAGACAGCACCACCGGCCACTGGGAGCTTACCGGCATTATTCTCAATCGCCCGCTGCCAACGTACCCCAATGGCTTTCCGCCTGATTTGGTGGCGCGCTTTGAAGCGGCCATTGGGCGCAAAGTGCTGGGTAACAAGCCTGCTTCCGGCACGGAGATCATCAAAGAATTGGGCGAAGAACACCTGCGCACGGGATGCCCCATCCTCTATACCTCTGCCGACAGCGTTTTCCAGGTTGCCGCGCATCAAGACGTGATCCCGCTTGAGGAACTCTATGCTATCTGTGTCACGGCGCGAAACATGCTGACCGGAGATCATGCCGTTGGGCGCGTTATTGCGCGGCCTTTCGTGGGCACGCCCGGCCAGTTTGTACGCACCGCGCACCGCCGCGATTTCTCGCTGGAGCCGCTGGGTACCACCCTGCTCGATGTGCTGGCGGCAGATGGCAAGACGGTTATCGGCGTAGGGAAGATCGAAGACCTCTTCGCCGGGCGCGGCCTGACGGAGCGCAATCATACCGAGACGAACGCCGCCGGGATGGCCGCCGCGCTGGACTACCTGGAGCGCGACTTCACCGGCCTGCTTTTTGTGAATCTGGTGGAATGCGATATGCTTTGGGGGCATCGGCGCGATCCGCGCGGCTACGCGCAAGCGCTGCGCGAGATCGACGCCTGGATTCCCGACGTGCAGGCGCGCCTGCGACCTGGCGACGCGCTCTTTATCACTGGCGATCATGGCACCGATCCGACGGCGCACGGCACTGATCACACCCGCGAGTGCGTGCCCGTGCTGGCCTGGGGGCCTGGCCTGCCCGGCGGTGTGGACTTGGGGACACGCGCGACTTTTGCTGATCTCGGCCAGACGATTGCCGCCGCCTTTGGCGTTGGCCCGCTGGCGGCAGGAGCCAGCTTCGCCGAACAATTAGGATTGCAGACCGCTCAGTAAAGAGAGAAGAAAGCGAGCTTTACATGACGATGCCAACGACTATTAACCCTGCGATTTTCAAAGCCTATGACGTGCGTGGTATCTATCCCACTGAGATTAACGAAGACGCTGCCTATGCCTATGGCCGCGCGCTGGTACGCTATCTGGATGTCCCCCAGGTAGCGGTGGGGCGGGATATGCGCCTTTCTTCGCCCGCGCTGGCCGAAGCGCTCATACGCGGCGTTACCGATCAAGGCGCCGATGCCATCGACCTTGGCCTGACTACGACGGATGAACTCTATTTCGCTGTCGGCAAGTTCAACTACCCGGCGGGCGTGATGATTACCGCCTCGCACAATCCCAAGCAATATAACGGCATCAAAACCTGCCGCGAGCATGCCATCGCGCTGAGTTCCGCCACTGGCCTGAACGACATCCGGGATTTGATGCTCAAGGGCACCTTTCCCGCACCCTCCGAGCAGGGCCGCGTCATTCGCCTGGATGTCACCCAGGATTATGTTGACCACGCCCTGAGCTTCATTGACACCAGCAAGATCAAGCCGCTCAAGGTTGTGATTGACGCAGGCAACGGTATGGCCGGGATGATGATGCCGCGCGTCTTCAAAAAACTTCCTGCCCAGTTGATCCCGCTCTATTTCGAGCTTGATGGCAGCTTCCCCAACCATCCGGCCAGCCCAATTGAGCCAGAGAATATGGTTGATTTGCAAAAAGCAGTGCGCGAACACCACGCTGACCTGGGCGCGGCCTTTGATGGCGATGCCGACCGCGTGTTTATCGTGGATGAACACGGCGGCCTGATCGGTGGCGATATGGTGACGGCGCTGGTCGCCAAAAGTCTGCTCAAGAAGCATCCTGGCTCAACCATTCTGTATAACCTGATCTGCTCGCGCAGCACCCCGGAGACCATCGAGCGCTCCGGCGGCAAAGCCATCCGCACGCGCGTAGGCCACTCGTTCATCAAGACGCAGATGCGCGATGAAAACGCGATCTTTGGCGGCGAGCATTCCGGCCATTTCTACTTCCGCGATAACTGGTATGCTGACTCCGGCTTAATCGCCTTTCTCATCATCCTGGAACTGATTAGCGAGGAGGGCAAGCCGGTCTCGGAACTGCTCAAGCCGATAGATATTCGCTTCCGCAGCGGCGAGATCAACAGCGAAGTCAAGGACATCCCTGGCAAGCTGAAACAGCTTGAGGCACACTACCAGGCGCAGGGCGCCGAGATAGACCACCTGGACGGCATTACCGTGCAATTCAAGGATTGGTGGTTTAACGTGCGCGCCTCCAATACCGAGCCGCTGATCCGCCTGAACCTGGAGGCCGATACTAAAGCTCTGATGGAAGCGAAGCGCGATGAGGTGCTGGCGCTGATTCGCAGCTAGCGGCCAGCCCGATAGGATTTGTCCTTATCCGCGCCCGGTTGAGCGGCTTTACGGTAGGCAGGGCCGCAGTGCCAGCGCGCAGCCCCGGCGCAGCACCTTCTGGCTTGCGGCAATGGTAGTGTTGGTCTCCTGCCCTGCGAATAGACCCCTTCAAGGCGAGGCAGCCTCTCAGACCCGACAAGAGGAATGTATCAACGGGGAGTTGGCGCGTTCTTTCTGTTTCCTCTCGCCAGGCTGGACAACGCTCACACCGTCTGCTATACTGGAGGCACATCGAGCAATGCTCGCAGGCCGCGCAGGCGCAGACTTGACCAGGAGGACAGGGAGATGGGAATGTCGGGATCACTTTCCAACCAGGGGCCACTTTCCGGGCAGCGGCTGGGCGATAAGTATCTGCTGGGCGCGCTGCTGGGCCAGGGCGGCTTTGGCGTGGTGTATCACGCGCAGCATCTCTTGCTCAACCGCCCGCAGGCGATCAAGATTCTCCTTGAACAGCACTTCACCAACCCCAAGTTCCGCGAGCGTTTTCTGCGCGAAGCCCGCACGCTGGCCGCGCTGGACCACCCCAACATCGTGCATGTGGATGATTTTGGCCTGGAGGGTTCGCACGCCTTTCTGGTCATGCCTTATATCGGCGGGGGCACGTTGCAAGGCACATTGAAAGCGCGGCGCGGCCCGCTGGGACTCAACGAAGTCTGGCGGGCGCTGGAGCAAATCGGCGCCGCGCTGGATTACGCCCACGCGCGCCATGTCGTGCATCTCGATCTCAAGCCGCTCAACCTGCTGCTGCACGAAGATGGGCGCCTGCTGCTCACCGACTTTGGGCTGGCGCACCTCATGGAGCAGGGCGCCGTCGAAGGCGGCACCAGCCTCGCCTTTGGCACGCCCAGTTATATGTCCCCTGAACACTTTGACGGCCAGCCAGGACAGCAAAGCGATGTCTACGCCCTGGGCGTTATCCTTTACCAGATGCTGACCGGGCGACTGCCCTTCGAGGGGTCCACGCCCAGAGCCATTTTGCTCAAGGTGCTGGCCGAAGCGCCCCCGCCGCTGGGCAGCGTGCGCCCGGACCTGCCGCCAGGTCTGGAGGGCGTGGTCAACAAAGCGCTGGCGAAACAAATCGCCGGGCGCTACCAGACGGCAGGCGATCTGCTGGCCGACTTTAAGGCCGCGATGGCCGGGCGCCAGACGCAGGCGCTCAGCAGCGGCCCCTCCATCGCTAACGCTCCCACGCGCCTGACGCCGCCGCCACAGCCACCGCAAAACTCGACCATCTGGACGGCCAGCCCACCCGGCGCGCCGCCCGATACCACCATCCGCGCCTCGAACCCTCCTGGCGCGCCCGTCCCGCTGCCGCCGACTCTTCGGGCAGTACATCCGCCCGTCGAGCCGGGCGCGCTCTCCATGCAACTGCCGCCCGCGATTACGCCGGACAAAGCGCCCGCGCCGGGCGCGACGCCCGCAGGCGCCTCCTCCGACCAGATTCTCAAAGAACTGGAAGAACTGAAAGCCGCCATGCGCCAACTTGTCCAGCAAAATCCACAGCAAGCGGCTGCGCTGGGAGTGCAGGGCATCACTCCGTCAGCGGCAGCCGCCAGGGCGGAAGCGAAACCTATCAGGCCAGGACTCAAGCGGGCGAAAGTGTGGACAAGGGGATTTACGGCGCTGTTTATGTCGCTGGCGGTAGTGCTGGCTGGGTTGTTCGTGGTGGGGGTGGCGGTAAGAGCAGATGATATATTTTATCCCTTCTATGGTTACTTAGAATCCTATTGCGGCAATGATAACTGCGATTACTATTACTACGCTTACAACAGGTCTATTCCCATAGGCTTTCTCGTCGTTGCCCTGGCGCTGGTTGGGGCATGTCTGATTATCAGCACAATAGGTTTCTTCGTGACCAGATCAAAGCTGATGCGCTTTGGCGTCTTCCTGCTGCAATTCCTCTCAGCCGCCAGCGCCGCCATTCTGCTCATCGGCGGTACCCAAATGATAAACGACCATGTTAATATTTTTGATGACTATGGCTTCTTCATTGCTTTCGGAATCTTTATCCTCTTCTTTGCCAACCTGAGCCTGCTCTTGCTTTCCTATCGCATCAGGCCCTGGAAAGGGGGCTGGTGGATATTGTTTCCTGTTGCCCTTGCGCTTGCGCCGCTGCTGCTCTTATTCCGGCCATCTGGCTGGAAATGGCGCCCCGATGCCATACCATTGCTCTTTTTGAGTCCCCTCGGCCTCTTCTTCATCTGGGATTTTTCATTTATTGGAGAGCTTGTCTTTGGCCTCTTCATGCTCACCTATCTGGTTCTCAGCCTGGCTTTCCTGCTGATTGTGCAGAGCGAGCGGGTGCAGCAGCGGATGCAGCATCCCGCCCAGGCTACTATCGCCGCGCAGATGGCGCCGTGAGGCAAGGGCAGAGGCTGTAATGGTATCATTCATTGTGGAGGCGGCATGCCGCAGAAAATTCGCCAGTTGAAAGCCAAACTAAAGCAGGCTGGTTTCACCTGGCGCCCTGGTAAGGACAGTCATACCGTATGGGCGCATCCATTGGTCGTTGAAACTGTTACGCTTTCAGGCAATGATGGGGATGATGCCCAGGACTATCAGCGCAAAGAGGTCCAGAAGGCATTGGACGCATTGGAGGAAGCGCTAAAGCAGCAGAAGCAGCAACAGAAGAGGCATCCATGAGCGAACGAGAGGAATATCAGCACTACTCAATGGTAATTGAGTGGGATCCAAACGATGAAATCTACGTCGTGCGTGTTCCTGAGCTACCAGGCTGCGCAACGCATGGTAAAACCTACGAAGAAGCGGTCAGGCAAGGCCAGGATGCTATCGAAAGCTGGATTGACGCCAATCGCGCCTGGGGACGCCCAATCCCCGCGCCCAAAGTCGTCGCGCATCGCTAGGGCACCTGCCGCCTCACTCATGAACCGAACGCCTCTGCTTTTCAGCGAGCAATTGGCGCATGCGCTCGGCTATTGGCGAGGTATCAGCATCAGCGCGTTCAGCGCGGGTTAGCTCAGGCCCAGATGCGCCCGCGCTTCCTCCAGCGTCCGAGAGCCAACCATATCCTCCAGCGTCGCCTCATCGGCATTCTGGATGGCCGCCAGTACCTCATCGCTCAACGCGCCAAAGCGTTTCTCCAGGCTCACGCGCGCCATCTCGCGCGCCTCTTCGATGCGCCCCTCGTCTCTTCCTTCCTCTTTAAGCGCCTGCGCCACGCTGGAATGTTGCCACACCTCATTGACCATTGGATGCCTCATCAGGGCGGCGCGCACCTCGGCGTTGTCTAGCTGCGCGCCAGCCAGTAGACCAAGATACCCGATGAGTTCTTCCTTCAGTGACCGCTGCACCTCCTGCTGCTCTGCAATTTGCTTGCCAACCGCAGCCACACTATCGGCATTCGTCCCTGCCATCAGCCCGGCCAGCGGCCAGAGAATCGGGTAGGGCTGCCCCAGAATCTCTGCTTTTTGATCCTATTATATCTTGTAATTCTCCCTGCTCTGTGAGAAGATGGCGGCGCCAATGCCCGACTGCCGATAGAGAAGTTGTGGGCAGCCTGGACTTGTCCTATAATGGAGGGGTAATGACAGCGGTGGACAACCCTCTCTTTCACGCAAGCTAAATCAGCATGAAAACACCAGCTTTCCAAACCCTCTGGTGGGAAACCGACACAGCCGCACAAGGCGGCGTCCTGCGGCTGACCGATCAGTCGCGGCTGCCGGATGAACTCAGCATCCTCACCTGCCGCACGGCAGAAGAGGTCGCCGAGGCCATCGTCACGCTCAAAGTGCGCGGCGCGCCCGCACTGGGCGTCGCCGCTGGATATGGCATGGCGCTGGGGCTGCTCAATGCTCCGCCAGGCTCCCTGGCGAGCGTAGAAGCCGCCCTGGCGCGTGTCAACGAAGTGGCCGCGCTGCTGCGACGGACGCGGCCCACAGCAGTCAATCTCCCCTGGGCGCTGGATCGCGTGCGCCGCCTGGCGGAAGCAGCCCTGGCGGATGGCTGCGCGCCCGCTGATTTGCCCACACGTCTACTCGCGGAGGCGCACGCCATCGCTGAGGAAGACATTGCCGCCTGCCAGCGTATGGGTGACTATGGAGCGGCGCTGATTCACGATGGCGATAGACTCCTGACGCACTGCAACGCGGGCGCGCTTGCCACCGCCGGGCGCGGCAGCGGGCTGGCGCCCATCACCGTTGCGCACGAACAGGGCAAGCGTGTGCATGTCTTTGTGGACGAGACGCGCCCGGTCTTGCAAGGCGCGCGGCTCACCGCCTGGGAACTGCGTCAGCAGGGCATTCCGCTGACGCTGATTACCGATAATATGGCCGCGCATTTCATGCGCGCGGCAGGCATCAACGCCGTTTTTGTCGGCGCGGATCGCATCGCCGCCAACGGCGACGTGGCGAATAAGATCGGCACCTATGGCCTGGCAATTCTGGCGCGGGAACACCAGATTCCCTTCTATGTCGTCGCTCCGCGCTCCACCATTGACCTCTCGCTGCGCTCCGGCGAGGAGATTCACATTGAGGAGCGCTCGCCCGACGAAGTGACCCATCTGCGCGGCGTGCGCATCGCCCCGGAGGGCGTGGACGTGGCAAATCCAGCCTTTGATGTGACACCGCAGCGCTACATCAGCGCGATTATCACCGATGGCGGCATCGCCCGCCCGCCCTTCAGAGAAGCACTGGCCGCTATTGTCGAGAACCAGGGAACAGCGCTTACCCATTGATCTGACGAGGCACGCGAGGCACCTATGGAACCGGAACTTCAGGACGCGATTATGCAATACGTCGAAGAGATGCTCGGCCCGGAAGGGCTGGTGTATGTGAGCAGCATTGTTGCCAACTGCAAGATGTTAGCGGTCGATCAGCCAGATGTGGACCTGGATGCTCTGGTGATGGCTGCCTACCTGCACGATATTTCTACCGGCGTCTATGGCAAGCAAGAGCATCATCGCCGGTCTGCCGAGATGGCTGCCGCTTTCCTGAGAGAGTGGGGCGTGCCTGAAGAGCGCATTGCCTGCGTCAGCAACGCTATTCTCGTCCACAGCTTTGCCGCGCCCGCCGAAGAACGCGATCTGGTACCAATTGAGGGGCAAATTCTCTATGACGCTGACAAGATCGGGCGTCTGGGAGGGCTGGCCGTTGTCACTTCGTTGATTGAACTGGGCGCCAAGTATCCTGATCGCACGTTTACCAATGAGGCCCTCTCAACCGTTTTACACCATATCGAGGAGCGCTACGTCGAACTCTTTCAATCGCTTTATACCAGCGCGGCCAAAGAACTCTGCCGCGAGAAGTTTGGGCGCACCCTCGCTTTTCTGGACGGCGTGTTAGAACAATTAACCGGCAGTTCTGAGGTGTAAGAAAGAAGATAAAGGAGTAATGCAAATCCTATGGCTATTCTGGTCGTTGGTTCTATAGGCATTGATTTAATTGAGACGCCCTTTGGCCGGGCAGAAGATGTGCTGGGCGGCGCGGCCAGCCATTTTTGCGCGGCGGCCTCGTTCTACGAAAAAGTCAATATGATTGGCGTCGTCGGCACCGATTTCCCGCAGGAGTATCTGGAGTATTTTCGCAGCCGGGGCGCCGATACCAGCGGCATTCAAATCGTCGAGGGCCGCACCTTCCGCTGGGGTGGGCGTTATCACCTCGATATGAACACCCGCGATACGCTCTATACCGAACTGGGCGTCTTTGCCGACTTCCATCCTCTCCTGCCGGACAGCTATCGCAGTTCGCCCATCCTGTTCCTCGCCAACATCCATCCTGTGCTGCAAGATGAAGTGCTGGAGCAGATGTCCGGCGCGCGGCTGCGCGTGCTGGACAGCATGAACTACTGGATCAGCTCAACCCGCCCCGAACTGGATCGCGTCATCAGCAAAGTGGATGTGCTGCTGATGTCGGAAGAAGAAGCGCGCCAGTACGCCGAAGTGCCCGGCCTGGTGACGGCAGCGCGCAAGATTCTGGAGCGTGGCCCGCGCCTGCTCGTCATCAAGCAAGGCTCCTATGGCGCGCTGCTCTTTGGCAAGGATGGCAGCTTTTTCGCCGCCCCCGCCTATCCGCTGGAAGATGTGCGCGACCCTACTGGCGCGGGCGACGCCTTTGCGGGCGGCTTCATCGGCTATCTGGCTCAGGCGCAGCAGCGCGGCGCTCTCACCGCTGCCGACTTCAAGCGCGCGCTGGTGCATGGCAACATTATGGGATCATTTCACTGCGAAGATTTCGGCATGCGCCGCCTGAAAACGCTCACGCCCGAAGACATTGCCGCGCGCTACCGTGAATTTCTGAACTTTACGCATTTTGATCCCGATTGGGTCAATGGTAGTATGGCATGACAGCATCTACCCGCGCGCGTTACACCACGCGCCAGAGCAGCGACAAAGCCGAGATCGCGGCGTTTCTGCACCGCGACCGTCTCTATGCCGGATACGCCCTGTGCGATCTGGAGGATGAGTATTTTGGCGCCTGCCAGTGGTTCCTGGTACGAGATGCCGCTGGCGACGCGCGCGGGCTGGCAATGGAGTTTGGGCAACTGGACCCGGTGGTCCTCTTCCTGATGGGCGAGCCGGAGGCCGTGCGCGCCCCGCTGGAGCAGCAGCTCACCCCAACGTTCATCCAGATTACCGCGCAGCCGGAGCATCTGGCCGCGCTGGAGCCGCGCTATCGCCTGCGCCATATCCGCGAGATGCTGCGTATGGCCGTCAGCAAAGCCGGGTTTCGCCCGGCCAGAGAGCAGGAGCGCGCCGAACCCTTGACCATCAACGATCTCCCTGAACTGAATCGCATCTACCGCATGGCGTCGGGCACCGCCTTTGCGCCCTATCAGTTGGAGAGCGGCATCTTCTACGGCATCAAAGTGGAGGGTCGGCTGGTCTCGACCGCTGGCACGCATGTCATTTCACCAGCCGAGCGCATCGTAGCGGTTGGCAATGTCTTCACCCATCCGCATTTTCGCGGGCGTGGCTACGCGCAAGCCGTCACTGGCGCCGTCACAGCGGAGGCGCTGCGCCGCTTTGGCCCAGATGAGCCGGGCGAGCCAGAAGCGGTTGCCATCCTGAACGTGCGCGCCGACAACGCGCCCGCCATCGCTGCCTATACAAAATTGGGGTATCGTGAGACGTGCCGCTTTGTGGAGGCGCACGGCAGCCGCCGCTGGTTCTCGCGGCTGTGGGTGAGAGAAAGCAAAGCAGAAGGATAGGGGCAGGTTAGAGTAAAATCAGCAATTAAAAGGCCAGCCACCTGGGTAAATGGCTGGCCTTTCAATACTCTGTTCACTAACGAGCTTTTACGGCGTGTAGAATCCACACAGATAGGCCCCTGTCTGGGCATTTAACGCTATATTGAAGCGGTAATACGTGGGAGGTGGTGGTGGCATGGGTGTGTTGGGTTCTGAGGCGGCCCCGTGTGCTGGGGGCGACATCGGAGAGGCACTTGTGTAGACAACAACCCAGGCTGGCACGTCTTTTATCACAACCGCGGGTACAGAAGGAGTATCGATGGGGACTGTATCGACATTGGTGAAACTTGCCAGGAGCATGATGGTAATGGAGAAACTGGCAGTCTCTTGAAATTGCCCATGTGCCAATTCAAGAGCTTGCTGGCGGGAAATATGTACCAATTCTTTCTGGGCGGCGCTGAGTGGACGGAGGACAATATGGCCGTCTTCTACAGAGACGCCATTGGCTGGGAGTGTTTCAGGAATATCGGCCAGAAATATCGTGCCTTTCGTTAAGGCAGGAATACGCGGGTCTTTACTCTGTGGGTTTGCGTTTGCCAGAGACGATGCCCCGCTGCCCAATGCTAGAGCTACCAGGATGACAAGGGCGGTCAACAATCCGCTCCACCAGAGGCGAGTTCCTATGTTGTGTCTCGTGAGTAGCCCCTTTTTGTTCTGTCTCATGACTGGCCTCCTTTCAGGAGACAATGTGTAAATGCTATTTTATGGATTCCTGGTATCCCAGACGTAAAATTTGCCTTCGGTGTTCCTTGAAATCCTCCATTTGGATTCATGGGATACCCATTACTGGTTGTTGTATCAGGAGCATGCCAGGCACCATTTTGCAAATACTGGACATTCCCAAAAAGCGTATGGTGATTGTATCCACCTAATACTGGGTCTGCTCTAGCATGTGTTTCATTGAACCAGTCACAGGTAGTTTGCCACCCTACGGCAGTACCGCTCATTCCGCACTGGCGACGGCCACTGACTCTGCTTCTGTGTCGGCCACTGTCTGCGCTCTTTGCAAGTTGAAGAGGGCATAAACACCGCTTGCCACGATCAGCATGCCTGATCCAAGAAAAATCGTATCAATGCGGCCAAAGGTGATCCCGAAAATTGTCTGATGAAAACCCAGCAAGATGGTACTTGCCAGATAGCCAGGGAGTGCCACTGAAACAAGCGAAGCCAGCGTTTGCAGCGAATCTGAAGTTGAACTGACGCGGCCACGCAGGCTGCGGGGCACTGCCCGCAGGAGCAGCGGTCCAGCGGCAATATTCACAGCTACCAGGAAGAACCCGATCAAGAAGCTCACCGCCAGAGCCGGAAATAAGCTGGTCATTCGCGCATAGCAGATAAGGCTCGCGCCAAGGGCCAGCGTTCCCAGAGAGAGCAGCCGTTCCGCCCGAAGATGCCGGGCAAAGAGGCTCACCACGATGGAGCCAACCACTGCTCCAGCCCCCACAGCGCCAGAAAGATAGCCTACTGACTCGACGGTGTTATGCAGATTCTCCGCCGTAAAGAATGCCACCAACGCATCCACCGCGCCGATGCCCAGGCCCGCCACAATCCCTAAAATGAGTAAGGTGCGAACCACCCGATGTTTGAACACAAAGCCCGCTCCCTCGCTCAGTTCGCGCCAAAAATGGCGCCGCTCGTTTCTTAGCTCGCCTCGTATAGTGGACGGCACACGCATCGCAGAGATGGCTGCAAGTGAGACCAGGAAAGAGAGCGCATTCAGGAGCAGTGCCCCTGATACGCCAAAGATGAGTAACAACGGCGCAGCCAGCGGCGGACCAACAATTTGCGAGAAAGAGGCTGCGCCTTGCTGGAGGGCGCTGGCTCGCTCGCGGTCAGCGTCGGGCACCAGATCGCCAAGCAGGGAAAACTGCGAGGGAGAAAACAATCGGGAGCAGATGCTAGAGCAAAAGACGACAACATACATCGCGCCCAATTGCAGCAGCGCAGGCGGTCTGCCATTGGCGAAGAAGGGCAGGTTCACAGCTCCCGAAACCAGCAGCAGCGATGCAGTCAATATGGCTCGCAGCGCATCCATCGCCAGCATCGTGCGCTTCTTATCCCAGCGGTCGGCCAGGACGCCTGCTATGGGTGCAAAGAAAAGCAGAGGCAGCGACTTAGCAATTAGCTCACCACTGACCGCCAGCGGTGCCCACGTCTCAAAGGTTCCATCCGGGCGGCGCGCAATGATGGTCGTAATCCAGACCAGGAGCGTCAGAGTAAAGACCCAATCTCCTAACCTTGAGATCGTCTGACCGACCCAGTACACCGCAAAATTGCGATTAACGAAGAAACTGCCTTGCTTCCCAGCATCCGTAGCCATCTTCTTCATAATCCTGCATCCGCTTCCGAACACTATCCTGAATGTGCGCGCCGACAACGCGCCTGCCGCTGCCGCCTACACGAAATTAGGCTACCGCGAAGCCTGCCATTTTGTAGAGGCGCACGGCAGCCGCCGCTGGCTCTCGCGGTTGTGGACAAGAGATAAGGAAGACAAAGCAGAGAGCAGGTAGCCTCTCCCAGATAGGCGAACTACCAAATAGAGTCATGCTTTCAGCAGCATAGCTCTATTTGGATGACGCCTGACGCTAGAGCATGTAGGGCATATTGAAGGCGCTTTCTATCAGATGAGATACCAGCTAAGCGCTTGATAAAGGGTATCTGTTTGGCAGGTTGATGGGACGGTAGGGTCAGTACAGCCAGTAGCAGGGACCGCTGCGTATCGGTAGAGAAGTTCGCTGGGCGTGAAGCCCAAATTCGTGGTATCGACAGCCAACCATCCTTGAGCCGCACCACCAGATGGGAGCGTGGTCGCCAGGTCGGGATAGTTCGCTGCAATCTCGCTGGCTGCTGGTGATCCAAGTTGGGCCACGCCATTATATGGCGCAGCCTGAGTGACGCCGCTGATGATGAATTGATGCACCTGGCCCGCGCCGCGAACAGTGAGCGTTGTGTTCACTATGTTCTTGATCTGAAACTGAAACAGCCAGCGCGGCCCATGCTTGACGATCTGGACCAGCGTGACTGCCAGCCCTTCGTTAGTGATTTCTGTCGTGCCAACCCCAGCAAGGTGTGACTGGAGAACAACGGGGGTAGGAGAAGGGCCAGATGATATAGCTGTGGCTCCTGATGGCTGCCGGGTCGCGGCAAAGACTGTGCCTCCGGCCAGAGCTAAGATCAGGACGGCCACTCCAATCATGATAGCTCGATGGCGAATATAAGTCATAGCGTATTTCCTTTCTGCACTCTGGCACGTTACTGCATATCCCAACAATTGTAATCAGCACTTACCCCTATATTGGGCCAATTGACCCAGTTGCAACCATATACTGGTGTTAGCCATTGTTGGTACAAGGCTTCCTGTACATAATATTGCATGCCGTTGTTTGGATAGGCAATCTGGCTACTGCGCCCCGTTTCGCCATAACGCTTCCCGCCAGATTGGGGTAACTGAGTTAACCAGGTATCCCCTTGGGCTACAATCCACGGAACATTGCCACCTGATGATACCTCAAACCAGGTATCATCCCTCAAATTCGGGTACTCGCAGGTAAAGTACTGCCAATCGTAAAACGTGTTCGAAATTCCCGAGAAGCCAAAGCCTATCTCGAAGTAGTTGCTGTTGCTACACCCCGATAGCGGGCGTTGTGGGGCAGCGTGAACCATATGAAGAGGTAGAAGGGGGTCAGGCTTATGGCGAGCAAGGCTATCATAATCAGCAAGCGTGTGGTAATCCTTTCCGAGTGGTCCTGGACCATGCCATCGATCTCCTTCTTCTAGATAATTTTTACTATCCTGGGGTTTCGATTCTGCGGGATGTGCCCTTCCTTTCTACACTATCTCCTCTCTACACTTACCCAGACAATCCGATCTGGCATACGGTATAGGGTTAGCTGGTTGTTATCACGGCTAGATATGAGGCAAACTACTGACAATGTATCGGAATCGCAAAAATCGCCTGCCGCCTGAAAAGAGTATACCTGAGCAGTTTGACCCGCGCGTCAAGATTGCGTTGTAATTGCATCAGATTCACGTCAAGTTTGCGTCAAGGGGCCACGCACAGATGCGCGGCCATCTTCACGATAAGCAAAGGAAAGGTCTAAGCATCGGCTGTGGGAATCCTGGGCGGGAAAATCCCATAGCCATGACCAGGGCGGCATTGGAGCAGATCGGGTGGCGCGGAAGCTCTGCCAAGTTTGCGGCGCAGGCCCAGCATGGTCTGCCGGATGGATTGCAGAGAAATCTCCACGCCGCAGCGCTCACTCAGCAGAGCGGCCAGGTCGCCGGTTTGGTGCCATTGATAGGGCGCGCTCAGCAGCAGACTAAGCAAGGCGTTCTCTCGCGGGGTCAGCGGGATTTCTTTTCTCTGACTCGTAACCCTGGCAAGGACCGGTTCATACCAACAGTCGGGTCCAAATGAAAATCGGGCGACGGGAGCTATGCCAGACACGAATCCAGAGGGATCAGGGATCGCTGAATCTTCAACAGCAAACATCTGTAGGCAATCCTCCTTGCTTGCTACACGCTTTGCCCCTTTTCCATGCTCAGGAAGAAAGAAAGGTTTTACATGATCGTATTGTAAAGTTCAACCTCATCAATGTCAAATATACTTTTCGATTCATTTTCCATGTTTCGTCAGATTTTCCATGCAGTCTTCACATGGCTGCCTGGCGTGACAGCATATCTTCCCCGGCTGTTATCCGATGCCGTATTAAGAGTTTGTATAGAAAGGAACAGCTATCCCGTTTTGAGGGCGCAACGAAACCTTTTTGTCGCGCACCCTCTCTTACAAAGGAAGACACGCCGACGTTTTTCTTGTACAATAGACGGAAAGATCACAGCACAATGCTGTTGTCTCCAAACCATTTTTTATGTGTGAAAGGTAGTACGGAGGAGTGACCACACCAATCAACGTATCAGGCGATGTCAAGGATCGCAGCCTGGCGCCGCGCGGCAAACAGCGCATCGAATGGGCCGCCAAAGAGATGCCCGTCCTGCGATTGATCCGCGAGCAATTCGCCAAAACCCAACCCCTCAAGGGCATCAAGATTTCTGCTTGCCTGCATGTCACCACTGAGACCGCCAACCTGGCGATCACCCTCAAGGCCGGGGGCGCTGACCTTGTCCTTTGCGCCAGCAATCCCCTCTCCACGCAGGACGACGTAGCCGCCTCGCTCATCGTTGACGAAGGCATCCCCACCTTTGCGATCAAGGGCGAGGATGAGCAGACCTATTACGAGCATATCCATCTGGCGATTAAACACGGCCCCCAGGTCACGATGGATGATGGCTGTGATCTCGTCTCCACCCTGCACAAAGAATATGCCGACGACCTTCTCAAGGGCGTTATCTGCGGGACGGAAGAGACGACAACGGGCGTGATCCGCCTGCGCAGCATGGAACGCGACGCCGTGCTGCGCTATCCTGTGCTGGCCGTCAACGAGTCCGATACCAAGCATCTCTTTGATAACCGCTATGGCACCGGCCAGAGCAGTGTTGATGCTATTATTCGCGCCACCAATATCCTGCTCGCTGGCAAGACCTTTGTGGTCGCGGGCTATGGCTGGTGCGGCAAGGGCGTGGCCTCGCGGGCGCGCGGCATGGGCGCCAATGTGGTCGTCACCGAGGTTGATCCCGTGCGCGCCATTGAGGCCGTGATGGATGGTTTCCGCGTCATGCCGCTCGTGAAAGCCGCTGAGATCGGCGACCTGTTTGTCACCGTCACTGGCGATGTCAATGTCATCAACCGCGAACATATCGAGCGCCTGAAGGATGGCGCGATTCTTGCCAATTCCGGCCACTTCAATGACGAGATCAACATTCCGGCGATTGAGGAACTGGCGACAGGCCAGCGCATGGTGCGCGATTTCGTCAAGGAATACACCCTGACTGATGGACGCCGCATCTATTTGCTGGCCGATGGACGGCTGGTGAACCTGAGCGCCGCCGAGGGCCACCCGGCCAGTGTGATGGATATGAGTTTTGCCAACCAGGCGCTGGGCGTGGAATATATGCTCACCCACGCCAAAGGGCTTCAGCCGCGCGTCTATACCATTCCGCCTGAGATTGATAAGGAAATCGCCCGGCTCAAGCTCGTCAGCATGGGCATTGAGATTGATACGCTCACGCCGGAGCAGGAGCGCTATCTGGCGTCCTGGGAATCGGGCACCTGAGTATCCAGCTAGTACCATGGCTGTTGAGGGCCTGCGGCCAGAAAGTTCGCTTCGGCGGACTGGCCCAGCCTCAGCAGCCGACAGGCAAGCATGCAGCAGGTAGTCGGCTTGTGCCGACTTCGTGGCCGATAGACCCTTAGCAGCGAATGTATTCGCCGAATGCTGTTGAGCGTTATGTGAGAATTCCGAAGGGAGGAGTGGGCTTTTTAAAGTCCAAAGTACACAATGACCAGTTTTATGGAAACGCCCCGCTCGTTCTTCACCAGCGAGAGCGTCACGGAGGGGCACCCCGACAAGCTGTGCGATCAGATTAGCGATGCCGTGCTGGACAACCTGATCGCGCAGGACGAAACGGCCCGTGTGGCCTGCGAGACGGCCACCACCACTGGCCTGATTCTCGTCTGCGGCGAGATCACCACCACCGCCTGGGCCGACATTCCGGCCATCGTCCGCCACACCATTGAGCGCGTCGGCTACACCGATGCCCGCTATGGCTTCGATTACCGCACCTGCGGTGTCGTCACCGCCATTGGCAAGCAATCGCCCGACATTGACATGGGCGTTTCGCGCTCCAAAGAAGCCAAAGAGCGGCAGGCGGGCAATTTGCTCAGTGAAGATGAACTGGAGCAAATTGGCGCGGGCGACCAGGGCATGATGATCGGCTTCGCCTGCAACGAAACCCCCGAACTGATGCCTATGCCCATCAGCTTGGCCCACAAGCTGACTCGCCAGCTTGCCAACGTGCGCCGCCTTTCCATTGATGGCACTGGCCCGATGCCCTATTTGCGCCCGGATGGCAAGAGCCAGGTCACAGTGCAGTACGAATTTGGCAAGCCGGTGCGCGTCGACACGATTGTCATCTCCACGCAGCACGCCCCGGAGGTTACGCAAGAGCAGATCAGGGAGGATGTGATCGAGCATATCATCAAGGCTGTCATCCCGCCTGAATTGTTGGATGAAAAGACTGTCTACCACGTCAATCCGACGGGCCGCTTTGTCGTTGGCGGGCCAATGGGCGACGCCGGACTGACCGGGCGCAAGATCATTGTGGACACCTACGGCGGTATGGCGCGGCACGGCGGCGGCGCTTTTAGCGGCAAAGACCCCACCAAAGTGGACCGCTCGGCGGCCTATGCCGTGCGCCACGTCGCAAAGAATATCGTGGCCGCCGGGCTGGCCGACCGCTGCGAGATTCAGGTCGCCTATGCCATTGGCGTTGCTCGCCCGCTCTCTATCTTTGTGGAGACCTTTGGCACGGGCAAAGTCAGCAACGAAGAACTGATCAGATTGATCCGCGAGCATTTCGACCTGCGCCCGGCAGGCATCATTCAGAGCCTCAACCTGCGGCGCCCCATCTACCAGCCCACCGCTGCCTACGGCCACTTTGGCCGCACAGACATTGACGCCCCCTGGGAGCGGCTGGATAAAGTCGAAGCGCTCAAGCGCGCCGTCGGGGCTACATCGAACGTGGTCGCTGGCGGGCAGTAAAGCGAGCGAGCGTATTCGCCAGCCACAAGGCCGGTTTTGCCGAACACGCATCGGCAAAACCGGCTTCTCTTGAGTCGCCAGATTATCCAGAACTCATCATACTCGCCTTTCAGCCCAGGCAGCGTCTGGCCTCCTGCTGGCCTGCGGCGCTTGACAAGCTGCGGGGGACATGCTAGAGTCTTGACAGGCGGATAAGCGTCCGATACATGGCGCACCACTACCCCAAAAGCTTTGACGAATGACAGATCGTTCTCTCATTCATCCATAAGGAGGGCAGATCGGCGGAGAGCATGCGCCGGTCGAACCACGATGCAATCAGATCAATTTCCACCAGGCGGGAACAGCGATCCAGATGAATCGCCAACCATCCGGGTAAGGCCGCCGACTCCAGGGCCGACGCCTACACCACCGCAACCGCCGCAGGCCGACCCCTATGGGGCAACCCAGCGCCCGCAGCAGCCAACGCCGCAGACGCCAGCCAGCCCCTTCGGGCCGCCGTCTGCCCCTCCGGCCAGCGCTTTTGGGCCGCCAGGGGTTGGAACACCTCCCGGTCAGCAGGCTGGGGGCTTCCCACCCATGCCACCACCACAGGCGCCGCCCCAACCAGGCCCCATGCCATCCCAGCCAGGGATGCCACAGGCGCCCGCCGGGCCGCCGCAGCCAGGCTTTGGGCCACCGCCACAAGCTGGACCGCCGCCTTTTGGCGCGCCGCCCCAACCAGGCTCCATGCCATCCCAGTCGGGCATGCCAGCAGCGCCCTCTGGACCGCCGCAGCCAGGCTTTGGAACGATGCCGCAGCCGGGCGTTGGCGCGCCAACGCAGCCAGCCTTTGGGGCGCCTACACAGCCGCAGCAATGGCAATCCCAGCCCCAGGCTGGCTTTGGCGCGCCGCCTGCGGTGCAGGCGCCGGGCGTCACTTTCCCGGCTCCGCCCCCACCAGGGTTTGGTGGAGCGCCTTCAGGATTTGGCGGGGTACCGCAGCCGGGCTTTGGCACACCGACCCCAGGTTTTGGGGCGCCACCCAAAAAACGTACTGGCCTGATCGTAATTATCGCTGTTGTGTTGCTGGTAGTGATCATCGGTGGGGTGATTGGTTTCATCCTGCTGAAGAAAGGCGGCTCAAACGGGCCAACGCTGACCACCTACACCAGTTCGGATAACACGTTCAGCGTCGGCTACCCAACCGGCTGGCAGACAAAGCAACCTCCTACGGACGTTGGAAACGGCATCGAGTTCGTCGGAACAGCAGGCCAGATGGTGATCGTAGCTCATGTTGGGTCTGCGGGGGATGTTGGTTCGGAGGCAACTGCCCTGTTTGATGCGGGCTTCTGCAATGGCAACGGCCAGGGAGGAGGTTTTGGAGGTGCGCCTACCTCGCCCCAGGCAGTCAGCATCGGTGGACAAAACTGGACGCAAGAAGAGTGCGATAACTCCACAGGCGACAAGCACGCAGCCGTCGAATCGGTCGTCTATAAAGGGGAGTTTTACTTCATTGCCTATGAGTCCTCGAAGGCCAACTTTGCCAGCGACAGAAGCCAATACTTCGGGGCGATAGAGCAGAGTTTCAAGTTCTTGAGCTAAGCGCCAGCGAAGCCCGCTGGCCCGCCGGGTGATGCTCGCCGGGCCAGCTTCACCATCCATCATAGTTTTGTTGCAAGGAGGAAGCGCCGTCAGCATGCTGACGGCAAGCAATCATGCAGTGTCAAACTTGCGGTTTGAATCTTGACCCACAGCAGGTCGCCCAGACCGGGCGCTGCCCGCGCTGTGGCACACCTGTCGCACCGGGCGCGCCATCTGGGGCCAGTGGCGCCTACGGCTCAGTGCCGACCTACGGCCAGTCGCCCACTGTCGGCGGCCCGCCGCCAGCCTATGGCCCGCCGCCCGTCGCAAGTGGCCCGCCGCCGGATGCCACATTCAGCACCATCGCGCCGCCGCCCCAGCAGAGTTGGGGCGGCCCACCGCCGCAGCCTGGCTTTGGAGCGCCGCCCCAGGGCTTTGGTGGCCCACAGCCTGGCTTTGGGGCGCCGCCTCCAGGCTATGGCGCGCCGCCCAAGAAACGCAATACCGGCTTGATCGTCATTATCTCGGTGATTGTGCTGGTCGTGCTGGTTGGTGGCGTCGTGGGCGTGATTGCGCTCACCGGCAAAAAATCTACCAGCACCACCAACCAGCCATCCGGTACTCCAACGGCTACGCCCATTCCGCCAACGCCCACGCAGCCTGCCGCCCCGCCAGGCTTCCAGACGTACACCGGCAGTGATTTCAGCATCGCCTATCCAGCCAACTGGCAGAAGTCAAACGATACCAGCGGAGGCACTGGCGTCGCGTTCGTTGGCCCTACAGGCGAGGATTTCACTATCGTCAACCTTGGGGCCAGCCCGCTTAGCCCCGCCGAACTTGCTGACGCCTTCTGTATGGGGGTAGGATCAGCAACTGCTGGACCTACGATGGTCACAATTGGCGGCCAGCAATGGACACGCGAAGAATGCTCGAACAGTGATGGTACCGTGAAGGCTGTCGCTGAGGCGATTATCCACAACGGCCAGGGATACCTTATCGGCTATGCCTCGCCCACAGAGACGTTCGATAACGACCAGACGCAATACTTCACCCCAATGGAACAGAGCTTCCAGTTCCTGAGTTAGCCCGTTATCATCGGCTTGACGTGCTATCGTCTCTTGCGGCCAGTGCTGGCGCTGGCTGCAAGAGCGTGCGTTGGAGCAGAGCGCCGTCGCCCCGGCACTGTCGGCACCATCACCCGGTAGTCCTATGCGGCTGTGTTCATTCCGGGCGATGTACCAGTCAGGCGGCTGACGGTTAAAGCCGCGCCTGGAGGCGGCGCCGCCACGCCTGCCTACAGAGGCTTTCCCGTCCCGGGCCGCAGGCCCTCCCGCCGCGCGTTGACGCGCCAGGCATCCGCGCCAGATGCGACTGGTACATCGCCCTGGTGTTCATTTGAAAGCCTCTGCCAATGGGAGCGCTGACACCTGCCAACGTATTGCTGTATAGGGATTTGGACCGCAAAGCAAGCGCGGATAGGTGCCCATGTGGCACCTATCTTTCAAAGGGGTGATCGGCGCTTGGATGATCGCGCGGAGCAACAACCTGGCAAGCGCCGCCTGCTGCGCCTGCCAGGGCAGGGCCGTTGCGGGGCAGATTTGCTCGGAAGGAAGCGCTGGATAGGGCTGATTGCAGCCAGCGCCCTGGTTGCAATCATTGGCGGCATATTGATTGCAGGCCCCCTCAGCAGTCGGCCTCCAGACCACAGCACAAATCAGGCACGCGCAGCAGTCACAGCAACCACAGCCGTTGCCCCAACGGCAACGTTCACGCCAGGGCCGCTGCCTACGCGGTGTACCGTCGCGGGCTTCACAACCTTTCACAGTGTAGATCAGACTTTCTGCCTTGCGTATCCCACTGGCTGGACGGCGCAAATCAGCCCGGCAGGCGGTGGTGAAGAATTCAGTGGACCATCAGGCCAGCTATTTCAGGTTGCTACCGCCGGAGCAGGCAGCGGCGGGAACGATCCCCAAACATTCGACGACACCTTCTGTAGCGTCATCGGCACCCGGACAGCCCCCATCACAACGGTCAACATCGGCAATCAGCAGTGGACACGCGAGGAATGTGAGGACACCGTGAGAGGGCTTCACGCGCTGATTGAGGCCATTGTCTACCAGAACCGGCTCTATAACATCTCCTACGTCTCACCTGCGGCAACGTTTGCCAACGACCAGGCGCATTTCTACATGACGATGGAGCAGAGTTTCAGCTTCTTGAATTAAGCAAGCGCTCAAGGAGCGCGCAATCACCCGGTGTTATTTTCGACGACGCTATTGCGTTCTTCTAGCAGAGCATGTTATAGTAGGCAAAGAAGTTTGTCTGCTCTCCGGTGTTCCTCGCCTATCGTCTGGTTAGCAGAAAGGATGGGGGTTTATGGGATCAATACTCAATGAAATTGTCGTCTTCTGGGACCGCCTGAAGGTCCACTTTCGGCATCATGTCGTAAAGAAGGGAAGGGAAGCCTCTTTCTGGATCGCACTCTCGTTTCTGGTGACGTTTGGTTTTGTGCGCTATATCACCTATAGTATTCGCAAGAAGAATCTGGCAGCCAAAGCGCACCCGCAAGCGGCCCAGCAGCATCACGGCGGCCTCGGCTTCCACGATATTGTACTTCCTGGCGGGCTGCACATTCATCACGCTGTTCCTGGTATCTTTCTGGTGCTGACCTCCGGCTATCTCGCGCTGGTGACAGAGAAAAAAGGTATCAGGCCGCTGAGCATCACCTATGGCATTGGCGCGGCGCTGGCGCTGGATGAATTTGCGCTCTGGCTGGAACTGCGTGATGTCTATTGGGCCAAAGATGGACGCCGGAGCTTTGATGCCGTTGCTATCGCCGGCTCGCTCTTCATGGGCGGCTTCGCGCTGAGCGAATTTGGCGGCGCGATTGTCCGCGATATTCACGCGCGCGTTACCACTGGCCAGTATCCGCCGCACCATGCTGAACTCGACGATATTCCGCCGGATGTCGACATTGGCGCGGTCTCCGGGGCGCTGCCCGCGCCTCAGAGCGCCAATGCAGCGCCCGCCAATAACAAAGCGGCTGCGCCCGCTCCCGCTGCTGCCCCCAAGCGTTCTGCGCAGTAGGCTGGCGAATAATAACGTTTTACTCATTCATCAGGCTATCCTACCGGGCAATCGGCGAATACATTCGCCGCCAGGGGCCAGCGGCCAGGAAGCCCGCGTAGGCAGGTTCCCCACCCAGACGGCACGCCGTCTGGGTGGAGTGCGTTTGCCAGCACAGCGGCTGGTGCTGCAAGCACGGGCGCTCTTGCCTCCGTTGACATCAGCAACGAACTTCACGAAGCAGTCCGCTCTTTGTCAAGCGTTAAGGCTGCGATAACGTGGGCGGCATATTCCAGCGCAGCGTATATATCCTCCCGCGTAAGAAATGGGTAGCTATCAAGCAGTTCTTCAAAACTCTTCTAAGCAGATGCTTCAAACTTCGCCTGGCAGCCAGCGCAGCAGAAGTAGTACATCTGGCCGTTGCGCTCGGTCTTGTAGGTGGCGGTGGCAATATCTACCGTCATCCCGCAGATAGGATCAATGGCCTCCGCACGCGGCGGGGGCGCTGTTTCCAGGGAGAGGCCCACCTGCTCGCGGCGCACCGCCAGCAGTTCGGCCATCACGCTGAACGCAATTTCCGCTGGTTTGGTCATGCGGCCCGGCAGTCCCAGCGGTCGTTTGAGCCGCTGAAGCGTCTCTTCGGCAAGGCCGCGCTCGCGCAAATAATCCCGAACAGACTCCAGGCGCTTCTGGCTGGCGACCAGGCCCACATAACTGGCTGGACTTTCCAGCGCCGTCTGGAGGGCCGCCTCGTCATAGTGGCCGAACGTGGCTACAATCACGTAGTTGCGGGCCGTGAGCTGCGGCTTGAGCGCGTCCAGGCTTTCCACCAGCCGATCCGCCTCTGGGAAGGCGTTCATATCGGCCTCCGGGTCGCAGGCCCACACATCAAAGTCCATGATGCTGCCCAGGCGGGCCAGCGCCCTGGCAACCGGAGAAGCGCCAATGACCACCAGGCCAGCCCTGGGCAGAAAAGGCTCGACAAAGATTTGGAGTTCGCCCTGCCCGGCGCAGGTCATCGTCACGGGCACCACCCCATCTTTCATTGGCTGGTCTGGCTGAGCATCCGGGCTGAGGACTACCAGGCGCGGCTGCCCATCGGCCAGGGCTGCGAGACCCTGGCGAAGCACGGCTGGCTGCGCGCAGTGGCCGCCGACCCAGCCTTCCAGCCGGGCATCTGCTGTGATGATCGCTCGCGCGCCGGGCGTACCAGATGTTGGCTGGCGAGCGACCACGACCGTTGCCAGGGCAAACGGGCGGCCCTCCGCCCGCAGCCGCTGGGCTTGAGTGAGGATGTCTTGCATGTACCCTGTCCTCCAGGACGATTGCAATACTCGCCATGCCCCCTCCCCGCGCCTGAAGCGCGCCCCCTTGAGGCTGCGCCACCAAACCGCCTGCGCGGCCCATTCCCCGCCTGCCCTGGCAGGCTTTGCAGCGCCGCAGCACCTCCAGGGGCGTCTTCAGCGCGACTTGCTATCGCCCTGTTCTGTCCTCATTCCTTGGCTGGAGAGGAGTGCTTTTGCAGGTTCTCGCGCATGTTTGCAAAGAACTTGGCGGTCAACTTGCGGGCTGTGCTTTCCAGCAATCGCCCGCCGACGCTGGCAATCCCACCGCTGACATTGACATCCGCCACCCAATCCATCCTGGTCACATGCTCGGACTCTGAGGTTAAATCCATGCGACCATTGAAATCGACCGCGCTGCCAGCCGCGACGCCATGCCCCTTCACCTCAGCATGATCTGGGGCGCGCAAGTTCTCCAGCATCACATCCAGCGTGAACGTGGCTTTGATCGCGCCGATTCCCACGCCCACTTTGGGTTTGAAGTGGTCGGGCGCAAGAACCTCCATTGATTGAAAGCCTGGCGCGCACTCTGCCACCCGATGCGGGTCCATAAAAAAGTCCCAGACCGCCTGCATCGGCACGTTAATGGTCTCCTGACCCGTAAAGTGCATCTAAACCTCCGTCAGTCCATGCGCCTGGAGAATCTCATAGACCTTCCAGGGCGTGATCGGAATATCGAGATGGGTCACGCCCAGATGACTCAAAGCGTCCACCACCGCGTTGGCAATGGCGGGCGGCGCGCCAACGGTGGCTGACTCGCCAACGCCCTTCGCGCCCAGCGGGTGATGCGGCGATGGCGTGCAGGTCTTGTCGGTCTCCCAGGCAGGTGTTTCCATCGACGTTGGCAGCAGATAGTCCATAAACGTGCCCTGCTGAATATTACCATTCTCGTCGTAGAAGATGCCCTCGAGGAGCGCGGGCGCCATACCCATTGTCAGGCCGCCGTGAATCTGGCCGTCAACGATCATCGGGTTGATGATGTTGCCGCAGTCGTCCACTGCTACGAAGCGCCGAATCTTGACCGCGCCCGTGCCACGATCAATATCCACCACGCAGATATACGCGCCGAACGGGAAGGTCAAATTGGGCGGATCGTAGTAATCGACTGCCTCCAGGCCAGCCTCCATCCCCTGCGGATGGTTGGTATAGGCGGCGAAAGCTACATCGGCCATCGTCTTGGAGCGTCCTGGCGCGCCTTTCACCTGGAACTTATAGTCCACCCACTCGATGTCGTCCGGGCTGGCTTCCAGCAGGTGGGCAGCGATGAGTTTCGCCTTCTCCCGAATCTTGCGCGCGGCCATTGCCGTTGCCGCTCCGGCAGTAGGCGTGCTGCGGCTGGCATAGGTGCCCAGGCCATACGGGGCAGTGTCGGTATCGCCGTGTTCAACGGTGATATTATCAACCGGCAGACCCAGTTCTTCAGCCACAATCTGCGCAAACGTCGTCTCGTGGCCCTGGCCCTGCGTCTGCACACCAATTCGGACGATAGCCGAGCCAGTGGGATGGACGCGAATCTCGGCGCTGTCAAACATCTTGATGCCCAGGATGTCGAAGGTATGCGACGGCCCGGCGCCCACAATCTCGGTGAAGGTGCTGATGCCGATGCCCATCAACTCGCCTCTGGCGCGTTTCTCGGCCTGCTCTTTGCGCAGGTCGGCATAGCCAATCTTCTCCATCGCCAGCTTGAGCGCCGCCGGATAGTTGCCACTGTCGTACTCCCAGCCCGTCGCCGATTTGTAGGGGAACTTGTCCGGCGGGATAAAGTTCTTCAGCCGCAGTTCTGCCGGGTCCATCTTCAATTCCTGTGCCATCCGGTCGACAATGCGCTCGATAGCATGCACCGCCTCAGTGACGCGGAACGAGCAGCGATAGGCAACGCCGCCCGGCGGCTTGTTGGTATAGACACCATCGACTTCAATATGCGCCGCCTGAATCTGATACGAGCCGGTGCAGACATTGAAGAGTCCGGCAGGGAACTTGGAGGGGTTGGCCGCCGCGTCTGCCGAGCCGTGATCGGCCAGCGTCTTGACACGCATCGCCGTAATCGTGCCATCGCGCTTGCCCGCCAGTTCGACATCCATATGATAGTCGCGGGCAAAGCTGTCAGCTTGCAGGTTCTCCGAGCGATCTTCGATCCACTTGACCGGCAGGCCGGTGAGGACGGAGGCCGCCGTTGCAATCACATAGCCTGGGTAGACCGGCACCTTGCCGCCAAAGCCGCCGCCGATGTCGGGCGAGATGATGCGAATCTTATGCTCAGGAATCTGGCCGACGGCTGAAGCCGCCGTCACCAGCGAGAAGACGGTGCGGATGGCGTGCGGCGCCTGCGTCGTCATCCAGACGGTCAGCTTGCCGTTGACCTTATCAAACGAGGCCACGCAGCCGCAGGTCTCGATAGAGGAGACGTGGATGCGCGGCAGATACATATGCTCTTTGACGACGACTTCGGCCTCGTTGAAGAGTTGATCGGTGCGCGCTTTGTCGCCGCTCTCCCAGTGCCAGATATGGTTGGTCTTCTTGTCGGCATGGTCCGGGCGGACCAGCGGGGCATCCGGCTCCAGGGCCTTGTACGGGTCTACCACTGGCGGCAGCGGCTCGTATTCCACCTCCACCAACGCGACAGCATCGGCAGCAATATAGCGCTCGGTGGCGATTACCGCTGCCACTTCCTGAGACTGATAGACCACGCGGTCTATCGGCAGCACCATCTGCGTATCGCTCATCAGCGTTGGCATCCAGGCGAGCTTATAGGCGTCCAGGTCTTTGCCGGTAATCACGGCCAGCACACCGGGCAGCGCCAGCGCCTTGCTGGCATCGATCTTCAGGATTTTGGCATGCGCGTAGGGGCTGCGCACGATGTCCATATAGATCATGCCTGGCAGCTTGATGTCGTCAATATACGTGCCCTTGCCGCGTATGAAGCGCGGGTCTTCGCGGCGTTTGACGCTTTTGCCGAATGCGTGCAAATCAGTCGCCATGCTACTTTACCTCCACTGGCTCCGGCGCGGGTGCGCTCATCTTCTTGCCAGCATACTGAATCGCCTTGACGATATTGACGTAGCCCGTGCAGCGGCAGAGATTGCCAGAGATCGCGTGGCGCACTTCCGCTTCAGTGGGATTGGGGTTCTGCTCCAGCAGCGCCTTGCCCACCAGCATCATTCCCGGCGTGCAGAAGCCGCACTGCAAGCCATGCTCCTCGTAGAAGCCCTCTTGAATGGGGTGCAGCTTGCCATCCTGCTCCAGACCCTCGACGGTCTGAATCTCGGCGCCATCGACCTGCGCGGCCAGCAGCGTGCAGGACTTGGCCGGAACGCCGTTGACCAGGACGGTGCAGGCGCCGCAGCTTGTCGTGTCGCAGCCAATGTGCGTGCCGGTGAGGTTGGCAACCTCGCGGATAAAATGCACCAGCAGCAGGCGATCTTCGACATCGGCCTGAAAGGGCTTGCCGTTGAGGGTTACTTGGACATGTTGTGTCATTGCGCTCATCCCTTCTGTGCGCGCTCGGCGGCCAGCCGCAGCGCTCGCGCCGTCAGCGTGCGCACCACGCCGCGCTTATACTCCGCAGGACCACGTAAATCAGAGGTTGGTTCGGCAGCTTCCCCGGCCAGGCGCGCGGCCTCGCGGATGGTCTGTTCATCCAACTGCTTGCCGACCAGGAACTGCTCAGCCTCGGTGGGCCGGATCGCCTTGGGGCCAACGTTGGTCAGTCCCAGCCCCACATGCGTGCAGGTCTGCCCATGCAGCGTGACCTGCGCGCCAACCGCTGCAATGGCGTAATCGCCGACTTTGCGCTCCAGCTTGATATAGGCCGAGCCGGTGTGCTGCGGCGGGTGGGGGATGCGAATTTCCACCAGCGCCTCATCGGGTGCCAGGCTGGTCTCGAAGGTATCCACCAGAAAATCATCGATGGAGATGTGGCGCTGGCCCTTGAGACTGGCGGCGACGATTTGCGCGCGCAGGGCGAGCATCATCGCTGGGTGATCGTTGGCCGGGTCAGCGTGCGCCAGGTTGCCGCCAAGCGTGGCAAAGTTGCGCACAATGGGATCGGCCACGACTTCGCTGGCCTCCACCAGTCCGGTATAGCGCTGCTGGAGCAGCGGCGAATGCTCGATGGCGGCTTCGCGGACCATCGCGCCAATTACCAGATGTCCGTCGCGCTCTTCCAGCGTGTCGAGGCCCGGCACTTTGCGCAGATCGATCACATACTTGGGCGAGGCGAGGCGAAACTTCATCAGGGGGATCAAACTCTGACCACCGGCCATGAGTTTGGCGTCCGAGCCATGCTGTTGCAGCAGGCTCAGGGCTTCAGGAAGGCTCTGCGGGGCAACGTAGGTAAACGGGGGCGGAATCATTGGCATTCCCTCCTACAACTTTGAGAAGCGTTCAGCCATGACGGAGCCGCGTGGGGATAGGCTGGCCCGGCTCCATTGCCAGGGAACTGCCCTCAACATAGCACGCAAGAAAGCATCAGGGAAAGCTCCATCTGGCTCAGATTTTGAGCCAGATGGCCCAGCAGACAAATGGATACTCGTTCCAGGCCGCGCAGGCCGCCTGCACGGCGCAGCCTCAAGGGCGCGCTTGAGACGCGAGCGCGCTTACCCCAGCGCTTTTGTAAAGGTCGCTAAACTCCCCTTCGGCCAGCGGCGCCGCACCTCCTGCCAGAGCTGGCGCAGGCACCGCATCTGCACCAGCAAGAGATACACGCGATTGAGGCCGCCAACGGCCTCTTCCGGCGCGTCCAGCAGCCATTCGATCCGCCCGGCGGTGCTGGTGATTGCGCCGCAGACGCGAGCGTCTTTGAGGTCTTTCAGTTCGGCAGGTTGATAGGGCTGGCGCGCAAAGCTGGCCCGCGTGGGCGGCTCCGACCAGACGTAGGGCCGACGGCCCGGATCGAAGCGCTCGCTCAGCGCGGTTGTCAGCACGGGGGGCAGCAGGAAGAGCAGCATGGTCAGGTCGCGCGCGCGGCGGAAGGCGGGATCGAGCGGGGGCCTGGAATAGCTGGGCAGCAGGCCAGCGGGCCGGGTGACGCGGGTGAAAGGCTGCGGGGGCACAAAGCGCGGGTTGGATGTCGCCATCGTTTTCTCCTCCAAATAATGCGCAAGAGCGCAAATGGGCAGCGAGGCGCGCTGCCAGCGCACACATGCGCAACGGCCACCCCTGGGCGCGAACGACGCTGCACAACAGCGCTCGCGTAAGGCTCACCCGCGTTGGGTTGCCGTTTCCAGAAGTGGCCGCCGGAGGAGAAATGTGGTTAGAATGCCTCCAGCCCCACTTCCTGGGAGACGCCCAGGGTTGGGGTTACGTGGCCGGGGCCAGATAACAACTGGCCTCTGCCACATTGTCACCGCTGCGCCAACGGGACAACAGAGACGCCAAAGGGATAGGGACGGGAAAGGGTTTCGAGAAGAACCTGTCAGAACTATAGCAGATAGTCGGCTGGAAGTCAAGGGAATGCAGGATGCAGCCAATCATGAAGTTTTTTTCGTCAGGCCAGGATTATCAGCCAACCCGCTGTGCGGGTTTCACCTGCCACCAGCAGCGAACGGTCGTGGCCCCAGGCCCCTGGCGGCGAATATATTCGCCAGGCTGCGTGCTAGACGCGACTTGTGTAGTTATCAACCCTTTCCGAATATCTGCTTACCTTCTGTATAGCGCGGTCAAGGTCCTCAACGGTGACCTTCCGCAGCTTCATTTCATAGCTAACCCGATGTGCATGTTGTTGTGTTAAAAAACCAGGCGCATAGCGTCTTCGTCCTCAGAACGACCAATCACCTGCTGAGGAGAGTGGCTATGAGCCTGGACGAGTTGATTATCGCATGGTTTTGT
>Ga0209062_1000697_pt1 | contig 85787 bp, 75 predicted proteins | sample Coa_R2_2_FD_187158 | JGI IMG/M metagenome (GOLD analysis project Ga0209062, IMG submission 187158) | Surface soil microbial communities from Centralia Pennsylvania, which are recovering from an underground coalmine fire - Coalmine... | ecosystem: Environmental > Terrestrial > Soil > Unclassified... | reverse complement strand
GTGCCTGGGGATAGGCTCCGACCATCGGAGAAACCCCCGCAGCGTTGCTACACGCCTTAGTCGACACTTCGGGGCGGGCCACCTCAACTGGCTAGCGCCTCACACGGACATGATGGTCTAGTGGATGCTCGGCGAGTTGAAAACTCCGAGGTTTTTCAGCGAAAATTTCAGGAAAACGGCGGTTCCCGAGGTTCCGCCCACCGGCAGCGTCTGGTCATGCGCGACATTGAGGGTGAAGGCTGAGCAATCGTCCTGGTACCCAAAAGCCAGCCCATATCTCAATACCGCGCGGGGCTGCGAAAGCTCGCTGGTCTCGGCCCCCATAATCGACCAGTGGGGATCGAATTTGTAATAGACCGCGAGCGTCAGCTCGTTGCGCTCGCTCGTCACGAAGTTCGGGGCATTGATGGCTTCGGCAAACAGGTAGGTGCCAAAAATTCCGTAATCGTCGGGCCCGATCTTGAAATTGATCTCCTGCAGGCGATCCTGCTTGAAATCGTTCGACAGCTCGAAGCGGTAGTCTATATCGAACAGCCGTCCCGGATAGATTTCGATCTGCCCCACATAGTCCGAGAAGCGAGTTTGGAGGCCGGAATTGGGCGGAAAGATCGCATCGCCGGTGATGCGATAGGTCTGCCCGAAGAAGATGCTCGAATAGCCGGTGCCGAGATTGTAGAGGCCGGTCTTGACGCCATACGTCACGCGGGTGCCGTCGTCCATCCGGTCGACACCCGGAAAGCGGTTGCCGGAGAAGAGATTGGCCGGATCCAGCTGGATGTCCTGGCTATCCTCGTTCGGGATTCTCTGGTTGTTCGCATGGGCGGGAGCCCCCACAAACGAAACGATCGGCTCCACGATGAGCTGGGCATAGTCGATCTGCTTCACGAACGGATAGCTCACGACCGCATAGGCCTGCGGAAAGACCCGCGCAGCGGACTTTGCCGGCTTGAGCTGCGAGATCGGATCGACCAGAGGATCGTTCGTCCGGTAATAGTCGGTCTCGACCGATGCGTTGAGGTTGGTCACGAGGCCCGAGTCGCTAATCAGCTCGCGCTCCCAGCTCACGTTATTGGCGAGGCGATAGACATGTTGTCCAGGGTATTGGGCAAGGAAAAGAAGGCTTCCGCTATCGGCCCAGCGCCCCCCCAGCGTCTGACCAGGGTCGCCGAAGAAGGAATAATGAACATAGGGGAGGGCGACCGGCTGCGTGCCGTTGATGAAGGGCCGCAGGTCCTGGAAAGAATAAAGGCTGCCATTGATATAATCGCGACCGAAGAAGCCCTCCATATAGACGTCGGACGGCAATACCTGCATCGAGGAATAGCCGTATTTCAGAACGTAAAGATTATCGAGCGACCGCATAATGTCGAACCCCATGCGCCAATTGTCGTCGAGGTCGAACTCGCCGTTTCCGAAGAAATGGCCGCGGACCGTCTTTTCATCGATATTGAGGGGCGTGGGATATTGTCTGATATCGGATTCCGTGATGCTGCCTGACAACTGTATCTGTCCGTCGGAAAACCGCTCGCGATATTGACCGCCGATGAGCGGGCCTTGCTGCGTGAATTCGCCGGCCTCGATCACTGCGTCCTTGTCGGGGGCGATATCGACGTAATAGGTCGAGCGCACAAAAAAGCCGAGCTGACTGCGATAGCCGGGCAGGGTTTCGAGAATGCCGTCCGCGCGCTTGACGCTCGGATCATAGGTCGAAAAATAGGGCGTCCAGGCGACGGGAAACCCGTCGATGCTGAAGGTCGCGTCGTGGTAATAGACGCGCTTCTCGTCGCTGTCATGGATGACCTTGGCCGCGGTAATCTGCCAAGTCGGCGGCTTGCTAGGATCGTCCTTGCAGAGCTCGCAAGGCGAATAGACCGCGCGATTGATCGTCGTGATCTCGCCTTCCTTCTGTGCCTGGTTGCCGACCATCCGCGAATTGTCGGCCATCAGCATCGAGACGTTGCGGATGAAGCCCTCCCGCATATCGTCTGTGATTTCGAGATAGTCGCCGAAATAGATGTTGCCCAGCTCATTGACGAGCTTCACGCTGCCGGTCGCGGTGACGATGTCTGTCGACTGGTTCCAGATCACGCGGTCGGCGAGCAGCATGTTCTCGCCCTGAACGAACTCGACATGGCCGCTCGCCGTCACCGTGTCGTTGATGGCGTCGCGGGTCACCTTGTCGGCGGTGAGCACCACATTCTTATCCTGCTGACCGCCGTGCCGCGCTTGCTGGGCATAGGTAGCCGATGCAACCGACCAGGCGATCGTTGCAATTCCGACATAGGCGAGGCGAGCAGACGCGCGGGAGGGACGTCGGGGCATGAACCTGAAGGGAGGAAGGCTTCGGGCTTCGAAGCTCTCCCGCGAAAGCCCGGGGGAGTCAATGCCGGAGCCTCGGGCGGTGGTTTTTGCGCTCTAATCCTTGGGTCCGCGCCCGTTGCGCGGTGCGGCGCGGAGGAAGGCCGGGATCTGGTTGCCGAATCCGACCACGGATTCGCCCTGATCCTCGTCGCCCTCATCGTGCCGTCGCCGGCTGCCGCGAGGCCTGGACGGGGGCTCCTGTCGACGGCGTGAGGAGGGCGGCTGCTCACGGTCGCGCTCGCGTCCGGCATGGCCCGATCCGCGGCGTCCGCGTTCGCGGGGCGACTGCGCTTCGGCCGCTTCGGCCGCTTCGGCTGCTTCGATCGCGAATCCCTCCAAAGCCACCTCGGGAATCGGGTTGCCGATCAACTTCTCGATCGCGGCCAGGAATTTCGCATCGTCCGGCGTTACCAGCATGAATGCCCGACCCGACATTCCAGCACGGCCTGTGCGCCCGATCCGGTGCACGTAATCTTCGGAATGGTGCGGCACGTCGAAGTTGAAGACGTGACTCAGCCCTTTGATGTCGAGGCCGCGCGCCGCGACATCGCTACAGACAAGCAGCTTGAGATCATCCGCCTTGAACTTGGCGAGCGTCTCCGAGCGCGCCGATTGAGCCATGTCGCCGTGCAGCGCGCCCGCATCAAAGCCGTGCCTCTGGAGCGATTTGTGGACGATCGCCACGTCGCGCTTGCGGTTGCAGAAGATGAGGGCGTTCTTGACGTCCTCTGATTTGATGAGGAAGCGCAGCGCGCGCCGCTTATCGGCGGGAGACACGCGCGCGATCGCTTGCGTGACGGTGGCCGCGGCGGAAGCGGGCGGCGAGACCGAGACCTCGATCGGGCTGTTGAGGAACTGGTCCGCCAAGCGCCGAATTTCCGGCGGCAGGGTGGCCGAAAACATCAGAGTCTGACGCGACCGCGGCAGCCGGGCGACGATACGCTCAATGTCGGGAATGAAGCCCATGTCGAGCATCCGATCGCACTCGTCGATGACGAGAAGCCTGATGTCGGTCATGAGGATGTTGCCGCGCTCGAACTGGTCGAGCAGCCGCCCGGGCGTCGCGATCAGGACATCCACGCCGCGGTCGAGCTTCTTCGTCTGATCGGTCATGGATTCGCCGCCGATGAGAAGCGCCGTCGAAAGCCGGTGGTACCGGCCATGGACTTCGAAATTCTGCTCGACCTGGGCGGCGAGCTCGCGGGTCGGCTCCAGGATCAGCGATCGCGGCATGCGGGCCCGCGCCCGGCCTGCGGCCAGCCCGTCGATCATCGGAAGGGTGAAGCTTGCCGTCTTGCCGGTGCCCGTCTGCGCAATGCCCAGCACATCCTTTCCTTGCAGAACGTGTGGAATAGCTTTTTCTTGGATGGGGGTTGGGTTGACATACCCCGCTTCGTCGAGCGCGCGCAGCGTCTCGGGGTGCAATCCCAAATCGGCAAACTTCATTAAATTCTGTCCGGTGTGCGGTTCGCCGGGACAATTGGGGATCGCCCAGCCGAAGTCAAATGCCCAATTGGCGCGCAAGGCTCGTTTGCTGCCCGCATTCGCCTGGATTGCTAGTATAGCGGCGAATCCGCCCGGAGAGCGCGAAGATGCCGGACCGACCGCAGCTGATCCTCCTGCCTGGACAATTGTGCGACGAGGCGCTCTGGGCGCCGCAGCTCATCGGATTGGCCGATATTGCCGATATGTCGGTCGCGGATCTGACGCTCGACGACAATATCGAGGCCATGGCGGACCGCGTGCTCGCGATGGCATCGCCGATTTTTGCTCTCATCGCCCTCTCGTTGGGCGGATATGTGGCGTTGGAGATCGCCACGCGCGTTCCCGATCGGGTCTCGAGGCTGGCGCTGATGAACACTTCGGCCAGGTCCGATACCGAAGATCAGTCCAACCGGCGCGAGCGGAGCGTCCGCGCGGCCCGGGTTGGCGCCTTCAAAGGGGTAACACCGCGTTTCCTGCCGACCATCCTCGATCCCGAGAGCGCGGCGAATGCCGAGATTGCTCAAGTCGTCCTGGCCATGACCGAGCGGGTGGGCAGGCGAGCCTTCGAGCGGCAGCAGGCGGCAGCGATGGGCCGGCCCGACTTCCGGCCGCTGCTCGGCCGCATCTCGTGCCCGACCCTCGTCATCGGCGGTCGCCAGGATCGGGTGACGCCGCCGGCGCTCCAGGAGGAGATCGTGGCAGGTATCGCCGGCGCGCGGCTCGAGGTGCTGGACAAATGTGGCCATTTGGCGCCGCTCGAGCAGCCGCAAGCGGTCAATCGGCTGTTGCGGGAGCTGCTGGTCTAGTCGAAGCCGAGATAGATGCTGTAGGTCGCAACCAGCAGCACCAGAACAGAGGCGAGGACCAGCTCGGCCCGTACGCTTTTGGCCGGGTGCTCCTCCGGCTCACTGAGCCGCCGTGCCGTGCGGATGAAGCGAACGGTCGCCAGAACGACGATCCCAACGCCGCTTAAAATCAAGGCGAGACCGTCGTAGCGCCCGAAGGCCTCCGCCAGCCGTTGCAGTGCGAAGCGATGCATCGACTGACCCGCGGGGGAGTTCACGATCGTCACGACAAAAAGGTTGAATTTCTCGATGACCAGGCCAAACGCGATCACGGCAATACCGGTCCGGATCCAGGCGAGAAAGGTCCGCTCATTGGCGGCGTGGTCGCTATATCCGGCAATCACGGGCGATACCCCGCTATCTAAACATCCAGATCGAGATCGCGGACGAAACGTGCATTCTCCTGAATGAATTTGAAGCGCGGCTCCGCGTTCCGTCCCATCAGCCTCTCGACCAGGCCGTCGGTGTTTTTTGCCTCGTCGGGATCCTCCGCGAGCTCGACGCGGACCAGCGAGCGCTTCGCCGGGTCCATGGTCGTTTCCTTGAGCTGAACCGCCGGCATTTCGCCCAGCCCCTTGAAGCGGCTGATCTCGACCTTGCCGCGCTTGCCCTCGGCTTCGGCCAGAATGCGCTCCTTGTCGGCATCGTCGCGCGCATAGACGGCAGTACCGCCCTGGACGATCCGATAGAGTGGGGGCAGCGCCAGGTAGAGCCGACCGACCTTCAGAAGGTCACGCATCTCGCGATAGAAGAAGGTGACGAGCAGCGAGGCGATATGAGCGCCGTCCACATCGGCGTCGGTCATGATGATAACCCGCTCGTAGCGGAGCCTGTCGACGGTGAAATCGCGGCCGCTGCCGGCGCCGAGCGCGAGGATCAAATCCTGGATCTCTTGATTGGCCTTCATTTTGTCCATGCTGGCGCTGGCGACGTTCAGAATCTTGCCGCGCAGCGGCAGGATCGCCTGAGTCTCCCGGTTCCGCGCCTGCTTGGCCGAGCCGCCCGCGGAATCACCCTCGACGATGAAAAGCTCGGTGCCCTCCGAGGTCGATCGCGCGCAGTCGGCGAGCTTGCCGGGGAGCCGAAGCTTGCGGGTAGCGCTCTTGCGCGCCAGCTCCTTGTTGTCCTTCTTGCGGATTCGCTCCTCGGCCTTATCAATCAGACGATCCAGCAGGGCGCGGCTGGCGGCTGGATTGCCGGTCAGCCAATGGTCGAAATGATCCTTAATCGCTTGCTCGACTAGCCGCGACGCCTCGGGTGAGGCCAGCCGCTCTTTGGTCTGTCCTTGGAATTGCGGCTCGCGGATGAAGATCGAGATCAGGGCGGCGATCCCGTCCGTCACGTCGTCGGCGGTGAGCTGCGCGGCTCGTCGGTTGCCGACCAGCTCGCCATAGGCTCTGAGGCCGCGGGCGAGGGCGGTTCTGAGGCCCTGCTCATGGGTGCCGCCTTGGAGCGTGGGCACCGTGTTGCAATAGGAGTGGACGAAGCCTTCCTCGTCCTCCGGCCAGGCGATCGCCCACTCGACCTTGCCGGCGGCGCCTGGAAACTCGGCCATGCCGGTGAAGGGCGCTGGTGTCAGGCAGGGGCGGTCGCCCAGATCGCTGGCCAGAAAATCGATGAGGCCATTCGGAAACTTGAAAGTCTCTTCGGCCGGTACCGGACTGTCGGCGGGAAGCAGCGACGGAGCGCAGGACCAGCGGATCTCGACCCCGCGATGCAGATAGGCCTTGGAGCGGGCCATCCGATAAAGCCGGGCCGGAATCATCCGCGCATCGGCGCCGAATATCTCCGGGTCGGGGTGGAAGCTCACAGTGGTGCCGCGCCGATTCTGCACTGGCCCCAGCGACTGCAGCTTTTCGAGCGGCAGGCCGCGCGCATAGCGCTGGCGGTAAAGCTGGCGATCGCGCGCCACCTCGACGGTTAGCTTGTCGGACAGCGCGTTGACCACCGAGAGCCCGACGCCGTGCAGGCCACCCGAGGTGGCATAGACCTTGCCCGAGAATTTGCCGCCCGAATGGAGCGTGGTGAGGATGACCTCGAGCGCCGACTTGTTCTTGTAGTTGGGGTGGTTGTCGACCGGGATGCCGCGACCATTGTCGGTGACGGTTACAGTGCCATCGGCGGTGAGATCGAGCTCGATCCGGGAGGCGTGGCCAGCGACCGCCTCGTCCATGCCATTGTCGAGAAGCTCGGCGACAAGATGATGTAGCGCGCGCTCGTCTGTGCCGCCCACATACATGCCGGGGCGCCGGCGTACCGGCTCTAGCCCTTCGAGCACCTCGATGTCGTGGGCGGAATAGGAATCGTCGCGTCGAGACTTGGCTTGGCGGCCGGATTGGAAGAGGTCGTTCATCGACTCCGAATTATGGTGAGGCCGGGAGCGGGGCGCAATGGAAGTGGGTGAGGTAAGTCACCTCCACAACATCTAGTTGGAGGCGCGCCGCTCTAGGGCGGACAGTACGGATTCCGGCGGCACTTCCCGAGGGCCGACCGGTCCGAGAATGACCCGCGCGACTGTTCCCGTCCCATGGGCGCTGCTGATTTCGAGCCTGCCGCCATGCAGATCGACGATCGACTTGGCGAAAGGAAGGCCAAGGCCCGTGCCGTAGGTGACGCGGCGATTGGTCTGCTTCACCTGCATGAAAGGCTGAAGCGCGGTTTTGAGCTCCGCCTCATCCATGCCGATCCCCGTGTCGGAGACGACAATCTCGATCTCCTCTCCCTTGCCTCGGCGCCCCGTGAGAACGACCTCGCCACCGGGATCGGTGAATTTGATGGAATTGGAAAGGAGATTGTAGACGACCTGCCGCATCCGGGTTTCGTCGATCCGCGTGTAGAGAGGCTCATCGGGCAGTTCGAGGCGAAAGGCGATTCCGGCCTCTTCGGCCTGAAGCCGCATCACGCTCGCGCATTCGTGAAGCAGGTAGGAGACGTCGTTCTCCTCCTGATTGAGCTCGAGATGCGATGCCTCGACCTTGGCCAGGTCGAGGATGGTGTTGATGATCGACAGGAGGTGCTTGCCGCTGACATGCACATCGTGGGCGTATTCGATGTAGCGGCGGTCGCCCAATGGGCCCAGCACTTCGGCCTCCAGCATTTCCGCGAAGCCGATGATTGCGTTGAGGGGCGTGCGGAGCTCATGGCTCATATTGGCGATGAAGATCGATTTGGCGCTGTTCGCCGCCTCCGCTGCCTCCTTGGCGACGAGCAGCTCGGAGTTCAGCTGTTCGTTGCGGATCCTGAGCCCGAAGATGTTGACGACCCAGTTGTTCATCGTCCGGGCGGCCATCAGGAGCACGATCAGGTAGAGCAGCGCGCCGCCGGACATGAAAGCGCCTTCGCGGGTACCATGCAGGGCGAGCGCTCCCGCGATGGCGAGGAGCTGCGGCACGATATAGAGGACGACCGCCGGCAGATAGGCGCCATAGCTTGCCGAAGCCCCGCCCGCCAGACCGGCGATCGCCATCGCTATGAAGATTTGACTCTCGACATCCGAGGGCACGAACACGCAGGCGCCGAGGCAGGCGATCAGAACACCGTGACAGCCGATCCAGATGAGAAGACGGCGTCCCCAGAGCAGCGTCTCGGCATCGCTACGGGGCCTCCGCGCGTAACGCTGCCACAAGGCCAGTCGGATGACCGTGATCGCGATCATGGCGGCCACCCAGCCGCCGATGAGACGGTGTGGAAGAGAATCCCATAGGGCGCCGCCGCCGACCAGGCTGGCGAGCAGCGTCGCGGCCATCGGCCAAGGGGACCGAAGCCAGAGCCGTATCTCTTCGGCGCGGACGGCGTCGCTACGCTGCTGGGATGCTTGAGGTTTCGTGGTCACGCGTAAGGGAAATCCATTGACGGCCCCGCGAATCGATCCAGTCAGAACTATACCAGAGTCCGTTAACGAATTGGCCTGGCGACCGTCTCCGGTGGACACGTTCGGGTTCATGGCGGCTCGCAAGACCGCATTTTCCGGATGGCGTTTGACGCCGCGCAAAAGAAAGGGCCACCCTTTTGGGCGGCCCTTGTTGGTTGAGCGGGTGTTGGTTGAGCGGGTTGTGGGGTCTCAGACGGAATAGTAGAGCTTGAACTCGATCGGGTGCGGGGTGGTCTCGAAAGCCATGACCTCTTCCATCCTGAGGTCGATGTAGCTCTCCAGCATGTCCTTGGTGAACACGTCGCCCTTCAACAGGAACTCGTGGTCGGCCTTGAGGCTGTCGATCGCCTGCCGCAGAGAGCCGCACACCGTCGGCACCTCCTTCAGCTCCTCCGGCGGCAGGTCGTAGAGGTTCTTGTCCATCGCCTCGCCCGGATGGATCTTGTTCTGGATGCCGTCCAGGCCGGCCATCAGCATCGCCGAGAAGGCGAGATAGGGGTTGGCCGCCGGATCGGGGAAACGCACCTCCACCCGCTTGCCCTTGGGGCTGTTCACATAGGGGATGCGGCACGACGCCGAGCGATTGCGCGACGAATAGGCGAGCAGCACCGGAGCCTCATAGCCCGGAACCAAACGCTTGTAGCTGTTGGTCGTGGGGTTGGTGATCGCGTTCAGCGCCTTGGCGTGCCGGATGATGCCGCCGATGTAGTAGAGGCAGGTCTCCGACAGGTCGGCATAGAGATTGCCCGCGAACAAGGGCTTGCCGCCCTTCCACAGCGACTGGTGACAATGCATGCCCGAGCCGTTGTCGCCGAAGATCGGCTTCGGCATGAAGGTCGCGGTCTTGCCGTAGGCCTGCGCCACATTGTGGACCACGTACTTGTAGAGCTGCATGTTGTCCGCGCACTTGACCAGGGTCGCGAACTTGATCCCGAGCTCGTGCTGCGAGGGCGCCACCTCATGGTGGTGCTTCTCGACCTCCACCCCCATGTCGGCCAGAACCGAGACCATCTCCGAGCGCAAATCCTGGGCGCTGTCGACCGGCGCCACCGGGAAATAGCCGCCCTTGACCCCCGGACGGTGGCCCAGATTGCCGTCGGGATATTCCCGGAGCGCGTTGTACGGCCCTTCCTCGCTGTCGAGGAAATAGGCGCCCTGGTTCATGCCGACCGTGAAACGGGCGTCGTCGAACACGAAGAACTCGGCCTCAGGCCCGAAAAAGACCGTGTCGGCAACGCCCGACGACTTGGCATAGGCTTCCGCCGCCTTGGCGATCGAGCGCGGATCGCGCCCATAGGGCTGGCCCGACGAAGGCTCGTAAATGTCGCAGAACAAATCCAAGGTCGGCTGCGCCGCGAACGGGTCCATCACCGCCGTCGACGCGTCCGGGATCAACGTCATGTCCGACTCGTTGATCGCCTTCCACCCCGCGATCGACGACCCGTCAAATTGAAGACCGTCGGAAAACACCGCCTCGTCGATCGTCGATACGTGCTGCGATACGTGCTGAAGCTTCCCGCGCGGGTCCGTAAACCGCAAATCCACGTACTTAACGTCATGCTCCTTAATCAGATCAAATACCTTCGATACGTCCGACATGACTGCCTCACTACAAGAAGAGAGGTTGAGCCGGCGATACCGGCTCAACCCGTAAGTTGCCCCTGGACAAAGAAAAGCGCGTCGATGCCTAGATGGCGTCGGCGCCCTTCTCTCCGGTTCGAATCCGGATCACTTCCTCGATCGGCGAAACGAAGATCTTGCCATCGCCGATCTTGCCGCTATGCGCGGCATGCTGGATCGCCTCGATCGCGCGGTCGAGCAAGCCGTCGTCGAGCACGACCTCGATTTTCACCTTGGGCAGGAAGTCGACGACATACTCGGCGCCGCGATACAGCTCGGTGTGGCCCTTCTGCCGTCCATATCCCTTGGCTTCGGTTACGGTCAGCCCTTGAACTCCGACCTTGTTCAACGCTTCCTTTACGTCCTCAAGCTTGAACGGCTTAATGATGGCTTCGATCTTTTTCATCAGTCCCTCCTCTGGGTCCGGCAAACGGTTTAGATCTTCAGGATGAAATCGAGCCCGAAGGTGAATTGATCGCTGGATTTTCCGTCGTCGAACGGCTTGCCTCCGCGGAGCGCGTTGTCGTAACGGATTTCCGGACGGATCGTCAGAGCCTGCAAGGGCGCCGGCACCGGCGGCTTGAAGGTGACGCCCAGCGTGACTTCGCCGTACGTCGTCGGCGCCTGCGAGAAGAGCAGCGGTTGATCGAGCGGGAGACCGCGCTCGAATTGCACGAAGGTGCGGTTGCCGGGGAAGCCCGCGACGAAAAAGTTCTTATCGTCGCTCCACACCTCGACGCGTCCGTTCAGCGTCGTCACGTCATCGAGCGCATAAGAAGCATATTGGGCGGCGCCCCAGCCGTCGGCATCGCCCAACTCTTCGTGGATGTAGTTGAGCTCGGTGACGAAGGTCCATTTGTCAGTCGCCTTGTAGGTCGCGACGACGTCATTCAGGAAGCGGAAGTGCCGGTTGTCGTTCACGTCCTCGGGGCCGAGATGCGTGAGGGCGAGAATGGTCAGCTTGCCGTCGAGTAGATTGTTCAGCCCGAACCCGCCCTGGAACGCCGCAGAGCTGTTCGTGTCGCCATCGCCGAAGGTGGTGTTCACGCCCGTGTCGATGCCCGTATAAATATCCAGCGTTGGATTGACGTGTGTGATCGCCATTACGCCGGTGTGCTTCAGCGGGATGCCGAAGTTGAAGATGTACGACTTCGAATAGAAGGCATTGCCGCTCGGATCGATCGTCTCGGCGCCGAGATAGGTCACGTATTGGCCGATCTTGATGTCCACGCCCCCATCGGTCAGCCAGGGCGTGTGAACATATGCCCAAGCTTCGACGATATCGAGCTGATCGCGCTCCTTGATGTCGGTATCGAGCTCGCCGAGGAAATGCGTGTAGCGCGCGTCGGTGCCGAACATGCCCTGCAGCCGGTAGCCGAGCGCATAGTCGGTGGCGTTGGTGTCGAGCGGCTTCTCGGCCGTGACCAGCAGCTGGTTCAGCACCAGCTGGTTGGATTTGTCGGTGAATAGATGCCCGTAGTTCACGCCGCTGTGCGGCGAGTCCTTGTTGGCGGTGATGCCGGCTTCGAGCTGGGCCCAGACGGAGAACTCGGGCGGTGCTGCCGGCGCTACTGCCGCCGCTGCTGCGGGAGCAGGCGCGGGCGGCGGTGCTGCCGGCGTTGCATAGACAATGGAGGCCCGGCGGTTTTGCGGCTCCTTCACGCCGTCGGCCGTGGGAACCAGCAGATCGTGCTTGCCTTTGGCGACGATCGCGATCTCGCTTCCCGGAACGCCCTGCCTGGTCAGCTCTGCCTGAACCGCGAGCGCGCGACGTTTCGAAAGGCGGAGATTGTAGGCGTCGGAGCCGACGGTGTCAGTGTATCCGGTCACCTCGATGCTCGTCGGCTTGCCTGCAGCAATGTCGGCAGCCGCCTGATCGACGATTTTGACCGCCTCGGGCGTGAGGACCGACTTGTCGAAATCAAAGAAGACGAGATAGCTGTGCGGAGTCATCGCCGCGGCTGCCGGTGCGGCATCTTCCGCATGAGCGGCGACCACCGCCAGGGAAGAGGCCCAAAGGGCGCCCAGGCATACTCCGATTCTGACTGACGTTTTTGTCATTTCATTACTCCTGTGTCTCGGCCGTCGCGGGACCTAGAGAATTTTGCGCGAACAGTCGAATGTTTATGTGCTTCGGGCTCGGAGGAGACGCGCTGGATGCGTCTCCTCCGGTCTGACACCCGATCGTTAGGGAACGACCTCTCCATGCAGAGCCAAGTCGAGGCCCTCGACTTCGGTCTCCTCGTCGACGCGGAGTCCGATGACCCAGTCGATGATCTTGAGCAGGATGTAGCTGCCAATGGCATCGTAGACGATCACCGATCCGATCCCGACCAGCTGCGTCAGGATCTGCTCGGGATGTCCGTCAACCAGACCGCCCTTCGACAGTTGATCAGCCGTCAGCCCGGTCGACTGACCGGCAATGATCGTCGCGCGGGCGAAGACGCCGGTCAGCGCCGCGCCGACGATGCCGCCGATGGCGTGCACGCCGAACGCATCCAAGCTGTCGTCATAGCCCATCATGTGCTTGAGGCTGGTGGCCGACCAGAAGCAGACCGCACCCGCGACAAAGCCGATCACGAGGGCGCCCGCGGGATCGACGTAACCCGAGGCCGGAGTAATGGCGACCAGACCCGCGACCGCGCCGGAGCAGATGCCGAGCACGGACGGCTTGCCCTTGGCCAGCCATTCCACGAACATCCAGCCCAAGGCCGCCGCCGCCGTCGCGATCTGCGTGACCGCCATCGCCATTCCGGCATTGAAGCCCGCGGTTACCGCTGAACCGGCGTTGAACCCGAACCAGCCGACCCACAGCAGCGAGGCGCCGATGACGGTCAGCACGAGGTTGTGCGGCGGCATCGGCTCCGTCGGGTAGCCCCTGCGCTTGCCCAGGACCAGCGCCGTCATCAGACCGGCGATGCCGGCATTGATGTGGACGACCGTGCCGCCGGCATAGTCGAGCACGCCCAGCGCATTCAGCCATCCCGACGGGTCCCACACCCAGTGCGCCACCGGAGCATAGACCACGATCGCCCACAGGCCGATGAACCAGAGCATCGCCGAGAACTTCATCCGGTCGGCGAAGGAGCCGCAGATGAGCGCCGGCGTGATGATCGCGAACGTCATCTGGAAGCACATATAGACCGATTCAGGGATCGTCTTGGCGAGGTCGGCATTGAACGCGTCTATCGCCATCCCGTTCAGGAACAGCCGGTCAAGGCCGCCAATATAGGGAGCCAAAGCGCCCGACCCCGGCGTGAAGGCCAGAGAATATGTGATCACCGTCCACAGGATGGTCACCAGACAGGTGATCGCGAAGCTCTGCATCAAGGTCGCGAGCACGTTCTTCTTACGAACCATGCCGCCATAGAAGAGCGCGAGGCCGGGGATGGTCATCATCAGCACCAGCGCCACGGAGGTGAGCATCCAGGCCGTGTCGCCGCTGTCGAGCTTGGGGGCGGCGGGAGCAGCGGCGGCCGGAGCCGCTGCAGCAGGTGCGGCGGCCTGATCGGCAGGCGCTGCGGCAGGAGCGGCAGGGGCGGCCGGAGCCGAAGCCGCGGGCGCCGCCGGAGCTGGGGCCGGTGCAGATTGCTGCGCGAGCGCGGGAAGCGCGAGACAGACAAGCAGAAAGGCCGCTCCCGCGAGGCCTTTCCAGGTCCTGACTATTTTCATTGGGTCTCCTCCTGATGATGCGATGCCGTTGCCCGGCCGATCCCGCCCGCGCCGCTTCTGGGCGAGCCTCCGCCGAGCGGACCAACTCCGGTCGACTCCGTGAATTCAAGAACCGTGCCAAGCCGGGGCGTGTAAGGGATTCATTAGTAATTTTGCGCACGTGCACTTGTCGTCGCGATCAAAAAGCCGCGTCTGCCCGCATTCTGGGCAGGCATTTGCATAAAAACTGGGCAGATGAGGGCGGTCCTGTGTGCGCTGCAGCAAATCGATCAATCGACCGGCCGGCTTGGGCACACAAAGGCGAATGACGCGCGCGCGGCGCCTGTTTCGAACGGATTGCCGCCGAACCGCAGGCGCTGGGCGGTCATTCCTTGTGATAGTCGGCGTAGATTCGACCCGATAGCAGGATGCCGACGATCTCTTCGCGCCGATTCCAGAGAAAGGCGAGGCCCGTCCGCGAAAAGAGCATGGTCAACAGCGATTTCGGATCTAGTCGATTCTCGACCAGCATCGCCGTTGCCAGGTGCAGGATCAGCCGCTTCTTTCTCGCCGACAGAATCCGAAAATGCGCGCCGACGGCAAAGGAATCCGTTCCGTAGCTCTTGGTCAGCCAGCGAAGCGCCGTCGCGCTGTGGCATTCGATATCGGGAGGAATGCCGTCCCCGGCTTTCGCCGGCCGGCCCATCGATATGGTCAGCGTGCGATCGAGATCGGTAAGCCGGACCCGAAGCGGCGGCAGCAGCCGCGCCATCGGGCCGAAGCCCGATCTGACCTTGCGGACATGGGTGAGCGTTGCCGCGCGCAACTCGTCCAAAGAGACGCTTCCCGTCCGCTCGATCGCCGTCATATCGCTCGGCAAATGCTCTTCTTTCGAGATGCGATAGGAGCCTTGCCCCAGATAGCTCAGGCGTGCGCCCACCGTTAGCGGCGCGATTCTGGATTCGATCGCGGCGAGGTCCGCTACCGAAAGCATGGAGCTGTTCTGACCGCTGCTTTCCGGAGCTCGATAGTAGTGGTGCGAAGCGAAAGGCAGAACAAGCTGCGGATCGAACGGTTCATAATTCCGTCGGAAATTCTCGATCAGCGCTTGCCTGACTCGCGAATCATCCGTTTTCTTCCTATGCAGCAATTTGCCCGCATGATTGAAGTTCGACATGAAGATGTCGATCGACCCGAGCTTTCGTGCCAGCCATCGTCTCGATAGGCGCGGGATGACGCAATCGTTGAAATTCAAAAGCCGCCAGCTTGCGCCCTCGATCAGAAGCATGTTGTCGATGCCGGTCGTCGGATAGCGCGTGATCCTGAATCCGCCGAGATCGATCGCCTGGCGTTCCTCGACGGCGAGGATGCTTCGGAAGCCGAGGCTCCGTGCGCGCACGCCGATATCGAAATTATGGGATCGATTGGCGAGGAGGATGATGTCGGGATTGGCTTCGGCCAGCGCTTTCAGCGTCGGGATGTGGAAATGGTCTTCATGGAAATGCGAGATCCAAAGATGGGTCGCGTGGCGCGCGCGGGCGAGCGCCGCGTCATTGACATATCTAAGTCCCCAGCCCTCTTCGAACGCATAGCCCGAGTACCAGGGATCGGTCAGCAGCGCGGTGCCCGACGATTCGATCAGCAGCGAAGCGTGATTAAGGAGCTCGATCGTCAGCAAGCCATCTCCCGCCGATGTCATGCGCGGCCCCCGAAACGATCCACCAAATATCCGACTATACCCATTGTCGCGATCGACCGTTGCCGCTCTGAAACTGTGTTGCTAGGGTCGCTGCCTTCGGCAACGTCCACGACATATCCAAGATGCCCAACAAAATTCTGGCGCTGCTGTCGCGAATTGGAATCCGTTTCGGCGCCCGCCCCGCGCCATCTCCCCCGGCCGAGCCCACGATCATCACCCTCAAGCCCTCGCCCAGCCTCCGTATGATCGTCCATTCTCGATTCGACCGATATATCAGCCCGCAGATCGCAGCAACCGGAAGCTGGGAACCGTTCGAGACGGAGCTCGTGCAGCGCTTTCTTCGCCCCGGTGACTGCTTCGTCGATATTGGCGCTAATATCGGCTGGTATACGATCATTGCCGCGGCCCGAGTCGGATCCAGGGGCCAAGTCTATGCGTTCGAGCCGGCGGCCGAGAATTTCGAGCTGGCGGCGCAGAACGTGGCGCTGAACGGTCTCTCCAACGTCAGGCTTGAGCGCGCCGCGGTATCTGATCAGCCGGGCTCTGCGACGTTGTTCCTCTCGACGGAAAATCTCGGCGACCACCGGCTCTATGAATCGGCTGAGGAGCGGAGCTCCGAAACCGTGCCGGTCATTTGCCTCGACGCCTATTTTGCCGACAAGCCCGGCTCCATTCGGCTGGTGAAGATGGATACCCAGGGCAGCGAGGCCAAGATATTTGCCGGGCTCTCGCCTGATCTGATTCGCGAGCGGGATATCGAAGCCTTCATCTTCGAATATTGGCCCAAGGGCTTGGTCGGGGCGGGCAGCTCGCCGAAAGACTTCATGGAGCGCCTGAAGGCGCTCGGTCTCAGATGTTATGTGATCCAGGAGGACTATCGCGGCCTCGATCCAATCGACATCGACGTGCTGGGCGCGCGTGCGGATGACGACCTGAGGCCCGAAACCGACCGTTTCGCGAACCTCTTGGCGTTGCCCGCAGACAAGTCGCTGCCAGATTGGGCGGCGGCGATGGTGCGGGGACCGGACGCGCCGATGTTCTATCCGTCGCCCGGCTGAAGCGCCGGCGCGGAGCGCTAAGCCTTCCGCGATGCTATCTCCGTTGCGCTCGAAGGGGCGCCTGGCGGCACCGCGTCCATCATGACGGCGCCGCCGCGACCACGACCGGCTCCGTCGGCTCGTCGGCTTCGATACGGGTTTCGAGCCGAGGCGCACGACGGGAGAATCCATCGGCGATTCTGGCGCCCCTCCGTCTCAAGGGGGTTTCAACGAAACGATAGTTCAGCTCGGTTATGCCGATCAGCAGCACGAGCGCCGTCAGGCCGAAACGCAGCGCGAAGTTGCCGCCGAAATTCGTGCCGGGCGGCTCGATCCGATACCAAATTTCGCGGGCCAGGAAAAAGCAGGGCGCATGGACGAGATAGAGCGTGTAGGACCGGCTGCCGATCCAGAGAAGAACGGCCTTAAGCGAACCGCCAGCCATGAGATAATCGCGATCATAGGATGCGATCAGCACCAGCGCTGCGGATAATATTGCGACGATCCCGATCGGGAACGGAACGACCGGCGGATCGATAGGAGATATCGCGGCAATCAGACCCAAGGTTCCTAGCAGAACGAGCCCTCGCGCGATCCCGCTCTTGGCGAGCCCGGTCGGCTCCGCGAGCCTGTGGCTCGGATGACGGCTCCATATTGCGATCAGGACGCCCAATAGAAGCGCGTCGCAGCGGATCATCACGAAAGCCGAATGCAGCCGCGGAAAGAAAAGCTGAGCCCCGACGAGCAGCGCCAGTATCGCCGGAAGGCGCCGACCGCACAGGAACACGATGACGGGCAACAGGATGTAGAATTGTTCTTCGAGCGAAAGGCTCCAATAAGGAAAGGTCGCTCCATACCATTCGTGAGTTCCGGCGAATTGGAGCGTCCTGAAATTGGCAACGTCGAGCATTCCAGCCAATGCGCCCGCGAAATTCATGCGTAAAGTGCCGAACGCCCCGGAGCGGTTGAAGGCAAGCGTGGCTGCGAGAATCAAGAACAACCAAAGCCAGGCTGACGGAACCAGCCTCCAGACACGCCGGATCCAGAAGGAGAGGGTCGCATTGAGGAAACCCATCGCGCCGTCAGCGGCTTCGAGTTTCGGCAGAAGCGAACGGGCGATGACGAAGCCGGAGATCGCAAAGAACAGATCGACGCCGGACCAGAACGCAAAATAAGCGCGGACATGTTCGATGAACGCGACACGCCATGGGAAAAGATTGATCCGCACATGCTCGAACAGCACGAACAGAATCGCGAAGGCACGCAGAATCTCGATGTCGTCGATACGGCCTCCGCCGCGCATTTCGCGGGTCGCCCACCGCGCGGTCTCCGTTGTCGTATGCGCTCCGTCGGCCATTGTCGTTCAGGCCGTCGGAACGAGCTTGAGCGGTGCGGTCGGCGCGGCGGCCGTTTCGTCAGGCCGGCTTAATGTCCCGTCTCTTCTCGAAAGGAAATTTCGAATTTTGTTCAAGACGACCTCTTCGGAGCAATGCCGCTCGAGCGTTACGGTTGCGTGTTCCGACATGCGCATATAGCGGTGCCGCTCTTCCTTGGCGACGCGATAGCTTTCCCGATAGGCGGCAACGAGCGATTCGAAATTGATTCGATGGCGCTGCGTCCGGAAAGCGAGCCGCGGATCGTGCGGCCAGGAGCCCGGCTCGACGGACGATCTCAGGATGAACGCGTTGGTCTCGTCGATATAGTCGATCATCGACGTATGACGTGGCGCGATCGCGGGCTTGCCACCGGACATAAATTCCATGAGCGGCAAGCACTGGCCTTCGCCGACCGACGTGTTCACCGCGTAGGTGCTGGCGCCCGCCAAACGTTTGTAGTTCTCATCATCAAAATAGCCGTGGACCAAAATTACGCGGCATTTATAGGGCGTCAGCTTGTACAAATCTTCGGTGACGAGGCCGAGCACGACCCTGGGGTCGTAATGCGTCGCCTTCATGACGAGCGTCGCATCCTCGCGATCGCGCAGCGCCCAAACGAAGCCGCACACCATGTCGAACAGATTCTTGCGGCTGTCATGAGGATTGAAGATCGACGTATAGACGACATTGTCGACCGGAATCTCGAACGAGACCGGCCCGTCGGGTACTTCGTGCGGCCAGGGTTCGGTGCGCGGATCGGGAATGCGCTGGGGCGAATATTGGTCGATATCGATCGCCCGCGTATCGACCACCAAGCCGTTCAGATCGAATTTATGGCTGCGCCAAGCTGATCGCATGCGCAGCTCTTGCGCCATGGCGGCATAGCGATCCCACACGGGCGCCGGGATGGAAACAATCGGGAAATCCAGCCCGACCGCCTTGCGGACCGTCTCAACCGCGAAATTGGAGTGGGTGATGGCGCGACCCACGCGCCGGAGACCGTATCGCCAATCGTTGCGCGGCTCCCCGAGCCAGGTCTCTGTCGGGATCGTATCGAACTCCCAAGCGAAGATCGGGATCGTTGGACAATCGAGATCCAAGGGCATCAGATGCGGCGGCGCGAAGCACAAAAATACGCAATCTTGGCCGTGCCTGATCGCATTATGATAAATCGGATCGACTTCGCGAGCCGGGTCGCTGACGTGGATGACGACACCGAGCTGGTTGAGCAGCGGCAGGAATTCCTTGAGGACAAAATAGTAGCTGTATTCCGAATAGCCGAGGCGCTCCCGGAAATTCCGATCGTTCGTCTTGGAGTAGACCAGGATGATCATAGTGCCGCCACCCGATCCGCTTCGAAACCTTCAGCGGCTGTCGGCGGCATGGCCGCTATTGCCTTGGGCTCACTTTCACGGTCTTCTTCGAAGAAGGCGCGCAAACGCGCTGTCACGACCTCTTCGGAGCAGTAGTCGCGCATCGTCCGGCACGCGCTCCCGGCCATCATGCGGTAACGAGCGGGATCCGCCTTGGCGACCCGGTAGCTTTCTTCATAAACGCCTTGGACCGATTCCCAATTGAGACGCGGGCACTCGGCGCGAAACAGATTGCGCGGATCGTGCGGCCACGCGACGTGCTCCATCCAATAGTCGAGAATGAAAGCATTGCCTTCGTCGATGTAATCCTCCGTCGCCGCATGCCGCGACGCGATCGCCGGCTTGCCGCACGACATGAATTCCATCAGCGGCAGACAGCGGCCTTCGCGGCCGGGGACGTCCACGTAATAGGAGGTCGCGGCGATCAATTTTTCGTACTCCTCGTTCTCAAGAGAGCCGTGGAGCGCGATGACCCGGCATTTGAAAGGCGAAAGCTGCGACAACATCTGGATGAAGGGATGGTACCACTGCGCGAGATCGGCGTTGATCATCTTGATGATAAGGGTGGCGTCCTCCTTGTTTCGAAAGGTCCAGCAAAAGCCCGTGATGAGATCCCGCCAGTTCTTCCGAGCGTCCGTCGGATCGAGAATGGAAGTGTAGATCACGCCCCCGACCGTGACCCGCGCTTCCGGCCATTTTGGCGCAGGAGGCGGCGTGGCCTCCATGATCGGCGCGACTTCGGCATTGGGCTCGTCGACGAGCGCGGTGGGCTCGGGGGCCGGCTCGACTATGGGCGTCGGCTCGATTGCCGGCGGGGCGGGCGCTTCGCCCGGAACTGCCTGCTGAGCGGTCGCGCGCGGTGGTCGGACCAGACGTGCGAGCCGATAGGATAGCCGGCCAATACGCGAAACGATCCAAACGAGCCAGCGCGGCAGCAGGTCGCGGACGACATCGCGATACCATTCCACCGCATAGTGCTTGGTCTTGCCCAACCGATAGCGGAAGGTTTTTGGAATAGCCGGGGCAAGGGCGAGTTCCTTTGCCGCTTCGTCCGGCTCGTTTTTGACGAAGAGAATGCTTGCCGAAGAATCAGCCTCCGGCTCGGCGGGGGGGACCAACCCAGCTTCCGCGACGACGAGCTCGGGAACGTCAGCGCTTACCGGATCAGCTTGCACGGCGGAGATCTCTGCAGGCCGACTCGGCTCTTCCGGCGGTTCCGGGATCGGCGGCTCCGGTCGCAAAAGATAATCCGGCGACAGGTCGAGCGCTCGGCTGTCCACTATGAGACCTTCCAAACGCAGTTCGGTGGGCTCGATGATCGCTGGGCGAACGCCGGCGGCGCGGACCGCTTCGAATCGGTCCCAAATCACGCCGGGCGCGGCCAGGATCCGGAAATCGCTTCCCATTGCCGTCTTCACGATGCGCGCCGTAAAGCCGGAAAGCGTAATCGCCCGGCCGCAGCGCGCAAACACGGTACGCCAGTCGTTCCGTGGATCGTCGTTCCAGACCTCGTCGGGTATCGTGCTTGCCTCCCAGGCGAAGACCACGATCATTGGATGCTCGTGGTCGATGAAAGCCTTGTGCGGCGGCGAGAAGGAGATGAAGAGGCAGCGCTCGCCGCTGGCGGCGCTTTCAGCGAAAATCGCATCGAGCTCCGTCGCCGGATCGGCGACATAGGTGATCGAGCCGATATGTTCGAGAGCAGGAAGGAAAGATCTCAGGACGAAATAATAACTATACTCGGGCCACCCCGGAGTTTTGCGGATCGACTGTTCGCCGATATCCGAGTATATCGCAAATCTCATTGCCTTTGCCGACCGGAACCAGTCCCCCATTATGCGTTATTGAAGAGGCAGTTGCTGGTATTGCCTTCGTAACAAATTTGTAACGGCGTTACTCTAGGGCTTGGTCCCCAGCCGATCAAGGTTCAATTTCGGCGAAATTCAGCTCGCCAGGATCATCGCTTCGGCGTCCACCGGCAGGAGAAATCCGGCTTCGACGCCCTGTTCGATCGCGCGCCGGAGCTGCGTCCCGTAGCTGTCCGGTTCAGGATAAAGCCGAGCAAGCATCTCATCGGAGAAGGGTGTGCTGGTGCCGAACATCTGCAGGAGCCCATCCTCGTCAACGCCCGTATGGCGCGCTCGCGGGGCCTCGATCGCCGGCAGCCTGATGCCGCCCTTGGCCAGGCCCAACGCGTCCCGTTGCAGCCGTGGCGGATCTCCCGCGAAAAGAAGCCGCGGCAGCGCAGGCGGCGGGGCGCCACCATGGACCCAGCGATGCAGCTGCATGAGCGCGGCCGAGTTGACCGGCTCATGTGTCAGCACATTGGTGTTCGCCCCCCTGGCGTCGGTCGGTGGCGCCATGGGATGCCGCTCGAGCCCGAGATCCCGCGGCCAGCTCGTCTTCAGCCACGGGCTGCCCGCCGCGCAGCCGTGGGCAACGCCGGCCACCTCCCAGAACCGGTAGGTGTCGCTGTCGGGCTGGCGGACCGGATAGTGGAGCGTCGATTCGGTCTCCGAATTCATCACCAGCACCGGCACGCCCAGATCGTTCCGCAACAGATGCGAGCCGGGCGGCATGCGGAGCGCCAAAGGCATGATGTCTTCGACGCGCTTGATCAGCGGCTCGTTCAGCCGCGGCTCCTCGAGCTGGGTGCCATTGCCGAAATAGACATGTATGAAGAAGCCGTCGAAGGCATGTGTGATCGGCTGGACGGCGTTCAGATAGGTCACGAGCCGTACCGCCGATTGCGATGCGCCTGCTGCGATGATCTTCCGGACATCGAGGCCGTCCAGCGGATCGACTCCCGCCTTTGGCCGCTTTGGTCCCAACAGGCGCGCAGCCTGGGTGAAGATGTCGAAGGAATATTCGTCGTTGTCGATATGGAGCGATCCGTACCGCACGGAGTCCCAGCCGGTCAGCGCCCGTTCCGGCGTCGCTAGGAAGCCGTGGACTCCGGCCCGTTGGGCGCTCACGAGCGCGATCGCGAAGCCGCCGCGATAGATTTGCGGGCTCTCGCCCGCGAAAATGTCGAAGCCGAGCGACACGTTATTCCAGAGCGCGACGACCGTGCCGTTGAAGCGGCTCGGATCGACGGGCCGGCGGATCAGGATCCGTGTGCGGTAGGGCGCTCGTCCCGCCGGCTCGACGAACCAGCGGCCGTCAAAGGAGCGACGGGTGCCGGGCGCATGGCGATAGCGCTCGGCCTCGCCCTCGAGGAAATATTCCTCCTCGACATAGCCGAGCGCCTTGAGGTCGAACGCCGCCGCGCCGAAAGGCCAGCCCTTCGCGCCGCCGGTCACTGGACCGGTCAATGTCGCCATGTGCCTCCCCTTGGGGCGAGACCGCCCTATTCCGGAAGGTGAGCTTCCAGGAACCAGAGCGCCTTGTCGAGAGCGCGGGAATAGGCCGTGAAGATGTCGGCCGTGTCGGCGTCGCCTGCTTCGTCGGACTCGTCGATCGCGGCGCGGACCGAATTGGCGGCCTTGGTGTAGCGCTCGATGAGGGCGTGCAGGTGATCTTCGATCTTATAGATGTTGGTTGGATAGGGCGCCAGAGTCGAAGCCTGCGACACAGCCTGCGTCGTGCCGAGCGCAGTCCCGCCCAGCTGAACCACGCGCTCCGCCATCGTATCCACATGCGTGTCGATCTCGGTGCGGAATCCGTCGATCATTTCATGGATGGCGATGAATTGCGGTCCTTTGAGATTCCAATGGGCCTGCTTCGTCAGCAGCGCCAGATCGATCCCGTCCGCCAGGCGCGCGTTCAAGAGCTCGACCGAAACCTGCTTGGCATTGGATTTGAGGTCGTTCCCGGTTTTGTGAAGTTTCATCGGAGTGCCCCTTGGGATGGTAGAACTATTCCAATGACGTGGACCGCGAGCGCCTTCAGTCAACTGGCAGGACCGGAAAGCGGCAGGGGTTGTTCGGTGGTTCCGGCAATGGCACATTCCCGCGCGCGTCTCGCCTCCAAGGGCGCCCGTAGCTCAGCAGGATAGAGCACAGGATTCCTAATCCTGGGGTCGTGGGTTCGAATCCCGCCGGGTGCACCACTTTTCCTCTTCTAAATCAAATGCTTATTTTTTCGTTCTTGAGAAGTTCGCTGTGGCATGAAGTTTCACGGGGGGTGCCATGTAAATCAATGCATTAGCACCGATTTTCGGGCGTTCCCAAATGTTCCGTGCCACAGCCATGCCACAGAATTCAGGGCTGGAGTTCTCCATGTGTTCGGCCTCACTCCTCGTCCTCGGAAGCGAGGATCACGCGCTCGGCGCCGGCAGCGATCTCAGCATCGTCCTCAATGCGCTCCCAGATGTGCCCGTACAGTTCCATCACGAGCTCGATCGAGGTGTGTCCCATCAGCTTCATCAGCCGCTTTGGCTTGACCCCTTGTTCGATCCACGCCGAAGCCGCGGCATGGCGCATTGAATAGGGGTTATGGGCGGCACGTGGGTCTGGATCTTCGTCCGTCCCGGCGTTGCGGGTCACGCCAGCTGCGATCAGCAGCGGCTCCCAGATTTCATGATAGAAATGGTAGTAGGAGATCGGCGACCCATCTTCCTGGGCGAACAGCATATGCACGCGGCGGCCGGGCTTACCGCTCGGCAAGCGCAAGTTCCCAGCCTTGCGGTCAACGGTGCGTGCCAGCCAAGCGCGAAGGGCGGCGCTCCCGGCTGGCCCGATCGGCACCGCTCGATTGCCGGCGGCCGATTTCGGCGGTCCGAGTTGCTTCCTGCGATCCAGTCTCTCGACGATTCGCACGAAGGGTGACTTGAGACTAGCCGCAGCGAAGACATTCGGGCGCTGGAGACCAAGAATTTCCGATGGCCTCAAACCGCCGAAGAAGCCCAGCATGACCATCGCGAGTGCTTGGCCCCGATCCTGATTCGATTGGCGCTCCGCCGCGTTTAGAATGGCTCGGATCTCAGTCTTAGTTGGTATCTCAACCTCGACCTTGCTGCGGTCGCTGTGCTCGATTCTGGTGGCCGTGGCGGGGTTGACCGCGATAAGGCCGTGACGCTGGCAGTAAGACAATGCCATGCAGAGCGATCGCCGCACTTTGACCGTCATCGCATATGAGAGTTCGAGCGCCAGCGCATCGACGAATGATTGACAGGCGGGCGCGTTCAGGCGGGAGAGTTTCAGGGTTGCAATCGGGAAGCGCACAACGTGGTTTTCGAGGTGCGAGCGGTATTGCTCATGCGTCGTGAATTCTCGTTTCCCGGCCTTGACCAGCGCTTCGATGTGGTCGAGCCAGGCCCGAGCGCCTTCGAGCACGGTCTGGCTCTTCGCATCGGGAATATGCGTCCCTGCGGCGAGCTGGGATTCGATCCGAATGCGCTCGTTGTCCGCTGCTTTCCACGTGGGAAAGTTTCGGCGGTGGCGCTTAACGTCGGCGTCGACGTAGTCGAGCTGGTACGACCGTCCGGTTTTGCCGTTCTTTCGTTTCCAGTCGACTGGATTGATGGTCGCCATTGATCTGGCCTTCGGAACTCACTGGTCTGGTCTTGTTCATCGCGTCCCGCGCGCGATTCTCGATATGCGCCCGGAGAGCCGAACGCGCTGAAAAGATGATCCCATTTTCCTTCCAGATCGGCCACCCCCCGGCGATTTCGACCACGTGATAAACGCGTCGCCGAGGCCAGCCTAATTCGGCGGCGATTGCCTCGGCACCTTCGAGAAGGTCGTCTGCTAGAATGCTCTGGCCGATAGAAGACATATTTCACCCGTTCTATTCATTGACGGATCCTGCTCGGCTCGGCTTACGATCGAAGGCGTTGTCCTTATATTCTTCCGAACGAGCGCCTCACTCAGCTAACCCCTTTGCGAACGCTTGAGAACCGCTGGAAATCTCCAGGAGGGCAAAGACCGAAGAAGGGCAACGGCCGGAAAATACGGGAGATGAGGCAGGCTTCGGGAAAAGGCGTCGCCAAACCCCGGCTCATGTAACAATTCGGCCGCTTCGTCTCCTAATAGATTGAGAGCTGCTCGACGGCTCGCTCCGACGCAGAACAGCCTGCGTCACAGACCATGGAGAACCACGATGTTGAACAACGAAACCCCACGAGATCCCACCGAGCCACTGAGTCCGTCTTGGGGAGACGACGCTCCCCGAGGAGGCAAGGCGGTTATGAATCGCATTCTCAAGGAGAATGCGACGGTCCCGCTCTTCTTCGCGCAGACGCTGATCCAATCGCTCCGCGACGTCGGCTACAACCACACCACCTCAGCCCTGTGCGAACACGTCGATAATGCGATTCAGGCCGGCGCGTCCGAGGTCCGCATCTTCTTCCGTCAGAGCGGCGGCAAAGGAGAATATGAAATCGATGCTGGCGTCTACGACAATGGCCGCGGCATGTCGCCGACGGTGCTGAAGGTCGCAACCGCGTTCGGCGGCTCGATGAACTACGGCAATCGCAATGGGATCGCCCGCTTCGGCATGGGAATGAAGACGGCCGCTCTTAGCATGTGTCCCGTGATGGAGCTTCATTCCTGGCAGGAGCCGCAGGCGATCTACAGCATGACGCTCGATGTCGAAGCGATCGGCAAGGAGCGAGCGAATCTCGTCGAACTGCCCGAGCCAAATCTCTCGAGCGAGTTTCCCGATGAGATCGCCGACTTCTTTCACAAGCCGCTATCCTACCCAACCAATCGCGCCGAACAGGAGCTGTTCGTTTCTCCTGGCGACGATCTCTACGAACGTCTTGGGCCGTCTGGCACGATTGTCTACATGCCGCGATGCGATCGGCTCACCTACGCGAAGGCGAAGACGCTGGTCGACCACGCGGTCAAGGAAATGTCGCGCGTATACCGCCGCGCTATTGCCGATGGCCTGCGGCTGTACGTCAATAACCGCCTGGTGGAGGCGTTCGACCCGACTTACGCCATGGCGAATGCACGCCATTCGCGTTTCCTCGGGGACGAGCCCAAGCAGAGCCGCCTGATCGTAAACCGGACGCTGAAGATCAAGCTCTCGGAGAACGCCGAGGAGACGGCGCCGATCCAGATCCGAATCTACCGATTGCCGCTTGAGGAGTGGTACGGATTGCCTCGCAAGACGCTGCGCAACGATCTGCGGGTCTTCGATGGCTTGACTGTCTCGATCTTGCGTAACAATCGCGAGGTGTTCGCTGGCGCCTTGCCAAAGATCACCACGCGCCACAGCGTCACGCACTGGTATCGAATCCAGATCGACTTCCCCGGCGTGCTCGACGAGGCCTTTGGCGTCGCGGCAAACAAGCAGGGCGTCCGTATGAAAGGCTACGTCGAGGACGCGATCAAGGAGGAGATCGGTGACGAGATCACGACGATCAACGACGAGATCAAGCGCTTCCAGGCGGCCCAGGCCTCCGCGCGCGCCCCCGCCAAGCCGAGCACTAGCGAGGCGAAGGCCGGCGACGCGGACGCCTTCCAGGTCACGCCGTTGGCGCCGGTTACGCCCGAGGAAGAGGCGCAGCTCGATGCCAATCTGAGGGGCTTGGCTTTGACATTGAAGCGAGATGGGGAGACCGAGGAAGAGGCGTTCGCGCGCGTGAAGAGCTCGAAATACATCATCGACTTCAGGCATGACGAATATTGGCCCTTTTACGATGTGAAACACCATTTCGGTCGCGTGATTCTGACCGTCAACACGGCACATCCCTTCTTTACCGGGCTGTATGACCCCGTAAGCAAGATGAGCGCGCCGAACCCGCCGGAAGAAACCGACGACGTCGCCGGGCCCGCTTCCGAAACGCAAGACGGGCCGATCGTGGCGCTCGACCTGCTGCTTCTCTCGCTGGCTCGGACGCAAGGCCGCCTCGCTGGCACCAGCGACGATGCCCGGAAGTTACTTGAGGGCTTGCGCCGGGAGTGGTCCGAGACCTACCGAGTCCAGATGACCGCATAGCTGGCAGGAGGGCGGCGCGGGTAGCGTCGCCCTCTTGGCCAAATGACTTCGATCGGATAATGTGAAACTTGAGTTGAGCTGAGTCCCGAGGAGGACCGGATCGCTTCGCCCGGGCATAGCGTCCCGATCGAAGATCCCCGGTTTCGCTGACGACACACTTGGCCGCTCGACACCCTGCGGACCAATAGCGGTTCGCACAGACAGTGGGACTGAACCATGGCGGACCTTCCGCAGCCTTGGCGCGCCTATGCGTGCCTCCAAGCCGAACTTGCCCGTAGATCCAATCTCGATGCCTGCAGTTGGGGCATCGAAGCCGGCTTAGATCATCTTGCTTCCCGCGACTCTTTCGACGATTCGTCGATCGGCGCCGAAATCGCCAAGGCTCGATCGACCGCAATTCGGCGCGAGCGCAGCCGCGCCCGGTGGCGCGCCCTTCGTCTTGCCCCTGTCCTGCCACGCAATACCGCGCCCGAGCTCCTCCTGCTCGCCCGCAGCGACCTGCGAGCGATGCAGTCGCGAGTCAGCGCGTCAGACTGGCAGCTCCTGCTCGGGTTAGCTGAGGGCGAGGCGTATGCCGACCTCGCGCCGGTCGCGGGCAAGAGCGCGGCCGCATTGCGGGTAGCCGCGACGCGACTGCGGGCGAGGCTCCGCGCCGCCCTGGCCGCCGCGGATCGGGTTGAACCGATCCTGGCCTCAGTGCAGTGAGGGGGCGGCGATGAAACCGGGGCCGACCACAACTTCGGGAAGCGTGAACGACACTCCTAACTATGCGTGGACCCGCTTTTGGGTTCCCAGAACCGGCAGCATCAACCTCGGAGATGGCGGTTTCATGGTCGACCCGGCCGAGCCGCTATTGTGGAGCAGCGGGACTGCGCCGACCGCCTTGCCAGAGTTGGAACGGTATCCTGGTCTTGTTCTATTGGGCGAACCGGGCATCGGAAAGTCGGATACGCTCAAAGTGGAAGCCCTGCGTCTCCAAGCACGCGCTGACGGCAGCGTTTCGGTTCACGTCGACCTCAGAAGCTTCTCGAGCGAAGCCTTTCTTTTCCAGCGGGTCTTCGAGAGCCCCGAAATGGCATCGTGGAAGAGCGACCAATCGCACTTAACACTGCATCTCGATAGCCTAGACGAGGCACTCCTACGCATCGATTCAATTGCGAACCTGATCACAGCGGAACTTCCAAATCTGCCGACCGACAGGATGTCGCTCAGGATTGCTTGCCGCACGGCCGTTTGGCCCGAAATGACGTTGGAGCCCGTGCTCCAGTCGATTTGGGGTGAGGATCGGGTCGGTGTTTTCGAGCTCGCACCGCTTCGCAGAACCGACGTTATTGCCGCGGCGCATCAGGAGGGGATTGACCCCGCCGCCTTCGTGACCGAGCTCTACGCCGCCAACGCGGTGCCGTTTGCCATCAAGCCGCTGACGTTGAAGTTGCTCCTGACACTCTATGCGCGCGATCAGAAGCTGCCGCGCCGGCTGACTGATCTTTATATGCAGGGCTGTCTCAGCCTGTGCGAGGAGCAAAATCCAAGTCGACGGGACACACGACGAACTGGCAGCCTGAACGCGCGACAACGGCTTCGCATAGCGGGCAAACTGGCCTGCGTCACCATGTTTGCCAATCGATATGCGATATGGACCGGCTTGGAAACCGACGCGTTTCCGCCGGAAGACGTCGCGCTCTCGAAAATTGCTGTTGGTGTCGAGCAGGGCGAGTTTCCGGAGTTTGAGGTTACTGAAAACGCTGTTCGGGAAGTCCTCGACACCGGGCTGTTCAATGCGCGGGGGCCTTCAAGGATCGGTTGGGCGCATCAAAGTTACGCAGAGTTCCTGGCTGCGGCCTATCTGATCGAGAAGGCGGTTTCCGCAACGAACATTCTCAGGCTGCTCCTTCATCCCGCCGGCGGGCTTATCCCTCAACTCGCCGTGGTAGCGGCATGGGTGGCGTCACTCAACCATGAGGTCCGAACCGAGCTCATATCAAACGAGCCGCTCGCTTTGCTGCACGGCGACCTCGCCGCGTGGAGCCAAACGGATATCGCGCGCCTGACGAGTTCGCTTCTGAAAGCCTACGACGAGCAACGCACCCACGACTTTATGCCGGGCCGACTGCTCGCCTATTCAAAGCTGGCTCACCCGGGCTTGGCGGACAAGCTTCAACCGTACCTGAAAGACCGATCAAAAAACGCGGTGGTGAGACGCGCTTCGTTCGACATAGCAGAAGCCTGTAGCGTAACGGGCTTAACACAGGAACTGGTCGACGTCGCCTTCGATCCGTCGGACGACGCAACTATCAGGTCGCGCGCCATTTCGGCCCTTGGCGCGTGTGGAGACGCGAGCTTCTTTCCGCAGCTGCTTCCTTTTGCGCGGGATGAAATCGGCCCGGACTCGAATTGCGAGATCAAAGGGCAGGCGCTCAAGATCTTGTGGCCTAACTTCATCAGCGCAGCAGATCTGTTTTCGATCGTCACTCAACCGAATGATGGCTTTTTTGGCGCCTACGCCCACTTCCTGACGCACAAATTGCCCAAAACGCTAACCGTCGGCGACCTCACGTCGGCGTTAAGCTGGTCGACCCAGTTTTGAAAGCGAGCGGATACAACGGCGATTTCCATCGAAAACAGCTTGCCGATGCGATTTTGCTGCTTGGGTGGAAACATCTGTCCGACCCCACCGTAACCGCGCCCTTTGTTGATCATGTTCTCTCGCGGCTGGATCAGGCTGGGGATCTGTTCCGCGGCACCGATTATAAGGCTCGAGAGAGGTTCTTTGCTCAATTGAGCTCGGACGAGACGCGACGGCATGAGTTTCTGATCGCTGCCGCCTCTAGGAAGCTTGAGCGGATGCAAGCCTGGGCGTTGTTAAAATGCTCATTGTGCGAACGGCAGGATTTTCAGTGGCTTCTCGATATCTCGCCTGGCGGTTCCTCGCCTGTCGCCGGCGCGGATCCCGACTCGCTCTGCGCCTTCATCGAGCTGATCTTCAATCAGGATGATGCCAGCCAATTCGAGGCCCTGTTCCAAGCCTGCGGTCGGTGGCCGGCACTCGGGGCGAGATTTAGCTGGCTGTTCGATGGCATCGACTACCATTCACCGGAAGCGCAACAGCAACGCCAAACGCATCTCTTGATGAAATCATACGAGGATCGCCGTCCGCCGCCAGTGACACCGCCGCCGGCGGAACGGGTTCAGCATTGGCTACGAGCCTATGATTGCGGCGATGTTTCCGCATGGTGGCGGCTCAATCTTGATCTGACATTATCGGCCGAAAGCACCCATTACGGCTCTGACCTGGATTGTGTTATCACCAGCATGGCCGGATGGCGGGACGCCGATGACGGCACTCGCAAAGCGATCGTCAGCGTCGCCGAATGCTATCTCTTCGATGCCGAATCTCAGGTTGACCAGGTGATCGGCACGACCCAGTTTCGCTACGGCGATCTGGCCGCGTTTCGCGCCCTGATCCTTCTCAAGCAGGTGCGACCGGATGTTTACGCCTGTCTTCCCCACGAGGTCTGGCGCAATTGGGCCCCGGTTGCCGCGATAGTTCCGTACGACACCGGAAACGACGATACGGCACTTGTTCAGGAGGTTATCGCTCAGGCCTCAACCGCTGCAGCTGCCGAATTCGCTAAGTCGGTAGTGCGCATAGTGCAACTCGAAAGGGCGGCCGCTGCAAAGAAACCCGAGGGCGAGCAGCAGAATCAAGTCGAACCGTTCCACGTCCTTCGCACGCTCGATAATTGCTGGGGCAATTCCTTTCTGAAGATAGGGCTGTTCGGCGAACTCTCGAATTCCGAAAACTCGCCGGCGCAGTTTCAGTCAATCCTGCGGCCACTGATAAAAGCCAGCTTCGAGCCGGCTCGCACCTCAGCGTTAGCCCTGCTCGCAGACCGTCGGCCGGAAAAACGAGACTATGTTCTGGCCGCCGCATCCGAGCTGCTCAGTACCAGCGGACGCGTCGCATGGCCCACCATCTGGGAAATCCTACAGAGCGACACTGAATTCGGCAGAAAGCTGTTCCTGGACCTCGCCTATTATTATCGCCTGCAAGCGAATTTCTACGTAGCGCTGACCGAAACGGAACTCGGCGAGCTTTACGTTTGGCTGGAGCAGACGTTTCCAAGAGCAGAGGAGGCTAGACTTACCGGCCAAGCTCGTTTTGTCGGCGCGCGCGACATGGTCGGCGATCTCCGCGACGGCATCCTCAGGCATCTCGTCAATCTCGGAACAGCTGCCGCGGTACAAGAGATGCGACGTGTCGTGGGCCGTCTGCCCAGCCTCAATTGGCTTCCCTATCAGTTAAACGAAGCCGAGCAGATCATGCGCATTCGAACCTGGTCGCCACTCACGACAAGCGAGCTCCTCGAACTCACAGGATCTCGGCGTGGGGTATTGATCCAAACGCCCGATCATCTCCGCCAATTGCTCATTGAAGCGCTTCGCCAATATGAGGCAGAGCTCCACGGCGAGCAGACGCCCGTGCGCCTCCTATGGGATCGCCAGGCGAACGGAATGTGGCGGCCTGTCGAGGAGGACGCCATTTCCGACGACGTCAAACGGTTCTTGCAGCGGACGTTGAATAGTAGGGGCGTGCTCCCTAACCGCGAGGTCGAAATCGGCCGCGCGGCGGGCGCGCCCATTGGCCAGCGCACCGATATTCGGGTCGATGCGTTCCGCAGATCGGAGGACGGGACCCAGTACGACGTGATTACCGCTGTCGTTGAGACTAAGGGCTGTTGGAACGCCGAACTGCTCGCAGCACTCGAGACTCAGCTTTATCAGGACTATCTCGTACGCCTGGGCGCGCCTGTTGGAATCTATCTTGTTGGCTGGTTCGACAAACCAAAATGGGACGATGATGATTCTCGGAAGCGGCGGGTGCCCAACCTTACGATGGATGAACTGCAGAGCCGGCTGCACGATCAAGCGATCAACTTACCTGCGGGCGTCCTGGTGGATGCCGTCGTCCTCGACTGCCATATTCATGGGCGCGACTGATCGCGTCCGGAACTGGCGCCGCCCCTTAACTTTCCGCCTTTACGCATCTCACTCGAATCAAAGGCCTTCAAAAGGGAAAGAGGGCCTTGCCCTCTCTCCCCCGCGAGCGCCGCCTGTGCAGGGCAGGGCCGCGCGCTCGCAAAGCTGCGTCCTAGTCTGACCCGCTGAATCCTGATCATCCAGCTCCGCTCGGCACTGCGGCCCGGCCCCGCTCGCCGGCCGCTCGCCCCCCTCTCTCCTGCGCGCTCACGCGCCCCCGGGAAGCACGCGCGGGTGCTTCCCGTGCGCATTCTAGCAATGGAGGATAGCGATGAGCGTGTTGAAAGAGATTCCGTTGAGCAAGTTGGTGCCCTCGGCGGCGAACGTCCGCAAGACCGGGGGTGAGGTCGGCCTGGAAGAGCTTGCGGCGAGCATCGCCGCGCATGGGCTTCTGCAAAACCTGCCGGTCCGGTCGGTACTGAACGAGGCGGGCGCGGAGACCGGCAAGTTCGAGGTCGTGGCGGGCGGGCGGCGCTTCGCGGCACTCAAGCTTCTGGCGAAGCGGAAGCGGATCGCCAAGGGTGCGCCGGTGGCCTGCAACGTGCTGGTGGACGGCGATCCGGTCGAGATCAGCTTGGCCGAGAACGTGACCCAGCTTCCGATGCATCCGGCCGACCAATACGAAGCCTTCGAACGGTTGCGCCGCGAACAAGGTCTGACCGCCGACGACATCGCAGCGCGGTTCGGCCTCACCGCCGCAGCAGTCAGGCAACGCATGAAGTTGGGCGCCGTCAGCCCGGCGCTCATGCAGGTCTATCGCGACGGCGACATGAATCTGGAGCAATTGATGGCCTTCACCATCACTGACGATCATACACGTCAGGAACGGGTCTGGTCGGAATTGTCCTGGAACAAGAGCCGTGATGCGATTCGGACGGCGCTGACCGAGGGGCAGGTTTCGGCGACCGACCGTCGCGCAATCTTCGTCGGCGCGGAGGCCTACGAGGCGGCCGGCGGCATCATCACGCGCGATCTGTTCGACGAAGCGCATGGCGGCTTCTTCGCCGATCCCGAATTGCTGGACCGGTTGGTCCGCGAGAAGCTGGAGGCGGAAGCACAGGAGATGGCGGCCGAAGGCTGGAAATGGGTCGTGGTCGCGCCCGAGTTCAACTACACGCTGGCGGTCGGGATGCGGCGGGTGTACCCGAGTCCGGTTCCGCTGACCGGCGAAGAACAGGCGCGCCTCGATGCCCTGGAGGCCGAATACGAGACGCTATCCGTCCAGCATGACGGCGAGGCCGCTACCCCCGAGATCGAGGCGGAGTTCGACCGGATCGACGCCGAAATCGAGAAGCTCCGCGATCGGCAGGTTTACGGCCCAGATGACGTTGCGAGCGCCGGTGCCTTCGTTGCCCTCGGCTATGACGGCGCGACCCGCATCGAGCGCGGCTATGTCCGTCCCGAAGATGAACCGGCCGAGCCTGAGCCAGTCGACGGCGAAGCGCATGGCGCAACGGACCTTCCGGCCCACGCGGGCGATGAACCCGATGTCGGCGAGTCCGAAGCGGATCCCGCCGAAGACGAGGACGATGGCCACGCCGCCTTGTCGGATCGGTTGATCGAGGAACTGACCTACCACAAGACGGCGGCCTTGCAGGACCACCTCGCCGATAATCCCGATGTGGCGCTTGCCGCTGTCGTGCACGCGCTGGCCGTGCCGGTCTTCTATGGCCGGGGCTACAATCCGGTAACGTGCCTCAAGATCGAGGCCTCCCCGCTGGAATTCGGGAGCGGCATCGGTCAGGGCCGGGCCGCGCAAGCGGTCATGGACCGGCTAGGCCAATGGGCGGCCAAGCTGCCAAGGACCAGCGGCGATCTATGGGACTGGATCAGCACTCAGGACCGCGAAACGTTGCTGTCCCTTCTGGCCTACTGCGCGGGGCGAACCGTCTTTGCTGTCCTGCAACCCTGGAACCGGGAACCCAAGCGGCTCGCCCACGCCGAGAGCTTGGCGCAGGCGGTCGAGCTCGACATGACCGCGTATTGGCGACCGACCGTGAGCACCTATTTTGGCCGCGTCACCAAGGCGGCGATCCTGGAGGCGGTTCGCGAGGCCGTGTCGTCGGACGCTGCCGACAACATGGCGCGCATGAAGAAGCAGGAGATGGCGGAAGGTGCTGAAATCCTGCTCGCCGGAACCGGGTGGCTGCCCGCCATCCTGCGGACCTCGCCGAAACCCGAGCTCGAGCGGACCCCAGATAACGCGGTCGAGTCAGAGACGATCGAGGCGGATAGCGACCATCCCGCACTCGCCGCCGAATAGAGCATCGGTACGGGCCGCCGTTTGGCGGCCCGTACCATCTCCATGTTTGTGACGATCCGAGAATTTGGAGTTCACCATGCCCATCATTCGTCAAAAGAGAATCACGCGAGACGACCTTCGGGCGCATCCGAGCCATCTCTATGTCTTCGGCGACAACGAGGCCCGGATCGGCTATGGCGGTCAGGCCGCCGCGATGCGCGGCGAGCCGAACGCGATCGGCGTCCGAACCAAGCGCGCGCCTGGACGCCGGCCTGAGGATTATTGGACCGATCGCCGGTACGACGATTGCCGCCGGATGATCGACGAGGATCTGCGGCCCGTTTTCGCGGCGCTCAAAAGTGGCCGAACCATCGTGATCCCCGAGGACGGGCTCGGGACGGGAATGTCGGCATTGCCGGAGCGCGCACCGCGCGTCTTCGCGTACCTGACCGAGCAATTGCAGCGCCTTGAAATGGAGGCGAATGCGTCCGCGCCGCACGATTGAAATTACCGCCGCCTAGGCAGCGACCCGACTCCCACGTCCTTCGCGTCCTGTCCAGAATCGCGGATCATTTTCTTGCGTCACTCATCCGTGGTGAGATCGGGCCGCGCTCATCCGCGGCGCCGATCTGTAGTCTCAATTGCGCCGCGCGCAGCTTCGGTCAAATCGGCGAAGCCGGTGGCGAAACGCCATGGAATTTGACGGAAGCGAGCACGGCGGAATGCAGGGTTCGCCATCGGCATAAGAATTGTTTGACGTTTTGACTGACCCGACGATGCACGCCCGGCCCGTACCGGTGGGATCGGGCCGACATTTGCGTCGGAGCTGACAATCCCAACATTCCCGCGTTGGTGCCGGTGGCGGCAGCTTACCCGGCATCGCGACGGTAACGGTCCTGGAATGGGACCTGACACTTGGCGCTCTTGCTACATCGATCAGCGGATTCGCGGGGTCCCGATGGCGAGGCTGCCGATTCGTCGGTTGCCGTTGGCACGAGTCCAGATGAGCGAGGTGTCCGTCTCGCTGTCGGTCTCGGCCACGCCGGCGCAATGCTTCGGAGACTCGGATCGCCGAGATTGACCGAAGCAGTCGCAACGTGCCGCGCAAACTTTCGTCCACGTCGCACCGATTTCCGCAATGGGCAACGATGGATAAGCCGGGATCCGTCATCGCCTTCCTACGCCGCGCTTAACGGCCTCGACGCAGACTGCCGGTTTCGGGTGTCCCGGTGCCGCCGCAGCACTCTTGGCGGAAACCGATCGGCTGCCATGTCTCCTTCCGCGTTTTAGGCCAAGGCGCCCCGTGCGGCCTTCGATGGACTGATCTGGCCGAGGGTAAGGGTGTTGCCCCGATCGCCTGCCCGCAACGACCGGCCGCCGGCTTTTTTCCGCCGCCGCAAGCGGCTTTGCATCGCGAGGCAAAAAAGCCGGCGGCCGGTCATCCTCCGCTGACGCTTCGGCCGCAAGCGGTGCGGGTCGATCGCCCCTCGGCCTCTTGATCGCCATCAAGGCCGCACGGGGCGGCCTGGCACATCGGAAGGAGTTTCATCATGGCAACCATCGGCACCTTCACCAAGAGCGACAACGGCTACACGGGTTCGGTTCGGACACTGACGGTCAACGCCAAAGCCCGCATCACGCCGGTCGAGCGGAAGGAGAAGGACAAGGCTCCCGACTACCGCGTCTTCGCCGGCACCGCGGAAATCGGCGCGGCGTGGAAGAAGACCTCGGAGGCGGGCCGCGAGTACGTCTCGGTCAAACTCGACGATCCCAGCTTCCCGGCGCCGATCTTCGCCAGCCTGGTCCAGCTCGAAGGCGAGGAGGATTACGCACTGATCTGGTCCCGTCCCAACGGCAACTGACGGAAATCGCGGCGCCCCAGCGCTGGGGCGCCGCGCCATCTGAAGGCGGATGTTTCAAGAGCATCAGGCTTCAGGTCCAGCTCCCGGACCGTCTTTCCATCGCGACGTATTGGAAACAGGCCGCCAGCTGACGGTGGTCCCAATGCGGGGAGTGTCTGGATTGGCAGCCCCCGGCGAAATGTCGGCCCGATCCCACCGGTACGGGCCGGGAGCGCGGACCTCATGCGGATGCCGATCGGGGCTGATCCATCTCCGCCCGACGTCCAACAATTGCATGAGGGGGAAAGAGGGCTTCGCGCCTCTCTCCCCCGCGAGAACCGCCTGTGCAGGGCAGGGCCGCGCACCCGCGCAAGGCTGATCACAATCGAATCGACTCCGTCCGCATCAGCCTCGCTTGCACGCAGCCCGGCCCCGCGCGCCGGTTCTCGCCCCCCTCTCACCCACCGCTCTCGCGGCCCCGGGAAGCAGCGCGGGCTGCTTCCGCGTAACCATTGAGAGGAGATCAAGCGATGAATACCGAGACTGTGGAAAGGACGGGGCCGTTCAAGGTGGACGTCTCGCGCGGCGAGCGGGTCGGGCGCGTGTCGTCGGAATGGTTCTCGCGGCCGGCCGACGAACGATATTTGAGCCTGTCGGATTTGTTCGCATCGGTGAAGGGACGGACGGATCGCTCGCGGACCCAAATCGTCGAAAGCCGGGCGGTGCAGGTCGAGGCGAGCCGCCACGACAGCGAGTCGTTGCTGTTGGCATTGCCGGGCCGCGACCAACCGGCGGCCCCGACGCATTGGAGCTTCGGCCAGCTCTGCGCCTTGGTCGGCGCGCCTTCGGGATATCTGCGCCAGCTTCCGGCTCCGCTGGCGGGGATCAATCTGCAATACGGGCTCACCCATCACCGCGCCGAGCAGGTGAAGACGCTGGAGATCGAGAACGGACGCGTCGAGCTTCGCGCGGTCACCGGGCCGGATTACGGCCGCATCTACGATCACGAGCTTGTGTCGGCAGTGATGCGGATCGCGGGGAATGGCACCGGCGACACGCGATGGAAAGTGCCTGGGACGCTCGATTGGTCCTCGATGACCTACAACCCGCATATCGACATCACGGCCGAAACGACGACGCTCTATGCGTCGGACCGCGACGTGTTCCTGTTTCTGGTCGACGATACGCATCCGATCGAGGCGGGATATCTCCCGGACGGTTCGCCGGATCTGTATTTCCGGGGCTTCTATTGCTGGAACAGCGAGGTCGGATCGAAAACGCTGGGGATTGCGAGCTTCTATCTCCGCGCCGTGTGCCAGAACCGCAACCTCTGGGGCGTTGAGGGCTTCGAGGAAATCACGATCCGGCATTCAAAATATGCCGCTTCGCGCTTTGCCCATGAAGCGGCTCCGGCGCTGGAGAGTTTCGCGACCAGCAGCCCCGCGCCGTTCATCGCCGGGATCAAGGCCGCACGGGAGCGGATAGTCGCCCGTACGGACGACGAGCGCACGGAATTCCTGACCAAGCGCGCCGGATTCGGACGCGCGGAGTCGGCGAAGATCGTCGATACGGTGTTGCGCGAGGAGGGCAGAGCACCGGAATCGATCTTCGATTTCGTCCAGGGGATCACCGCCGTCGCGCGCGGCAAGGAGCACCAGGATTCCCGGCTGGAGATGGAGCAGCGCGCCAAGCGGTTGCTCGATCGCGCGGCGTAACTGGTTAACGACCCGCTCCGATCCACCGGGGCGGGTCGGACCTGCCTCAAAATTCGTGCGCCGCGCAGGGCGCGGCGCGGCAGCACCACGAATTCTGTTTCGAAGAATCGAGTTTCAGCTAAAGATTCACCGCAGCCATTCGTTTATGACTAGGCTTGCGTTCTAGTGTTTTAGCGACAACGCCATCGCAACGATGCAAGAGCCGTTTTCAAATCTTCCTGCCACGCAGGCCGAGGCCAGGAAGCGCGGGTTCAATCGCTTCTTCACCGGAGTGCCATGCCTGCACGGACATGTTGCCCCGCGCTATGTTAGCACGACGAATTGCATCGCGTGCCAGGTGGAACATGCCCGCCGCAACGGCGGGTGGAAGGCCCGTCCGGATAAAGCGGAATACCTCGCTCGTGCCCGCAAGCTCATCGTAGAAAGGGGTGGCGCGCTGCTCTCGAGTTCGTATGTGTCGGCGAAATCCGATCTGGCCGCGCGCTGCGCGTATGGGCACGAATTCTCGATCAACTATGACAATCTGAAGCATGGCAGATGGTGCGGGGCGTGCAAAACACAGAACCACGTCATCCGCATGGCCGCCAAATTTCGGACGGTCGAGGAACTTGGCACCTTCGCCAGCCGTGTGCATGGCGGCGATTGCTTGGCAACTAGGCCGGTTGGCGTCCTGACCAAGGTGCTTTGGAAGTGTCGGATCGGCGACCACCCGCCGTTTCTAGCGACGTCGTCACGTGTCATGGCCCGCGAGAAGGGGACGTGGTGTCCGGCGTGCGATACCGAGCGGCGGCGTCGCAATCCGCCGAACCCGCCGCTGCCAATAGACCGAGTCGAAAAGTATGTAACGCAGAAAGGCGGCACGATTCTAGTAATTCTCGGCGACGGTTTGTGGAAGGGCGGACGAACCCGGTTACGGCTGCAATGCGCGCGCGGTCACCATTGGACGACTACGGCGAGCAGCCTCGTTCACAGCCATAGCTGGTGCAACGGAGGATGCCAGTCCCGTTTCGGCGAACGCATCACGCGGGCGATCCTGGAGACAACTTTCGCCGCCGAGTTTCCACAGGTTAGCCCGGCATGGATGCCGCGCGGACCGTCAGACAAACACCGACTGACCCTCGACGGGTATAATGACGATCTTAAGCTCGCTTTCGAATATCAAGGGCCGCATCATGACCGCCCGGAAGTGATAGAAACCGATCGGGCAAAGCAGGCTGCATGCCGCAAGCATGGTGTACGCCTGCTAGTGGTGGCCGGGATCAAGCAGCCATTTCCTGCCGAACGCGTCCTCGCGCAAGTTAGGGCGGCAATGCGCGCTGCCGCCATAGGCAAGCGGCCCAAGCTTCCAGCCCACGATCTATTCGAACATGAGCTCAAAGAATTGCGGTGTCTGGCTGAGAAGAAGGGCGGGCAGTGTCTTGCGACGGTGTTTCGGGGATGGGACTCGCAATACGAATGGACGTGCTCAAATCCGAGCCATCCGCCGTGGGCCGCAACCCGATACCAGATCAGAAGTGCCGGTTCCTGGTGTGGCCACTGCGCCGGAAATGGCCGACTCGGCATCGACGGGCTGCGACGGTGGGGTCTCGACAACGGTCTGGGGCTGATCGATACGGAATATGGCAATGCCGGGTCCTTATACGACTGGCGGTGTCTGAGGGCGGGACATACGATCCGGCGCAGCAGGGGTAATATTCAGCAATCGCTCAGGAAGGGCTACCCTGCTTGCACGAAATGCGGTCCGGGCACGGGCGTAAGCGCGAACGTCCGGACCCAGCGCGCGAACGATTTCGCGAAAGCGATGTTGCCGATCATCATGGACCTCAAGTGCAAAGGTTTCGCATCCTTTGAAGCACTCGCTACTCAACTAAACGAAACGGGAGTCGCGACCTCGCGCGGACTCTGCTGGTACGCATCAACGGTAAGAAACGTGATGGCGCGGTCGGGCGGCGAGTAGAGGTCGAACTCGATCAGATCGAGCGCCCGCCGAAAGCGAAGCAGTAGGCCGTCGAACCCGTCGGCGACAGGCCTTGCACGTCTTTGCGACGAGCCAAACGCGCTCACGTTATTGGATAGCACTGGCAGGTTCCTGGCTCTTTTGCCCCTTCATGAGGGCGATTTGACGGCGCCGGATGCGCGGCTATAGCCTCGGTCTTTCAATCGGGGGTGGGGTCGTGATTCCAGAGCACTACAGCCGCGACATAGCGCTCCGCTGCCAAAGCCTGATCCGCGAGCTGCGGCCTGTGGTGAAGGGCGGTCTTGCGGATGACCGGCGATTCGGAGGGCCACTGGAAACGACATTTCTTCTCGCACTAGCGACGCCGATGATCGTTCTGCCGATCGAGCGAATCTTCAAGCCCGCGGAGCCGGGCGCCGCCCCAGCAGGAGACGACCGCAAGCTCGACCCGGCGCTGGCCGAGGAAATGGCCGATGTGCTCGGCCCCATGCAAAAATTCGGTGCGGCGCCTTTCACTGGGAGGGACCACTGGAGCTACGTTCCCGGATACCAGCCGTTTAATATCGCGGACGCCTGGCCGCGTGATCTGCTCTGCGATCTTAACGCCACGGAGGCTTTTGCCTGCGCGAGCGATACTCCTGCCGCGCGCATCCTGCGTGATCTACGCAATGCGCTAGCGCATGGTGGCATCGCGTATCTGGATGCGGACGGCAGGCAAACCGACCGCGTCTCCGCAATGTTGGCGTTCGCGGGCACAAAAACCGACAGGAACCGGCGGCTTATTGGTCTCAACATCCTGCGCATCGGCGAAGAGGAGTTCTCCACCTTCCTGATGGCCTGGGCGGATTGGCTCGCCCGGCCGCGTGTCCGGACGGTGCTCAACCGGCTGAATCCGCTGGCGGGCTAGTTCGAGAGCGCTCTGCCAAGGCGGCTTGTCCGGACTAAAGCTTGGATTTGCCGGTTCCTGCCGAGCTTACCTTGACAGTTTCATCCAGTAGGTCGGCGGGTTTCACGCCGAGGGCTTCGGCCAGGTGCCAAAGGGTCAGGAGCGTCACATTTTGGGCCCCCCTTTCGATGCTGCTTACGTGCGCGCGGTCTACACCCATCCGTTCAGCAACGGCCTCCTGCGAAAGGGTTGCCTTGAGTCGGTAGCGGCGCACGTTCGCCCCGAAGATCCTGCGGATATCCATCCGCAGGATAGGAAGCGGTCGCGTATTTTGGCGCTACGCATTATAATACGCGGAGCCACTGGCCGCTTTTCCTTCGGCGGCCGGATCGGATTTCTAAAGGATGCTGTTAGACTATCGGCCGATTGAACCCAGCGACCATTGGCATGCCACGACGAGCCCGTTCCCCGATTCTCGATGAGCCGCCGCAGGCCGAGGAGGTGACGGAGTACGACCGACAGCACCTGTCGGCCTATCTCCGCCTGCTGGATGCTGCCGAGGCCGGAGCCGAGCCAGAGGAGATGGCGCGCAAAATTCTCGAGGTCGACATAGCGATCGACTCTGATCGCGCGCGACGGATTGCAGAAAGCCATATTGCGCGCGCTCGCTGGTTCAGCGCGCACGGGTATCGTTTGCTCGCCGCCAAGAAATAATCGCTGCAGCCGACCGCCTCATGGTCGTCGTTCGGAAGCCCGAATGCATGAGAATCCAGCAACTTCGCTCGGCTTCCGCTCTATGCAATCTATCCAGCAATCGAACTGCTAACGTGCAACTTATTGGGGAAATAAGGCTTTAGGTTGTCGCCTGTGATGAGTGGATGGGGAGACCGCGAATGGCGACAGACGAACACACTGACCATCTTGACGACCCGGATTACGCCTGGGAGTTCCTGCGTCGATCTCCGGATTACCGATCGGATTTTGCAAGGCTTCAAAACGTCCGAACCGAGGTCGGGGACGCTCAGGCGGCCATGACGGAACTGGAAATCGGTCGGCGTTGGGGACTGCGATTTTGTCGAGGACCCGACGGTCCGCGCGACCGACGCTAACGTCTTCTGGCGCCCGGACGTCTGCCCGGCGGTATTGCGGCTGACGACAGCCTTCGGCGACATCATCCGCCCTCTGCGATTTGCGCCGGACCAGTGGCCGGGCACATGGACGACGCGGCATGGCGAGGATGGCGTACACGCGATCCTTGATGGGCCGGCAGGAACCCACCGCCTCTGGTTCCCTGACGGCACGCCGTCGATCGGCGCGCCGCTCGAGACGCATATCGAGCTCGATCGATTCTTCGCCGAGCGCAACCGGGCGTCGCTCGCATTTTGGCAGACCGTTCGACCTGGCGCGCGAATGCGTCAACTCAAGCCGACCGCGCTCGAACTGCACGTCGCTCTCCGTCGTCAGCGGGCGCTGCGCGCGCTCGACGGACGGCTGGCGGGCGCCAGCTATCGGGTCATCGCGATCGCGCTCTTCGGCGAAGCGGAGGCGCCGCGCGGCGCGGCCTGGAAAACCTGTTCCGCCCGAGATTCCGTGATCCGACTCGTCGCGTACGGGAAGCGCCTCATGCGCGGTCAATATCGCGCCCTCCTCAGATGGCCCAAACGTAGACGGTAGCCTCCGTTCTCATGGGTGGTGAATTCCGGGTCCCCGGTTTTCGCCATCCCTCTTGTCTCGCATCGCTGCCCAACCTGCCCTCCGTTGCGCCCGCCTTGCCCGGCGGGTGCCAAGCATTCCCGGAGGCGGAGTTGAGCGTCGAAAGCGAACCGGTCCCGATCAACTATCTCACGACCAAGGAGGCCGCCCGGCACCTCAAGCTGAGCCCGAAGACCCTCGAAAAGCACCGCGTCGCTGGAACGGGACCGAGCTACCGCAAGCATGGGGGCAAGGTTGTCTATGTGGAAGGCGACCTCGACGATTGGTCGGCGCGCGGCATGAGGAAATCGACCTCGGACGCCGGCCGACCGGACGCGCCCAAGCCCTACCGGCATGGTCTTCGATGAGCGCGGATTCGTTTCCGACAGCGCGCGATCTGGACGAACGCCGGCATCTCGATCTCTTCACGGTCACGCAGGCAAACGTGTCGCCGCGCGACCAGCGCGATCTCATGGAACGGCCCTTCTTCTCGCTCGCCAAACGCAAGCGCACGGCGCCGATTCTCTATCGCGCCGGCGAGGTCGAAGTGCAGGTTCACGGGTTTCCCGAGTACGGTATGGCGACCATCTGGGATGCCGACGTGCTCATCTGGGCGGCAAGCCATATTGTGGCCGCCGCCGACCGTGGACTCGCCACATCGCGGCTCGTTCACTTCACGCCGTATCAGCTACTCACCGCGACCGGACGCGCGACGGGCAACCACCAGTATCAGCTGCTGAAGGCAGCGCTGAAGCGGCTCCAATCCACCGTCATCATGACCACGATCCGCAACGGACCGACGTGGCGCCGGCGGCAATTCTCGTGGCTGAACGAGTGGGCGGAGCTCACCGACGGCGCCGGACAATGCCGCGGCATGGAGTTCATTTTGCCGGACTGGTTCTTCCAGGGCGTGCTCGATCGCTCGCTCGTGCTGACGATCGATCCAGCGTATTTCGCGCTCACGGGCGGCATCGAACGCTGGCTCTACAGGATCGCACGAAAGCATGGCGGCCATCAGGCGAGCGGCTGGTCATTCGACTTTCGCCATCTGCACGCCAAGAGCGGATCTCTGGCGCGGTTTTCCGACTTCGCGCTCGATCTTCGCCACATCGCCGCGCGCGGCCGGCTGCCCGGCTACCGGCTCTCCGTCCATCATGCAGGAGGCATCGAGCACCTGCATGTCACGCCGGAACCGAGCGCGGCAGATCATCCACAGTGCCTGGGGATATCGCTGTGAATCCTATCGGCACATCAGGCGCATGCCGTATCGGCAGATTAGGCGCAGAACTATCGGCACATCAGGCGCACGAACCGACTCTAAGTCCTTGGCGCACAATTTGGATTCGCCGCCGTAACTCTCTAACTGAATCTCCTACGGAGATTCTTCTAACTGTTAGATGGCCGCCGGAAAGCGTGGACATGTTGGCCGGGGGTGCCGCCGGATGACCGCGACGGTGATCAACGGCGCGCAGGTCGACGTCGTCTGGATCGAGGGCCGCGTCAATCACTGGCTCCGCTTCGGCCGCTGGCGCAGCGAACGCGTGCATTCGCGAAGTCATCGGATGGTCACCTTCGACGTTGGTGCCGTGTTCGGGTATCTGCGCTGGCAAGCGAATGATTACGGCACGATCGCCGCGAGCTTCGCGGTCGTCCGCGTGGTCGAACCGCATCAGATCCTGAGCACTCATCCTGGCGTCCACCCCGGCGGCGAATTGCTGCTTTGCGTACGGGGATGGGCGCGGGTCCAGCGCGTCCTCGAAGCGATCGACCAGATTGAAGCGAGCAGGCTCGATCCTGCCAGGGTTGCGCCGGGCCACTGGCGCCACCTTCACAATCGGATTGAAATCGGTCAGCCCTTTCGGCGTTACAGTCGCGAGCAGCATCGCGCCTGGGAATTGCGCCGGAGCATCGGCGGATGAAACCGCGTGTGCTCCTCGCTGGAACGTACATCGGTCTAGGACTGATCGGTGTTTCCGCGGCACCCCACGCGCGACCGATGATCGTGTGGAACGCTTCGGCCAGCGCGCCGATCGGTTTCTACCGCATCGTCGGCTTGCATCAAATCCGGGCTGGCGATCTCGTTCTCGTGAGAACGCCACCGGACCTGGCGCCGCTGTTTGCCGCTCGCGGATATATCCCTTCCGACGTACCTCTGTTGAAGCGGATCGCGGCGGTCGAAGGCAGCACGATCTGCCGCGACGGAATGCGCCTCAGCATCGACGGCCGAGACGAAGTGGTGGCGCTTCGCGCTGACGGCCGCGGGCGTCTTTTGCCGGTCTGGAGTGGCTGCCGAAAGCTCGGACCTGGTGAAGTGTTCCTGCTCATGGCCGATGTACCGGGGTCGCTCGACGGCCGGTATTTTGGGCCGACTCCCATCTCCTCCATCATCGGAAAGGCGGTGCCATTATGGATCTGGCGAGCCTCGTGACCATGTGCTCGATCGCGTTCGATCGCGGCATGATGCAATCGCTCGTCTGGGAAGAAACGCAAGGTCGGCCATGGAGCTTTCGGCTCTCAACCGACCAGAAGCCGCGCAGCTATTCGAGCTTATCGAAAGCCATCGAAGCGGCGCGAACGGCGCAGCCGAGTGACGGGACGATACGCGTCGGACTGACTGGTCTCGAAGTCGATTTGAGCGTCGCGTCCGCACAGCCGAACGAGGCGATGTTCGCGCCGTGTCCGAACGTCACGATCGCGTCCGAGCGCCTTCACGCACTCGAAGATCGGTGCGCCGGGAAGGCGGAATTCAAATCGAATCCGATGGTCTGCGCGATCGCCGCCTGGCATGCATCGTTCGAGAATCCCGACTGGAAATTTGCCGATGCTGTGATGATCGGCGCGATCACGAGTAGCACGCCCGACCCGGAGGTGCCGAACGAACTTAGCAGCTCACCAGAGTCATCCGATCGTATCCGAACCGCAACCGGCGAGGGCGCTGAACCGTCACCGCCACCGCCATTGATGCGCGAGATTCAGGCGTCGGATGGTGAGCGCCAGCAACGCGAGTTCGAACGCGCCGGTGGAGCGCTGTTCCCCGCGAATCCGATCGCCGGCATTCGAGCGAAAGAGACGAAATCCTCCGCGTTGGAATCCGCATCGGGAGCTGATTCGGTTAGCCCGTTGACGCTGGGAAACGGTCTCTTCATTGCCGTCGGTCGCAGGCGAGACGCACAATGAGTGTGAGATCGTCGCAGAGTAGTTTGAGTGGGATTGGCGAACAACAAGATGTTGTGAGGCGATCTTATGTCCAGAATCCAAATCTAGGGCAAGATAAAAGTGGGAGTGCCGCTGGGTCTCACCTGGCTTGTTTTCTCCAGTCTGCACATGGGTTGGGATTAGTGCCTCAACGCTTCCGACAGTGCTGTGGAAATTTGTCACTCCGCCGTTCGCTTTGTTTTGTGTGGCACTGCTGCGCGGGAAAGTCTGGCGAATGACGTTCGACCATGAATTCCGACCCAAGCTCGGCCGTATTCGCACGCGAAGCCTTGGAACCAAGCGCGCGAAGGGGTTTGTCGCGCGGGTTCTCAGGGCGGCCGAGAACGGCGTTGGGCTCGCACTGCCGAAGCAATCGACGACGAACTTGTCGACGTTCGGCCGCGGGCGACTGGCGAGTTTATCCGCACAGCGCCTGCTGTCGAACCGGGCGCGTCGCGTGGTCGTGAAGGCGCGTGTCGTTCGCCAAGGACCCAAGACCGCGCCCCTAACGACGCACCTCTCGTATTTGAAACGCGACGGCGTGACCAAAGACGGTGCGGCGGCTCGCATGTTCAATGCAGACACGGACGATGCCGATGCGAACGACTTCGCCGATCGCACAAAGGGCGACCGGCATCACTTCCGGTTCACGGTCTCGCCCGAGGAGGCCGCTGAAATGGGTGATCTCAAGGCGTTCACACGCGACCTCATGGATCAGATGGAGCGCGACTTGGGAACGAAGCTCGAATGGGTCGCCGTCGACCATTGGAACACGGACAACCCCCATATCCATATCGCCGTCCGCGGCAAGGCAGATCAAGGCGATGATCTCGTTATCAGCCGCGACTACATCTCGCGCGGGTTCCGGGCGCGCGCGTCGGAGCTGGTGACCATCGAGCTTGGACCGCAGACCGAGCTCGACATGCTTCGAAAGCTGAGCCGGGAAACGGATGTCGATCGCTGGACCCGCCTCGACCAGGCGCTTCGGCGGGCGACGGACGCGGAGACCATGATCATCGACCTGCGGCCGGGTCCACGCGATGGACCGGATGGAACCATCCGCCGGCTGATGGTCGGGCGCCTGCAAAAGCTCGAGCAGATGGGGTTGGCGAATCCGGTCGGACCCTCGCGATGGACCATCGCCGAGCATGCGGAGTCCACGCTGCGGGATCTCGGAATTCGCGGCGACATCGTGAAGACCATGCACCGCGCGCTGTCGGGCGAACGAAGCGCCGCCGAATTCGCAATCCACGATTCTCTGAGAGCGCCACTGATCGGCAAGGTCGTCGACAAAGGATTGCACGACGAACTCGCCGGGACCGGGTACCTCATTGCGGATGGAGTTGACGGTCGGCCGCACTACGTCCGGCTTGCCAACCTCATCGAGCTGGAAGACGTGACCACGGGAAGCGTTGTGATGCTCGGGCCGCCGCAGGCGCGCCCTTCCGATCGTACGATCGCCGAGCTCGCGAGCCAACGGGCTGGGATTTACGGACCGGACGATCACCTCCGAGCGCTTGTCCGCGGTTCGGGAGGGAATGCGGATGCAGTCGTCGAAGCTCATGTCCGGAGGCTTGAGGCCTTGCGCCGCGCCAGCATCGTTCAGCGGCTGGAGGACGGTCGTTGGGAAGTCCCCCCGGACTATCTTGATCGTGCGCGAGCGTACGATCTGAAGCGCGGCGCAGCCTCGGAAATTGAGATCCAGATGCTCAGCACGCTTCCAGTGGAGCGCCAAATCAGTGCGGCGGGCGCGACTTGGCTCGACCGCGAGCTGGTCTCGCGAGATAAGACGGACTTCGCGAATTCAGGATTCGGGTTGGAGGTCCGCGATGCTCTGACGAGACGAGGCGACTACTTGATCGAAGCCGGATTGGCGCGACGCCAGAGTCAGCAGCTGATCTTTGTCCGAAACCTCCTCGATACGCTCACGCGTCGGGAGCTGGAAACAGTAGGGTCCGGCATTGCGACGGAAACGGGGCTGGAGCATCTGGCCGTAGAGGCCGGCGATCGAATCCGCGGCGTATACCGGCGCCGTGTCGACCTCGTGTCCGGCAGGTTCGCCTTGGTCGATGACGGGCGCCAGTTCGTACTCGTGCCATGGAGGCCAATCGTCGAGCGGAACCTGGGGCGCGAAGTTACGGGAATCGTCGGTACGGGCGGCGTATCATGGGATTTGAGCCGGCAACGCGGACTGAGCATATGATCTGGTCATGTGCCTGCTGAACTGATGGGAGAAGCCCATGCCCCGCAAGCTGAAGGTCTACCAGACGTCACTTGGATTTTATGATTCCGTGGTGGCGGCTCCGAGCCAGGCGGCCGCTGCGCGGGCTTGGGGAGCCGACCCGGATCTGTTCAGGCGGGGAACGGCACGCGAAGCCGACGATCCGCAAGCGATCGAAGCCGCTCTGGCGCACCCTGAGACGCCGCTCCGGCGCGCCGTCGGCTCCAGCGATCCGTTCAGCCTGAAGCCGAAACCGCCGAAGGCTTCCGATATAATTCCGGGCGAGGCTGATCAGCGACCTGCGAAGACGTCGCTCAAACGAAGCAGGCCTGTCGCGCCTCCACCGCCGGATCGCTCGGAGCTCGATGCGGCCGAGGCCGTCTTGAGAAAGCTCGATGAGAAGCGCCACGAGGAGGACGCCGAACTCGCCCGCCGGAGGCAAGCGCTGGACCGCGAAGAGGCCGATCTTGCGCGGCGTCGGCAAGCAATGGATGAGGAGGAAGCGAGCGCTCGTGACAAGTGGAAGCGCGAGCGGGAAGACGCGCAGCGCAAGCTGGATCGCGAGCGCCGCGCCTACAGGAATGCCGGCGGGAAGGACTAGGAACGCTCTGGAGCGGCCCGAGCTCCGTTCAGCGCGGCGTCCTAGCGAACACGACGGCGTAAATCTAGGGATATCCCTTCGTTCGGAATGCCATTCTGGCCCCACTGGGCTCAGGACGTTTTCCCATCATCCTCCATCGCAGGTCATCTTTCTCCACATCGAAGTCTTGCTGGCAATTGCCAATTTTGAAGGCTTATAGGGTCTTCCCGCTGCTCAGGTGAGCAGCAGCCCGGCCTAGCTGGGCGCCACGCGGAGGGAAGCCGAACCCGTGAGCCCGACCCGAATTCTCTGGGGCCAGATGTTCCTCGCGATCCTGCTGGTGACGGCCGGCATGTGGATCGCGACGGAGTGGACGGCTTGGCGCCTTGGGTTCCAGCCGCAGCTCGGCCGGCCTTGGTTCTCGGAAGCGGGCTGGCCGATCTACCCGCCGGCTCACCTCCTGCTTTGGTGGTATCAGTACGACGCCTATGCGCCGACCATCTTCCTCAAGGGCGGCAGCATCGCGGCGAGCGGCGGCATCCTTGCCGTCATTGCGTCGATTGGCCTTTCGATCTGGCGCGCCCGGGAAGCAAAGCGGGTCACGACCTATGGTTCGGCGCGTTGGGCTCTCGAACGTGAAATCCGTGCGGCCGGTTTGCTCGAGAATGTCGGCGTGTTCCTCGGTCGCGTTCGGACCGGCGACCTTCGGCATGACGGACCCGAGCATGTCATGGCGTTCGCGCCGACGCGATCTGGCAAGGGCGTGGGCCTGGTCGTGCCGACGCTGCTCACCTGGCCCGGCAGCGCGATCATCCATGACATCAAGGGCGAGAATTGGCAGCTGACCGCCGGCTGGCGGTCGCGCTTTTCGCACTGCCTGCTGTTCGATCCGACCGACGCCCGATCTGCCGCCTACAATCCGTTGCTCGAGGTCCGCAAAGGCGAATGCGAGATCCGCGACATCCAGAATGTCGCCGATGTTCTGGTCGATCCGGAAGGCTCGATCGAAAAGCGGAACCACTGGGAGAAGACGAGTCACGCGCTCCTGGTCGGTGCGATCGTCCATGTCCTCTATGCCGAGGCCGACAAGACGCTCGCCGGCGTCGCCAATTTTCTGTCCGATCCGGCCCGGCCGATCGAGAAGACGCTGCGCATCATGATGACGACCGGGCATCTCGGCCAAGGCCGCGTGCATCCAGTCGTCGCTTCGACGGCCCGCGAGCTCCTCAACAAATCCGACAATGAGCGCTCGGGGGTGCTGTCGACGGCGATGTCGTTTCTCGGTCTCTATCGCGATCCGATCGTCTCGGCCGTGACGCGCCGATGCGATTGGCGGATCGCTGATCTGGTCGAGGCTGAGCACCCTGTTTCGCTGTATCTCGTCGTGCCACCTTCTGATATCAGCCGGACCAAGCCGCTCATCAGGCTGGTCCTCAATCAGATCGGGCGGCGGCTCACCGAAAGCCTGGAAGACGTGGGCCGGCGGCATCGCGTCCTGCTGATGCTGGACGAGTTTCCGGCGCTGGGGCGTCTGGATTTCTTCGAGAGCGCGCTCGCGTTCATGGCCGGCTACGGGCTGCGGTCCTACCTCGTTACGCAAAGCCTCAATCAGATCGAGAAGGCGTACGGGCCGAACAATTCGATCCTCGATAATTGCCATGTCCGGATTGCCTTCGCATCCAACGACGAGCGCACGGCGCGGCGAGTCAGCGACAGTCTCGGCACCGCGACTGAACTCCGCGCGATGAAGAACTATGCCGGACACAGGCTGGCGCCCTGGCTTTCGCATCTGATGGTATCGCGCCAGGAGACTGCGCGCCCGCTGCTGACGCCCGGCGAGGTGATGCAGCTGCCGGCGTCCGACGAACTGGTCTTGATTTCCGGCGTGCCCCCGATCCGCGCGCAGAAGGTCCGGTACTACCAGGACCAGACTCTCCAATCGCGCGTGCTCCCGCCACCGGAGCTCGCCCTCGGATCCTACGCGGATCGGCCCTCGCGGCGCTCCGACGATTGGACCGGTGTCACGCCCGTCAATCCGGTTCAGTCCGACGATTGTCATGCGCGAGGCGACGCCGGAGGAGACGACGACGGCGGCATTCGGCGGCAGCCCGAGCTGCCGGAGCATGAGGATATTGCGCCAGAGCCGGAGAAGGTTCGCGAGTTCGATCTGACCGAGGACGAACCGGACGCTGAGGCCGTGCAGGCCAAAGCCATGGATCGGCTGCGCGGCTTCACCCGGACCGCGGCGATGGATCACGATGATGGCATGCTGCCGGAGCTATGAGGCAACCATGAAGATGCGCCTCAACTGCTATTTCGCACCGGACCTGCTGGAGGAGCTTTCCAAGACGGCCGCGCAACGACGCGTCCACAAATCAGTGATCGTCCAGGCCGCGGTCGCCTCGTTCCTGTCACCCGATGCGCTCGATCGACGGGAGGCAGCCTATGTCCGTCGGCTCGATCGCCTGTCGCGCCAGGTCGAGCGGCTGGAGCGTGACCTAACGATCTCGGTCGAGACCTTGGCGCTCTTCGTCCATTTCTGGCTGACCGTGACGCCGCCGCTGCCGGCGAGCCAGCAGGCGGCCGCGCGGGCCCAAGGGCTGAAGCGCTACGAAGGTTTCATCGAGAGCCTGGGCCGGCGGCTGCAGCAGGGAAAGAGTCTCGTCCGCGAGGTCTCCGAAGAAATCTATCCGGAATCGCGCGAAGGCGTTGACGAACGCGCTCCGCTCCAGACCAGCGAGGAGACGGCCGATGTCGGCGCCTAGGCTCGTTGCCGGACAGGAGCTGCGCGACCGGCAGGCGCGCATGCTGCGGACTGCGTTCGGCCCGGTCATCACCGCGTTCATCCTGGATGACCGCGTAACCGACATCCTGCTCAACCCGGACGGCAATCTCTGGGTGGCGCGGCAGGGCGAGACCTGCCGGTTTTCAGGCACCATGATCTCTGCCGCCGACGGCGATCGGATTGTGCGTCTGGTCGCGAGCGCCAGCGGCATCGAGGTCCATGCCCGCAATCCTGAATTCACGGCGGCGCTGCCGCTCGATGTCACGACCGGCGCCGGCGCGCGATTCAAAGGGCTGCTACCGCCGCTGTCGACAGCGCCCTCGTTCGCGATCCGCAAACCCGCGGGCATAATCTTCCCGCTCGAAGACTATGTATCCGACGAGATCCTGAGCTCGGGCCAGGCCGCTGCACTTGCCGACGCCGTGACGCGGCGCCTCAACATCCTGATCGCGGGCGGGACCGGCAGCGGCAAGACCACGCTCGCGAACGCACTGCTGTCGGAGCTCAAGGGAGCCGACGACCGCGTCCTCTTGCTCGAGGAGACGCCGGAACTCCAATGCGCCGCCCGGAACGTCGTGTCGCTCCGGACCGTCGCTGGTGTGCGCTCGCTGCGCGATCTGGTCCGGGCCGCGATGCATCTCTATCCGCAGCGGATCGTCGTCGGCGAGGTGCTGGGCGCCGAGGCGCTCGATCTGCTCAAGGCCTGGAACAGCGGCCATCCGGGCGGGATCTCGACCATTCATGCCAATAGCGCGTCTGGCGCGCTGACGAAACTCGTGCAGTTCATGCAGGAGATCGTCGTCTCGGTGCCGCGCGAGCTCATCGCGGAAGCCATCGACTTGGTGGTCTTCATCGCGCAGCGCGGTGGCACACGGCGCGTCCGCGCGATCTCCGCGGTCGAAGGCTGGAACGGCATCACTTGGATTCTCCGGCCGATCGAATCGGCCGCCGATCTCCCCAACCCCGACCTGATGGAGGACTTCCGATGAGGGACTTTTTGCATGCGCGGCGATTCCCGCCGTTCGTCTGGATGGTTCTTGTGGCGATCGCGTTGCCGATGCCTGCGTTGGCGGCCGGTGCCGGCATGCCCTGGGAAGCACCGCTGCAGCAGATCCTTAATTCGGTCGAGGGGCCGGTCTCCAAGATCGTCGCCGTCCTGATCATCATCTCGACCGGTTTGACGCTGGCCTTCGGCGAGACCAGCGGCGGCTTCCGGCGCCTCATTCAGCTCGTCTTCTTCATCTCGATCGCCTTCGCGGCCTCGAGCTTCTTCCTGACCTTCTTCGGCTTCGCCGGCGGAGCGCTTGTCGCGTGAAGAGCGAGGTTGCCGGGTTCGAGGTGCCGCTGCACCGGTCTCTGACCGAGCCGATCATGCTCGCTGGCGCGCCGCGAGCGGCGGCGATCCTGATCGGCACGGTCGCGGCCGCGGTGGGCTTGGGGCTGCAGCTCTGGCCCGCCGGCCTGGCGATCTGGATCGTCGGCCATACGGCGGCGGTCTGGGGCGCCAAGTTCGACCCGCAGTTCCTTGACGTGTTCGCCCGCCACATCCGCCACCGGCCTTACCTGGACGCCTGATATGATGAACCTCGCCGAATATCGCCGGCGTCCCGATCGCCTCTCCGACTATCTGCCGTGGGCGGCACTGATCGCGCCCGGTATCGTCCTCAACAAGGACGGCAGCCTGCAGCGGACGGCACGCTTCCGCGGGCCGGATCTCGAGAGCGCGACGCAGTCGGCGCTAGTGGGTGTCGCCGCGCGCCTCAACAACGCGCTCCGCCGCTTCGGTTCGGGCTGGGCGCTGTTCGCCGAGGCGCAGCGGGTCCCGGCGGACTCTTACCCCGAGAGCACCTTTCCCGACCCGGTCTCCTGGCTCGTCGACGAGGAGCGGCGGGCGATGTTCGAGGCGGAGGGGGCGCATTTCGAGAGCCGGTATTTTCTGACCTTCCTGTTTCTGCCGCCGGCCGAGAGCAAGGCGCGGGCGGGCGATCTGATTTTCGATCGCGCAACGAAGCGCCAAGGCGTGGATTGGAAGGAGGTTTTGGCCGGCTTCATCGACCGGACCGACCGCGCTTTGGCGCTGCTCGACGGCATCATGCCGGAGGCGGTTTGGCTCTCCGATGCCGAAACGCTGACCTATTTGCATTCGACAATCTCGACCAAGCATCACGGCGTTGGCCTGCCGGAAACCCCGATGTATCTCGATGCCTTCCTGGCAGACCAGCCGCTGACCGGTGGGCTCGATCCCATGCTGGGGCGCCGGCATCTTCGGATCACCTCGGTATTGAAGTTCCCGAGCGCCACCTGGCCGGGGCTCTTGGACGAGCTGAACGCGCTGGCCTTTCCGTATCGCTGGTCGACCCGCTGGATCGCGCTCGACAAGCCGGACAGCATCCGCGCATTGACGCGTATCCGCCGGCACTGGTTCGCCAAGCGCAAATCGATCTCGATCATGCTCCGCGAAATCCTCTTCCAGCGCGAATCGCTGCTGATCGATTCCGATGCGCACAACATGGCGCTCGACGCCGACGAGGCGCTCCAGGAACTCGGGAGCGATTTCGTGTCGGAGGGATATTTTACTGCGACCGTCACCGTCTGGGACGAGGAGCCGGCCCGCGCCGACGAGAAGCGCCGGCTGGTCGAGCGGATCGTCAACGGGCGCGACTTCACGACGATTGCCGAAAGTGTCAACGCGGTCGACGCGTGGCTCGGCAGCCTGCCCGGGCACGCTTATGCCAACATCCGGCAGCCGCCAGTCTCCTCGCTCAACCTTGTCCACATGCTGCCGATGTCGGCGGTCTGGGCAGGGCCCGAGGACAACGCGCATCTGAGTGGACCGCCGCTGCTGATCGCCAAGACGCAAGGGTCGACACCCTTCCGGTTCGTCACCCATGTCGGCGACGTCGGCCACATGATGGTGGTGGGTCCGACCGGCGCCGGCAAGTCGACCCTGCTGGCGTTGATGGCGCTGCAGTTCCGCCGCTATCCAAGGAGCCGCATATTCATCTTCGACATGGGCGGCTCAGCGCGTGCGGCCGTCGCAGGCGTGGGCGGCGCCTGGTACGACCTCGGCGCCGGCGGCGAGACCGGGAATGGAATTGCCTTCCAGCCCTTGCGGCACATCGATGACCAGGCGGAGCGCGCCTGGGCCGCGGAATGGATCCGGATGCTGCTCGCGCATGAGCGGGTGCCGATCACGCCGGAGGTCAAGGACATCGTCTGGTCCGCGCTGGGCAGCCTGGCGACTGCGCCGGTCGAGCAGCGCACGCTCACTGGTCTCTCTGTTCTCCTGCAGTCGCTCACGCTGCGCCAGGCTTTGCAGCCCTATACGCTCGCAGGACCTTATGGCCGGCTGCTCGACGCTGATACGGATCGGCTCGGCTCCGCAGACCTCCAATGCTTCGAGATCGAAGGGCTGATGGAGAGCGGCGCGGAGCTGCCTGTGCTCACTTATCTGTTCCATCGGCTCGAGGAGCGGTTCGACGGCGTGCCGACGCTGATGATCATCGACGAGGGATGGCTCGTCCTCGACGATCCGATATTCGCCGATCAACTTCGCGAGTGGGAGAAGACGGCGCGCAAGAAGAACGTTGCGATCATATTCGCGACCCAGTCGCTCTCGGACATCGAGCGCAGCACGATTGCGCCGGCGATCATCGAGAGTTGCCCGACCCGAATCTTCCTGCCCAACGACCGCGCGGTCGAGCCGCAGATCCGGACGACCTACGAACGATTCGGATTGAACGAGCGACAGATCGAGATCATTGCGCGGGCACAGCCAAAGCGCGACTACTACTTCCAGAGCCGGCAGGGTAACCGGCTGTTCGAGCTCGGCCTTGGGCCCGCGACACTGGCCTTCGTCGGCGCTTCGACCAAGACGGATCTCGCGCGCATCGCTGGGCTGCTCACGGAGAGCGGCGACGATGCGTTTGCCGCGGCATGGCTCAACGAACGCGCCCTCGGCTGGGCCGCAGATCTTCTCGAATCCTGGTCAGTCGATTCACCCATCGAAAGGAGCGCGGCATGAGGCGCCTTCGTCATCTTGCATTCGGACTTGCGATGACCGCGTCCGTGCTCGCGGTGCCGCCGAGCGAAGCGGCTCTGCCGGTCATTGATGCTTCGGTGTTGACGCAGAACGTGCTCGAAGCCGCGCGCCTGCTTCAGCAGATCAACAATCAGATCACCCAGATCAATCAGTTCATCCAGATGCTGAACTATGACGCGCGGAACATCGCGTCACTGCCGTTCTCGGTGCTCGCGCCGCTCAATACCGCGATCGGCCAGATCAACAGCCTCTTAAGTGCAGCGCAGGGCATCTACTACAACATCACCGACATCAACAATAAGTTCGCCCAGTTCTATCCGGGCTCCTACGCGCCGGGGACGCCGGACGCGCAGCTTGTCGCGGATGCGCGAACCCGCTGGACCTACGCGGTCAACAGCTTTCAGGACACGCTCCGCACGCAGGGCCAGATCGTCGGCGATATCCCCAATGACCAGGGGCAGATGACCGCCTTGGTGAACCAGAGCCAAGGCGCCACGGGCATCCTACAAGCGACACAGGCCAGCAATCAGATCCTGGCGCTGCAATCGAAACAGCTCGCCGCGACCCAGGCTCTCCTCGCATCGGCGGCGCGGGCGCAAACACTGGAGCAGGCGCGAACCGCCGAGGCGGAGGAGCAAGCGCAGGAGCAGTATCGGCGCTTTCTCGGCAGTCCCAGCGTTTATACTCCAATACCCGTAATCGCCTTTCACTGAAGGAGCGAAGAGCATGTATCGCGCGATAGAAAATGTTGTTCTTTCGATCGTAATATCTGCCGCAACGATGCTGGCGGCCGATGGAAACGCTGTAGCCCAACCGGCGAGCACGCCGACGCCCGATCCGATCGTAGCCGAGATGCAGCGGTGCAACGCGCTCGGGCTCAAGGCAGAGCAGGATGAACGCTGCCAAGCTGCCTACAAGGCCAACCGCGACCGGTTCTTCGGGACGGGAAGCTCGACTTACACGCCGATACCCATCGATCCGTTTCCGGGGGTGCCGAAAGCACCAGAGCCAAAGTCGAAGGGTCCGCAATCGGTGCAGGACCAGAACTAGGCCATGGGCGGCGTTTCGGTCATCGATCAATTCCTGAATGTCTTCACGACGTACATCGATAGTGGCTTCGGGCTGTTGGGACCTGAGGTCACGTTCCTGACGGCGGTGCTTGCCGGGATCGATATGACGCTCGCGGGCCTGTTCTGGGCTATGGGCGGCGAGGGCCTGTTTAGTGAGCGGCTGATCAAGAAGACGCTTTATATCGGCTTCTTCGCGCTGCTCCTGAGCAACTTCTACAAGCTGGCGGGAATTGTCTTTAACTCCTTCGCTTCGTTGGGGCTGCTCGCAACCGGTTCGACGTTGACCTACGCCCAGTTCCTCCAGCCGGGCAGGATCGCCCATGTCGGCATCGATGCTGGCCGTCCGCTGTTGACCGCAGTCGGCGGCCTGATGGGCTTCACGAACTTCTTCACGAACTTCGTCCAGATCGTCGTGCTGCTGCTTGCCTGGCTGCTGGTCGTCATCGCCTTCTTCATCCTCGCCGTTCAGCTCTTCATCACCATTCTGGAATTCAAGCTGACCGCGCTCGCCGGATTCGTCCTGGTGCCGTTCGGCCTGTGGGGCAAGAGCGCGTTTCTTGCCGAGCGGGTTCTCGGCCATGTCGCGACCACGGGCGTGAAGGTTCTCGTCCTCGCCATCGTGATCGGCATCGGCTCGACGCTGTTCAGCCAGTTCATTTCCGCGTTTCCCTCCGGAGCGCAGCCGACCATCGACCAGGCGCTCGCCGTCATGCTGGCGTCGCTGGTGATGCTCGGCCTCAGCATCTTCAGCGGCAAAGTCGCGGCAGGGCTTGTTTCGGGTGCGCCACAGCTTTCTGCAAGCGAAGCGGTAGGAACGGCCGCTGCGGGGGCTGGGATCGCGGCGTTGGGCGGCATGGCGTTCATGGGTGGCGGCCGCTTGGCGCTCGGCGGCATTCGCGCAGCGGCCACTGCGATGGGCGGTGCTGAAGCAGCCTATGCGGCGGGTGGTGCCGGTAGCGGTGGTGTCGCTGGCGGATTGGCTTCGGTCGCGCGCGCGGGTGCTTCCGCGGTTACGCGCGGGCCGATCGGTCTTGGAGAACGCGCCGCGCAGAGCCTGCAAGAGAGCTACGCCGCTAGGCGATCCGCATCGGAAGGATCAGGTACGATGTCGTCTGCGCCGGGCTGGGCGCAGCGGCTGCGCGGGCGGCATCTCGGCAATGCCAGCCACGTGGCGCAGGCGGCTGGGCAGGGAGGCCATGCCGGGCAGGGTGCCTCGCCTGAACTCGATCCGGAAGGAAACTGACCGATGCATCCTTTCCACAGATCCGTGCATCGCTACGCTCGGACCGAAGCGCCGGAGACTCCCTATCAGCGAGCGGCGCAGGTCTGGGACGATCGGATCGGCAGTGCGCGGGTTCAGGCACGGAACTGGCGAGCGATGGCCTTCGGCCTCTTCGCATTGGGCGCCACAATCGTCGCCGATGATGTCCATGTGCGGAGCCATACGCAGATCGTGCCTTGGGTGGTCGAGGTCGATCGCCTCGGGAATGCCCGCGCCTCCGGACCTGCCGATCCCAACTTTCAGCCGAGCGATCCGCAGATCGCCAATCAGCTCGCGCGCTTCACTGTGGACTGGCGGGCGCTGTCGATCGATCCGATCGTTGTGCGCCAGAACTGGCTCGAGGCCTATGAGTTCGCCACCGACCGCGGCGCAGCGACTTTGAACGAGTGGGCACGGGTCAACGATCCGTTCGCGAAGGTCGGGCAGCGGTCGGTTTCGATCGAGGTCACCAGCGTCGTGCGGGCGTCCGACAGCTCCTTCCAGGTCAAATGGACAGAGACAGCCTATGACGCCGGCAGCCTCGTCTCGAGCGACCGCTTCACTGCGATCTACACGATCGTCCACAAGGCGCCGCCCGACCAGCAGGCCTTCCAGAAAAATCCGCTCGGCATCTACGTCAACGGTGTCAATTGGAGCCGCGAGCTCGGCTAGGAGGGATCGTCATGATTCGGATTGTCTGCTTGGTACCGTTTGCTTTGGCGCTCGCGGCCTGCAGCGGCCGCACGCCGCCCCCGGCGATCACATATGATGCGCCGATGACCAAGGCCGAGCCGGCGCTTGAGCCGCCCAAGCCGGTCGAGATCGTCGCCGTGCCCCAGCCATTGCCGCTGCCGGGGCAGCTCAAGCCGATGCCGAGCGCGGCCAAGGCGCCCGAGCCCGGCGATCCGCTGGCGCGGGTGCGCCGGGCCAACGCGGCGGCCAAGGTCGAGCCGGTGCGCGACGGCTACATCAACGCGATCCAAATCTATCCCTATGTCGACGGCGCGCTCTACCAGCTCTACGCCGCGCCGCTGAAAGTGACCGACATCGCCTTGCAGGAAGGCGAGGAGCTGGTCTCGGTCGCCGCAGGCGACACGGTGCGCTGGACCATCGGCGACACCGAGAGCGGGCAGGGCGGTGCGAAGCGTGTCCACATCCTGATCAAGCCGACCCGGCCCGGTCTCGACAACGATCTCGTCATCAACACCAGCCGGCGAACCTATCACCTCGAGACGCATTCGAACGACGGACCCTACATGGCAGCGATCAGCTGGGGCTATCCGCAGGATCAGCTCGCGATCCTGCACGATCGGAACACCGCGGCCGAGACCGCGGCGCCGATCGCACAGGGCCTCGATCTCGAACGGCTGCGCTTCCGCTACGAGATCACCGGCGATGAGCCGCCCTGGCGGCCGCTCCGCGCCTTCGACGACGGCGAAAAAGCCTACATCGAATTTCCGGCGGGAATCAGCCAGGGCGAGATGCCGCCGCTATTTGTGGTCGGGCCGACCGGAGAAACCGAGATCGTCAATTACCGCGTGAAGGGACGCTACTACATCGTCGATCGCCTGTTCGGCGCCGCCGAGCTCCGCCTCGGCGCTGATCCACAGCAGGTCGTCCGGATCAGCCGCACCGATGCGCCCGGGCGACGCGAAAGCGGCAGCCCCTCATGACCGACCTGCCACCGCCGAAGGAAAATCCGGATCAGCTCGCGTTGCGCGGCCGTCCGCGGCCGGTCACCCGTCTCTCGCGACGCGCGCTGGCGATCCTTGCGACGGTCTCGTGCGTTTCGATCGCCGTCGCTGTCTGGTACGCCCTCGACGCCGGTAGCCTCTTCCACCGCGATCGTGGCGAAGAGCTGTTCAACACCGAGAACAAACCGCAGGCGGACGGGCTCTCCGGGTTGCCACGAAGCTACGCCGATCTGCCCAAGCCCAAATCCGTGCCGCCGCTTGGGCCGCCGATGCCAGGCGACATCGGCAGGGCGCCACCCACGGCGAACGCGCTACCGCCCGAACCGGATCGGCTTGCTCAGGCCGAAGATCAACGGCGCATGCAGGAAGCGGAAGCTGCCGCGACGGGGAAGGTGTTCTTTCAGGTGAATGCCAAGGTGGCCGGTGCTAGCGGTTCTGAGTTGTCTGGTGTGGCGCAGATAGGGAACGGCGACCGGCCGGCAGCAGGGTCGCCCGGCGAATTGGATGCGGATGCCGATCAGAATCTGCAGGACCATAAGCAGGCATTCCTTGCTCGGCGGGTCGCGACCGACACGATGTCGCCTTACCGGCTGCAGGGCCTCCGGTCGCCGTATCAGCTCATGGCCGGCACCATTATTTCTGCCGCGCTGCTGACGGGACTGAATTCCGATCTGCCCGGTGAGATCATCGGCCAAGTGACCGACGACGTGTACGACACCGCGACCGGCCGCTCTCTCCTGATTCCCCAGGGCGCGAAGCTCATCGGAAAATACGACAGTATTGTCGCCTACGGTCAGGAGCGCGCGCTGCTGATCTGGACGCGGTTGATACTCCCGGACGGCAGCTCGATCATCCTCGACAATCTGCCCGGCACCGATACCGCCGGCTACGCCGGCCTCGAGGACGGTGTCGACTATCACACGTGGCGCCTGATCAAGGGCATCGCGCTCTCGACTTTGCTCGGCGTGTCGAGCGAGCTTGCGGCGAACAATGGAACCGACAGCGGCAACCGTATCACCGTCGGCATCCGCGATAGCGCCGACAATTCCGCCAACCAGGCGGGTCAGCGGATCGTGACCAAGGATCTGTCGATTCAGCCGACCCTCACAGTGCGCCCCGGGTTCCCTCTCCGCGTCATCGTCAATCGCGACATCGTCCTGAAACCTTATGCGCGCTGAGGTTCGATGGCGCGACTGAAGCTCGGTCCGCTGCCGGACGATCGACCGGTGAAGCTCACCATCGCGATTCCCGCCGATCTCAAGCGCGCGCTCGACGCATATGCTGCGGCGTACGCGGCGGAGAGCGGGCGGCAATGGGAGACCAAGAAGCTCATTCCGCATATTCTTGCTGCCTTCCTGAAATCGGACAAGGCGTTCTCCAGACGGGAAATCAGTTCAGCGGCGGATCGGAGCGGTGCTGGCGCGCCAGGCTGAGAAAGCGCCGCAGCACGGGGTTGGGATTGTCGCGGAACCAGGCGACCGTGAGCGGAATCATCGCGCCCTCGTCCTCGATCGGGCGGAAGGTCACGCGGGGATAATCGACCGCGGATGCCGACTCCATTGCAATAGTGACTCCGAAACCCGCGCCGACCAGGTTGAGAAGCCCGTCCCGGCCGACGTCATAGCGTTCTATCCGCGGCACCTCGCCGTTCACTGTCAGCCTGCCGACTATGGAATGATAGAACTCGGCGTTTGTCTGCCAAGCCTGAGTGATAAAGCGTTCTTTCCGTATCGAGGTCCAAGTGAGCGCTGGCGCCTGAGCCAGCCGGTGAGTGCTTGGGACCGCCAGGAACAGCCGCTGCTCGAGCAAGGGAAAACAATCGATCGGTGGGCTGTCGATTTGTCCTGGGACGATGGCGACGTCGATTTGATGCTCGTGAAGCGAGGTCGTGTGATCCGAGCGGTTTCCCTCGACGATCGAGATCGCCACATCCGGGAACCGTGCCCGATAGGTCGAGAGGAGATCGTGGACGGGGCCCGAGGCAAAGGACGTGAAGATTCCAACCGAGAGGGTCCCGATCTCGGCGCGGCCCGCGCGGCCTGCCTCTCGAATCAGATGATCGTAGTCGAGTAGCAAATGCCGGGCGCCATGAAGAAAGTTACGACCCGCGATCGTGAGCCGCACACCGCGCCGGAAGCGTTCGAACAGGGTGACGCCGATCTCTGCCTCCAAACTCTGGATGTGATGGCTGAGGGTTGGCTGGGTCATGCCGAGGCCGACCGCGGCGCGTCGGAAATTGAGCGTCTCGGCGACGCTGACAAAGGAACGAAGCTGCTTCAGAGAGGGGATTGCCGGTTCCATCCCAATTAGCCGGACCTTTACGCAATCGCACAACTAGCGCTTGCAATCGGTTAGCCTATTTTTGCGGCAGGAGGACGATGGCAAAAAAGCTAGATTGTTACCGTTTCAGCATCGTCCAGATTTCAGGGACGAAGCTTTCCACTGACCATCTACGCTAGATTGACGCTGGCGCGGCGGAACAGATCGGAAAGGTGCTCGGCGACAGGCACCAGCGGAAGCCGCGATCGTCTGACGATGCAGATCGCCGGCGCGGACAACTCCTCATCGAGATCGATATGCGCCAGCAGGCCGGTCGACTGCACGAACTCAAGCCATTGCTGCGGCAAGATCGCCAGAAGGTCGGAGGATGCGGCGGCGGTAATCATGGTAAGCGCGCTATGCGCCTGCACGGAGATCGTTGGTCGTGGCAGTCCGTGGCGTTCGAACAACGGATAAAGCTCGGCCTCGCTGTTCGCCGTCACCGAAGTCGCTACCCACCGCGCCGTGACCAGCTCGCGCAGCGACCGGGCCCGCGCCAGCGGATGCCCCGGACGAGCCAGGATGACGCGGCGATTGTCGAACAACTTTTCGACCGCAAATTCCCCGCCGGGATTATCCTCTGATAGAGGCCCAACATAGAAGTCGATCGAGCCGTCGCGAATTTGGGCTTCCAAGGCCGGAAAGAGGCCCTCGCTAATGTTCAGAACGACGTCCGGGAATCGCCGGTGGAACGGCGCCAAAACACGCGGCAGCATGCCCACATGGGGAGCGGTCGACAGGCCGATGGAGACCGTGCCGCTATTCAAGCCCTTCATCTGCTTGATCTCATCGCACGCACGCTCCAGTTCGAGCTGTGCGGCGGTGCTGCGCCGCAGGAACGCTTCACCCATGGGCGTGAGTTCCATCCCCGTCGCGCTGCGTTCAAACAACGTCGTCCCAAGCTCGTGTTCGAGGTCGCGTATGCTTCGGGTGATCGCCGGTTGCGCCACTCCTAAGTGGCGGGCTGCGCGCCGCAAGCCACCCCGTTCGGCCACCGCGATGAAATTGCGAATCTGATTCAGCTTCATGTGTTACTACTTTAGTATCACTCTGCACGTTTTGCCATCGTTACCTATCGCCCATCATCATCTAAAGCACTCACAAGCAGCTGCCACGACCTGGGCATGGCAAATCCGGGTTCGAGGAGATCGCCCGGCCGCCAAGGCGCGCTGGCGGGCGGGTGCACTCTTGACCTCTGCTCGATCCGCGAAGGCCGGGGCCGCGGCTTATATTCGGAGGCTGACCGGAGCTATGAGGATGGGTGCCGCCGAGCGGTTGGCGGCTTGGCATGGCGAGACCTCGGCCGGCGATTGAGACCGGCGGATCGGTATCAAGAGGACCACTTATGAACTTGTTGCGTTATGCCTTTGCGGGACAGAATTGCCTGGGTGCGGTCAAAGGCGACGGCATCGTAAACATCGATTCGCTAGGTTATGGGACGATGCTTTCGTTGATCGCCGCCGGCCCGGCGTCGCTCGACCGTGTCCGCCCCCTTGTTGATGCTCGTGCGCCGGAATTGGCGTTGGGGGATGCACGGTTGCTGGCGCCGATCGAGCGGCCAGGCAAGTATCTTGCGATCGGCATGAATTACCGGAAGCACGTCGACGAATCGGAGCGGATCGGGGTTCCCGCCCCCAAGCAGCAGCTCTGGTTCAACAAGCAGACCACCTGTCTCGCCGGTCCCTACGACGAGATCGACCCAGGCGTGACCGAGAAGCTCGACTACGAGGTCGAGCTCGGCGCCGTGATCGGCAAGGCGGCAAAAGGCGTCAGGGAGGCGGACGCGCCGGCGCACGTGTTCGGCTATGTCGTCGCCAACGACGTCTCGGCCCGCGACTGGCAGTTCCATTCGCCTACCTTCACGATGGGCAAGTCGTTCGACACGCATGGGCCGATCGGTCCTTGGATCGTGACCGCCGATGAGGTGCCCGAGCCGCACAAGCTCAGGCTGCGTTGCTTCGTTAACGGCGAGAAGCGGCAGGACAGCGACACCGGGCAGATGATTTTCAACCTTTGGCAGCAGATCGCCTACCTCTCAACCGCCTTTACGCTTGAGCCGGGCGATCTCATTGCCACCGGCACGCCCGAAGGCGTGGGGGTGGCCATGAATCCGCCCCGTTTCCTCGCGCCCGGCGACGTCGTGCGCTGCGAGATCGAGGGGATCGGCGCGATCGAGAACAGGGTGGCGGGCGCCTAGCCCCCGCCGCGACAGGAGGAGGAATCGCCATGGCGGTGCGCGGCGCAATGTCGGTGACGCTCGAAGTGCCGGACCTCGAGCCCGGCGCGCGGTTCTACGCCGACGCGGGACTGCTCGCCGCCGTCGATGGCGAGATCGCGCGATTCCGGTGCGCCGGACAGGACCGCGACTCTATCGTGCTGCTTGGCGGCGCAAAGGCCAAGCGCCTCCACCACATTGCGCTCAGAGCCGACGACCTCGACGGCATCGCCACGCGCGTCGCATCGGCTGGAGGCGCGGTAGCTCACGCGCCGTTAGGCTTCAAGGATGACGGCCTGTGGATACGCGATCCGCATGGCATGCTGATCCACCTGCTCGACCATCCTGCCGACCCGGAGCTGCCGCGACCGCCTCCGTTCGAGATCAATGCGCCTGGACGGCTGGTGCGCAAGCATCGTTCGGCGATTTTGCCGGCGGCTGCCTATGCGCCAGCGAAGCCGCTGCGGCTTGGGCACATCCTGGTCTTCTCGCCCGACGTCCCGGCAAGCGTCGCCTTCGTCGTCGAAGCGCTCGGCATGGGGCTGGCCGACCGGGCACAGGACGTGATCGCCTTCTGCTGCGCCAGGCGCGACAGCGACCATCACGTCGTCGCCTTCGCCAAGTCCTCGGGCGTCGGCTTCCATCATGCCAGCTTTCAGGTCGGTGACCCGGACGAGGTCGGCCGCGGGGGCCGCGCACTGGCAAGCAAGACGGCCAGGGGCGACTGGGGCTTCGGCCGCCACACGATCGGTTCCAACTTCTTCCACTATGTCCAGGACCCGTGGGGATCTTGGTTCGAATACTATTCGGACATGGATCACATCGACGATTATGCGCTCTGGACTCCGACCAATTACGATATGGCCGACAGCCTCGCCTCCTGGGCGCCGCCCGTGCCAAACGATTTCGTCCATAACTATGAAACTGACGCAATCGCCGCTTGATATCTGCCAGACGCGGAGATGACGTCGACGAGGCGTTCGGAATCGTGTGAGCAAGTTGTAATCGGATCATTGGCCACAGGGGATGACGGCATGAAAACGCGTGGGGCGGTTGCGTTCGAGGCGAAGAAGCCGCTCGAGGTCGTCGAGCTCGACCTGGAAGGGCCGAAGGCGGGCGAGGTCCTGGTCGAGATCATGGCGACGGGCATCTGCCATACCGACGCCTACACGCTGGACGGCTTGGACAGCGAAGGCATCTTCCCCTCGATCCTGGGGCACGAGGGCGCCGGCGTCGTCCGCGAGGTGGGCGCGGGCGTGACCGGTGTGAAACCCGGCGATCACGTCATCCCGCTCTACACGCCCGAATGCCGGCAGTGCAAAAGCTGCCTCTCGGGCAAGACTAACCTGTGCACCGCGATCCGGGCGACCCAGGGCAAGGGGCTGATGCCGGATGGCACCAGCCGCTTCAGCTACAAGGGGCGGACCGTCCATCATTACATGGGCTGTTCGACCTTCTCGAACTTCACCGTGCTGCCGGAGATTGCGGTCGCGAAGATTCGCGAGGACGCCCCGTTCCAGTCCGCTTGCTACATCGGCTGCGGGGTCACGACGGGGGTCGGCGCGGTGGTGAAGACGGCGAAGGTGACGCCGGGATCGAACGTGATCGTGTTCGGGCTGGGCGGCATCGGGCTCAATGTCATCCAGGGCGCCAGGATGGTGGGGGCCGATAAGATCGTCGGTGTCGACATCAACGACGGCAAGGAGGCGTGGGGCCGCCAGTTCGGCATGACCCACTTCGTCAATCCCACCAAGGTCTCCGGCGATCTCGTCGCACATCTGGTTTCGCTGACCGACGGCGGCGCGGATTACACGTTCGACTGCACGGGCAACACGCAGGTGATGCGCACCGCGCTCGAAGCCTGCCATCGCGGCTGGGGCGAGAGCATCATCATCGGGGTGGCCGAAGCCGGCAAGGAGATCGGCACGCGCCCGTTCCAGCTGGTCACGGGCCGCGTGTGGAAGGGCTCGGCCTTCGGCGGCGCCAAGGGTCGAACAGACGTGCCCAAGATCGTCGACTGGTACATGAACGGCAAGATCCAGATCGACCCGATGATCACCCACGTGCTTGCCCTCGACGAGATCAACAAGGGCTTCGACCTCATGCATGCCGGCGAAAGCATCCGCTCCGTCGTCGTCTACTGATTCAACCGGAGGAACCGTTCATGGCAACCATCCTGCTCCATCCCTCGATCGACAATGGCGTCAAGCCCGGCACTGGCGGCTTCGCCGGCGGCACGCTCGTCTGCCACTGCGCGGATAGGCCGGTGAAGATCGGCATCACGGGCGACATCGCCCACAACCATGCCTGCGGCTGCACCAAGTGCTGGAAACCGGACGGCGCGATCCTCTCGGTCGTCGCGGTCGTGCCGCGCGACAAGCTCGCCATCCTCGCAAATGGCGACAAGCTCAGGGTCGTCGATGCGGCCGCCGCGATCCAGCGCCATGCCTGCACCGGCTGCGGCGTGCACATGTTCGGCCGCATCGAGAACAAGGCCCATCCGTTCCATGGCCTGGACTTCATCCATGCCGAACTCTTCGAGGAAACGGGATCGGCGGCGCCCGGCTTCGCGGCCTTCGTCTCTTCCGTCATCGAAGCCGGCGTCGGTCCCGCCGAAATGGGCGGAATCCGGGGCCGCCTCAAGGAGCTGGGGCTCGAGCCCTATGACTGTCTCAGCCCGCCGCTGATGGACGCCATTGCGACGCATATTGCGAAGCAGAAGCGGGCGGCGGGATGACGCTCGAGACGGTATCGGCCAACCGCGCGTTCGGCGGCGTGCAAGGCGTTTACAAGCACGCCTCCGCGGCTACCGGCACGGACATGATCTTCTCGGTCTTCGTGCCGCCTCATGTAGAAGGCGCGAGGCTGCCCGTCGTCTGGTATCTCTCGGGGCTGACCTGCACGCACGCCAACGTCACGGAAAAAGGCGAGTTTCGCGCCGCCTGCGCGGAACTCGGCCTGATTTTCGTGGCGCCCGACACCAGTCCGCGCGGCGAGAACGTGCCGGACGATCCGGCTGGCGCTTACGATTTCGGCGTCGGCGCGGGCTTTTATGTCGACGCGACCGTGGAGCCCTTCGCCACCCACTACCGCATGTGGAGTTATGTCACCGCGGAACTGCCCGCCCTGATGGCCGAGCATTTCCCGGTCGACATGGCGCGGCAGTCGATCATGGGCCATTCGATGGGCGGGCATGGCGCGCTGACGATCGGCTTGCGCTTTGCCGATCGTTTCAGGGCGGTCTCCGCATTCGCGCCGATCGTGGCGCCGAGCAAGGCGCCGTGGGGCGGGAAAGCCCTGACCGGCTATCTCGGAAATGATCCCGCCGCTTGGCGCGGGCATGATGCCGTTTCGCTTATCGAGGACGGGGCGCGGCTCCCCGGGCTGCTGGTCGATCAAGGCGACGCCGATCAATTTCTTGCCGAGCAGCTCAAGCCCGAGCTGCTCGGCGCGGCCTGCGAAGCGGCCGGCATCGATCTGACCTTGCGCCTGCGGCCCGGCTACGACCACAGCTACTACTTCATCTCGACCTTCATGGCAGAACACCTGCGCTGGCATGCTCGGCGCTTCGGACAAAGGTAAGCAATGCCCCCGGCGCGTCGTGGGAAGGAACGGACCGGCGTGGTCTCGCCCGAATGTGATCAGGTCCGGTCCAACGGTCGATAGGCGGCCGTAGTCTTGGCGCGGACCTCGTCGATGCAGACGCTGGGCGCGAGCTCGACCAGCCTGAACGGCGAATGGTGATCGGGTCGCTGGAAGACCGCGAGATCGGTGATGATCATGTCGACAACATTGCGGCCGGTCAGCGGCAGCGTGCAGGTCGGAATGAATTTCGGGCCGCCGGCCTTGGAGACGTGCTCCATCACGACGATGATCTTCTTGACCCCGGCGACCAGATCCATGGCGCCGCCCATCCCCTTGACCATCTTGCCGGGTATCATCCAGTTCGCGATGTCGCCGTTTTCCGCCACTTCCATCGCCCCGAGAACGGTGAGGTCGATGTGCCCCCCGCGAATCATGGCGAAGCTGTCGGCCGACGAGAAATAAGCTGATTGCGGCAGCTCGCTGATCGTCTGCTTGCCGGCATTGATGAGATCGGGATCGACCTCGTCATCATGAGGGAACGGCCCGATTCCCAGCATCCCGTTCTCCGATTGCAGCGTCACGGTCATTCCTTCCGGAATGTTGTTCGCGACCAGGGTCGGAATGCCGATCCCCAGATTCACGTAGAAACCGTCACACAGCTCCTTCGCGGCCCGCGCGGCCATCGCGTCGCGATCCCACGGCATCAGGCGGCCTCCCGCTGACGCACGGTCCTGAATTCGATCCTTTTGTCGTACGGCGCGCCGATGATCATCCGCTTCACATAGATTCCCGGCAGATGGATGCAGTCGGGGTCGAGGCTGCCGGTCGGCACCACTTCCTCCACCTCGGCGACGCATACACGTCCGGCCGGCGCCATCGGCTGATTGAAATTTCGCGCGGTCTTGCGGAAGACGAGATTGCCCGCTTCGTCCGCCTTCCAGCCCTTGATGATCGAGAGATCGGCCCGGATGGCTCGTTCCAGGATGTAGTCCTCGCCGTCGAAGGACTTGACCTCCTTGCCTTCGGCGACCTGCGTGCCGACGCCTGTCTTCGTATAAAATCCTGGAATGCCCGCGCCGCCCGCGCGCACGCGCTCGGCCAGCGTACCTTGCGGGCAGAACTCGACATCGAGCTCGCCGGCAAGATACTGCCGCTCGAACTCCTTGTTTTCGCCGACGTAGGAACTGATCATCTTCTTGATCTGCCGCGTGCGCAGCAGCTTCCCGAGACCGACGCCGTCGATGCCCGCATTGTTGGACGTAACCGTCAGTCCTTTGACGCGCGACGCCTCGATCGCGTCGATGAGCCGCTCGGGAATGCCGCACAGGCCGAAGCCGCCCGCGCAGATCGTCATGTCGTCATGCAGCAGGCCTTCGAGCGCCGCGGCGGCATCGGGGTAGAGCTTGTTCATCAATCACCTCGTATCAGGCGGAGCGGCACGCTGATCTCTCGAACCTTTCGGCGTCAGATGTTGGCTGGTCCCCGTCACATCTCCTTGAGCGGGATCGCCGGATTTGCCAGCAACGCCGGCTCAACGGCGATTGCGTCCATGACGAGCCGCTTCCCCTGCACGTAATCTCTCATCGCGTTCACGCAGTCGAACGCGATGACCTTCCCCCGCTTGAGGTAGGCGACGGAAAAGCTGCGATTGGCGGGATTGCCGCGCAATACTGCCGCATCATGTCCGACCGAGAGACCCACGGTCTGCAGCTTCAAATCATACTGATTCGACCAGAACCACGGCACTGCATCATAGGTCGCCGCTGTCCCGGTCAGCACCTTGGCGACAACTGTTGCCTGATCATTGGCGTTCTGAACGGATTCCAGTCGAATGGCCGCGCCGTCAGCGTAGCGATTGACGTGGAGCGCGCAGTCACCGATTGCGAAGATGTCGGCTAGGCTCGTGCGGCATTGCGCATCGACCGCGACACCGTTGCCGCCCCTCGCACCGGCCGCCAGCAGTGGCTCGACTGCCGGCACGATACCGATGCCGATAATCACCATGTCGCAAGCCAACATCCGTCCGTTGGTAAGCCGGACACCCGAGACGCGGCCGTTCCGCTCCTCGATACGATCGACAGCCACGCCCAGATATATCTCGACGCCATGAGCGCGATGTTCTGCCTCGAAGAAACGGGATAACGATTCGCCAGCGACGCGCGCCAGCACCCGATTAAGCGCCTCTACGACGGTGACATTCTTTTCCGCCTTGGCGAGCACGGCCGCCGCTTCCAGTCCGATATAGCCGCCGCCAATGACGACCACATGGCTGATCGAGTCCAGCTCGGCCCGCATCCGATCGGCATCGCTGCGCGTACGGATGGTGTGGACCCCGGTGAGATCATGCCCCGGACAGACGAGTCGGCGCGCGGCGCCCCCGGTTGCCCAGATGAGGTGAGCATAGCCGATCATGAAGCCGTCCTCGCAGATCACCTGGTGTGCATGCGGATTGACGGCGGTCACGCGCCGTCCGGTGAGCATCGCTATATTGCGCTCGGTCCAGAATGCGGCGGGATGGATCAGAAGACGGTCGAGCGACTTTTCGCCCGATAAATACTCCTTGGATAGCGGCGGTCGCTCGTAAGGCAAATCCGGCTCATCACCCAGCAAAGCGATCGAGCCGCCGAACTTCGCCTGGCGCAGCGCGGCGGCGGCTTGAGCGCCCCCGTGTCCGGCGCCGATGATCAGAACATCGTAACGCTCCCGGGGGCTCTGACTCAGTTGAGTCGGTGACGGCATGACGGTTCAATCCTCCGGCGCGATCGTGACCCGGAGTCCATCAAGCGCTTCACCGAAGCGAATCTGGCATGATAGGCGAGATTGCAGCGTACGATGGTCGGAGCCGTCGAGCAAATCGTTTTCATCGTCGCTCATGGGCGGCAGGCGATCTTCGAATGCGGACTCGACATAGACGTGGCAGGTGGCGCACGAGCAGCATCCACCACAGAGCGCGAGGAGCTCACCGATGCCGGCGTCGCGGATCACTTCCATGATGGAGAGACCCGCTTCGCTTTCGAGATGCTTCTCTTCGCCTTCGCGCGTGGTGACGACAAGTCTCGGCATGATGATTTTCTTCTGCTTTTCTTTTCTGTCAGCAAATGTGCCCGGTGTGCCAGCCCGCCGCCTTGCGTAGAACGGCCCGGAGCCAACGTTCACCCCGCCATGCGACATGCTGATCGGGTCTGACGAGGGTGAGCCTCGCCGGGTAGCGGTCGGCGGCTTCCCCTGCGCTTAAATGGACGACATCGAACGGCGCCCTGAGTTCGACGGCTTCCGTCCGCGCCTGCTCGACATCGGCCGGATCCACCTCCGGACGGCAGACGAGCGCGAAGCCCGCACCGAAGCAATCGTAGAGGGACCGGCCGTCGGCGCGCCACAGATGCGGCGCGAGGCAGCCGGGGCGACTGGTCGGTTGGTAGCGCAAGCTGTCGTGCGGAGCGGCGGGCGTACCGTCTCCCTCGATGATCGGCGAACCCTCGTAGCAACCACCGAGCACGGTGCCGAGCGTGTGAAATTCGCGCTCCTTTGCCGCGACAATTCGCTGGCCGATGGCGCGACGCGCGGCCTCACCCTCTGGTCCGGGCTGCTCGAGGTCATCATGCCAGAAATCGTTCGAAAGGACCGAGTGGTTCGCAGACGCCTCGGCGATGACCGCCTCATGAATGAGGCGCCGCTCCCATTCGTAGCTGTCGAGAAGCTGTGGTCCACCCCACCCCTCGCAGACGGCCGCGAGCTTCCAGCCGAGGTCGACGCCATCAGCGACGCCCATGTTCATCCCATATCCGCCGAATGGCGGATGAAGGTGACACGCATCGCCGATCAGGAAGATGCAGTCCTTGCGATAGCGGTCGGCGATCAGGCTGCTCGCGACCCATTCGTCGTTGCTGAGGATTTCGTAGGGGAGATCGATGCCGGTTGCATCGCGAATCAGGCTGGCAGCGGATTCCTGGGTGATCTTGAACCCATCCGGCAGCCGTGTCGGCATGAAGAACCAGACGTCATTGGAGTCCATCGGCCCGATGAGGCTCGGCGCAATTGGATTGACCTGCCAGTACATGCTGCCAGGGCCGTGGCCATGCGCTTCGGCGAGGCCCGGCGCGCGGAAGACGATGTTATAGTTGCGCGACAGGCCATACGTACCGGACATCTTGGCGCCGATCAGGTCGCGAACCGCGCTGCGGGCACCGTCGGCGCCGACCAGATGGCGCGACAGAATGCGAATTTCGTCGTCGCCATCACGATCGCGCAAAGTCACGTCGACTCGCTGGCCATCCTGAGTCGCAGAGACGAATTCGGTGTTGAACCGAATTGTCACCGCGGACAGGCTGTCGGCGTGCTCGCGCAGAACTTGTTCCAGCTTGTATTGCGGCACCCACTGGCCGTGCTCTGGATAATCCTCGTTGCGGGCGGGCGCGCAGTTTGACGCGTTCTCGATGAGGGCCAGAGACGGGCCGCCGAGGCGCGTTACGAAGTGGACATTCGACGGATAATCGACGCCGAACGGGGACACCTCCGCCAGCCGGTCGGCGATTCTCCACCTCCGCAGATGCGTACGCGTGCGCACGTTCGTGGTCTTGGCGCGCGGCGCATGGCCGACGCGGTCATTCCGCTCGACAACGAGGCATTGGATGCCGCGCGACCCGAGCTCGATCGCCAGAGCCAGGCCGCTCGGCCCCGCGCCGATGATGACCACCTGCTGATCGACGATCGCAATGGGCTGATCGTTACGGTTGTTACCCATCTAAGTCATGGCTCCACGAGCGGAGCGGGCGCCAATGTCATCCCCTCCGTGATCGCGGCGTCGGATGCGCCGTCAACCGCGGCTCTTAGAGCAGTTTAGCGGATAACGAACGATGGCAGCTTTCGCCAAGTGTTACCGTATCAGTATCATGGGGGCCAAAACTGCTAATCAAGGATCGGATCGACGCTGTGCAAGGCCGCGCGGCGAAGCAGATCAGACAGATGTTCCGCCACCGGCGTAAGGGGGAGCAATGATCGCGTGACCATGAAAATCGACGGCGCCGTCAGCTGCTCGCGCACCGCTATCTGTTCGAGCCTGCCGATTGCGTGAGGCGAGCGGAGGCACTGTTGCGGCAACATTGCCAAAAGATCGGAAGATGCGGCAACGGTGATCACGGTCAGCGCGCTATGTGCCTGGACCGCGATTTTCGGCGGCGGCAGGCCGTATTTGTCGAAGACGGGATTGAGCTCCGCTTCCTTGTTCTCTGTGACCGAGGTCGTCACCCAGCTCGCGTCCGCGAGCTCGGTAAGCGAGCGGGCGTCGGCCAGCGGATGGCCTGGCCGCGCCAGGACGATGCGGCGGTTGTCGAATAGTTTCTCGCTGCTGAACTCGCCGGTTAGATGATGCTCGGAGAGCGGGCCCACATAGAAGTCGATCGAGCCGTTCCGAAGGCCGGCTTCCATGGCGGGAAACAGCCCTTCGCTGATGTTGAGCAGCACATCGGGGTAGCGCCGGCGAAACGGCTCGATCACCTGGGGCAGCAGGGCCATGTGGGGCGAGGTCGAGAGTCCGATCGCCACAGCGCCGGTCGCGATGCCCTGAAGTTGCTTGACCTCGTCGCAGGCACGCTCGAGCTCGAGCTGTATGGCGACGCTGCGCCGGAAAAATGCTTGGCCGATCGGCGTCAGCACCACGCCGGTGGTGCCGCGCTCAAAAAGCGTCGCCCCCAGTTCGCGCTCGAGTTCACGGATGCTTCTCGTAATCGCCGGTTGTGCGATTCCCAGATGGCGCGCCGCCCGTCGAAAGCCTCCTCGTTGCGCGGCAGTGACCAGGTCGCGCAAGTGAGTCAGTTTCATGGCGTTACCTCCTCGGTATCACTTCAGCCTTATTGCCATCATCCCTTATCGCTAGACGGGGTTTAAGGGTGTGGTCAAGCGGTCATCCAAACCGTGGATCATGCACGCCGCGTCGGCTGCGCTTAACAGATGAGGGGAGAAGGGCAGATGCGTGATCAAATCATTTCAGGGGTTGCTCTGCTCACTCTGGTGGCGGGAGCCGCAGCGCACGCCCAGACCGTTTCTTCCGAAACGGCCCAGCCTTCCGTCCAACCAGCGCAGGATGTGACGGGTGCAGCCCAGGGCTCGACGGGTCTTGAAGAAATCGTTGTCACCGCGCAGCGGGTTACTGAGACTAGCCAGAAGGCTGCCGTGGCGATCGACGTGGTTCGCGGGGCGGACCTGGTGAGGGCGGGTGTGAGCGCGGCCAACGAGCTGACTCAGCTGGTTCCCGCGCTGACCGCCGTCTCGGAAGGCTCTTACAACTTTTTCTTTATACGCGGCGTCGGCAATTACTCGGTTACCTCGTATAGCGACCCGGCGATCGCCTTCAACTATGACGGCGTCTATGTCGGCCGCCCCACCTCGGCGGCGGGAGTCTTCTACGATCTCGACCGAGTCGAGGTTCTGAAGGGACCGCAGGGCACGCTCTATGGCCGCAACGCGACCGGCGGTGCGATCAACGTCCTGCCGACGCAGCCCAGGCTCGGCGAGTTCTCGGGCTGGGGCTCGGTGAGCTACGGCAACTACAGCGCGTTCAACCTTCAGGGCGCGCTAAATGCGCCCCTCGGCGACGACACCGCGCTGCGGATAGCGGGGAATGTGGTCGACCACGGACCATACCTAAAGGACGGCACGGACGACGAGAAAACCCAGGCGGTACGGCTGCAGATAAAGTCGGAACCAATCCCGGACCTCACCGTCCGGGTGTCTGCGGACTATGCCCATGACGGGGGCACCGGCGCCGGCTACAGCTATGTCGACAAGTTCACCTATAATCCGACGCTGACCTCACTGCCGATTGGCCAGCGCTTCAACGTCACCCCGTCGGGCCTCAGCCTGGCGGATGGAGCCTTTTCGCCGGGCTCGCAGGCTTTTCGCGAGAGCGCGACCGCCGGGCCCGCTGGCCGCAAGTTCGACGCTCTGAACTCCTTCCCGTTCCTGGACGATGAGTTCTATGGTGTCAACGCCCAGATCGACTATGAGACCGAACTCGGTACGCTCACCATCATTCCGGCCTGGCGCGGCGCGCATCTCGACAATCTGGGCGGCGAAGGCTTTTTCGTCCAGGAGCGCGAGACCGACAGGCAGACCAGCGTCGAGGCGCGGCTGGCCAAGGCGGGCGTGGGCATCTTCGACTACAATGTCGGCGTCTATTATTTCGACGAGTCCATCAGTAACTTGACGGGCGTCGACGAATCTGCCCTGGCGAATTACCAGGACTACACGACCGGCACGACCTCATATGCGGCCTTCGCCCGGCTTACTGCCCATCTTACCGATGATCTGCGCGCCGTCGGCGGTGTTCGATACACTCACGACGAGAAGCAATTCAACGGCTCGTCGACCGACCTGTTGCTGATTTGCGTGGCTCCCGGTTGCCCGACCACACCGTTGTTCCAGGCTTTCGTCAGTTCGTCGCAGCTGCCGTTCGCGATCCCGCCTTTAGGCGTGCCCGTCGGGCGTGGACCGGGACCCGGTACAATCGTTTCGCGCAGCGACATCATCCTCAACGCACACCAGGACACGAGCGAGCCGACTTGGCGGGCTGCTCTGGAATACGACCTGACGCCACATTCGCTGCTCTACGCCAGCGTCGAAACCGGCTTCCGTTCGGGCGGGTTCAATTTGGCCGAGGGCTATACGACCTTCAAGCCCGAGTTCATCACCGCTTACACGATCGGATCGAAGAACCGTTTCCTCGAAAATCGTGTCCAGGTGAACCTTGAGGGCTTCTACTGGAACTATCACGATCAGCAGGAACCGCATATCGGAATCGACCTCGGCGGCAACCAGGGCTATTTCACCCAGAATATCGGCGGCGCGACCATCAAGGGCGCGGAAATCGAAGGCCGCTTTCTGGTAACGCCCACGACTCTGCTCAGCACCGACCTCCAGTATCTCGACGCCAGCTACGATAGCTACACCTATCAAGCACCGGTGCGAGGCGGGCCGCCCTACACGCCTTGCGCGGTGTCGCCGTCGAGCAGTCCTACCCTCTACAATGTCAATTGCTCCGGTATGCCGGCTTACAACTCGCCGCGATGGACGATCAATCTCGCCGCGCAGCAGACGTTCGAATTCGGTGACTTTAAGACCGTAATCGGCGTCGATACTCAGTATCGCGGCAGCAACTACATCGGCTTCGAGTTCGCCCCCTACGAGCATGTCGGATCCGTTTGGCGCACCAACGCCTTCGTCAGCTTCGGCAATATCGACGATGTCTGGCAGATTTCCGCCTTCGTGCGCAACATCGAGGGGGACCGAACGCCGACATATGCTGCCAACAACGCCATCGGCGGCCTCGGTGTCGTGATCCCTTCCGACCCCAGGACCTTTGGAGTCCAGCTCTCCGGCAAGTTCTAGTGCGAGAAGGTGACACCGCTGTAACGACGAGATGGCAAGCACCGGTCGAATCCGGCGATCGATCGCCGGTCGACTGACGGGTTGGAATGAGATAACTGGAGTATGCGGACATGTCCGAGGACGTGATTGTCGGGATCGCAGCCGGGCTATTGCGTGGCCGGGTATCGGACGGCGTCGCCATCTTCAAGGGAATACCCTATGGGGAATCGGTCAGCGGACAGCGGCGCTGGCAGCGATCCTTGCCGGTCACACCCTGGACCGGGGTCAGAAACGCGAGCGAATTTGGGCCCCGCGCCATTCAGCCCGAATCGCGTCACGTGAACGTGACCAGCCAGGAGATCGAAGACCTCATGGCGGAGGGTGGCCCATCGAGCGATCGGTGGAGCGTCCAGAGCGAGGAGTGCCTGACCCTGAGCGTATGGACGCCAGACCTTGCTGGGAAGCGGAAGCTCCCCGTGATGTTCTGGTGTCATGGCGGGAAATACTTCGGGGAAACGCCGCCGGTATGGTGGTTCGACGGGGAGAACCTGGCGCGGAGCGGAGACGTCGTGGTGGTGACGGTACGCCACCGCGTCGGCATCCTTGGATTTCTCCATCTCGCTGACCTGCCCGGGGGCTCCGATTTTGAAGACGCGGCCAACATCGGGATGCTCGATCTCGTAGCCGCATTGACGTGGATCAAGGACAATATCGGGAGCTTCGGCGGCGACCCGGACAATGTCACCATTTTCGGCGAGTCGGGGGGAGGGCTCAAGGTTTCGGTTCTTCTTGGGATGCCCGAGGCGAAGGGCCTCTTTCACAAGGCGATCGTTCAAAGCGGGTCCCAGATGGCCGCGCACACGCGCGCCGAAGGGACCGAAAGGACGCTCGCTCTGATGGCTGAACTCGGCTTGGGCCGCGGCGACATCGAAAAGCTGTTCGACGTCCCGCCCGAGCGATTGGTCGAAGCCCAGGTTCGGCTGACGCCGAACCTTTGGTCTCGCTGGGAAGGCGCTAAATCCGTCGAGTTCGAGCCGATGATCGACGGAAGGACGCTGCCGAGTGGCTGCTTCGATCCCGTAGCCTCCCCGGTTAGCCGCGACGTGTCGCTTCTCGTCGGAACCTGCGCAACGGAAACGACCTTTTTCCTATCATCCGTTCCGGGCGTGTTCGAGCTGGACGACGCCCGAATGCGCGGGATGGTCGACGGGATGTTCGGGGCTGAAAGCGAGCGTCTGCTCAGCATCTATAAGGCCAGTCGGCCGGATGCAACGCCGACCGAAATCTTGTTGGCGATCACGGGGGATTTCCTCTTCCGGCGCAAAGCGATCCGCATGGCGGAGCTGAAGACTGAGCAAGGGGGCGCTCCGGTATACATGTACGTTCTTGGCTTCGAGACGGACGTGCACGGCGGAAAATATCGGACACCGCATATTCTCGACCTTCCGCTGGTCTTCGCGCATCCGGACCATCCGATCCTGGGCAGCAACCCGGCGCGATTTCTTGTCACCCGTCAGATGAGCGGAGCTTGGGCCGCCTTTGCTCGCTCCGGCGATCCGAACATCGACCTGCTCCCGCACTGGCCGACCTACGACAGGATGGCCCGGGCCACGATGTGTTTTGACGAGCATCCGCGTTTGGTCCTCGATCCCCATCCGGCCGAGCGCGCGGCGTGGTAAAAGGCGCTGCCATTCTGACGCTGATTCACACCGCATCTCCATCGGCGGCCACGGAACCCGATTCAGTGTCACGCTGATCCGCAGGGGAGAAAGTAATGCCAATCGGCTTCAGAGAGACGATGGATGCGGCGCCCATCGGAAGATATCAGTGGCTCGTGGCGATAATGCTCACATGCGTGATGGTTCTTGAAGGGTTCGACTTCCAGATCGCAGCTTATTCAGCGCCGACGCTGATGGCGGACTGGCATCTGACTAAACCTCAGTTCGCACCGCTCCTTGCATCTGCAATGATCGGCATGGCGATCGGCTCCTTGATCGGAAGCTGGACGGGAGACCGATACGGCCGCAGGTCGACACTCGTGGCGAGTGTTGCGTTCTTTGGCGTGATGACGGCGATTTGCGCGACGGCAAACGGCCCAAATGCATTTATCGCGTACCGCTTCCTCAGTGGTCTCGGCTTTGGCGCCGCCTTTCCGGTGGCGACGGCGCTGATGGGGGAATGGATGCCGCGACGTGTCGCGGGCAAAGCGATCAGTATCATGTCGACCGGCATTCCGGCGGGCGTGATCGGTGGCGCGGCGGCCGCATCATGGTTTCTTCCCAATTTTGGCTGGCGTCATTTCTTCACGAGCGCCGGTGTGCTCGGGTTGCTGTTTGCCCTGATCCTGCTCTGGAAGATGCCGGAATCTCCCGCCTATCTCATCCTCCGGGGACGCCAACGGGACGTCCACACGCTCTTCAAGCGGGCTTGGAAGCGATCTTTCGGCAATGGTGTCGAACATTTCGAATTGGAACGCAGAAAGGACAGCGACGAAGGGCTGTTCGGAAAGGGCTATGGCCGGGTCAATATCGGTCTTTGGATCGCGTTTCTCTGCAGCAGCCTTGTCACCTATACGATCGCTGCGTGGCTGACCGTTATCCTTGTGGCGTTCAAGCTTCCCATCGCGACGGCGCTGCGAGGACCGATGACGTACAGCTCGTCGGCGATCGTGGGGGCGCTTGTAATCGGCTCGTTGATTGTCCGTTTTGGCTCGCGGCCCACCATGCTTATTTTGTCCGGCGCCGCCATCGGCAGTGCGGCCGCGATGGCCATCGCCGCATACGCTTTATCTCCGGGTACGCCGCTGTTCGCAACCATTTTTCTGGGATTGGTCATCGAAGGGTTCTGCATCGGGGCGCTGATCCCCGCGAACCTGGTTCTAGCTGCCAGGGCCTACGACACGGGAATTCGCTCAAGAGGAATTGGCGTGATGTCTGCAATCGGGCGGGTCGGTTCGATCTTGAGCAGCTTCATTGGAGGCGCCGTCCTGGCAGCGGCGCACGAAGGCGGATTTTTTGCGCTGATCGCAGCCTTGGTTGCGCTCGTCACCATCGGGATCCTCATCGTCGATCGGCATATCCCGCGTTCCGGCAAGGTCGTTCTCCATCAGGAAATTGCGCCGCAAGCGCGAACTCTAACGGTGAATTAGAGGAACAATCATGCACAAGATCGAAATTCCGGAAGCAGCGGCCGCGAGGGCGCTCCGCTTTGCGACCATCGACCCTGCGCGCACCGCAGTCCTGGTGGTAGACCTCCAGAACTTCTTCGTCACCGACCCCGACGGTGTTCTTGTCGCCGTCGCTCGAGAAATCATCCCGAACGTAAATCTGCTGACACGAGCTTTTCGAGCGGCCGGCGCGGCGATCGTGTTCATTCAGCATACCATCAGCGACCAAGCCCGCTTTGCCCTGCCAAGCTGGCAGCGTGACCCCGACTTTGCCGGCGGCGCCATTTCTTCCAGCCTTGAGCGGTTACGTCCGGGTCGCGACGGACATGCCCTGTTTGCCGAGCTTGCAGTCGACAGGGATGACCTGATGGTCAACAAGCACCGGTACAGCGCCTTCCTTGCCAATTCGTCGGACATCGATGCCATCTTGCGGAACCGTGGCATCGATACCGTAGTCGTCACCGGTACGACGACGAACATCTGTTGCGAGTCGACGGCTCGGGATGCCGCGATGATGGACTACAGGGTATTTTTCGTTTCCGATGCGACCGCGACAATGAACGACGCGTTTCATAACGCGACCCTACTCAACATCGGGCAACTTTTTGCGGATATTCGCTCAACCAACGAAATGGTCGATCTGCTGGCATCGGCGCATAACGGCGCTTGATGTTGAGTTCATTCGCTGACGCGCTCGGATCGTCGACGGAACCACTCGCCATGATTATTTGCGATCGGACCCTGTGATGGCGACTTACTTGAAGCGTGGAGCTGCCACGGAGGTAAAAGCCGAAGCCGATCGAAAAGTCCGAGACATTGTCGAGTCCACGCTCGCTGATATCGAAAGGCGAGGAGATGCCGCGGTTCGGGAGCTTTCGATCAAGTTCGATGGCTGGGACCGCGACGACTATCGCTTGAGCGACGCCGAGATTCGGGCCTGCATGGACATGCTGAGTCCGCAGGACATCAGCGACATCGAATTCGCGCAGGCACAGGTCAGGAACTTCGCTCAAATACAGCGGGCGTCCCTGCATGACATCGAGGTGGAAACTCTTCCGGGTGTCATTCTTGGCCACAAGAACATACCGGTCAACTCCGCGGGCTGTTATGTGCCAGGCGGCAAATATCCGTTGCTTGCCTCGGCGCATATGTCGGTGATCACCGCCAAGGTTGCCGGCGTTCCGCGCGTCATCACATGCGCTCCGCCTTTCCACGGCAAGCCGGCGCCGGCGATCGTCGCGGCGCAAGCGATGGCGGGCGCTGATGCGATCTTTGCCCTCGGCGGGATCCAGGCCGTTGGAGCGATGGCGCTTGGAACGGAGACGATCGATCCGGTCGACATTTTGGTTGGCCCGGGAAACGCGTTCGTGGCCGAGGCCAAGCGGCAGCTTTACGGGCGTGTCGGTATCGACCTGTTCGCCGGCCCGACCGAGACGCTCATCATCGCGGACGAAAGCGTCGATGGCGAACTCTGCGCGACCGATATTCTCGGTCAGGTCGAGCATGGTCCTGATAGTCCGGGCGTCCTTCTTACGAATTCCGAGAGGCTCGCGCGCGACACCATGGCGGAAATTGAGCGGCTGCTCCGGATTCTTCCGACCGCGGAACACGCCCGCAAAGCTTGGGAAGCCTACGGTGAAGTGATCGTCGCAGACGGATACGAAGAGATGGTATCGATCGCGGATGACATCGCTTCCGAACATGTGCAGATCATGACCCACGATCCGGATTATTTCCTGGCGCACATGAAGAACTATGGCGCCCTATTTCTGGGACCGCGCACCAATGTCGCCTTTGGCGACAAAGTCATCGGCACGAACCATACGCTGCCGACGAAGAAGGCAGCGCGCTACACAGGCGGCCTCTGGGTGGGCAAGTTCCTCAAAACCTGCAGCTATCAAAAGATCCTGACCGACGACGCCTCTGCGTTGATAGGAGAATATTGCTCGAGGCTCTGTGGTCTCGAGGGATTCGCAGGTCACGGAGAGCAGGCCAATATCCGCGTTCGCCGTTATGGCGGCGTGAAGGTGCCCTACGCCGGCGCCGCCGAACCGACCGACGCAACCGCGGCTCATGCTTGAACCTCTTTCGCCCGCGCCGAGCTTTCGACTCGACGGCCGGCGTGCAGTCGTCACGGGTGCCGGTCGAGGAATTGGGTTGGCTGCGGCAGCTGCGCTGGCGGGTGCCGGCGCCGAGGTCATGCTCGTCGCGCGTACTGCCGTTGAGGTTGCAGAGGCGAGCGCCACTATCCGCGCATCCGGGGGACTTGCGGACGCGGTCTCTATGGATGTCTCGGATCTGGCGGCCGTGCGCCGATTTTTTGCGACCCGCCCTGCCTTCCATATCCTCGTGAACAATGCTGGCACCAACCGGCCCAAGCCGATGTGGGACGTAAGCGAAGCGGATTATGACGTTGTTCTCGATTTGAATTTGAAGAGCGCCTTCTTCGTCGCGCAAGCTTGCGCGACCCAAATGATCGCTGCCCGCATATCGGGCTCGCTCATCCATATGAGTTCGCAGATGGGGCATGTGGGCGGGCCGGATCGATCGCTTTACTGCGCCTCAAAATGGGCACTGGAAGGAATGAGCAAGAGTTTCGCGTTGGATCTCGCAAAATATGGAATCCGCTCGAACACGATTGCTCCGACGTTCATCGAAACGCCGATGACCGAGTCATTTCTCGAGGATGAGACGTTTCGGCAAAGCGTGCTCGGTAAAATCAAGCTTGGTCGGATCGGATCGGTTTCAGATCTTCTCGGTCCCATTCTTCTACTGGCGTCCGACGCGTCCGGCTTGATGACGGGTACCAGCGTGGTTGTCGATGGCGGATGGACGGCGGATTAGAGGAGTGTCCAGTTCAGAAATACGCCATCGCTCATCGATGACGTCAAGTTGGCCTTATGTCCGCGAAAAGTTTGCCCACTGTTTCAAGGAAGAAGATCCTCTACGGAGCTTCAGCTCTCCTAATGTCATCCAAGCATTAGCCAACGGCGCCACGTGCCATAAGTTTGTCTAATCGCTCGGCGCAAGTTTTGATTTCCGCTCCGTGCAGCTCGCCAGTTATGGTCCGGCGAGCCGGGGAGCGATCTTGGGAGATGGACATTGGACAATACAGGACTGGAGCAGACCGGCTCCGCGAAACCGAATTTGCCCGATAAGGAAGACATTTTCCCCGGCTGCGACCGGCGCGGTCCGCTTTTCAGTCCCAATCGGGTCAAGCTCGGTATTTTCGGTTTGAACATCTCCAGTGCCGGGGGCATCACCGCAGCCAAGGATCGGCACGAGATCGACTGGAAACAAAATGTTCAGCTCGTCCAGGCAGCGGAGAAAGCCGGATTCGAGGCTGCCGTACCCGTCGCGCGCTGGCGCGGATTCGAGGGCGCCACCAATCCCTGGGGCAAGAGCTTCGAGACCTATACCTGGGCGGCGGGACTGGCTGCGTCCACCAGCCGCATCGCAATCTTCTCCACCTCGCACGTCCTGACCGTCTCGCCCGTCATGGCAGCAAAGCAGATGTCGACGATCGATCATATCTCAGGCGGTCGCGCGGTCCTCAACGTCGTTTCGGGTTGGTTCAAGAAGGAACTCGACATGTTCGGGGTGGGCGACCTCGATCACGACGCACGCTATGCTTATGCGGAAGAATGGATCGAGGTGTTGCTGCGCCTGTGGTCGCAGGACGAAACGTTCGATTTCGAAGGCCATCACATTCGCGTAAGAGGCGGATATCAGCAACCTAAGTCAATTCAGCACCCTCGGCCGCCCATTATGAGCGCGGCAATGTCACCGGTGGGTCATGCCTTTGCGGCACGCTGGGCCGATATCGCGTTCGTTTCGCCGGATGCCGCCAATCCCTCGGGCGTCAAAGAGAAAGTAAGCCATCTTCGGCAATTGGCGGCAAACAATGGCCGTGAGCTACAGATATGGTCCGCGTCGTCGGTTCTGTGCGCGGCGACGGAAGCCGCCGCGCGCGCCGAGATCGCGCGATATATCGAGCGCGAAGGCGATCAACAGGCAGCCGCCAATCGAAGCGCCTGGGGCCTGGCTGGCGCGCGAGTCTCTGCAGCGCGCCAGGAAAGCATGAAAAAGACCGGAAGCATTGGCGGCGGCTACGGTTTGGTGGGAACGCCACAACAGATCGCGGACGACATAGCCGCCTTATCCGAGGCGGGTTTGGACGGCCTATGTTTAACCTGGATGAACTTTGAAAGAGGATTGCCCCAGTTTATCGACGAGGTGCTTCCTTTGCTGGAAAAATCCGGTGTTCGTCGGCCGGTCGGTATCATGGTTGACGCGTGTTAGTGGCGATTGAACGTCACCGTCGATACCGAGTGCCTTATCGCCTGGAGTTTGGGTCAAGGCGGAATTGTCAAAGGGCGACGGAATAATGCAGCAACGGAACCGGGCAAGCCAGCACCATTACCCATCGCTTGCTGGGAGAAATGCGATCGTCACCGGCGGCGGACGCGGACTCGGCCGGGTGATGGCGCTCGCGCTAATCGAGCAGGGCGCCAATGTGATGATCACCGGCGCCCGCGCGGTTGATGAGCTTGCCGCCACAGAGGCCGAGGCTCGTGCGCTGGGCGCCGGGTGCTGCGCGAGTATGCTCGAGGATGTGTCCGAACCGGACGCCTGCGAGCGCGTCGCACGCGCCGCCCAGACCGCATTCGGATCGGTTGACGTACTCGTGAACAACGCCGCCCGCGGGCCGCGCGAGCAGATCGGCGCAAACGGAAGCCGCTTCTGGGAAAGCGATATCAGCGGCCATCATCGGATGTTGCTGACCAACCTCGCCGGACCATTCCTCATGGCACGCGCCTGCGTACCCGGCATGATCGCCCGCAAGTTCGGCCGAATTATCAACATCTCGACCTCTCGGCCGACGATGGTGCGCGTCGGCGCCGGCCCCTACGGGCCGCTGAAGGCTGCGCTCGAGGCTAGCACCCGGATCTGGGCAGTCGAGCTCAAAGGCACCGGCGTCACCGTAAACGTGTTGCTGCCCGGCGGGCGCAGTGACACGCCGGCGATTCCTGGCGAAGGGGTTGGCACACGTGCTGCGCCCTTTACCGCGGGCGAAGGACGGCGGGGTCAGGAAGGCATAAACGATACGGGCTTTCTTCCGCCGGCGATCATGGCGCCCCCGCTATTGTGGCTGGCTTCGGACGAGTCGAACGGCGTCACCGGCCGCCGCTTCGTTGCACGCGACTGGAGCGACGCCAAGCCGACCGCCGAAGCCGTCAATTTCGCCGAGGCCGACCGAATCGAATGGCCCCATATCATCTGAAATTTGATGTCCCTTCCGCATAGCACGTCATCCGAGCGGAATTTTCTGCCCGGAATAGGCAGGAGACCGGATGTTCCGGAACTTGACCGCGTCCGCATGGGCTTCGATGTTCAGTTCCTTGCACACGGTCAATATTTCCGCCACGAAACTCTTCATCAGCTCGGTCGGAAGCTGCTCTTCGCGTATCATCAATTGCGTCCAATATTGCGTCGGCATCTCGAGCTCGATCGATCTCACCAACCCCAGCCGCCGCTCGCTGAGCACGGAAAGGTCCGAGAGCAATGCGAACGCATCCGAGTTCAGGACGATCTCTTTCGTAACATGAATCGAGTTCGAGATGAGGACTTCAGGGAGATCGAGGCCGATCGTCGCGAAGATCTGCCGAAACCCGAATAGCAGCCCCGTCTCCTCCTGCGGGCAGATGAAGGGATAGGTTGAAAGGTCGCGCAGCGTGACGTTCCCCGTGAGGGGGTGCCCGGCCCGCACGCAAGCGACGCGCTTGGCTCGGAACAGAGAGAAGGCGCGCGTGCCCTTGAACTCCAGCCCGTGCGGCCGCTGGCAGATCAGCATATCGATGGTACGGTCGTGCAGCTGCGTCAGCAGCGACATGATAGACGATTCGGCATTGATTCGAATGTCGATACCGGGTCGAGAGTCTTGGAGCCTGCAGACGGCCAGGGCGACAAGCGAAGCGGCGCCGCCGACGGTCGCTCCGATTTTCAGGGCGCCCCGGTGTCCGAAGGCGAGCTCCTGGATATGCTGGGCCGCCTGCGCCAGCTCGCGGTCGATCGACTTTGCATGCTCGTAGAGCACCTGGCCGTAGATCGTCGGCTCAATCCCGTGAGGTGTGCGCTCGATCAGCTTGACCCCGACCTCTTTCTCGATCTGGGCGATGCTCTGAGACAGGGCCGGCTGGGTCAGGCCGAGATGGTCGGCGGCCTTCCGAAAGCTGCCGTGCTGGATCAGCACCGCAAGCCGGATCATGCGTTGGGGATCGATCCTCATGACTGCCAGCAGCTTCGCGGGCGAAGCCGACCGTCTGCCGGTTGACGCGGAGCGAGAATCGCCGTCTGACCTCTGCCATGCTGAACCGACGCCATCGCCCAGACTTACACACCGTTTGCTCGACGGCACAAGCATGACAATGGAGACCGCCGCACATCGCCCGACCGGCTTGGTCGGTCGCGCATGGAACCCGTGCTCCTCCACTCCGAACGCTGGCAAGGACTGGCGGCCGTCATAAGGCAGCCTAATCTCTTCAAAAAAGTTTTGACTTCCGGTCTGTATGGGTCCGCTTTTATGATCGAGCACCAGTCAGCTAAGGATATTCAGATGCTTCAAGGCCGGCAGCAACACCCTTCCGACGATTTCTCGCTTGTTGAGAATGGCGCGATCGCCGGGCGATATCTGTCGCGGTTCTGGCAGCCGGTG
>Ga0209062_1000696_pt1 | contig 85870 bp, 77 predicted proteins | sample Coa_R2_2_FD_187158 | JGI IMG/M metagenome (GOLD analysis project Ga0209062, IMG submission 187158) | Surface soil microbial communities from Centralia Pennsylvania, which are recovering from an underground coalmine fire - Coalmine... | ecosystem: Environmental > Terrestrial > Soil > Unclassified... | reverse complement strand
GCCCGATGATGATCGAGCCGGGCTGGAAGGTCTACAAGGGCATGATCGTCGGCGAGCACACCCGCGACAATGATCTCGAGATCAACGTGCTCAAGGGCAAGCAGCTCACCAACATCCGCACCACGTCCAAGGACGAGGCGGTGCGGCTGACGCCGCCGATCAAGATGACCCTGGAAAAGGCGCTCGCCTATATCGAGGACGACGAGCTGGTCGAGGTGACCCCGAAGTCGATCCGCCTGCGCAAGAAGCATCTCGATCCCAACGATCGCAAGCGCGCGGAAAAGGCCAAGGAAGCGGTGGCGTAAGGCGCCGCTCTCCGTCCCCTCCGCCCCTGGCCATTCCCCGCGAAAGCGGGGGGTCCGCCGCGGCTCTTCCGCATATACTTCCGCGCTCTGGAACACTGAATCATCTGCCTTGGCGGGTGATGACGGCTTCGTCGATGGGCAACGGTCGTGCTCCCGGGCCTTCAGGCGCGGCCGCGAACGTGCTACGGCCGGAGCATGAGCTCCCTCCCCTCCTCGGTCGACGTCGCCATCATCGGCGCAGGCGCCGCCGGCCTTGGCGCCGCGCATGCGCTGAAAGACTCGGACCTCAGCATCATCCTGCTCGAAGCGCGCGACCGCGTCGGCGGGCGCGGCTACACGGTGCAGGCGGCGCCCGATGTGATCTTCGATGTCGGCTGCGGCTGGCTGCATTCGGCCGACCAGAACTCTTTCGTCGCCATCGCCGAACGGCTCGATTTCGCGATCAACCGCGATCTGCCGCCCTGGCGCGAGCGCGCCTTCGGCAAGGCGTTTCCGCAACAGGATCGCGACGAATTCATCCATGCGCTGGACGATTTCTTCACGCGCGTGCATGTGGCAGCAAAGGGCGGCGTCGATCATCCCGCCGATCGCTATCTCGAGCCCGGCAATCGCTGGAACCCGATGATCGATGCGATCTCGACCTATATCAACGGCTGCGAGCTCGACCAGGTCTCGATCCTCGACCTCGACGCCTATCAGGACAGCAACATCAATTGGCGGGTGCGGCGCGGCTATGGCGCGCTGATGGCCGCCTATGGCGCGGAGCTGCCGGTTGCCTTCAACTGCAACGTCACGCTGATCGATCATTCGGGAAAGCGCCTGCGCATCGAAACGTCGCAAGGCGCGCTCGCCGCGGACAAGGTGATCGTCACCGTGCCGACCAATCTCATTGCCGACGAGGCCATCCGCTTCTCTCCGCCGCTGCCCGCAAAGCTCGCCGCGGCGGCAGGGCTGCCGCTCGGCCTCGCCGACAAGGTGACGCTCCTGCTCGCCGAGCCCGAGGCGCTGCCGGTCGAGGGCAACCTGCGCGGCGCCACCATGCGCACGGAGATGGGCACCTATCACCTCCGTCCGTTCGGCCAGCCCTGCATCGAAGGCTTTTTCGGCGGCCGCTATGCGCGAGCGCTGGAAGACGCCGGCGACGGCGCCATCGCCGCCGCCTCGACCGACGAGATCGTGTCGTTCCTCGGCAATGATTTCCGCCGCAAGTTGACGCCGCTGCGCGAATCGCGCTGGGCCCACGACCCCTTCGCCCGCGGCTCCTATTCCCACGCGCTGCCGGGACATGCGGGCGACCGGGCGATCCTGGCCGCACCGGTGGACGGGCGGCTGTTCTTCGCGGGCGAGGCGACGTCGCCGAATTTCTTCTCGACCGCGCATGGGGCGAGGGACAGCGGAGAGAGAGCGGCGAAGGATGTGCTGGCGGCGCTCAGAAAGGGATAGTTGTTTGGCCCGTCATTCCGGGGCGATGCGTCAGCATCGAACCTGGAATCTCGAGATTCCGGGTTCACGCTTCGCGTGCCCCGGAATGACGGCGCGCTACTCCAGCACCCTCGCCCGCATCGCTGCATCCGGCACAAAACACGCATCGTACTTGCCGAAAATCCGATACCTGTTGCGCGCCGCAAGGCTATAGACCGCATCCCGCAGGGGCTTGGGCACACCGAACAGCATGCGCGTCCAGCGCCATCTCGGCAGCTGCGACAGCACCGTCAGCGCGGCGTCCGATTTGAAATGCACCACACCCCCATGCACGACGGCATTCGTATCAGGATCGTCCGGATCGATGCCAAACGCCTGCGCCAGCCGGGTCCCGTAGGCGGACTGGATCGGCGTGAAGCGGAAGCGCGCCTCAGCGTCGCGGGTGGCGACGAAGCGGATCCAGCGCGAGCAGAACACGCAGACACCGTCATAGAGAATAACGTCATCGTCGGGCCAGCGCATGGTTTCTCTCTTTGACGCGTGCTCTTGACGCGAACCGCTTCCCGCTTCGCTCGCAAGCGCTACCGATTGTCCAACATCAACAGCGCCACCAGCATCAGCACGATGGCAGGCCCGGTCTTCACCAGCGCGCCGAGCGGCTCGATCCACAGATCCGGCGTCAGGATCGCCGCGCCGATCATATAGCCGAGCGATGCGACGATGCCGGCGACGAGGCCGAGCGCACAACTGCGGCGGACGGCGATCAGCACACCGATACTGATGTCCATCAGGCTGGTCCCGATGGTGATCGGCGCGACCAGCGCGGGCGGAAAGTTGTGCGCACTCAGGATTCCCGCGGCGGCATCATAAGACACCAGTAGCGCGATAAGGCCTGACACGCACCAGAACACGACGAGGCTTGCGATCACCAGCGCCTTGACCAGGAACAGCCGCGCGAACCACTTGTCCTGGATGCTGGCCGGGCGCTGGCCGGCCATCTGCGCAATCGTCCTGGGCACGATCCCCGTCGCCCGCATCCAGTCCTGCGGATCGCCGGCCACGCCCCGGCGCAATTCGGCGACCGCCGTCGAGCGCATCGGCGACATCCAGCCCAGCCTCGCAGCGAAGTCCGCAAGCCGGGTCCCCAGATCGAGCAGAAATGACGGCAGCCTCGCGCGAGGCCAATCCTTGGTGCCGAACGGGTTGCGGAATTGCGCAATGACGCCGGCGAGCGACACGGGCTCGGGCTGCATCAGGTCCCAGCTCACGGCGCTGATGGCCGCATCGTCGATCTCGCTGCGAGCGAGAAAGGCGATCGTCGCCGCGACGTCCTCGACCGCGACGGGCTGAAATGGCGTGGCGCCCTCGTTCGCCGGCAATTCGACCGGCAGTGCGGCCAGCGCGCGCAGCATGGCGCTGCCGCCATAGGCCGATGGCGCGACAACGAAGCCGGGACGCAGGATGGCGTAGGCGATTCCGGAAGCCAGGATCAGCCGCTCGGCTTCGCGTTTTGTCACGCTGAACGCGGTGCGGTCGTCGTTCGCGGCGCCGGGAATCGAGATATGGACCAGCCGCACTGCGCGGCCGCTTCGTCCGATCGCAGCAAGCAGCCGCGCGACGAAATCGCGGTGCACGGCGGAGGTGTCGCTGCCCGGACCGTCCTGCAGCACGCCGAGGCAGTTGACGACGACGTCGATGTTGCGGTCGGTGATCAGCCGCGCCAGCTCGCTTTCGCCAAGCGACAATAACGGCATTTCCAGATCCTGCGCACTCATGCGCTGGCCCGCGGAAAATTTTCGTGCGATGCCGATCACCGCAAAGCCTCGCGCGCGCAAATCGTCGGTGACGTACCGGCCAATCAGACCGGACGCGCCGAGCACCAGAATGGTGCGCGCGCCCGCCTCAACCATGTTGCGCCCTCGTCATGCCACTTCCCATGTCCCCTGCCCCCTCAAAACGGCTTTGCGATCATCAGCCACAGGATGATCATCACCGAGCCGAAGCCGGGAATGCCGAAGGCGAACCAGCGGCGAAACAGCGCGAAATAGCGCTGCGGCAACTCCGCGCCTTTTTCGACCGCAAGGCGGGCGAGATCGCGCATCTCGCGCTGTATGAAAATGACGGGCACCCAGAACAGCCCGGCGACAGCATAGAGCGCGAGCGAGATCACGAGCCAGCGCTCGGCAAGACTGGTGTTGGATAGCATCATCAGGACCCCGCCGGTGACCGGTTGCGCGATCACCGCCGACAGCGTGAACAGCACGTCGGCAATCACCACGACGGATGCCGTGCTCGCGATGAAGGCGGCGTCGCGCGTGCGATGCGCCATCAGCATGAAGAACGCGATGCCCGTTCCGGTGCCGAGAATGATGATGGCGCCGAGCACATGGACATATTTGACAAGGAAATAGAGCGTCATGGCTTTTTGGCCGCCTTCCTGTCGGCCGTAGCTGAGCCGGCGGGCTCGAGCGCACGCATCAACGCGCGCTCCGCCAGTCGCACCCCGGTTTCGGTCTCCGCCATCCAGTGTCCCTCGCTGCCGGACGCCGGCAACACGGAAAATTGGACCTTTCCGCCGCCGTCGCGGAACGCGTCCGCCAGTCTGCGCGACAATTCGGGAGAGAAATAGGTGTCGTTGGCGGCGACCAGCCAGGTCACGGGCACGCGTGCGGACCTGCCGAATGCGTCTGCCGCGGCAAGCAGCGCATGCGGCGCGCAGACTTCGTTGTCGCGATCGTTGGCATGGCCGCCGCGGCCGGGCGCAAACGCAACGATCGCAGCGATCTCGCGCGGGTCGCTCGGGCTCAGCGCCAGCGCGCCCCAGCCGCCCGCGGAATGGCCGAGCACGACCGCACGATTCGGCTGCACGAAGGGCTGCGTGCGCATGAAGTGCAGCGCCGCCGCGATCTGCTCCGCAGTCGCGCGGCCCGAGCGGGCATAATCGGCGTCGTCGCAGCCACCCTGGTCTTCGAGATAAGGACCGCCGGTTGCGCCATGGCCCAGGCGCTCCGGCACCAGCACGGCAAAGCCGCGGCTCACCAGGAACGCGGCGAGCGGCTTGTAGTCCGGTTGCGCCATCTGCGCACGACGCAGGACATTTTGCGTCGAGGCGTGCGCAATCACCGCCAGCCGGAACGGCCCGTCGCCATTCGGACGAAACAGGACGGCATGCGCGGCGACCGCGGCATCGCCCGAAGGAACCAGCCATTGCTGTTCGCGCAAACTGACGCCTTCCCCGCTGACTGCACCGTAGGTCGCGGCCGACGCGCCGGATGCGCTGACAAGACCGAGCAGGAGCCACGCGAAACCCGCAGCGAAGAAATGCATGAAACCCCTATCCCAGCGGTGTTCGGCGAACGGCAATACACCCGCAGCAACGAATCAAATCCAGCGTATGCCGGTAGCGAATCCGACAAAAACCATCGGGCTTGCCGGACTTTGCGCAGGCGCGGACCATTGGATTGTCACTCCAAGCAGCAGCTTGTCCTTTTTCGGTACAGCCGTGCGGCAAACTGATGCAGAAAGTCCACACGTTAACCGATAATTAACGATAGACCTTGATGCCGGCCCGCGGACTTGGTTTGATCAGCGCCATGAGCACAACCCTGATCGAGGTCCGTCCGGCCAAGGCTGCAGATGCAACTGCAGTGGCATCCACGCATGACGAAGCTTGGCGCGCGGCCTATCAGGGCATCATCCCGGGCGCCGAGCTGGAAAAGCTGATCAACCGCCGCGGCCCGCAATGGTGGGACAGCGCAATTCGCAAGGGCAGCCGCGTCAGCGTGCTGGTGTTCGGCGACAAGATTGCCGGCTACGCCAATTACGGTCGCAACCGCGCGCGCAGCCTGCACTTCGAGGGCGAAATCTACGAGCTCTATCTGCGCCCGGAATTCCAGGGCCTCGGCTTCGGCCGCCGCCTGTTCACCGCCGCCAAGCGCGACCTCGGGCAGAGCGGCCTGCGCAGCATGGTGGTCTGGGCGCTGTCGGACAACGACCCCGCCACCGAGTTCTACCGCGCACTCGGCGGCCGCATGGTCGCCCGCTCCTCCGAACGCTTCGGACCGAAGTCGCTCGACAAGGTCGCCTTCGCCTGGACGAATTGATTCCGGACGAATTGATCTGGAGTTGATCTGGATCAACCGGCTCGCGCTCTGGTTGGCCTGTCATCATCGCCAAATTTGACCCATTAGCTAGCGCAGCATTTTTTGTGCGCCGCGCTCTGGCGCCCACGGCGTTTGACGCGTATTAGCCGGTCCGGAAATTCGCGTTTCAGACAGCCCGCGACCAGGTCTACGGAGCCCTTTTCATGCGTATCGACGCCATCCCGATCGGGATCGACCCGCCCCGCGAAGTTAACGTCGTCATCGAGGTGCCGGTCGGCGGCGAGCCGATCAAATACGAGATGGACAAGGAGGCCGGCACGCTGATCGTGGACCGGTTTCTTTATACCGCCATGCGCTATCCCGGCAATTACGGCTTCATCCCGCACACGCTGTCCGACGACGGCGACCCCTGTGACGTGCTGGTCGCCAACACCCGCGCAATCGTGCCCGGCGCGGTCATGAGCGTGCGCCCGGTCGGCGTGCTGTTCATGGAGGACGAGGCCGGCGGCGACGAGAAGATCATCGCGGTGCCCTCCTCCAAGCTCACCCAGCGCTACGACCGCGTGAAGAGCTATAGCGACCTGCCCGACATCACCCTGCAGCAGATCCAGCATTTCTTCGAGCACTACAAGGATCTGGAGCGCGGCAAATGGGTCAAGATCAAGCGCTGGGGCGGCCCCGAGGATGCCCAGAAGCTGATCACCGAGAGCATCGAGCGCGCGAAGAAGAAGTAGGGTCGCCGTCATTCCGGGGCTCGCGAAGCGAGAACCCGGAATCTCGAGATTCCGGGTTCGTCTCTTCGAGGCGCCCCGGAATGACGGCGCCTACACCGCAGGCTTCGGCAGCCCGGCAATCGCGCAGGCCGCGCGCAGCGTGTTCACCAGCAGGCACGCGACCGTCATCTGCCCGACGCCGCCCGGCACCGGCGTGATCGCGCCCGCGACCTCCGAGACTTCCGCGAATGCCACGTCGCCGACCAGCCTGGTCTTGCCGTCCGGCCTCGGCAGCCGGTTGATGCCGACATCGATCACGGTCGCGCCCGGCTTGATCCAGCTCGCGCGCACCATCTCCGGCCGGCCGACCGCGGCATAGACGAGATCGGCCTGCGCGCAGAGCTTCGGCAAATCGCGCGAGCGCGAATGCGCGATCGTCACCGTCGCGTTCTCGTTCAGCAGCAATTGCAGCAGCGGCCGTCCCACCAGATTGGAGCGGCCGATGACGATCGCGTTCATGCCCTCGAGCGAGGCGTGCACGCTCTTGCTCAGGATGATGCAGCCGAGCGGCGTGCAGGGCGACAGCGCGGCAAAGCCGCCGGCCAGCCGCCCGGCATTGTGCGGATGCAGGCCGTCGACATCCTTGGCCGGATCGATGGCATTGATGACGGCTTCGGTATCGAGCCCCTTCGGCAGCGGCAATTGCACCAGAATGCCGTGCACCAGGGGATCGCGATTGAGCCTTGCGACCAGCGCCAGCAGCTCGGCCTGCGACACATCGGCCGGCAGCTTGTGCTCGAACGAGGCCATGCCTGCGGCCTGGGTCTGGGTATGCTTGCTGCGCACATAGACTTCGCTGGCGGGATCGTTGCCGACCAGCACGACGGCGAGCCCCGGCGTCAGGCCATGGTCGCGCCTGACGCGGGCCACCTCGCTTGCGACCCGGCCGCGAAGCTCGGCGGCGATTGTCTTTCCGTCGATGATGCGAGCCGTCATGTCGATTCCTTCAATGCGCTAATTCTTGCCTTGCTTGCCCTGCGTCAGCCCGCGCAAGGCGTCGCCGAGCGCCGTGGGATCGCCATCGATCGCCACCTGCTTGAGCCGCGAGGTCGCGCCGGACACGAGCCGGACCCTCGCCTTGGGCACGCCGAGCGCCTTCGCCAACAATGCCGTCACGGCGCGGTTGGCCTCGCCGCCATCGGCAATGGCGCGGACGCGCACTTTAACGACGCTGCGCCCGTCAGAAAGGGTCTCGATCCCGTCGATGTCGTCACGGCCGCCGCGCGGGGTCACCCGCAGCGCGACGCTGATGCCCCCGCTCGAGGGCCGCCAAGGCAACGCGGTCGCAGGCGTCGGCGTATCAACCAAGCGTCAGAACACCGCCGGATAGATGTAATAGGTGATCACCCGTTCGATGAACATGATGAGCAGGATCAGGATGATCGGCGAGATGTCGAGCCCGCCCAGATTGGGCAGGAAATTGCGGATCGGCGCCAGCAGGGGCTCGGTGATCCGGTAGAGGAACTCCGCCACCGCCGCAACGAACTGGTTGCGGGTGTTCACGACATTGAACGCGACCAGCCAGGACAGGATCGCCGACGCAATCAGGAGCCAGATATAGAGATCGAGGACGATGAGAATGATGTCGAGAACAGCTCGCATGGGGCAGGGGCTCGAATGCTGCGGTCGCGGGAAAGATTATTTGGTAGATATCGGTTCCGACCCCATCAAACAAGGGAACTTCCCGGTCAAATCCGCGCAGATCCGGGTTTTTCGTCGCCGGCGACTTGGCAATTGACTTGCCGATGTCACGCACTGTAAATGGCGCCGTTTGAAGGCCGCCTTTGCCTTCCCATCTATGCAAAGGCGATCGTGACGGGGCCATAGCTCAGCTGGGAGAGCGCATCGTTCGCAATGATGAGGTCGGCGGTTCGATCCCGCCTGGCTCCACCAGCCTTCTCGCTTCGCGAGCTTCGGCTGGGCAAGCCCGTTCCGCTCCAACGTAGCGAAGTGGGCGAAGGCTGCCCCGCCATAGCCCGCAGGGCGACGGCGGGCTGGTTCAGCGAATAACCTCTAACTCACTCCGCCGCCTGCGCCAGCACCTGCGGCGCCCCGGCCAGCCATCCCGCGATGAAATGCGCAAGCCATGCGCGTTCGGCCGTGTCATGGATGGCGCGACCTTCGAAGTGCTGATGGCGCGGGCGGGCGCCCGGCGCATCCAGGCGATCGCAGCCGCGGGTGGTCCAGCGATGCATCATGGCGCAGGTCACGTCGGGATGGAATTGCAGGCCGAAGCAGGTGCCGTAGCGAATCGCCTGCACCGGGAAGTCGTCGCCCGAGGCCAGGAGCTCGGCCCCGCAGGGCAGCTCGAAGCCTTCGCGGTGCCAGTGATAGACCTGCTCCGGCCAGTCCGGGCACAGGCCCGCGCCAGCAGTGGTGGGGCGGATCGGGTAATAGCCGACCTGCACCACGCCGTCCGGGTGCGGCGCGACGGCAGCGCCGAGCTGCTTGGCCAGCATCTGTGCGCCCAGGCAGATGCCGAGGAACGGCCGCTGCTCCCGCAAGGCGATCTCGATCCAGTCGATCTCGGTCCGGACAAAGTCATCGCTATCGTTGGCACTCATCGGGCCGCCGAAAATGACGGCACCGGCATGCTCATCCAGCGTTGTCGGGAGCGGATCGCCGAAGCGCGGCCGGCGAATATCGAGCCGGTGGCCGAGCTCCCTCAAGGCATTGCCCACCCGGCCAGGGCTGGATGTCTCCTGATGCAGGATCACCAGGACCGGCCGTAACGGTTCGCCCGTGCCGGACCTCACGGTCGGGGGACGGGCAGGCGGAAAGGACACCAGGTTCTGGCCGCGAAGGTATTTCGAGCGGTTCGACATGGCCTCGTGCAAAGTTTGTCTCAACCCAGCACGAAATCGTACCTAAGCAATGCTTAACATCGTGTGAGTTCAGGCACACAGGAAGCAAGTCATGGGCCAAGGCGGTCATCGTGCGCGGTCCGATGCGTCCCACGGGCTGCGCTCCGCCTCGCCCTGCCTGCGGGGAGAGGCCGGATTGCATCGAAAGATGCAATCCGGGTGAGGGGGAGTTTCCGCACACGCCTCAATCACCGGATTCGTGGAGAGCGCCCCTCACCCCGACCCTCTCCCTGCAAGAGCGGGGCGAGGGAGCCTTATCGCTTCTGCTGGAACCGTCCCACTGCGGCGAGGATAAAGCCGCGCGGGAACAACCGCAGCATGAGCGGCACCAGCTTGATGCCGAGGCCGGGCAGCACCGCGCGCTTGTTGGCCATCAGCCCGCGATAGGCCTCTTCCGCGACCTCGCGCGGCGACTTGTCGAGCGCCGACGAATCGAAGCCGGGCTTGAAGCCGGCGCGGTCCTGAAACTCGGTCGGCACCGGACCCGGGCAGAGCAGCGTCACGCGCACGCCAGAAGGCTCGAGCTCCTTGCGCAGCGCCTCGGTGAAGGACAGCACATAGGCCTTGGAGGCGTAGTACACGGCCATGCCGGGACCGGGCAGGAAGCCGGCGATCGAGCCGACATTGAGCAGGCCGCCGCGATTCCTGATCAGCATTTTGGAGAAGCGCAGCGACAGGTCGGTCAGGGCGCGGATATTGACGTCGATGATTGCGAGCTGGCCGGCGCGGTCGAGCTCGGCGGCAGGACCGAACAGACCGAAGCCGGCATTGTTGACCAGATAGTCCAGCTCCACGCCGGCCGCCGCAAGCGCCGCCTCGATCTTGTCGCCGGCATCGGCCGCTTCGAGGTCGCAAGGAATCACGATGGGCTCGGGCTTGCCTTGCGCCTTCAACTCGGCGGCGAGCGCAAGCAGCCGGTCCGCCCGCCGCGCGGTCAGGGCCAGACGGTGGCCCCGATCGGCGAAGACGCGCGCCAGTTCAGTGCCGATGCCCGCCGAGGCTCCGGTGATCAGCGTCACACGTTCAGTCACGATTCCAATGCTCTTAAATCAACTTACAGGATTGATGGCGCCAAAGGCTCACAACGAGAGCATAGGGTTGCCGTGGGATGCAAGCCGCCCGGCACACATGGCGCCGTATGGGAGGGCCACGCGCCGGGCTCTGGCCGCGTCCTTTGCCAAACTTACCGCCTGGCGGCAACAGCCGCGCCGAGGAGCTGATTCGAAGGAGCCGATTAAAGTTCCGTTAGGTCCGGCGTGCAGCGCAGCAAGGCGGCAACTGCCCGATCCCGGAGCAGTCGCTCGAGGCGACGCCGGCTCTCTTCCGACCAAAGCGCGCTATTGAGCAACTTGTCAGACGTCCGCGGCGGCCCGGCGGCTTGCGACCAGGCGCTTCAGGTCGATGCGGTCGCGCGAGGAGACGGCAAGCAGGTCGGCGGCACGCCAGACCACATTGTCCTCGAACTCACTGACCTCGCCATCGGCATAGACCAGCTCCCACATCATCTCGACGATGCGCAGGCGTCCCTCGTCATCGACCTCACGCATGATCACACTGGTGAAATGATAGAGGTCCACGGCCTCGCCCTCGACCAGTGTGGCCGACTTGATCATCTGGTCGGCGGTTCCGGGATCGAGCCCGAAGCGGCTCTCGATCAGGCTGTGCAGCTTGCGCCTCTCGACCTCGGACGGCTCCCCGTCGAGCGAGATCACGTGGATCAACAGCGCGGTCGCGGCCAGCTGATAGCCGTTCTCGTCGAACGCACGGTTCCCGTGGCCATGGGGCGAAACAACATCGGCAATGAATTGGCGCAATCCGTCCAGCATCTGGTGCAATCGCTCGATGGTTCGGCATCCGCCGGAATGGCGGCTTCACAAATTCTATATGTGGGGAAAGCCAACGCCGCACAATGCGAAATGATGCCGCCAGGGCATTACGTTTCGGCAATTTTGCTGCTTGGTTGATGCGGTCATTCCGGGGCGGTGCGCAGCACCGAACCCGGAATCTCGAGATTCCGGGTTCACGCTTCGCGTGCCCCGGAATGACAAAGAGAGCCTACGGTATTTCGTACACCACCATCTTGTCGGCGATGCCGCGCAGTGCGGCGTGCTTCTGGATCGGCTTGATCTCCTGCCGCGCCAGGATACCCGCGACTTCGGGCGCCTCGATCACCGGCGCGGTGACATGAATCTCCTGCGAGGTCGACAACGACTGCACGCGCGAGGCGATATTCACCGTCTGGCCGAAATAATCCTGCCGCTCGTTGAGCATCACCGCAAGGCAAGGGCCTTCGTGAATGCCGATCTTGACCACGAGGTCGCTGCTGCCGCGCTGCCTGTTGAGCTCGTCCATCGCCGCGCGCATGCGCAATCCCGCCACCAGCGCATGCTCCGGACGGATGAAGGTCGCCATCACGGCATCGCCGATGGTCTTCACCACGGCGCCCTTTTCGGAGGCGATGATCTCGAGCAGCGCGCGGAAATGCGCGCGCACCAGATCGAAGGCGGCGAGATCGCCGACCCGCTCATAGAGCGCGGTCGAGCCCTTCAGATCGGTGAACAGGAAGGTCAGCGAGGTGATCTTCAGGCGCTGGTCGACGTTGAGATTGTCGCCCTTGAACACGTCGCGGAAGGTCTGGTTCGACAGCATCCGCTTGGCGGTGAGGAAAGGCCGGCGCTTGCCGAGCAGGTCATGCAGCGCGTCGGCCGCGATGAACACCGAAGGCAGCACGCGCACGCCTGCCTGGTTGTCGACCGACAGCCGCAGCGGTCCGGGGCGCATGGTCATCGATCCCGTCGGCGGGTGATGCTTGTTGTAGACCAGCGAGAGCTGCTGGCGCTCCTTGGTCGGCTCGCCCTGCACGTCGATGAAATGCGCCGCATGCGTCACCGGCTCGAACACGATGATGAACTGCGGCGGCAGCTGCAGCGACATCACCGCTTTCTCGCCCGCCGGCAGCTCCATCGTCTCCAGCGTCACCTCATCGGTGAGGGCCGCGAAATTGTCGCGGTTGAGATCGATGCCGGAACTCCAGAACACCTGCCTGTAATAGTCCCAGACGGGCAGCGAATTGGGATCGTGCGCGGCGATGCGGCGAACCCGGGGGCTCACGGTGAAGGCGACCTCGACCTGCTCGTCCACCGAGGGCTGGTAGCCGCAGGCGCACAGGCCGCAATGATAGTCCTCCGGCTTGAGCGATTTCAGCGTGTCATGCGCGCCGAGCACGCCGCTGCAGCCGGGACACAGCACGTTCCAGCTCAGGTCGAACAGGCCGAGCCGCGAGGCGTGCAGGAAGCCGGAGATCACCTTCTCCTCGTCGAGCGAGTTGCGCCTGGAAAAATCCAGCGCATTGATCCGGTTGAGATCGGCATCGTCGCCGGTCCTGATGAGCTCGCCGATCGCGCTTGCAACGGCCGGATCGGCGCTCTGCTGCAGGACTGAGATCTGGGCGGAGATATCGCTCATGGCCCGCACTAGATGGCATTGCGGCTGCTGTCCGACAATCCCCTACTACCGCATCTTGATGACAAAAGATGGCGAATGGTCCGGTTGGGTGGTGACCACGCCCAAAGGCATGACAGGGGTCCTGTCCTTCAGCTCGACATGGAAGGCGCCGATCAGCCTGGCCAGCGCGAGCGTCGCCTCGACGATCGCAAAATGCGCGCCGATGCAGACCCTTGGCCCCGCACCGAACGGCATATAGGCGAAGCGATCCGGCGCCGGAGTTCCCGGCATGAATCGCTCCGGCATGAATGCTGCCGGCTGCCGCCATAGTTTTTCGTGCCGCTGCAACAGCCAGGGCGCGATCAGCATCAGGTCGCCCTTGCGCACGGCGAGGCCCGCGACCTGATCCGGCCCGGTCGCCGCGCGCGCGATCAGGAAGGCCGGCGGATAGAGCCGCATGGTCTCGTCGATCACCGCGCGGGTGAATGTCAGCCGGTCGAGATCGGCCGCCTCATCGGCGGCGACGCCACGTGCCTCGCGCGCCACCTGCTCCTGCGTTTCGGGATCGAGCGCGAGCAGATAGAGCGCCCAGAACAGCGCGGTGCCGGTGGTCTCATGTCCGGCCAGGATCATGGTCGCGACCTCGTCGCCGAGTTGGGCGTCGGAGAACGCAGCGCCCGTCTCGGGATCGCGCGCCTCACCCATCAGGTCGAACAGATCGCGCGGCGGGGCGCCTTCGGGCTTGCCCGCGGCGCGTCGCTCCGCCATCAGCCGCGCTATAAAGGCGGTCCAGCGCTTGCGGAAGCGGGCACGGGCAAAATCCTGCGGCGTTGGCCATGACAGCGGCAGCAGCAGGTCCAGCAAATGTGGTCGCGCGAGTGTGTCGCCATATTCCATCACGAAGTCGCGCAGGGTCGCGCCATGCCGGGCCATTCCGAACGAGAACATGGTGCGGCCGGCGATCTCGAGCGTCATGTGCTGCATGGTCTCGCGCAAATCCACCGCTGCACCGCTCTTGTCCTTGAGCGCCGCAACCGTCTCCTCGACCACCGCGACCATGTGCGGCACCAGCATGGTCACTGCGCGCGGCGTGAAGGCCGGCGCCAGCGTGCGGCGCTGATGCTTCCAGGCGCGCCCCTCGGCAGTCAGCACGCCCTGGCCGAGGATCGGCCGCAGCACGCGGATGCCGGTCGGCGTGCGTGCATAATTTTCGTAATTGTCGACCAGCACGTGGCGGATCGCATCCGGCGTGTTGAGGATGAAGGTCGCGCGGCCGAGAAAGCGGCTCTCGATCACGTCCTCTTGATAGGCGCGCTTGCCCCAGGTGGAGATCGCGCTGTTGCGCATCGCCTTCATCCGGCCGAAGGCGGTCTGATCATCCGGCGCGAGCGGCGGGCTTGGCGGCACCAGCGGCCTGCGTTTGGCAGGAAAGTCGTAGACTTCGGCGATGCTCAATTGATGGCCTCCCGTGCACAAGAGAGACGGCTAGACAGCTAGTAAGTCAGCTCGATGGCCGCAATCCCGTTCTCCGCCGCCGGCCAGGCGCGGGCGACGATCCGTTCCTCGTCGAACAGGCCGGCGACTTGACGGCCGACATCCGCGGCGGAAAGCCGCAGCGTCCGAGCAGTGATCGTCCTGCGCGGTCGCGTCATCGCTGCGCGCGAGCGGATCGGTGAAGTTGATCGCAACATCCGTTCGCGGCGCACGCCGTCGGATTGCATCCGGCATGTCGGAGCAAGCCTGCGGCGCAGTCTCGGCAGATGCCCGCACGCCGCGGCTGCCGGCCGGGAAGGGCAGGGCAGGGCAGGGCAGCGGCGCCCAGAGCGCTATGCGCCGCATCAGGTGCGGCATAATCCCTCGTTATCTTTCAATATCTTACCTGCGATTTGGCGGGTGAAAACATCGTCCCGCTCTTGCCAGCGATCGGCTTTCCCGGGCATCACTGATCCCAATCAGAATCAAGCCATAGCAGGTGAGGCGAGACCCGATATGACTGATGCGTCCAAATCCCCGAGGTTCAGCGCCGACGGTATCGCCGCGCCGCTGCGCTACCCGACCTTCCGGCGCATCTGGCTCGCGAGCCTGCTCTCCAATCTCGGCATCCTGATCCAGGGTGTGGGCGCGGCCTGGGCCATGACCCAGATGACGTCCTCGGCCGACAAGGTCGCGCTGGTGCAGACCGCCTTGATGATGCCGATCATGCTGATCTCGATGCCGGCCGGCGCCATTGCCGATATGCACGACCGCCGCATCGTCGCGCTGATCGCGCTATCGATCTCGCTAGCCGGCGCGACCACGCTGACGGCGCTGGACTGGCTCGGCCTCGTTCAGCCGAATCTGCTGCTCGCGCTCTGTTTCGTGGTCGGCAGCGGCATGGCGCTGATGGGGCCGGCCTGGCAATCCTCCGTCAGCGAGCAGGTGCCCGCCGAAACGCTGCCGTCGGCGGTCGCGCTCAACGGCATCAGCTACAACATCGCGCGCAGCGTGGGCCCGGCGGTCGGCGGCATCGTGGTGGCGACCGCGGGCGCGGTGGCGGCCTTTGCGCTCAACACGCTGCTCTATCTGCCGCTGATGGTGGCGCTGTTTGCCTGGAAGCGCGAGGCCGAAAGCTCGCGCCTGCCGCGCGAAAGGCTGAGCCGCGCGATCGTCTCCGGCGTGCGCTACATCACCAATTCGCCATCGATCAAGATCGTGCTGACCCGCACCATGGTGACCGGCCTGATCGGCGGCTCGATCCTGGCGCTGATGCCGCTGGTCACGCGCGAGCTGCTGCATGGCGGCGCGCAGACCTATGGCATCATGCTCGGCGCCTTCGGCCTTGGGGCCGTGATCGGCGCGCTCAATATCAGCGAGGTGCGCAAGCGGATGAGCGGCGAGGCGGCGATTCGCGCCTGCGCGCTGTCGATGGGCGGCGCGATCGCAGCCGTAGCGCTGAGCCGCCAACCGGTGCTGACCGCGGCGGCGCTCGTGGTTGCCGGCGCGGTCTGGATGATGGCGGTCGCGCTGTTCAACATCGGCGTGCAGCTCTCGGCGCCGCGCTGGGTGGCGGGGCGCTCGCTCGCGGCCTACCAGGCCGCGATCTCGGGCGGCATTGCGATCGGCAGCTGGTGCTGGGGCCGGCTCACCGATGTGGCGGGCGTCGAGAACGCGCTCCTGGTCTCGGCCGCGCTGATGCTGGTCTCGCCGCTGCTCGGACTGTGGCTGCGCATGCCGCGGATCGGCGCGCGCGGCGAGGAGGCGGAAAAGCTCGACGATCCCGAGGTGCAGCTCGCGCTCACCGGACGCAGCGGGCCGCTGGTGGTCGAAATCGAATACCGCGTGGCGCAGGACAACGCCCGCGCCTTCCACAACGTGATGCAGGACGTGCAGCTCAGCCGGCAGCGCAACGGCGCCTATGGCTGGTCGATCGCGCGCGACATCGCCGATCCCGAATTGTGGACCGAGCGTTATCACTGCCCGACCTGGCTGGATTATCTGCGCCAGCGCAACCGCTCGACCCAGTCGGAGCGCGCGCTGCACCAGCAGGCCATCGCCTTCCATATCGGCCCCGATCCCGTCCGCATCCGTCGCATGCTGGAACGCCCGTTCGGCTCGGTGCGCTGGAAGGAAGACACGCCCGACCGCGCCGCAAGCGAGGTGCTGCCGGTGGTCGCGAGCGCGGCCGGGAGCAGCACGTAGTTATTTGATTACATCATTCCGGGGCGGTGCAGGCGTGCCGCAAACCCCCGTCCTCCCCTGGAGGGGGAGGACCGATCGCATGAAGCGAAGCGAAAATGCGATCGAGGTGGGGTGAAGTCACGAATATAGGTCTCGCCGCAACGTCCGAGCAGGCGCCTTCACCACCGATCACCGACGTCGTGGAGAGACGGTCACCCCACCCCGATCGCGCATTACATGCGCGATCGACCCGCCCCCTCCAGGGGCGGGTGAGAAGACATTACTGCCCGTGCTCGGCCAGCACCTTGTCACAGGCGCGGCTGAGGCGGGTGCGGTTCTGTTGCAGGCAGGACAGCACCATCTGGTCGCCCTCGCCCATATGGGCGCGGCAGAAACGGCTGACGTCGCGCGCGCAGGCGTCGTGCTCATGCGTCGATTGCGCAACGGCGCTGGAGGCGATCAGGACAAGGGGAATGCAATAAAAAAATCTGCGCATTGGGAACCGCCTCAATATCGAGCCACAACCTCGGCCTCTTGCCTGCTTGGCCTGTTGCCTTGGTCTTCTTGTCTGGTTTTGTTGCCGCCGCTTCCTGAAGGCTTTGTAAGGCGAAAATCCGTCAGGCCGCAACGCATTTCGCGCCGGCGTAACATACGGATGGCGGCGCAGCCTGGGCCGCACCGCCATCATGCGCCTGCATCATTTGCCGGTTCAGTCGGTCGCCGCGACCTTGCCGCCGCCCTTGGTGAGATCCTTGTCCATCACCGCACGGCAGCCGGGGGAGAGATCGGCGCGGTGCTTGACCATGCAGGCGGTGATCTTGGGAATATTGGGAATTTCGGAGCTGCAGAGGCGGAAGGCGTCGCTGGTGCACATCTGCTGCGCCTCGGCGGTGTAGGCGAAACTCCCCGTGGCCGACAGCGTTGAGAACGAGAGGGCGAAGGCCAGCACCAAACCGGCCTGGCGAAGCGTGCGCGAGAAGGATGCGGTCATTGTCGGCTCCCAGTTGCGACCCGCGGCGGGTCGCGTTGTTGCGATGGCAGCGACCTTGCGCCCAATCCGCCGCCGTCACTGTGAGCACTGTCACGCCTGCGGGCGCGACTGTGAGGTCGGTCACGATGGCGTGGCGACCGGCGTGAATTCCTTCCGCAAGACGCGCCGTGTTGGTGTCACGTTAAGACTTCCTTCGCATTAATGGGACGAGGTGAATGCCAAGCCTGCCCGAAGCCGAGTCTTGGTTAATGTCAGGTCGTGGTCGGCGCCGTCGCGACCAAGTCCTCGTTTGTTGCGTACTGGGAAGAGTCACATGCGTAGTGCGTTAGCCCTGATGCTGGGCGTTGTCGTCATGGCCGGTGCGATCGCCGGAGGCTGGTACCTCGTCGGCGCGCTGCGCGGCGATGGCGCCATTCCCCAGGTCGTGGCAGCCCACCAGGCTCCGCCATCGCCCAATCCCCCCGCCAAGCTCGCCGCAAAGGACGACGTCGCGGTCACCGGCGCGATCGGATCCAAGCCGGCTGCGGCAGCCGCACCGGCCCCTGCGCCTGTGCCGGCGCCGGCCCCGGTTGCGGACAAGGCCTGCGCCAATCCGAACGCGCTCGGCGTCTCCCGCGTGGTCGAGATCGACACCTCGGGCGGCCCCGGCTTCGGCTTCCAGCATTTCAAGCAGTTCGATTTCCTGACCGACAAGGAAGTGGTGCTGACCTTCGACGACGGTCCCTGGCCGGGCAATACGCCGGCCGTGCTGAAGGCGCTCGATGACGAATGCACCAAGGGGCTGTTCTTCTCGATCGGCAAGCACGCGACCTATCACCCCGAGATTCTCAGGCAGGTTCTTGCCGCCGGCCACACCGTCGGCGCGCACACCTGGTCGCATGTCAATCTGAACGGCAAGAAGATGACCGAGCAGATGGCCAAGGACGAGATCGAGAAGGGCTTTTCCGCGGTAAAATGGGCGCTCGGCACCGAGCCCTCGCCGTTCTTCCGCTTCCCCGAGTTGCAGCACAATCCGGCGATGGTCACCTATCTCGGCACCCGCAATGTCGGGATATTCTCCTGCGACATCGATTCCCACGACTACAAGCACGACTCGACGCCCGAGAAGGTCGTGAGCACGGTGATGACCGAGCTCGCCAAGCAGGGCAAGGGCATCATCCTGATGCACGACTTCCAGAAGCGCACGGCCGAGGCCTTGCCGACGCTGCTCAAGCAGCTGAAGGCCGGCGGCTACAAGGTCGTGCAGATCAAGGCCAAGGGCAGCTTCCAGACGCTGCCCGACTATGACGAAGCCTTCGCCAAAGACATGAAGCTGCCGACCGCCGCCGCCAAGCCGGTGTCGAGCGTGGTGCAGACGATCTCGGCGAGGTGACGCCTTTCGACTTCGACCCTTCACGGCAGCCCGCTCCGGTGTCGTCTCCGCTCCTCGGCCGCAACGACGGCTCGGCGATTGGCGGTCATGTCAAACGGATCGCGGGTTAAAGTCACCTTGCCACGAAGAAGAAGTCTTCGTTGCCGGGCAGCGAGCCGTAGGTGTAGGGCTCCTGGCGGCCGGCCGTTTGCTCCATCACGTCGTCGCGCACCAGGCGAAACACCTTGTTGATCTCGACGCCGGGCGTCGCAATCCGCTGCGTCACGGCGACGGCAAACGGACTGTTGCCGCCCTCGCCATCGAGCGCGACCTGGCCTTGCTTGGCCGCGAACACCACCAGTGTTGCGCCGGACACTTTTACCTCGGCGAGTCCTCGGCCGATCGAGCGCGTCCCGACACCTGCTCCGGCGGTCGGGGCCATCGCCTCGCGCGCGGGCGCGGCATCAGGCGGCGTCGACCGCGTCGGAGGCGCAAACGGATTGTCGCGGCAGGCGTCGAGCAACACGAGCTTGAGCCTCCGTGCGCCGTCGACGGCCGCCATCACCTGGTCGAAAGGGACGGCCTCGAACTGCACGTCGCGATCGGTTGCGACCTTGGCGTCGGTCGGTATGAGATAGTTGACGCCTGCCATCTCGATGCCATGGCCGGCATAATAGACCATGGCCCATTCCGCACCGTCGGCGGCATGGGCGAAGTTGCGAAGCGCGTCGACCATCTTGTCGCGGTCGTCGTTCGTCTCGAGCATCACCATGTCGAAGCCGACGGCGCGCAGGGTGGCCGCGATCACCGCGGCGTCGCGTTCGGGATTAGGCAGGGCCGGCACGTTGCGATAGGCGGAGTTTCCGATCACGAGCGCGACACGCCGGCCGCCCTTTTGCGGCGCGATTCCCGTGGGCACGGCGGCCTGGGCGGTCGGGATCGAGGTCTCGGAGACGGCTTTCGCCGGCGCGGGGCGAATCTCGGGCAACGACGCGCCGGATTCGAGCGCCGCCAGATGCGCGCGTGCGGTTTCGAGGCTGGATTTGCTGATGCCGGACCTGTCCTGCCATGGAGAATTCAGTGCCTTTTCGAACTCCTCCTTCGCCCGTGCGCGATCTCCCATCTTCTCGAAAGTCAGGCCGCGGCCGGTCAAGGACGGGATATAGCCGGGCGCGCCGACCATCCCGCGATCGTAGTCGGCCAGGGCGAGATCGAATTGCCCCATATAGCGGTAGGTGTCGCCGCGATGGATGAAGCCGACATTCAGGTTGGGCGCCAGCTCGAGCGCGTGAGTTTGATCGCTCAGCGCGCGCGTCAGGTCGCCTTTCTGGCGCCAGATCTCGCCGCGATTCGCGAACGCCTTGGCGGCCTTGGGGTTGAGCTCGATGGCTGTTGCGAAATCGGCGAGAGCGCGGTCGTACTCGCCCATGGCGCTCCAGTGCAGGGCGCGGCCGTGATAGAGGCCCCAGTCCCGGGGTTGGAGCCGGATCGCCGCGTCATAGTCGGCGAGCGCGCGGTCGAACTCTCCTTTCTGGTCGAATGCGTCGGCCCGGTTGTGCAAGGCAAGCACCAGCTTCGGATTGACCGCGAGCGCCGTATCCAACGCCGCGATTGCGCCGTCGAAGTCGCCGAGAGACGTCCTGACATAGCCGAGATTGTTCCAAGCCATCGCCTCGCGCGGGTTGAGACGGGTTGCTTCCTCGACATCGGGCAGCGCACCTCGATCGTCGTAATGGTCGGAACGCTGCTTGCCGCGATAGAACACCGCAGCGAAACGCTGGCGGGCGGTTGCCGTCGGCGAGTCGATCACGCGCGTGCAGGCTGCGAGCGCGCGCTCGTAGTCGCGTCCCCGGATGCATTCGTCGAGATCCGCCGAGGTCGCCGCGAAAGCAGGCACATGGGACGCCATTGCCAGCAGAAGAGCCGTCAGCCCAAAAAGCCGTCGCATGCCGATCCCCGCTATCGCCGACCTCGGCGCCCGCCGAGGTCACCGCGGCGGAGCAAACACAGCCGCCATTAAGGTTTCGTTGCCTGATCGACCCCGAGGCAGGCAGCCCGGCCCTGACGGCGGTGTGTAGCGTCGCGGCGGCCGAAGGCCGTCGCGCTCACCAATAGATGCCGTGGCGATGCAGCTCGTAGATCACCCGCGCTTCGGTCGATTCGTGGTGCCGCTTCTTCTCGGCTTTCACGACCGGCCTGCCGTCGGTCTTGGCATCCACCTTCGGCTGATCAGCGGTCGCCTTGGCGTCGACTGCGGACGGCCGCTCGACATATTTCGGCGCATCGGCGGGCGCGGCTGCCGGAGCAGGCTGTGTCGCCGCCACCGGCTCGTCGTTGAAAGCAAGCGTGAGGCCTCGTGAGCCGGCAGCCTGGGCGGAAGCGGAGGCCAGAACCATCGCGGCAATCAGGACGAACTTGCGCATGTGAATCTCCCCTGGGTTGATTGAGTGTCTCGCGTGGCAGGGAGACTAGGGGACCGGCGGACGGGATTATGTGAGACGGATCACGGAAGCGGACGCGCGGCCGCGTTCGTTGATCGCGAGCGGAACTATCGGGAAATAATGGTGCCGCAAGAGGGATTCGAACCCCCGACCCCGTCATTACGAATGACGTGCTCTACCAGCTGAGCTATTGCGGCGAACCGAGAAAGCGCGCTGCGCGTGGCGTGGCAGTCACCTTGGCGCGCGCTCCTGATATCGGCGGACGGAGGAATTGGCAAGGACAACGCTTGCGCCGGGCGCACGATCCGCAGCCGCTGCCGGGCGCCTAGCCTCCGAGGCGAGCCCAAAAGCCGCGCCAGCCGCCGGCTTGCGCCTTTGGCGAGCCGATTTGCTCCGAAAATTCGTCCGGAGGGGCCTCTTCGTCCACCCCGGGATCGTCGGGCGGCCGCACGATCGGGATGACGGGCGGGACGGCGGCCGCCGCCGCCCTGGCGAGATCTGGACGGGAGCGGAACAGCGGCTGCGCGGCGGGGGCGGGGGCGACCGCAACCGATTCGGCCGGCGGCGCCGCCGGATTGGGCGGCGCCGGCGCGACGTCGACCACCTTCTCCTCGGCTTTCGGCGCCAGCGGCGCATTGTCCTGCACGGCAACCGGGATCGGCTCCGCAGCGGGCGCAGCCGGCTCGTCGCGCGGCGGCTCGCCGGGACTTTCGCCGGGGGCGGCCACCCGCTTCGGCGACGAGGCCGCGAGCATGGCCTCCTCGAAGGCGGAGGATTCGATGGTCCTGCCCTGGTCCGAGGGCAGGCTGGCAACGGGGGTCTGCCACTGGAAGGCGTCCAGGCGGCCGGTCACCGGCGACACCGGGCGCCAGCGCTCGGAGACGTAGCCGTCCGCGGTCCAGGCCGGATCGTGACGGGCGCGCACCGCGCGCAACGCCCAGGCGCGCGCCTTGCCGCTGTCGCCATGCTCGGTGCGCTCGAGCTCCGCCATCAGCACCGCAACGCGCTGGGTGGGATCCGCGACGAACGGCCCCAGCGCCTCGCGCGCCTTGGCAAATTCGCTGGCATCGATGGCGGCACGCGCCACCGCCAGCGCACCCTCGATATGTCCGGGCGTCTTGGCCGCGAGCGTCTCCACCCGCACCAGTCGCTGCCGCGCGGCATCGCCGATCCGCACATGGGCGTAGGCGTCGGCAAGATCGGGATGCGGCTGCGCCAGCCAGGCGGCTTCGACAATCCGCATGGCGCGGCGCACCTGGTGCGCCTCGCTCTCGAATTTCGCCGCAAGCACCGCGGCCGGAATCAATGTCGGCGCGAGCTTCACCGCCTCCATCGCGCTCTCGCGCGACAAGTCGCGATCGACCCTCTCCGCCTCCAGCGCGCGGGCCGTGAGCAGCACGCCGCGCTGGCGCCGATACGTCGCCTTGTCGATCAGGCCGGAGGCGAGATTGTTGTCGAGGATCTTCAGCGCGCCGTTCCAGTCGCCCTTGGCGCAGCGGAAGCCGAGCACCGCATGCGAAGCCCAGGTCGAGGACGGCGCCAGCTTCAAGGCTTCTTCCGCGATCATCACCGCAGCGACCGCATCGTCGGCGCGCTGCGCCTCGATGAACAGGCCGCGCAGGCCGAGCAGCCGCGTGTCGTCGCGCTCGGCCATGGCATGGAACGCGGCTTTGGCGCCGTCGCGATCGCCCTCGAGCTGCGCCGACTGGGCGTGCAGCAACAGCGTCAGCGGATCATGGCCGAGCAGCCGCCGCGCCTGGTCGGCATGCTGGCGCGCGGCAGCGGAATCGCCATGGCCGATCGCGAGCAGGCCCTGGGTGATGGCATGGCGGCCGCGGGCATGGCGGCGTTCGTGGCGATGCCGCCGGATCCGCCCCGGGGCCCGCCACAGCATGGTGAAGATGCTCCAGGCGAGGATCGCGGCGACCGCGACGATGCCGAGCCCCAGCGCGAACACCGGCAGCGCCGCCGTAGCCTTGACACCGCCCCAGGTCACCACGACCGAGCCGGGCTGGTCGGCGATCCAGGCCGCGCCCGCGGCTGCGAGCGCGATGAACAACAGGAACAGAACGATGCGGATCATGCGGGTCCTATTGTCCCTTCATCATTGTCCTGGGTTGCCGAGCGCCGCCATCGCGGAATCGGCGAATTGACGCGAGGCGGACAGCGCGGCATCGCGCGCGGCGACCTTGTCCAGCCATCCTTGCGCCGGCGCGCGGTCTTCGGGCGACAAGCTGTTGAGCTCGCGGCGGGCTTCCGCGATGTCGTTGCGGAGCGCCGCCGCCGTGGCGCGCGCGATCACCGCGCCGCGGTCGTTGCCGGTCGCATCGGTGCGCTCGATCTGCACCAGCTTTTCCGCGCCCGCCTGCAACCGGTCGAGAATGCCGCCGCTGGCGGGCGTTGCTCCGGCTGGATTTGGCGAGAATTTCGGCACCAGGTTCAACAGCTCGCGGCCGAGCATTTGCGGGCTCGGCACGCCCGATGCGGCGAACTGATCCAGCGGCTTGAGCTCGTCCGGGTTCGGCGCCAGCGTCTTTGCGGTTGCCAGCGTCGACTTGAAGGGATCGCCATGGCGGGCCGCGACATCGAGGAGCGACGCCGCCACCACCCGCCGCAGCGGCAGATCGTCGGCAGGCTTCGCATCCGCGGCATTTACATTAGCTTTTGCGATCGCCGCACCCTGCGCTGACATGGCCTGCTCGAGCCTGGCGATGCGGTCGTTGATGCCGGAAAGATCGACATTGCCGGATGCATCGCGCGGCGCCGATTTCAATTCGTCGATTGCGGCGGCAAGCTTGTTCTGCTGCGACTGCAAATTCGCAATGTCGGCGCGTAGCGGGGCGCTCAGCGCGCCCGGCGACATCGCGCTCACGGCCGCGTCCGACTTTGTGAGCCGAGCTTCAAGCGCCGTGACCCGTTTGCCCAGGTCGTCGAAAGCAGCTGCGCTCACCTGCGGCGCGGCCGGAGGCGCCTGCACGGCAGGCCAGCCGAGCATCCAGCCGATCCCGATCACCAGGGCAGCCGCGACCGCGCCGGAGAACGGCGCAATCACCCATGGAGAGATCGCGGCGCGGGTCGGCGGCGTGCCCGTGTCGGCAGGGCCGTAAGGAGCCTGCTCCGCCGCGGCCTGCTGCTCTGCCGGCTGCTCGGGCGCCGGCTCTGCTTGCGGCTTGCCGTCGCCAGGTTCCGTCGCAGCCTCGGTCGCTTCGACTTTCGGCGCAGTGGTGACGTCGGTCGCTTCAAGGTCGATGGTCGGCGGGGCGCGCCTGGTCCGGCCGGCATCTGCCGGCGACGATGCATCATGTTGACTGTCATCGGCCATGGTGTGCATCCCGATCTGGAGCATGTTTCTTAAGAAACCGTGCTCGATCAAACGTCCGGAGCGGAGATTCGGCCGCTCTCTTACGCCAATCGGGATGGCAAAGCACGCTCTAAGGCCTCGAACAAGGCCTTTTCGTCCGCTGATGCCGCCACCTTGACCTGGGCGGCGCCGGCCTCGTGCAGGACCGCGGCCACATTGGCCGAGATGCAGCATTGCGGCACGGCAAGGGCCGAGATCTCGATGCCCTCGTTCCGCACGGCCTCCAGGAACGCTGCGGCACTTCGCCGCGAATAATGCAGCACCGCATCCACGTCGTCCCTTGCGAAGGCGTCGCAGACCGCACGCGGCAGCGTGGCCACCGCAACCATGCGATAGGTGGTCTGGGTCACCACCTCGAGGCCATGCTGAGCGAGCTCGCCCGCGAGGTCGCGCGACAGCTCGGCGCCGGCGAGATAGAGCAGGGGACGCGTGTTCTTCAGCTGCTTGTTCGGCGCCTTTTTCGGCTCCTTGGCCCGCACGCTCTCCAGCACGCGGTCGCGCAAGGCGGCCGCATCGCCCCCGGCGACGATCACATTGGCAAAGCCGAGTTCACGCGCCACGGACGCCGTGTGCTCGCCGACCGCAAACAGCGGCAGCTTGCGCAGCGCGCTTTGCGCAAGCGCCGCTTCGACGGCGCGCAGCGCATTGGCCGAGGTGACGATCACGGCCTGGTAATCGGCGTCGGGATCATCGGCGAACGGCACGGGCTCGAAGCGCAGCATCGGCGCCAGCAGCACCTCGAACCCGCGCGCGCGCAAGGCCTCGCCGCTTGCCGCATTGTCGGGAGAAGGGCGCGTGAGCAGAACGGCCATGCCAACTCTCATCCTCTCGAACCGTCATCCTGAGGCGCTCGCGGCAGCGAGCCTCGAAGGATGAACGGCCCCGCGGCAACCAGCCGGGCCGTCGCCCTTCGAGACGGCCGCCGCGCGGCCTCCTCGGGGTGACGGTGATGGATGGGAGCCCGCGTCGATACACCGTAGTCGATACACGCCGCAAACGACGATTGCACCTTATGACCGCGGAATGCTACGCGGTTGTTACGAAAAGTCCTGCGTCGCGGGCAAGGATTTTGCCAGGGATTTGCCGGGAATTTTGGCAAGGATTTAGCAGGGGTTTTGCAGTTGGACCGCAACAAGCCGATGCTGGTGCTGGGCATTGAGACCACCTGCGACGAGACCGCCGCGGCCGTGGTGGAGCGCGCACTCGACGGTTCCGGCAGGATCCTGTCCAACATCGTGCGCTCGCAAGTCCAGGAGCATGCGCGATTCGGCGGCGTGGTGCCGGAGATCGCCGCACGCGCCCATGTCGACGTGCTCGACGGCCTCGTCGCCCGCGCGATGGAGGAGGCCGGCGTGCATTTCGACCAATTGTCCGGCGTCGCGGCGGCCGCCGGTCCCGGCCTGATCGGCGGGGTGATCGTGGGGCTGACCACCGCCAAGGCCATCGCCATGGTGCACAACACGCCGCTGGTGGCGGTGAACCATCTGGAGGCGCATGCGCTCACCCCGCGGCTGACCTGCGCGCTCGCCTTTCCCTATTGCCTGTTCCTCGCCTCCGGCGGACATACCCAGATCGTCGCGGTGACCGGGGTCGGCGATTATGTCCGGCTCGGCACCACCGTCGACGACGCCATCGGCGAGGCCTTCGACAAGGTCGCCAAGATGCTCGGGCTGCCCTATCCCGGCGGGCCCGAGGTCGAGCGTGCCGCAAAGCACGGCGACCCCGCTCGCTTTGCCTTTCCGCGGCCGATGCTGGGCCGGAGGGATGCGAATTTTTCGCTGTCGGGCCTGAAGACCGCCGTGCGCAACGAAGCGAGCCGGCTCGGTGACCTGAAGCCGCAGGACATCAGCGATCTCTGCGCCGGCTTCCAGGCCGCGGTGCTGGAATCGACCGCGGACCGGCTCGGCATGGGGCTGAAATTGTTCGCCGAGCAATTCGGTCCGGCGCGCGCGCTGGTCGCCGCGGGCGGCGTCGCCGCCAACCAGGCCATCCGCGGCGCGCTGCAGGAGGTCGCGGCGAAGGCCGAGACTACGTTGATCATCCCGCCGCCCGCGCTCTGCACCGACAATGGCGCCATGATCGCCTGGGCCGGCGCCGAGCGCCTCGCGCTTGGCATGAGCGACACCATGGACGCCCCGCCCCGCGCCCGCTGGCTGCTCGATGCCAACGCCAAGCCGCCGGCGGGTTTTGCGAATACCCGCGCGGGATTTTGAGAGCATGTGGCGCTCGCACCGCTTGCGCACGCCCACCTCGCCCCGCCGCAACCGGGGTTTACCCCGGTTGCGCATTATCGGTTTGCGCAAGTCGGGCAGGCCCGACTTGCGTCGGGGAGAGGTCGGATTGCATCGAAGATGCAATCCGGGTGAGGGGGAGTCTCAGCATATTCCCCTCCCACCGACGACGCGGATGCAGCCCCTCACCCCGACCCTCTCCCCGCGAAGAGCGGGGCGAGGGAGAACCGACGGCGTCGCGCGCGTCTCGTGCTTGCCTCAAGAGCGGGGCAAGCGAAAACTGCGAGCGTGCGATGCTTGACTCCGTCGCAGTGATCGGGGCCGGCGCGTGGGGCACGGCGCTCGCCTCCGTCGCGGCGCGGGCCGGGCGCGAGGTGACGCTTTATGCCCGCGACGCGGCGCATGCCGCGCATATCGCGTCTGCGCGCGAAAATCCGCGGCTGCCCGGCATCGCGCTTGCGCCCGGCATCGCCGTCACCAACGACCTCGCCGCAGCGGCGCGCGCGGAGATCGTTCTCATCGTGACGCCGGCGCAGCACCTGCGCGGCGCGGCGACGCAGCTCGCGCCTCATCTGCGCAACGGCACCCCGGTGATCGCCTGCGCCAAGGGGATCGAGCGCGGCACCCACAAATTCATGACCGAGGTGATCGCAGCCGCAGCGCCGGGCGCGATTCCTGCGATCCTGTCCGGCCCGAGCTTTGCCGAGGATGTCGCGCGCGGCCTGCCGACCGCGGTGACGCTGGCGGCACATGATGACAGGCTCGCCATCGAGCTGGTGCAGGCGCTGGGCTCGCCGACCTTCCGGCCGTATCACACCACCGATGTGCGCGGTGTCGAGATCGGCGGCGCGGCCAAGAACGTGCTGGCGATCGCGGCCGGCATCGCGGTCGGCAAGAAGCTCGGGGCCTCCGCCCAGGCCGCGCTGACCACGCGCGCCTTCTCCGAGCTCGCCCGGTTCGGCCGCGCGCTCGGCGCCCGCGGCGAGACGCTGACCGGCCTCTCCGGCCTCGGCGATCTGATCCTGACCTGCTCCAGCCCACAGTCGCGCAATTTTGCCCTCGGGCTTGCGCTCGGCCGCGGCGAGAACGCCCCACCCGGCAAGCTCGCCGAAGGCGAGTTCACCGCGCCGGTGCTGGTCGAGCTGGCGGCTTCGCAAAATGTCGAGATGCCGGTATCACAGGCGGTGGCGGCGATCCTGGCAGGCCGGATCACGATCGACGCCGCGATCGAAGGTCTGTTGACGCGACCCTTCAAGGCAGAGGAATGAGCATGGCGTACTGGCTGGTGAAATCCGAACCCTCGGTGTGGTCCTGGGACCAGCAGGTGGCCAAGGGCGCCAAGGGCGAGGCCTGGACCGGCGTGCGCAACTTCACCGCACGGCAGAATCTCGTCGCCATGAAGAAGGGCGACAAGGCCTTCTTCTATCATTCCAACGAGGGCAAGGAGATCGTCGGCATCGCCGAGGTGATCAAGGAAGCCTATCCCGACCCGACCGACAAAACGGGAAAGTTCGTCTGCGTCGACATCAAGGCCGACAAGAAGCTGCCGATGGCCGTGACCATGGCCGCGGTGAAGGCAGAGAAGAAACTGGCGGACATGGCGCTGGTGAAATATTCGCGCCTGTCGGTGCAGCCGGTGACGGCGGAGGAGTGGAAGCTGGTCTGCAAGATGGGCGGGCTGTAGCGCCCGCGACCTTCGCGTCGTCAAACCGCCGCGGCCGCGACCACCTGCGCCAGCAACTGCTCGCGCCTGGTCTGCGAGCGGCAGCCTTTCATGGTCGCGGCGAAGCGCTCCAGGATGCCGTCCTCGAAGGCGGTGACGATGGTGTCGTGGACATAGCTCTTGCGGCAGATCGCGGGCGTGTTGGAGAGCTGGTCGGCCGCGGCGCGGATGGCTTCCAGGACCTGCTTCTTGCGGCCGCGCGCGCTCGCCGCCGGCGTGATCCGGGACAGCGATTCCAGCGCCACGGCGGACGCCATCAGGGTGCGGAAATCCTTCAGCGAGATCTTGATGCCGGCGATATCGCGCAGAAAGGCGTTGACCTGCGTCGTGTTGACCGCGCGCACCGTGCCGCCGGCGTCGCGGTACTGGAACATGCGCTTGCCCGGGATCGTGCGCAGGATGCCGATGGCGCGCACCAGCTTGGAGGCGTTGCATTCCTTGCGCACCGCCTTGCCGCCCTTGGCCTTGAAGGTGAGGACGACGGCATCGTCCTCGATCATGACATTGGACTTCAGCAGCGTGGAGGCGCCGCGGGTGCCGTTGAGCCGGGCATAGGATTCGCTGCCCGGACGAATCGCCGTGCGCGCGATCAGCTCGATCACGGCGGCGAGCGCGAACTCCCGCGTCGGCTCCTCACCGGACAGGATCGCCGAGACGTTGCGCCGGATTTTCGGCAGCGCGGCGACGAGCTTTGCCAACCGATGCGCCTTGCGCTGCTCGCGCACCTTTTCCCAATCGGCATGGTAGCGATATTGCAGCCGGCCCGCGGCATCCACGCCGACCGCCTGCAGATGCGAGGCGGGATCGGGCGAATAGCGCACCTCGCGATAGGCCGGCGGCACCGCCATCGCATGCAGCCGGCGGATGGTGCGGGTATCGCGAATGTGCGAGCCGTTGGCGCGCACGAACGAATAACCCTTGCCGCGCTTGATGCGGCGGATGGTCAACTGGTTCTGGTCGCCGAGCCGCAAACCGAGCTCTTTGGCGAGCAGTTCGACCGAAACGGCGCCGTTGAGCTTGGGTTTGGCAGGCTGGGATTTGGGCCACTGGCCCAGTGCAATGGCCAATGCCACTTCCGGACCGGCCGCACGGGACCGCAACGCAGCCGAATTCTGCTGATCCGTCATGGCTTTAGACGCCTTGCTCCTGTTATCCTGTCAAACGCCGGCTTTTGCTGTTTTGTTCCGGCAGGGCTGTTCTGGCCCCGGTCAGGCCATTTAGGAGGTCCGTTTTGGCATTGCGAGTCCGAATCTTCGGCGGGAAGGTTGCGGAATACCGTTCATGGGAGGTATTCGGTCGCTAACCTTGATGGTCGGTCGCGGCAAACGGGTGCATCCGAGCGGCCTGCGGCGGCAGTACCTCGTCCCGACGCGGTTGATCGCGCCACTTTGATCTCGCGCATGACGCCGCCTCTCCAAAGGTCCTAACTGTTCCGCTTGTCGGTGCCGCCAAGCCCGACGCATAATCGGCAAAGCCAATCAAAAGACGGCTGTCGGCACCAGCTGACTGACAGCATCGGTGGAGGGGTGTGAAATGTCCGACAAGATTTACGATGTACCGGCCGAATGGTCGAAGCGCGCCTGGGTCGATCAGGCCAAATACAAGGCGATGTATGCGCGCTCGGTCTCGGACCCCGACGGCTTCTGGGCCGAGCAGGCCAAGCGGCTGGACTGGATGAAGACGCCCCACAAGATCAGCAACTGGTCATTCGAGCCGGGCAATATCTCCATCAAATGGTTCGAGGACGGCGTGCTCAACGTCGCCGCCAACTGCATCGACCGCCACCTCCACAGCCGCGCCAACCAGACCGCCATCATCTGGGAAGGCGACGACCCCTCGCAGTCCAAGCACATCACCTACAAGGAGCTGCATGACGAGGTGTGCCGGATGGCCAACATCCTGCGCACCCGCAACGTCAAGAAGGGCGATCGCGTCACCATCTATCTGCCGATGATCCCGGAGGCGGCCTATGCGATGCTGGCCTGCGCGCGGATCGGCGCCATCCACTCGGTGGTGTTCGCGGGCTTCTCGCCGGACAGCCTCGCCCAGCGCATCAACGACGCCAAGTCCAAGGTGATCATCACCGCCGACGAAGGCCTGCGCGGCGGCAAGAAGGTGCCGCTGAAGGCCAATGTCGATGCCGCGCTCAGCAAGGCCGAAGGCGTCGACTGGGTCGTCGTGGTCAAGCGCACCGGCGGCAAGGTCGACATGAAGCCCTCGCGCGACCTCTGGTATCACGAGGCGGCGGCGATGGTGACGACCGAGTGCCCGGTCGAGCACATGCACGCCGAAGATCCGCTGTTCATCCTCTATACGTCGGGCTCGACCGGCCAGCCCAAGGGCGTGCTGCATACCACCGGCGGCTATCTGCTGTTCGCGGCGATGACGCATCAATACGTGTTCGACTATCACGACGGCGACATCTACTGGTGCACCGCCGACGTCGGTTGGGTCACCGGCCACAGCTATATCGTCTACGGGCCGCTCGCCAACGGCGCGACCACGCTGATGTTCGAGGGCGTGCCGAACTATCCGGACAATTCCAGGTTCTGGAACGTCATCGACAAGCACAAGGTCAACACCTTCTACACCGCGCCGACCGCGATCCGCGCGCTGATGCAGTCGGGCGACGATCCCGTGAAGAAGACCTCGCGCGCCAGCTTGCGGCTGCTCGGCAGCGTCGGCGAGCCGATCAATCCGGAAGCCTGGGAGTGGTACCACCGCGTGGTCGGCGAGGAGCGCTGCCCGATCGTCGACACCTGGTGGCAGACCGAGACCGGCGGCATCCTGATCACGCCGCTGCCGGGCGCGACCAGATTGAAGCCGGGCTCGGCGACACAGCCGTTCTTCGGCGTGGTGCCCGAGATCGTCGATGCCGACGGCAAGACGCTGGAGGGCGAGACCTCGGGCAATCTCTGCATCGCCCGCTCCTGGCCGGGCCAGATGCGCACCGTCTATGGCGATCACGCCCGCTTCGAGCAGACCTATTTCTCGACCTACAAGGGCAAGTACTTTACCGGCGACGGCTGCCGCCGCGATGCCGACGGCTATTACTGGATCACCGGCCGGGTCGACGACGTCATCAACGTCTCCGGCCATCGCATGGGCACCGCGGAAGTCGAAAGCGCGCTGGTGGCGCATGCGCTGGTATCGGAGGCTGCGGTGGTCGGCTATCCCCACGACATCAAGGGCCAGGGCATCTATGCCTATGTGACCCTGATGGCGGGCACCGAGCCGACCGAGGAGTTGCGCAAGGAGCTCGTCTCCTGGGTGCGCAAGGAGATCGGCCCGATCGCCTCGCCCGACCAGATCCAGTTCGCCCCCGGCCTACCCAAGACCCGCTCCGGCAAGATCATGCGCCGCATCCTGCGCAAGATCGCCGAGGACGAGCCGGGCTCGCTCGGCGACACCTCGACCTTGGTCGATCCCGCCGTGGTCGACGACCTCGTGCAGAACCGCCAGAACCGGCGGCCGGCTTAGGTCACCGTCATTCCGGGGCATCGCGTAAGCGATGAGCCCGGAATCTCGCGCAACAACCTCCGGATTCCGGGTTCGAGGCTTCGCCTCGCCCTGGAATGACAGCGTGTTGGGCACTCTCACGGAAACGTCAGCGATTGTGGCGGCTCTGCGGCGATTTCCCGGCGAGTGTTGTTTCCAAGTCATTTACTTTGATTTCGACTTTTCCTTTCCTCCCCTCCGGCAGCAGGCCTCGACCCCACCGCGTGGAAACCATCCGGTTAACGCACGCGGTTAAAATTGTGTCGGTCGGCCGCGTTGCAGGGTTTACGCGGAATTGAAGGCCCCCAATCGGGGCGTTTGATGCGAAAGCGGAGAGAATGTCGATGTCGATGAGGATTGCGGTGGCAGTGGCTGCCACCATCGGGGCAGGGGCTCTCATGACCATCCCGGCACAGGCTGCGCCTGAGATGGTAAGCATCCACAATGAATATTCGCCGGGCACCATCGTGGTGAAGACCAGCGAGCGCCGGCTGTACCTGATCCTCGATGCGGACCACGCCATGCGCTACCCGGTCGGCGTCGGCAAGAGCGGCAAGCAGTGGGCGGGCACGACCCGGATCGACGGCAAGTATCGCAACCCGGCCTGGTCGCCGCCTGCGGAAGTGAAGCACGACATTCCCAGCATGCCCGATGTCATTCCGGGTGGCGCGCCGAACAATCCGATGGGCGTTGCAGCCATGACGCTCGCCGGCGGCGAATATGCGATCCACGGCACCAACCGGCCGAACTCGGTTGGCGGCTTCGTCTCCTATGGCTGCATCCGCATGTACAACGCCGATATCAGCGACCTCTATCAGCGCGTATCGGTCGGAACCACGGTCGTGGTCACGGCGCGCTGAGTCCATCGATCAGAGGATCCGACAGACGAAGCCGGGCCTGAACCGCGCGGCTTTCGACCATCAAGGGCGTGTGCCGCTCGCACCTCGAAACAGATATCCAAGGATCACAACGAGCGGGACCGCCAGCAGCGTCCAGCTCATCGGCAGCCAGGCCCCGCGTTGGCCCAGCAGCGCCGACAGCAGCCCTGCCGTCGTCGAGGCGGCAAGCACGGCCGGCCAGCGCCAGATCCGAACAAACGAGCGGTGCGTGCTTCTCATTTGGCAGCACCCTTCGCCGCTGCACCCCCGCCGGGCGCCGGACCAACAGGCACGGCATGCCGCGCTCGCCACAGATACAGTCCGCTGCCGAGCACGGCGATGGTCGCGAGATCGAGCAGGAGCCAGATGACTTTCAGCGGCAGACCGCCATAGTCGCCGAAATGCAGCGGCCGCGACAGTTCCAGCGCGCGCAGATACCAGGGCATCGCCACTTCCGCGACCAATCGGCCGCTTGCGGCATCGACGAGCACGGGACTGAACAGCCGCGAGACGAGCGGCTCCTTGCCCTTGGTCCAGATGACATAGTGATAGGGCGTTCCAAAAGGCGAGCCCGGAAAGACGACACTGGTCACTCCTCGCTCGGGAAACGCCTGGGCGACCTTGTCGAGCGCGGCTTGTGGTGAGCTCAAGGCCGACGGCTGCGGGACCTTGCTGTCGTGCATTCCGTCCAGCATGGCCTTCACGTCGGTCTGCTGCCACAGCAGAAACAGCGGCGTCGAGAGTTCGTTGATCACGCCGGTCACGCCGACGACCAGCATCCAGGCCAATATGACCACGCCCACGAGATTATGGATATCGAGCCATTTGAGCCGACGCGAGCTGGCGGAGCGAATCGTGCCGAAATCGAGCCGGCGCATGAAGGGACCGTACACCGCGATTCCCGAGACAACGGCCGTCACGAACAACAGCGCCATGGCGCCCATGAAGAGCTCGCCGGACAGTCCGGCAAACAGGTCCCTGTGGAGCCGCAGCATGGTGTCGAGGAATATCGGCCCGTCCGCGTCGAAGGGCTTCGACTGCTTCAGTACCTCTCCGGTGTGCGCGTCGAATCTGATCCAATGCGCCGCCCGCCGGTCCGCGCTGAACTGCTCCCAGGACTGGGCCATGTAGACCACGATCTTCGGTTCGTCGTCGTCGATGAAGATCGACAGGATCGCCTGCCCCGGATACATGCGCAGGCTCGCCGCGACGAGCCCGTCGACGCTGGCATTCGGCGTCCCATCCGGCACCTCGGCATATGCCGTGCCATCGTCAAGAAATGCCGCCAGCTCATCGCGAAACACCAGCGGCGCGCCGGTGATACAGATCAACAGCAGGAACAGGGTGCACACGAGGCTCGACCATTTGTGCACCCAAAGCCATCCGCGCAGCGACGATCGCGTCATGGCCGTCACCAGCGATAGCGCAGCATCGCGATGACGTCGCGGCGCAGCCCGTAATAGCATCCGGCATCCTGGCCATAGGTCACGTAGATCCTGTCGACGATGTTGGTGGCGTTGACTTTCAGCGAATAGCCCTTGAACGCGGGACCCAGGCCAGCGAGGTCGTAGTGGATGGCGGCGTCGAACAAGGTGACGTCGGGCACATAGAAGATGTTGGCGGTGTTGCCGGGGCTCGCGCCGATATAGCGGACCTCCTGAGAGGCCGAAGCCATCAAGCGCGCCGCCATGGAACGTGCGGCAACTGTTTGTAGAATCCTGCCTTCGGATCGCGCTGGTAGGTGCCGAGCACGGTCAAGGTGGTGTCGTTGTCGGGGCGCCAGGTCAGGGATGGCGCGATCGAGATGCGCTCGTATCCGGTATGATCGACCTGGCTACCGACATCGAAGCCGGAGGCGGTGAAGCGATCGACAAGCGAAAGCCGCGCAGGCCTCCCGTGAGAAAGCCCCAGAACAAGCTTCAAGTATCGCTCCCAAGCACATCACAACTGCAACCGATCTGCAGCGATTTCGCCTAGCGAAGCGATTTGCCCGCCGATACCGGCGGGTTTTAGAAGCTCTCGGCAGATGCCCGCCGCAATGGTTGAAATGCGCCGGCGGCGCGAACCGTTGTCGTTATTCCAATTCTAAATTCGAAATTGCAGCCCAGCGCATCATGCGCCGCGAATTCGGCCGGACAGACGAACATCAAGGCTGTCCCATCCGCACGCGGGCGTCGGCGGGAGCCGGCAGCGAGCGAATCAACGCAGCTGCCGCGCTAGAAGTCGGATGCGATGCCCTTGCGCTCCCAATCGCCGTAGCGGGTGGGCTCGGGGCCCTTCGGTCCTTGAAGTTCTTTCGCGAGCGGCTTGGCTTCGGCGGCCGCGGCCTTCCGGCGCGCTTCGGCTTCAGCCAGCGCGCGCTGAGCCGCGGGCGTCAAGGGCCTGCGTTCCCCAGCGGCAGCAGAAGGCGGCTGCGGGTGAAGTGGATCGTTGCTCATCGGCTTGCTCTCTAGCACATCAATCCCATATGCGGGAGATCGTCATTGGGCGGCGAAAAGCCAGAGGCAGTTCTTACAATTGGCATATTCGCATGGCAAAAATGTTGGTACTCAATGGCATGCGCCGAAGCTTTGCGGAACTGCCCTTTACTCTGATTGACGTTCCAGCATGCCTCAACGAATAGCGACGCCATCCGAAGTGCCTGGTCTCGCGGCGCGACGGATCGCGGCCGACATCCTGGACGGCGTGCTGCACAAGCATCGCACGCTGGACGATCAGCTCGACGGCACGGGCGCACATCCCGGATTGAAGACGCTGCCGGACCGCGACCGCGCGCTGATGCGGCGGCTGGTCGCAACCATTTTGCGCCGGCTCGGCACGCTCGGCCACGTGCTGTCACGTCTGCTTGATCGCGGCATGCCCTCCGACGCGCCGCGCGCACAGAGCGCGCTATTGATCGGCGCCGCGCAGATTCTCTGGATGGATGTGCCCGACCACGCCGCGGTGGATCTCTCGGTGCGGCTCGTGCAGTCGGACCGGCGCGCGGCGAAATATGCCGGGCTGGTCAACGCCGTGCTGCGCCGTTGCGCGCGCGAGGGCGAAGGCCTGATTGCGGAAGTGAAGGACGAGATGCTTGATCTGCCGCCCTGGCTGATCAAGCGCTGGATCGCCCATTATGGCGAGGTGGCCGTACGCGAGATGGCGGCCGCGATCGGTCACGAACCCTCGCTCGACCTCACCGTGAAGGCCGACCCCGCACAATGGGCGAGCCGGCTGCATGGCATGATGCTGCCGACCGGCTCGGTGCGCACCCTGTTGCAGGGCTCGGTGACCATGTTGCCGGGTTTTGCCGAAGGGCAATGGTGGGTGCAGGACGCAGCTGCAGCCCTGCCCGCGAGGCTGCTCGGCGACGTCGCAGGCCAGACCATTCTCGATCTCTGCGCCGCGCCCGGCGGCAAGACCGCGCAGCTTGCGCTTGCAGGCGCCGCGGTGATCGCAGTCGACCGCTCGCCCGCGCGGATCGCGCGGCTGCGCGACAATCTCACCAGGCTTTCGTTGCAGGCGGAGCCGATCGTCGCCGACGCCTGCGAATGGCAGAGCCCGAACAAGGATGGCTTCGACGCCATCCTGCTCGATGCGCCCTGCACCTCGACCGGCACGATACGCCGCCACCCCGATGTCGCCTGGCTGCGCCAGGAAAGCGACATCGCCCAGCTCGTCAGCTTGCAGAAGCGCCTGCTGCAGAAGGCGGTGAGCCTGCTCAAGCCCGGCGGCCGGCTGGTCTACTGCACCTGTTCGCTCGAGCCGGAAGAGGGCGACGCGGCGATCGCCGGCCTCCTCGCCGCCGAAGGGGGGCTGCGCCGCCTGCCGATCGAGCCTTCGGAGGTCGGCGGCCTCGCCGAGCTCATCACCCCCGAAGGCGATTTGCGCACCTTGCCCAGCCACCTGCCCCATGCCGACCCCCGTTTTGCCGGGCTCGACGGGTTCTACGCCGCGCGAATGGTGCGTTGACGGACGGCGGCAAGTGTGGATGGTAAGACCGTCCGTTCGTTTAAATCCTGATTTTACACCGGATTTTGCCCCCACGCCCCGATTCGCGTGTTTTCAAGAGGATGTTAAAGCTGCGTTTCCGGATTAAAAGGATTCGCGTCAATCGCTCCCCCAATCCAAGGCTAGGCGTGTCGGCAGGTCAACGCAGACGCATTTCGACCCTGATCATGGGCCGTTTCGCGCGGACGCTGGTGGCGCGCGCCAGCGGCGGACCGGTCGCGCTGTCGCGAGTCTGGCCGGGGCGGGCCGACCGGCTGATCATCGCCCCCCATGACCTGCGCACGGCGGATGCCACCCGGGCCGCCGAGATCTATGCCGGCCGCTTCGTCTTCGCCGGCAAGATCGTGACTTGCCACGGCCGTTCCATCTTCGACCTCGAGCCGCCGTCGGAGGACTGGGAAGTCGCGCTGCTCGGCTTCGGCTGGCTGCGGCACTTGCGCGCCGCCGACACCGCCCTGACCCGTGCCAATGCCCGCGCGCTGGTCGACGACTGGATATCCAACCAGTCGCAGAAACGCCCGATCGCGCGCCGCGCCGACGTGCTGGCGCGCCGGGTGATCTCGCTGCTCTCGCAGGCCCCGCTGGTGCTCGGCGACACCGACGGCAAGTTCTACCGCCGCTATCTGCGCGGCCTGACCCGCGAGATCCGCCAGCTGCGCTATACGATGCTCGACATGCCCGACGGCGTGCCGCGCCTGCAGGTGATGATCGCGCTGTGCTACGCCTCGCTCTGCCTGGCCAACCAGGCGCGGCACATCAAGAGCACCAGCAAGAAACTGTCCGACGAGCTGCAGCGCCAGATCCTGCCCGACGGCGGGCACATCTCGCGCAATCCCGGCGCACTGATCGAGCTCCTGATCGACCTGTTGCCGCTGCGGCAGACCTTCGCGGCCAGGAACATCCCGCCGCCGCCGCCGCTTCTCAATGCGATCGACCGCATGATGCCGATGCTGCGCTTCTTCCGCCATGGCGACGGCTCGATCGCGCTGTTCAACGGCATGAGCGGCACACCGTCCGATCTGCTCGCAACGCTGCTCGCCTACGACGACACCCACGGCACGCCGATGGCGAGCATGCCGCATACCGGCTTTCAGCGGCTGGATGCGGGCACCACGACCTTGATCATGGACACCGGCGCCGCGCCGCCGGCCAGTGTCAGCAACGAAGCGCATGCCGGTTGCCTGTCGTTCGAGCTGTCCTCGAGCCAGTGCCGGATCATCATCAATTGCGGCATGCCCTCGACCGGGCGCGAGAATTGGCGCACCTTCGCGCGCTCGACGCCAGCGCATTCGACGCTGACCTATCACGACACCTCATCCTGCCAGTTCGTCGAGATGTCGGCGATGAAGCGCTTCCTGCACGGCGCGCTGGTGACGAGCGGCCCGGCGCGGGTGGAGAATACCCGCGAGATCGTTGCCAATGGCGTGCTGCTGAGCACCTCCCATGACGGCTACGTGCCGCGCTTCGGCGTCGTGCATCGGCGCGTGGTGCTGCTCGCCCATGACGGCTCCCGCATCGATGGCGAGGATTCGGTCTCGCCGGCCGCAGGCTCGCGCGTCAAGGGAAACGACGGCGATTACGCGCTGCGCTTCCATCTGCATCCCGCGGTGAAGGCGAGCCGGCTCTCGGATGGGCGCGGGGTGATGCTGGTCCTGCCCAACCGCGACGTCTGGACCTTCGAGGCATTCGACGACAAGGTCGATCTCGAGGATAGCGTATTCCTGGCCGGCAATGACGGCCCCCGCCGCACCGCCCAGATCGTGATCCGGCAGGACTCGCGCCATGTAAGCTCGATCCGCTGGAGCTTCGTGCGCTCGACGACTTCGCCCGCCGCGACCAATGCCCGCCGCAACGCCCGCCGCGAGCCGGAACTGCCGCTGGAGTAGCGATCGCCAGGCCGCTCTGCGCCCGATCTTGCCGTTGTGAAAATCGCCGAAAGCTGCTAATCAGCCCTCGCTCGCGCGACTGGCGATTTTGGATGGAGCACCATCGGGAAGCGCGGGAATCTCTGCCGCGCGCCTGGGCATCAGTACCCCCTGAACTCTTCTGGAACAGAGGATCTTGCCCATGACCAACCAGACCCGGCGCGTCTCCCGCGCATTGCTCTCCGTTTCCGACAAGACCGGATTGATCGAATTCGCACGCAGCCTTGCAGCCCGCGGCATCGAGCTTGTCTCGACCGGCGGAACGGCGAAAGCGATCGCAGCCGCCGGGCTGAAGGTGAAGGACGTCTCCGAGCTCACCGGCTTCCCCGAGATGATGGACGGGCGGGTGAAGACCCTGCATCCCAAGGTGCATGGCGGACTGCTCGCGATCCGCGACAATGCCGAGCATGCAGGGGCGATGAAGACGCATGGCATCGCCCCGATCGATCTCCTGGTGGTCAATCTCTATCCCTTCGAGGCGACCGTGGAGAAGGGCGCGGATTTCAGCGAGTGCATCGAGAACATCGACATCGGCGGTCCCGCCATGATCCGCGCCGCGGCGAAAAATCACGAGCATGTCGCCGTGGTCGTCGAAGCCGCAGACTACCAGGCGGTGCTGGACGAGCTCGCAGCCAATGACGGCGCCACCACGCTTGCGCTGCGCCGCCGGCTCGCCGCCAAGGCCTATGCGCGCACCGGCGCCTATGACGCCGCGATCTCCAACTGGTTCGCGAACGAGCTCAAGATCGATGCGCCTGATTTCCGCGCCCTGGGCGGCCGGCTGATCCAACCGCTGCGCTACGGGGAGAATCCGCACCAGACGGCGGCCTTCTATGCGCTGCCGGACAAGCGCGCAGGCATCGCCACCGCCCGGCAGTTGCAAGGCAAGGAACTCTCGTACAACAACATCAACGACACCGATGCGGCCTACGAGTGCATCGCCGAGTTCGACCCCAAGCGCACCGCGGCCTGCGTCATCGTCAAGCACGCCAATCCCTGCGGCGTCGCCGAGGGATCTGATCTCGCCACCGCCTATCGCAAGGCCTTGGCCTGCGATTCCACATCGGCCTATGGCGGCATCATCGCGCTCAACCGCACGCTGGATGCGGAGACCGCACGCGCCGTCACCGGCATCTTCACCGAGGTGATCATCGCGCCCGACGCGACGGAAGAGGCCATTGCGATCGTCGCCGGCCGCCGCAACCTGCGGCTCCTGCTGGCCGGCGGCCTGCCCGATCCGCGTGCGCCCGGACTGACGGCCAAGTCCGTGGCCGGCGGGCTTCTGGTGCAGAGCCGCGACAATGCGGTCGTCGACGACATGGTGCTGAAGACGGTGACCAAGCGCGCGCCGACCGACGCCGAGCTGCGCGACCTGAAGTTCGCCTTCCGCGTCACCAAGCACGTCAAGTCCAACACCATCGTCTATGCCAAGGACCTCGCCACCGTCGGCATCGGCGCCGGCCAGATGAGCCGCGTCGATTCCGCGCGCATCGCCGCCCGCAAGGCGCAGGATGCGGCGAAGGAGCTGGCGCTGGCCGAGCCCCTGACCAAGGGTTCAGTGGTCGCCTCGGACGCCTTCTTCCCCTTCGCGGACGGCATGCTCGCCTGCATCGAGGCCGGCGCCACCGCCGTGATCCAGCCCGGCGGCTCGATCCGCGACGACGAGGTGATCAAGGCCGCCGACGAGCACGGCATTGCCATGGTGTTCACGGGCGTCCGGCATTTCAGGCATTAATTAACCTATCCACGCACGTGATTCCGGGGCATCGCGCAGCGATGAACCCGGAATCTCGATGTGTGGTGTGAGATTCCGGGTTCGCGCTCACGCGCGCCCCGGAATGACGGCACACCATCTATTCGCTCACCTGCGCCAGCAGCGCCAGGCCCGTCACGAAGAACACCACCAGCACCGCCATGCCGGCCTTCTGGCTCGCGGTCGCAGCCGTCACGATGCTGATCAACAGCGGGCCCAGGAACGAGGTGACCTTGCCGGTCAGCGCGAACAGGCCGAAGAACTGGGCGATGCGGTCCTTTGGCGCGAGCTTGATCAGAAGCGAGCGCGAGGCGGCCTGCAGCGGCGCGCCCGCAGCGCCGATCATGCAACCGAGCACGAGATAGGCGCGCTCCGCGGCGGAGGCGAACAAGGCGCCGCCCGGCGCAGGCGGCGCGACGCTGATGAAGAGCACGGAATCCTTTTGCACCAGCAGGATTGCGACGATCGCGGTCAAGAGCACCGTCATGCTGCCGGCGATCACCGTCTTCGGCCCGAGATAATCGTCGAGCTTGCCGCCGATCCAGCCACCAAAGGTTCCGGCAATCGCCAGGATGATGCCGAAGGTGCCGATCTGGATCGTGTTCCAGCCGAAGGTGCCGGCTGCGTAGATGCCGCCGAAGGCAAACAGCGACACCAGGCCGTCGGTGTAGATCATGTTGGCGATCAGGAAGGTTGCGATGGTCCGCCGCTTCGGCAGTTCGCGCAGCGTCTGCCTGAGTTCGCTCAGGCCTTCGCGCAGGGCCTCGGAGAGGCGATGCCGCGCCGGATAATCCGGCGTCAGCACGAACATCGGCAGCACGAAGATGACGAACCAGATGCCGGTCAGCGGACCGGACGCGCGATCGCCCTGATGAGTGGCCGGATCGAGCCCAAACAGCGGCGTGAAGCCGAACAGCGTGCGCCCGGTCTCCGGGTTCGCCGCCATGAAGCCGAGCACCAGGATGAGACTGAGGATGCCGCCGATATAGCCGGTTGCCCAGCCGGTGCCGGAAAGGCGTCCGATGCGGTCCGCCGGCACCAGCGTCGGCATCATCGCATTGTTGAAGAGGGTAGCGAATTCCACGCCGACGGTTGCGATCGAGTAGGCCAACAGCAGCGGCGGAATGAGATGCGCATCACCGGGCGCTCCGAACCACATCAGCGACGAGCCGATCACCAGCAAGACGCCGAACGCCGCGATCCAGGGTTTGCGGCGCCCCGACGCATCGGCGATCGCGCCGAGCACCGGCGAGAGCAGCGCGATCGCTATGCCGGCGGCCGCGGTGGCAAAACCCCACAGCGCCTGGCCGCTGGCCGGATCGGGCGCGACATGGGTGGCAAAATAGGGCGCGAAGACAAAGGTCGTGATCAGCGTGAAATAGGGCTGCGCCGCCCAATCGAAGAAAATCCAGCTGATGACGGCCGCGCGCGAGGGATATTCCGTCTCAGCCGCGTTGCCGTAGGCCACTGCCGTCACTGCCATCTGTAAATGACCCTTCACGCCGTCGTTATTTGCCGAGTCCGGTTTTGCCAAGTTTGGTTTGCAAAGTCTGGTTTTGCCAAGCCAGCCGCATTCCCTATAGCATGTCGGCGACATCCCCTTGGCCCGATCCCGCGGCGGAAGTTTGATGCTCGAATTTCTCCTCAGCCGGCGCCGTCTTTTCGTCACCCTTGCTCTGCTCGCAAGCCTGCTCGCGCCCGCGCAGGCTCAGCGCCGTGCGGCCTACACGCCGCCCGCGCCCGACAGCATTCACGCCGTTGTTGCCGAGCATGGCCTGGTGGTGGCGCAGGAGAAGATGTCCGCTCAGATCGGCGCCGATATCCTCAAGCGCGGCGGCAATGCCGTTGATGCCGCGGTCGCCACGGGCTTTGCCATGGCCGTGACCTATCCGCGCGCCGGCAATATCGGCGGTGGCGGCTTCATGGTGATCCATCTTGCTGCGAGCGGCGAGGATGTCGCCATCGACTATCGCGAGACCGCGCCGAATGCGACGACGCCCGAGATCTTCCTCGGCGCCGACGGCAAGCCTGATCCGGCGAAGTCGCGCGACTCCGCGCTCGGCATCGGCGTTCCCGGCACGGTCGCAGGGCTGGCCCTGGCGCTGGAAAAATACGGCTCGGGCAAATTCACGCTTGGCGAGCTGCTGCAGCCGGCGATTGCGCTGGCCCGCGACGGCTTTGTCGTCACCGACGACGTCGCCGACACGCTGCCGCAATGGTATCGGCGGCTGGCGCGCTGGCCCTCCGCCGTGAAGATCTTTGCGCGCGCCGACGGCAACGCATTGCACGAGGGTGATCGTCTGGTGCAAACCGATCTCGCGACGACGCTGACCGCGATCGCGGAGCAGGGGCCGCGCGGGTTTTACGATGGACCAGTCGCGGACGAGCTGGCCAAGGCCGTGCGCGATGCCGGCGGCATCATGACGGCGGACGATCTGAAAGCCTATCAGCCCGTGATCCGCACGCCGGTGCGCGGCAGCTATCGCGGCCATGACATCGTCTCCATGCCGTTGCCGTCCTCGGGCGGCATTGTGCTGTTGGAATCGCTGAACATCCTGGAAGGCTTTCCGCTTGGCGAGATGAAGCAGGGCTCGGCGCCCTCGCTGCATCTGTTGATCGAGGCGATGAAGCGCGCCTATGCCGATCGCGCCCGCTATCTCGGCGATCCCGCTTTCGTCAACGCACCGCTCACAACCCTGCTGGCGAAGGACTATGCGGCGAGGCAACGCGCCAGCATGGACCCCGACCGCGCCACGCCGTCGGCAAGCATCGCCACCGCCAGGCCGCCGCACGAGGGCAGCAACACCACGCATTTCTCGGTGGTCGACCGGTTCGGCAACGCGGTCGCCAACACTTACACATTGAATTTCAGCTATGGCGTGGGCCTGGTCGCCGAGGGCACCGGGGTGCTGCTGAACAACGAGCTCGACGATTTCACCGCCGCGCCCGGCGCTTCCAACGCGTTCGGGCTGGTCGGCTTTGAAGCCAACCTGCCCGGACCGGGGAAGCGGCCGCTGTCCTCGATGTCGCCGACCATCGTGCTCAAGGATGGCAAGGTCGTGCTGGTGACGGGCTCGCCCGGCGGCAGCCGCATCATCTCCACGGTGCTGCAGGTCGTCGTCAATGTGCTCGACTACAGAATGGACATCGCACAAGCCGTCGCTGCGCCGCGGCTGCACCATCAATGGCTGCCCGACGATGTCTCCATCGAGCCGGGCTTTCCCGACGACGTGTTGGCGGCCCTGCGCGAGAGGGGGCATCACGTGGTGGAATCGGCGGGCTATTCGTCGGCCAATTCGATCCTGGTGACGCCGACAGGATTGCTCGGCGCCCCCGATCCGCGCACGCGCGGCGCGGAAGCCGCGGGACAATGAGGTACGGGAGTTTGAGTGAAAGAGGCTGCCGCATAGGCCCACCTTCCCCTGGAAGGGGAAGGTCGACCGCGGCGGCGATGCGAAGCATCGTCGATTCGGGCGGGATGGGGTGACAGTCCATCCGCGCGACTCGCGGCGCCACCTCGTCATCATCGATGCACCATCACTGCGGAGAGACTGTCACCCCACCCCGCCTCACATTTCGCTGCGCTCAATGTGAGCCGACCCGCCCCCTCCAGGGGCGGGTTGACGTTCGCGGCTCGATCGATTCAACGAAAGTCAACTTCCCAGGGAATTCCGCACGATTTCCCTGCCCGCGACGGCGCGCTATAAGGCGAAAAAATTCCCGGGAGGAAACCAAATGACAACGGCCGAACCGTCGCACCGCATCGAGACCGCAGCGATCGAGGACACCAGCCTGCTCGCGTTCTACCGCGACATGGATCTCGCGGAGCGGCGGACCTTCTGGGCCTGTGCCGCGGGCTGGGCGCTCGACGGCATGGACTTCATGATCTATCCGTTGGTGATCGGCACCATCATCACGTTGTGGAAGGTCGATGCCGGCATGGCCGGGCTTGCCGGCACCGTGACGCTGCTGTCGTCTGCGATCGGCGGCTGGCTCGGCGGCTATCTCGCGGACCGCATCGGCCGGGTCCACACCCTGCAATTCACCATTCTCTGGTTCTCCTTCTTCTCGCTGGTCTGCGCCATTGTGCAGAATTTCGACCAGCTATTGATCGCGCGGGCGATTCTCGGGCTCGGCTTCGGCGGCGAATGGGCGGCCGGCGCGGTGTTGATGGGCGAAGCCATCCGGCCGCAATATCGCGGCCGCGCGGTCGGCTCGGTGCAGTCGGGCTGGGCGGTCGGCTGGGGGCTTGCGGTGCTGGCGCAGGCGATCTTGTTTTCGGCGCTGCCGGCGGAAACAGCCTGGCGCTGGATGTTCGTCGTCGGCGCGCTGCCGGCGCTGCTCGTGTTCTACCTTCGCCGCTACGTCGCCGAGCCGGAAATCGCGGCGGCGACGCGGGCAAAGCATGCGGAGAGCGGCGCGCATCCGCCGCTCTGGGAGATCTTCTCCGGCCCCGTGCTCAAGACCACCATCCTCGCCTCGCTGATGGCGACGGGAATGCAGGGCGGCTATTACGCCGTCACCTTCTGGGTGCCGCGCTTTCTCACCACCGAGCGCAAGCTGTCGATCGTGTCGTCGACCGGCTATCTTTCCGCGCTGATCATCGGCTCCTTCATCGGCTATCTCGTCGGCGCCTGGCTCGCTGACCGCATCGGCCGGCGCAATTTGTTCCTCACCTTCTCGGTCGGCGCGATCGCGATTGTGCTGCTCTACACCCAATTGCCGCTGACCGACGGGCTGTTGTGGGTGCTGGGCTTCCCGCTCGGCTTCTTCGCCTCCGGCTATTTCTCCGGCATGGGCGCCTTCCTGACCGAGCTCTATCCGACGCGGCTGCGCGGCTCCGGCCAGGGCTTCTGCTACAATTTCGGCCGCGGCATCGGCGCGCTGTTTCCCTATCTGGTCGGCGCGCTCTCGACCACCACGACACTCGCCAACGCCATCGCGATCTTCGCGGTCGCAGCCTATGGCGTGTTCTTCCTCGCCGCCTTCGCCCTGCCGGAGACGCGCGGGCGGGTGCTGCATGCGGAGTGACCCCGTCATTCCGGGGCGCTCGCGCAAGCGGGCGATCCCGGGATCTGGAGGTTGTGGCGCGAGATTTCGGGCTCGCGCTGACGCGCGCCCCGGAATGACGGAGCACTAGCGCCCCACCTGATACGGGCCGCCCTTCTCCAGCGCGCGCTGATAGGCGGGGCGGGCGTGGATACGGTCGAGAAACGCCATCGCCTTGGGATGGCCCTGATCGAGCCCGCCGCGTGCAGCGGCGGCTTCCAGCGGGAAGCTCATCTGGATGTCGGCGGCGGTAAAGTCGTTGCCGGCGAACCATTCGCTCTTGGCAAGCTCGCCTTCCCAATAATCCATGTGCTGCTTGAGCTGTGGATTGACCAGCGTGGTCAAGGCCTGGCTCGACACCTTGCGCACCAGGGGACGCAGCAGCGCCGGCGCGCGCTTCGGCATCAAGGTGAACAACAGCTTCAGGAGCAGCGGCGGCATCGCCGAGCCCTCGGCATAGTGCAGCCAATAGGTGTAGCGCAACCGCTCCGGCGTCTGCGGCGGCGGGATCAGCCGCCCCTGGCCGTAAGTCTCGATCAGATATTCGACGATGGCCCCCGACTCGGCGATGGTGTTGCCGTTGTCGGTGATGACGGGCGATTTGCCGAGCGGATGGATGGCGCGCAGCTCCTTCGGCGCACGCATGTCCGGCTGGCGCTGATAGCGCACGATCTCATACGGCACGCCGAGCTCTTCGAGCAGCCAAAGCACCCGCTGCGAGCGCGAATTGTTGAGATGATGAACCGTCAGCATGGATCCCCCGCCGTAAAACGTTGTGCGCTCATCCCGTAACAGGCCGGCGCGGCATTGGCGATGCAGCGGACCGCAACGGGCATATTTTTAACCCGGGTATTATTGACTTTTCCTATTTTGTCCGGGTATAAATACCTGACTTAGAGCCGGGAGACCCCGCCATGACCGATCATTTTACCGCCTTTGAGGGCCTGCGCCGGCTGGCGGCAGGTGCGCTCGCCGACGTTGCGCTGGCGGTCAAGCGGGCGGAGCAGCAGCGCGCGGCCGAACCGATCCTGATTTTCAGCGATGCGACGGGACGCGCGATCGACCTCGACCTGCGCGGCGATGCGCAGGCCGTGCTGGCGCGGCTGCCGACGTCAACGCCCACCGGCGCGGCGGCCGAAACGGAGGCGCAGAGCGAGCCGCGCGGCCGCGGCCGGCCGAAGCTCGGCGTGGTCGCCCGCGAGGTGACGCTGCTGCCGCGGCATTGGGAATGGCTCAACGCGCAGCCCGGCGGCGCCTCGGTCGCCTTGCGCAAGCTGGTCGAGCAGGCCCGCCGCGCCAATGGCGACGCGGAGCGCCACCGCGCCGCACGCGATGCCGCCTACCATTTCATGTCAGCCATGGCCGGCAATCTTCCGGACTTCGAGGAAGCTTCGCGCGCGCTGTTCGCCGACGATCGCCGCAGCTTTACGCGCCTGATCGCGCCCTGGCCCGCCGACATTCGCGATCACGTCGTCAAGCTCGCTTATGCCGATCGGGCCGAGTGATCGGCCCGCACGCGCTCCTCACCGAACCCCGATCACGATCGCGCCTTTCGCCGTTTCGTGCGCAAAGGTGCCGCCACGCCGCCTCACAGGTCAATTCATGTCGAACGTTCCGTCCTTGCGAAAGCCGTTCCTGATGTTTCTCGCGCCGATGATGCTGAGCAACATCCTGCAGGCGCTGTTCGGCACCATCAACAGCGTCTATCTCGGCCAGATGATCGGCGTGCACGCGCTTGCCGCCGTCTCGGTGTTCTTTCCGATGATGTTCCTGCTCGTCGCCTTTGTCGTCGGCCTGAGCTCGGGCGCGAGCGTCCTGATCGGACAGGCCTGGGGCGCGAAGGAGCCGGCCAAGGTGAAAGCGGTTGCCGGCACGACGCTGACGGTGGCGCTGCTGCTATCGGCCGCGATCGCCGTGTTCGGCGGCCTGTTCAGCCGGCAATTGCTCACGGCGCTCGCCACCCCGCCCGACGTGCTCGACGCTGCGAGCGTCTATGCCCGCATCATGATGATCACCATGCCGCTGACCTTCACCTTCATCCTGACCAGCGCGATGATGCGCGGCGTCGGCGACACCGTGACGCCGCTGATCGCGCTGTCGGTATCGACCGTTATCGGGCTCACCGTCACGCCGATGCTGATCCGCGGCTGGGTCGGCCTGCCCCAGCTCGGCGTTGCCAGCGCGGCCTGGGCCTCGGCGGCGTCGAGCTTCGTCACGCTGGTGTGGCTCAACATCCATTTGCGCCGGCGCAATCATGCGCTGGCACTGGATGCCGTGTTCCTGCGGTCCATGCGGCTCGACGGCACTCTCCTGAAAACCGTGCTGCGGCTCGGAATCCCGGCGGCGCTCGGCATGATCGTGATGTCGCTGGCCGAGCTCGTGCTGCTCGGCCTCGTCAACAGGTTCGGCTCGAACGCCACCGCGGCCTATGGCGCCGTCAATCAAGTCATCAGCTATGTGCAATTTCCCGCGCTCTCGATCGCGATCTCGGTCTCGATCTTCGGCGCCCAGGCGATCGGGCGCGGCAACGCATCCCATATCGGCGCCATCGTCCGCACCGGGCTCGAGATGAACGTCGTGCTGACCGGCGGGCTGATCGCGATCGCCTATATCTTCTCGCGCGCGCTGATGGGCTTCTTCATCACCGACGCCGCGGTGCTGGAGCTGGCCCAGAGCCTGCTCCATATCGTGCTGTGGAGCCTTGTGATGTTCGGCATGTCGACGGTTTTTTCCGGCGCGATGCGTGCCAGCGGCACGGTGTGGATGCCGCTATTCATCTCGATCTTCGCCATTCTCGCGATCGAGGTGCCGTCCGCGATTCTGCTCAGCCGCGCCATGGGCATCGAGGGCATCTGGATCGCCTATCCCATCACCTTCTGCGCCATGTTCGTGCTGCAGATGGCCTATTACGGGCTGGTCTGGCGCAAGCAGGCCGTGCAGCGCCTGATCTGACCCGACGGGCGTCGCCTGTTGCAATATTATGGTCGTCATAGATAACGCGGATTGCATGCCGCGTCTGCGCCAGATGGGACATAAAAGGGGGTGAATGGCGCCTGCCGAAGCGCTAGGCTCGGCGCGGTCAGCCTTACTTGAGCAATCAGCCTTACTAGAGCAACAGGAAGCAACTCATGCGCGTTCTCGTGGTCGGTGCCGGAGCCATCGGCGGATATTTCGGCGGCAGGATGCTGCAGGGCGGCCGCGACATCACGTTCCTGGTGCGGCCGCGCCGTGCCGCGGAGCTCGCGGCGAGCGGCCTCGTGATCAAGAGCCCGAACGGCGATGCGACGCTGAAGAACCCGCCGACCGTTCAGGCCGATGCGCTGAAGGACAAGTTCGATGTGGTGCTGCTGAGCTGCAAGGCCTACGATCTCACGGACGCAATCAAGTCCTTTGCTCCTGCCGTCGGGCCGCAGACCTCGATCATCCCGCTCCTCAACGGCATGCTGCATCTCGACATCCTCGACAAGGAGTTTGGCCGCGAGCGCGTGCTCGGCGGGCTTTGTGCGATTGCGGCGACGCTGAACGAAAAACGCGAGGTGGTGCAGCTGCAACCGATGCAGTCGCTCACCTTCGGCGAGCGCGACGGCAAGATGAGCGAGCGTGTCCGCGCCATCGCCGAGGTGATCAAGAGCGGGGATTTCAACGGCACGGCCAGCGAGAATGTGATGCAGGACATGTGGGAGAAGTGGGTGTTCCTGTGCTCGCTCGCCGCCTCGACCAGCCTGATGCGCGCCTCGCTCGGCAACATCCTGGCCGCGCCCGGAGGCAAGGAATTCGTGCTCGGCATTCTCGACGAATGCAAGTCGGTCGCATCTGCAGAGGGCTATCCGCCCCGCCCGCCGTTCCTGGAGCGAACGCTTGCGATGCTGACCGCGGAAGGCTCGCCGCTGACGGCCTCGATGTTCCGCGACATCAAGGCCGGCCTGCCGGTGGAAGCCGACCACGTGGTCGGCGACCTGATCGCACGCGGCGATGCCGCCAAGGTCCCGGTGCCGCGGCTGCGCGTCGCCTACACCCATCTGAAGGCATATGAGCGCCAGCGGCTGGGGTGAAATTATTCTCGCGTTCTGCGATTTTGCAGCATGATCGTCCCGGCCCGCAACGCGTTGCGGGCCGTTGCGTTCAGGGAGGTCATGTGGTGCTGCCGAACATGTGAGCGCTCTCTGCATTCTCAGGCTGGCAATCGCGTTGATGGTCCGCTATCTGGCGCACGGGGTTGGGATCTCGCGTTACGGATAGTGCTCGTGGAGCCGTCGGACATTCTGGAACAGCCGTTGACCGGGTGGGACAAGCGTATCGCTGCCGACCTGACTGCGGAAATGGAGCAGCATCTTTCGGAGCGGGTCGCCACCATCCCGGAAATGCGCCGCATCCTTGCGGTCAAGGGCTATCGCGAATTGCGGGAAGCGGTGGAGCGGGCGATCGCGGGCCAGACCGGCGCAGACGCGCTGCGCGCGATGATGCAGGCGATGCGCCGCTACGCGCTGGACCGTCCGGGCATGTCGGCGGCGACCTTCCGCACCCCCGAGACTGACAGCCCCGAGTGGCGCGCAGCCTCCATGGAACTCGGCGCCGTGGCGCTCGGCGTATTCGGCCAGCTCGGCGTCCGCGGCGAGGAGGCCCTGCATGCGCTGCGGATGGTCAGGGCGATCGTCCGCGGTTTCGTGCTGCACGAAATGGGCTCGTCCTTCCTGGAACCTCTCAGCCACGACCAGAGCTACGAGCTCACCATCAAGGTGTTCACCGAAGGGCTTTCGGTCCTGCGCAAGTGAGGCACGGCGCGAGGGTCTTCGTCGCGCTTTGGGTCTCAGTGGGCGCCGCGGGGCAGGAAGGCCGGGATCTCCAGGGTGCTTTCCTCGACCAGATGTCGCGCCATGGCGCTGTGTCCATAGCGATCGCGGCCCTGCGGATCCGCAGGGCGCGCATATTGTGCGACCGGCTTCGGCTGTCGTCCATCCAACTGGCGGACGTTGGGTTGGGGCGGCGGGCTCGTGAATTGCGGCTGCGGTGCAGCACGATCGATCCGGCCCGCAACGCGACCATCATTTCCCAGCCGGCCAGCGAGATCGACGACCGGGTTCTCCACAAGATGCCCCTGGCGCCGAGACCCGAGATCGGGCGCGAGATTGTCGATGCCGGTGGCCACGACGGAGACGCGAACCTTGCCTTCGAGGCTTTCGTCGAACGTGGCGCCGACGATGATGTTGGCATCCTGGTCGGCCTCCTCGCGAATCCGGGTGGCGGCTTCGTCGACCTCGAACAGGGTGAGATCCTTGCCGCCGGTGATGGAGATGATGAGACCGCTCGCCCGCTTGATCGAGGGGTTCTCGATCAAGGGATTGGAGATCGCGGCCACCGCGGCATTGAGCACACGCTTCTCGCCGGACGCCTCGCCCCGGCCCATCATGGCCTTGCCCTTCTCGCGCATGATGGCGAGCACATCGGCAAAATCGAGATTGATCAGACCTTCCTTGACGATGAGGTCGCTGATGCAGGCGACGCCCGCGTAGAGCACGTCATCGGCAAGGGCGAACGCATCGGCGAATGTGGTCTTCTCGTTGGCCACCCGGAACAGGTTCTGGTTCGGGATGATCAGCAGCGTGTCCACCTCCGTCAGCAGTTCCGCGATGCCGGCCTCGGCAAGACGCATCCGGCGCTGGCCCTCGAATTGGAACGGCTTGGTGACGACGCCGATGGTGAGGATGCCGAGCTCGCGCGCGATCCTGGCGACCACGGGCGCGGCCCCCGTGCCGGTGCCGCCGCCCATGCCGGCCGTCACGAACACCATGTGCGCGCCGGTCAGATGACTGCGGATGACGTCGGTTGCCTCCTCTGCCGCCGCGCGCCCCACTTCCGGCAGCGCTCCGGCACCGAGGCCTTCGGTCACCCTCGTGCCCATCTGGATCAGGCGCTTGGCCTTCGACATCGTGAGCGCCTGCGCGTCCGTATTGGCGACGATGAAGTCGACGCCTTGCAGCCCGGCCGCGATCATGTTGTTGACGGCATTGCCGCCGGCGCCGCCCACGCCAAGCACGATGATACGTGCCTTCATCTCGCTGATTTCGGCGATGTCGGTCATTTGCGCCTCACGATTGCCATGGCGGCCACGTCTGAATCAGACGAACAGGTGTCACGGCCTCCGGGCCTTGCGGTCTGCCGCGACCAACTCGGCAGCGAGGTGTCCCAGCGGGCGTCCGGTCCGTCCGTTGCTGTCGCTCGGACGATCCGCACGGCTGCCAATCTGCAACGAGCCTTCGAGCCGCGCTTTCGCCTCCCTGGCCGCCGCAGCCTCGGCATGCGCCTGCGAAAGCTCGATCATCAAGCGATCGGCGCGCTCGCGCTCACGCTCGAAATCGGCGCGATGACCGGCCGCCATTCGTTCGAGCCGCGCGACCTCCGCCTGCAAGGCCGCGACCTCAGCCGGCAGACCGACGGGACCGCCCGGGCTGCCGCCGGCCCGTCGCCGCGGGGTATGCTTGATCTCGGCGGGATCGACGCTCACCAGCGCCCTCCCGTCATCCGATAGTGAACACGGCAACCGCAGCCGCCTGGCAAGCGAACGAGCCGCCGCCGGCGAGATTCCGAGGCGGGCCCCAAGGGCAGCATATGTCAGCGCTTCGATAGGCATCGGTTGTCCTCCTGGAACGACGAACACCGGACAACGATCGGCTGTTAACCGAAAAGTAACCGCAGGCTAGGCCCCGAGGGTTAATGGAGGGTTAACGGATGAGCGCGATCTGCCGCTCGTGCATGCTGGGAGGAGGACAGGCGGCCGGACCGCGTCCCGCCCGCGGCGGGGGCCCCGCGGATTGACCGACCCGATTCGAATATCGCCGCCTTTGCTCAGAGATGGGCGAGATAATGCGCCAGCGCCTCGATTTCCTCGTCGCTGAGGGGATAGGCGACATCGGCCATCACGGCCTGGCCGCCGCCGACACGCTGGCTGGACTTATAGTCATGCAGCGCCTTGACCAGATATTCCTCGCGCTGGTCGGCGATCCGCGCCGCCGCCTTGCTGCCGGCGAAGCTGTCGGAGTGGCAGGAGGCGCAGCGCCGACCGGCGGCCGCCTGCGCGCCTTTCTTTGACAGGTCTGGATTGTCGTCCTTCGGCGCCTTGGGCGGCGTCAGCGCGGCGAAATAGGCGCCCAGATTGCGGATGTCCTCGTTGCTGAGGCCTTCGACAATCGGCTGCATCTGCTCGTTCTTGCGCGAGCCGGCGCGAAAGAACACCAGCTGCCACTGGATGTACTGGTCGGTCTGGCCGGCGAGCGAGGGAATGTTCTCGGTCTGCGAGATGCCGTTCTCGCCATGACAGCCGGCGCAGACGGCGACCTTCTCCTTGATGGCCGCATCGTCGGCGGCATGGGCCGGCAAAGCACCGGCGAGAGCAACAGCCAGCATTCCAATCAGCGCGTTCCGCATATCCCTGTCCTTTGTCGTCGTTGCGGCGACAACGCACAACAAACCCGCGCGTGCCGCCTGGACGCTTCTCGTTGCAGCCGTATCCGGTCCTGAAGCCAAATTGCGGCAAAAGCAGTGAACAGAAAGGCTGCGGATGCCCCGCGGCAACCGCAGCCTCGCTCTTTTGATCCGTCGTTACTTGCTGTAGCTGATGCGATAGATCGCGCCGGCCCAATCGTCGGCAACGAGGATGGAGCCGTCCTTGGCCAGGATGATGTCGTCAGGACGGCCGAGATAGCCCTGGTCGCCTTCGATCCAGCCCGACGCGAACACTTCCTGCTTCGGGTTCTTGCCGTCGGGACCGACGATCACGCGCACGATGCGCCCGCCCTGGTACTTGTGCCGGTTCCAGGAGCCGTGCTCGGCGATCAGGATGTTGTTCTTGTACTCGGCGGGGAACTGGCTGCCGGTATAGAACTTCATGCCGAGCGGAGCCACATGCGCGCCGAGATTGAGCACCGGCGGAGTGAACTCAGAGCACTTGTGACCCATCGCGAATTTCGGATCCGGCAGATCGCCCTGGTGGCAATAGGGATAGCCGAAATGCTCCCCGATCTTCTGGATCATGTTCAGCTTATCCGACGGCAGGTCGTCGCTGACCCAGTCGCGGGCGTTCTCCGTGAACCAGTATTTGCCGGAGCGCGGATCGACGTCGCCGCCGACGGAATTGCGTACGCCGAGCGCCCAGATTTCGGCATTGCCGGTCTGCGGATCGACGCGGCGGATCTGCGAGACGCTGGTCGGGGGAATGCCGATGTTGAAGGGAGGTCCGAACGGAATGTAGAACCAGCCATCCTTGTCGACCGCGATATATTTCCAGCCATGCGCGGCGTAGGACGGCATATCGTCATACACCACCTTGCCCTGGCCGAGATTGTCGAGATTGTCCTCGGCATTGTCATATTTGATCAGCTTGTCGACCGCGATCACATAGAGCGCGCCATTCTTGAAGGCGAGCCCGGTCGGCATGTTCAGGCCCTTGAGGATCGTCTTGACCTCGCGTTTTCCGCCATTGTCCTTGATCGCATAGACATTGCCGAGACCGAAGGAGCCGACGAACAGCGTTCCCTTGTCGCCCCAGGCCATCTGCCGCGCGGCGAGCACGCCCGGCGCCCAGACCTCGATCTTGAAGCCCGGCGGCAGCTTGATCTTCTTCACCAGGGCCGCAAGCTCGGCATCCGATGCGCCGGTCGGCGGTCCCGACGGCGGCGCCAGGCCCTTCTGCTGCTCGGTCTCGTCGCCGAGGAACCAGTCATCCGGCGGATGGGTCCAGAAGTCCTTGGTGCCGGATTCGTAATGTTTGAGCTGCTTGCTCGAGTCCTCCTTCTGCTGGGCCTTGGCGAGCCCAGCGCCCGCAATGAGGCCGATGGCCGCGAGCGCAAGAATGGTGTGACGGAAAGCCGGTTTCATCGCTACTCCCTTGATACGGCCTGATGGCCGCGTTGTTTTATTTTGAACGCGAGAGACGAACGTTGGCGTCTGCGAATTTATCAGACGATAAAACTCTAGCACATCTTCGACGGGTGAGAAGCGGGCCGGGCATTGCGCAGCTGGCATGGCAAGATTTGAAAAGAAGTTTCTGCGGTGCGTGTTCGCCGAAGGCGTTTCGAGCCGCAGCGCTGCAGCGCGGCATCAAACTGACGAGGTCATTGCCAAATCCTTGGGCACGCTCTCAGTCGGCCACGCGCCCGGCACTGGCTGAACCGGCGAGAACGCGGTCCACCATCTCGCCGCACAGACCAAGATAATTGGCGGGATCGCACTGGCGGCGGATGGCCTCGACACCGCCGAGTGCCGCAACCACTTCGGGCACGCCGGCCAGGATGTCGGCGAGATCGCCGCCGCCTTCGATGGCCTTGCGGCAGCCGTCATAGACCACGTCATGCGCATGCTGGCGGCCAAGCACGGGAGCCGCCGCCATCATCACCGCCTCGGCAACGATCAGGCCGTGGGTGAGGCCGAGATTGGCGCGCATGCGATCCTTGTGAACGACGAGGCCCGAGAGCATGAATTTCGCATTCGCCAGTGCCGAAGCGGTCAGGTGAAAGCTCTCCGGCAGCGACACCCATTCGAGATGCCAGGGGCCGGTCGCCCGCTCGAAATCATGGATCATGCCGTCGAGCATGGTCGCCACGTGCTGGCGAACGGCCTTCGCCGCTGCAAGGATCAGCTCGGAGGAGATCGGGTTGCGCTTTTGCGGCATGGTGGAGGACGCGCCCCGGCCGGGCACGAAGGGCTCCGACACCTCGCCGAATTCGGTCGCCGACATCATCATGACGTCGGTTGCGATCTTGCCGAGCGTTGCCGTGATCAGCCCGAGCAAGGTGACGGCTTCAGCAATGCCGTCACGCGCGACATGCCAGGTGATCGGTGGCTGAGAAAGGCCAAGCTCCTCGCAATACAGCCGCTGCACCTCGAGCCCGCCTGGGCCGATCGAGGCCAGCGTGCCGGCCGCGCCGGAAAATTCGCCAACGAGGATGCGCGGGCGAGCCTGTGCGAGGCGTTCGATATGGCGATCAACCGAGGAAAGCCAGACCGCGGCCTTGTAGCCGAAGGTGATCGGCAGCGCCTGCTGCAGATGCGTCCGCCCGGCCATCGGCGTGTCGCGGTATTTTCGCGCGAGCTCGGCGAGACCGGCACCGACGGCGCGCAGGTCGCGATCGACGATGCCGAGGGCCGCCCGGATCTGCAGCACGGTCGCCGTGTCCATGATGTCCTGGGTGGTCGCACCCCAATGAACATAGCGTCCGGCCTCGCCTGCGGCCTTGGCGAGCTGATGGACCAGCGGCAGGATCGGATAGCCGACGATTTCCGTCTCATGACGAAGCGCGTCGTAATCGATCTCGATGGTGCGGCAAGCGGCGTCGATCGCTTGGGCGGCATCGGGCGGAATGATGTTCAGCCGCGCCTGCGCGCGTGCAAGCGCCGCCTCGGCTTCGAGATAACGTCCGACCAGCGCCTGGTCGGAAAACACCGCCCGCATCTCGGCGGTGCCGAACATGTCACGAAAGAGCGCGGAATCGAAGACGGTGCTGGTCAAGATGCGTACCCTCCCGGTCGATGATCTCAGTTCATAATCGCCGCGACGCAGCCTGGCGAGCGAATTGCTGGCCAAAGTCGGCGGGCGGCAGCGCCCGCAATATTCCTCCGATGTAATTGAGCGGCCGCCACATATGGATCATTTAGGCCACCGTCATCTCGCAATGCCCACCCGGCGCGGGAGGCGCGTTCCAACCACCTCCAGCGAATTGAGGTGCGGAGCGCATTCATCAATTCGGAACCACGCTTTTGGAGAGACATATGCAGGTTATGTTCACCAGGACGGAGCCGCCGCAATGGCTGCTCGACATGTGGAAGGACATCGACGACAAGACCTTTGGGAAGGGTTTTGACTGCTTCACCGAGGACGCCGTGTGCAATCTCGGTGTGGCGGACTGGAAGGGCCGCGAGTCCATCCGGACCAATCTGAAGACCTTCATCGACACCGGCTTCACGGCGCGACATCATGTCACCGAATATTGGGATGGCGGTTCCCTGAAGGTGTTTCGCGGCACCGTCGACATGACGCCGGACAATGGGTCGGGGCCGACCGTGCATCCGACCATGACGCACTTCTTTTATATGGACGAGCAGGACACCACCAAGGTGCGCCATTGGCTCGGCGCGGTGGGGCCCGTCAGCTTCGGCTAGGATAACCCGATCAGGCCGGAAGCCATTCCAGCCTGATCGCCCCCTACCTTCGAGTCGGATCAAAGCGCCATGGCAACTTCGACCGTCCAGAGCAAAGCGGCAGCCAACCAGGCAGGGATCATCCTGCGGCAATGGCGTGGCAGCCGGGGCAAGACGCAACTCGACCTGTCCTTCGACTCCGGAATTTCACAGAAGCACATCAGCTTTGTCGAAAGTGGCCGCAGCACACCGAGCCGGCAGACCCTGCTGGATCTGGCGCAGGCGCTCGAGATTCCCCTGCGCGAGCAGAATACGCTGCTGCTCGCCGCGGGCTATGCGCCGGTCTATTCCCAGGACCCGCTGGATGCGCCGGCCATGACCAGCATCGCCAGGGCGCTTGAGCGCATGCTCCGCCAGCACGAGCCGTTTCCGGCCATCGTCATGGACCGCGACTGGAACGTGCTGATGACCAACGACGCCAGCCCCCGATTCTTCAGCTGCTTCATCGACATGAATGCACGGCAAGAGCCTCGCAACCTCCTGCATCTGATGTTCGATCCAACGGGCATGCGACCCTTCATCGCCAATTGGAAGACTACGGCGAGGAGCCTGCTCGCACGCGTTCATCGCGAGGCACTGGGCCGCGTGATCGACGCTGGGACCAGGCGCCTTCTGGACGAGCTTGCGAAGTATCCTGATGTTGCGCCCGAATGGCGCAACCCCGCGGCCGACGATATCGTCCCAGTGATCCCGCTATCCTTCCGCAAGGGCGACGTGACGCTCAACTATTTCTCGATGATCACCACGGTCGGAACACCACAGACGGTCGCTGCGGAAGAAATGCGGCTCGAGTCCATGTTCCCCGCAGATGAGCGAACGGAAGCCCTGCACGCGCAGTTCGTCGCGGAGAATACGAACAGCGCATCATCGCCGAGACGGCATTAACCTCAAGTCGGCGAAATCAGCCGCCCCAGCCGCACCGCCGTGAGACCCGCCCACAGGCGCTGCGAGGGCATCAGCACGAAGCAGTCGTCATGCGGAGTGACAACCGGCTCGCCGCCATCATGACCGATGATGGTGCCGGCACGCGGAATGATCTCGCCGCCGCGCAAGGGCAGCGCGAAGACGAAATCATGCTTGATCGTTACCGGCATGGTGATCTCGACAAAGCGGCTCGGCAGCTCGGGCAGCGTGACGGAGGGCCGGTCGAATACCGCAGGCGCCATCTCCAGCCGCTCCAGCATGCGGATCGCGGCGGCGTAGGCGACCTCGGCGCTCGACGCGGCCCAGTGCTGCCCGCATTCGATCAGCAGCGCCGTCTTGGCGGAGTCTGGCTCGGCAAAGCCTCCATAGTCACGCATGCGCGGCCCTTGGGCGTGGCCGCGATCGACCACGACGAGGTCGGCAAGCGCGGTTGTGCGCGCAAGCTCACGGCTGCGCGGCAACGGCCCGGCCAGCACCAGGGGCTCGGTCGGATGCTGCATCGTGTGCAGGTCGAGCAGATAATCGGCCTTTTCGACGAAGGGCCCCAATTCCAGGGCCCGCGCGACGTCAGCGCTGCGCGGCGGCGGCGTGAGAATCTCCGCCGACCAGACCCGGTTCATGTCCTCGTCCAGCCAGCGGCTGGCACGGGGCGATGCAGGATCGAAGCGCGCATAGGCGCCGACATTGGCGAAGGCGAGCGTGAGACGCCCGCGCGCGGGACGAAGTCCTTGCGACAGCAGCCGATTCAGCGCCACGGCGCCGGCCGGCTCGTTGCCGTGAACCAGCGCGGTGATCAGCAGATGCGGCCCGGGCTTCGTGGCCTCGAAGCTATGGACGAACGGCACGCCCGCGTTGCCGTCGCGATAGTGCGCGATATCGGGCGGCGGAAATTCGATCGGGTATTCGATGACAGCCTGCGTCTGGGCGCGTGTTTCGGTCACGGTCCCTCTTGGCGTCACGGGCGGTCTTCTGGAAAATTGGAGCGGGCGAAGGGGCTCGAACCCTCGACCCCGACCTTGGCAAGGTCGTGCTCTACCACTGAGCTACACCCGCATCCGTAAGCTAGGTTGCCGGCGGCGACGAGCGCTGCCGGCAACCGCAGTCGTATGCCAAATGCTGTCGGCGAATGCAATGCCTGCGAGGGGCTCAAAATCACCGAAAATGGTCAATTCGGAGCAAGAACCTGCAATCCGTGGCAAAATCCGCCGGCGGGTCCCCCAGGGCAGCCGTGATTTGTCCCGGCGCGGGCGATTCGCCGACCTCCTCGGCCGTCGCTACCGGTCCCATTCCCCCTGCCATCGCGCGGCCAGCCGGGCCGGTTGTCCGGGAACCGATTGAAATTTACGTCCAGACTGCCATCTAGGCTCTTAGAATTTCCAATCCCGCGCGTGGGCCGTGCTAGAAGGGCCCATTCCAGACATCGGATGAGGATCCCGTGACGATAGTAGAGCAGGGCAATGGCGCGGCCGGAGCCGCGCCTGATCTGATCAAGGAAACCACGACCCAGACCTTCGTGAAGGACGTGATCGAGGAGTCCAAACGCCAGCCGGTGCTGATCGACTTCTGGGCGCCGTGGTGTGGCCCGTGCCGGCAGCTCACGCCCATCCTGGAAAAGGCGGTGCGTGCCGCCAAGGGCAAGGTCAAGCTGGTCAAGATGAACATCGACGAGCATCCGGCCATTCCGGGCCAGATGGGCATCCAGTCGATCCCGGCCGTGATCGCCTTTGTCGGGGGACAGCCGGCCGACGGCTTCATGGGCGCGCTTCCCGAGAGCCAGGTCAACGCCTTCATCGAGAAGCTGACGCGCGGCGTGCCGGCGGCGGGCGAGCCCAATCTCGCCGAGATCGTCAAGGAAGCCGAGGCGGTGTTCGCCGAGGGCGATATCGAGACCGCGGCGCAGATCTATGCCGAGGTGCTGGCGCATGATGCGGCCAATATTCCTGCGCTTGCGGGACTGGCGAAGTGCTATGTCGCAACCGATGCGATCGACAAGGCCAAAGAGACGCTGGCGCTGGTGCCGGAAGCCAAGCGCAACGACGCGGCGGTCAAGGCCGTGCAGGCCGCGATCGATCTCGCCGAGCAGGCCTCCTCGCTCGGTCCGGTCAACGAGCTGGAGCGGAAAGTCGCCGCTAATCCGCTCGACCATCAGGCGCGGTTCGATCTTGCCACCGCACTGAACGCTGCGGGCAGGCGTAGCGAGGCGACCGGCCAGCTGCTCGAGATCGTCAAGCGCGATCGGAAATGGAACGATGACGCCGCGCGCAAGCAGCTGGTGCAGTTTTTCGAGGCTTGGGGTGGCGCCGACGATGCGACGGTCGAGGGACGCAAGCGGCTGTCCACGATCCTGTTCTCGTAACTGCAGAAAGTGCCGGGGCAGGTCATGCCGATCAACGCCGAATATCGTGGGCCCGGCGATCTTCCCGAGGTGATCCCCGTATTTCCGCTGGCGGGCGCCTTGCTGCTGCCGCGCGGGCAGATGCCGCTCAACATCTTCGAGCCGCGCTACCTCTCGATGGTCGACGACGCCTTCCGCGACGGCCACCGCCTGATCGGCATGATCCAGCCCGATGTCGCCCACTCGCCGAACGAGGACCGGCCGGTGCTGTTTCGCATCGGCTGCGTCGGGCGCATCACCCAGCTCGCCGAGACTGGTGACGGCCGCTACGTCCTGGAGCTGACCGGCATCTCCCGCTACAGGGTGGTCGAGGAGATGACGGTGTTGACCGCCTACCGGCAGTGCAAGGTCGATTATTTCCCCTTCCTTGACGATTTCACGGCCCGCAAGGGCGAGGACGCCGTGGACCGCGAGGCGCTGCTCGCCGTTCTCGCGGATTTTCTGAAAGCGAACAATCTCAAGGTCGATTGGGAAGGCATCGAGAACGCCCCCAATGAGGCGCTGGTGAATGCGCTGGCGATGATGTCGCCCTATGGACCCGCGGAGAAGCAGGCGATGCTGGAAGCAGCTGACCTGAAGACCCGCGCCGAGATCCTGATCGCCATCACCCAGATCGATCTCGCCAAGAAGCGCACCAGCGGCGACCCGCCGCTGCAGTAGCCGGACGACGACTTGAACCTTCCCCTGGGGGGGGAAGGTCGACCGCAGCGACGATGCGCAGCATCGTTGGTGCGGACGGGATGGGGTGACAGTCCATCCACGGCGTAGGTGTCTAGAGCATTTCCGGTTCTGATTGAATCAGAACCGGGCTCCAGCTTTTTGTTTTGACGCGTTTTCTTCACGCGAACCGGTATCCACTTCGCTCGAAAACGCTCTGGTGGGCCTTCGGTGAATCCGCGGATGGCTCTCTTTATCGTCTGTCCACCCACGCCGCGGATGGACACTCACCCCACCCCGATTGCGCATTGCATGCGCAATCGACCCGCCCCCTCCAGGGGCGGGTGAAGACCTGATCCGTTGCGCTTGCCCGCGGGCTATCGAGCGGTTTGCGTAAACGCCCGCGCGCGCCGGCCGAGCAGGATGTGAAGCGGCAGCATCAGGGCGAGGAAGAAGCCGGCGCCGATGTGGATCCAGCTCATCCAGGGCCGCACCGTTTCCGATCCGAGATAGTACAGGCCGAACGCGGTCACGATCAGCATTGCGTTGACGGCGGCGACCGTGATGCCCGAAACCAGGTTCTTTCGTGCATGCCAGGCGCGAAGCAGATGCAGCGGGACGAGGGCGCCGAGCGCCATCAACGCCAGCATGGCCGCGCCGCCATGGATCATCAAAAGGCTGGCGGACGCCTGCTGCCAGGCCTCGTCCGCGTCCTTCTGCCAGTCGGCCACCAGCCACGCCGCGCCGGTTGCGAGCAGGACGGAGAACACCGCATAGATCCAGTAGCGAAACGTGGTTTTAAGCCGCACGGTTGATTGCACCACTGAGGTTGGGCGTGACCTGGATGTCACCGTCGGGAGACATCAGCAGCGCGCCGGCAGCGTAATGCGCGAGCAATTCGCCCGCGCCAGTCCCCATGATCATGACGATTTTTGTCAGCGCATCCGCAATCATGCAGGATGGGGCGCGAACGGTGACGCCGGCGAATGCCTCAGCCGGGCCGCCGGAAGCCGGATCGATCACCGCAGTGTGGTCCGTGCTGTCGGACTGGAACGGATCGAACCTGCGCGCGGTCGATGCCAGGGCCTCATTGGCAAGCGCAATGCTGCAGATCAGGCGGCGCGGATCGCGCGGATCCCGCACATGCACCGTTTGCGGCCCGTTGCCGAATACCAGGAGATCGCCGCCGGCATTGACAATGCCGCTGGCAACACCGAGGCGGCCGAGCGCCTTGCATGCGCGATCGACGGCAAAGCCCTTGGCGATGCCGCCGAGATCGATCCTGACCCGGGGGTCGCGGAAACGAACCGCACCTCCGGCAAGCAGCTCGATGCCGTTATGAGGCGGCCGGCCCGCTTTGGCAGCATCGCCGTCGAAGCACGGCAACAAACCCTTCGCCTGCAGCACCGGCGCCACCGCAATATTGAAAACGCCACCCGACCGCCGCTCGAGCTCGATTGCGGCTTGCAGGACCTGGTAGGTCCAGGCGTGCACAACGACCGGCCGAGCATGTGCCTGCCGGTTGAGGCGGCTGACGTCGCTGTCCGCCTCATGAAAGCTCATGAGACGATGCACCTCCGCCACGTCGGCGAATGCCGCTTCGACAGCCGCGTCCGACGGCGCGCCCACGGCGTCAACCTCGATCTCCACGAAGGTGCCGAGCAGCGGCCGCGCCCGCCGGATCGTCCTGCGGACTTTATTTGAGACGGCCGCCATAGGTTGCCAAAATCCGTTTCACGCCTTCGGTGATGTGGGTCGACGACAATGTCGCGCCGGAGATGTTGCGGATGTCGCCATTGATCTTGAGCGGGCTCGCGCTGGTCTTGCCGTTGAACTGCGAAAGCCAGCTCTGGCTCCGGACATCGCCGCCATAGGACTCGCGGTACTCCAGAATCTCGACGCTGTGGACGGCGCCCGCAGGGGTCAGCGCCACCGCATAGTCGATATAGAGATGCTTGCCAATCACCCGGTCGAACACGAAGAAGCCGGCGACCTTGCCGCCCGCTTCGGCCTTCCAGACCCGGCCCGCCTGCACCTCGGTGAAATGCGCCTGCGGAAAGGCCTGCTTCTGCGCCTCCTCGATCGAGAGGTAGCTAACCGCAAGCGCGGGCGAAGCGGCGGTGATGATGGCCGCCGCCGGCAGCGTGTAGCGGATCCATTGCGTCATGACGTCTCTCTCATTGGCTCGCGGCCTTCTTATCCCTTAGATGTGACGGGTGGCGATCATCAGAAGAAGAATCCGACGCCGCCGAGGAACGAATCCGACAGCGCGCCGGTGAGGCTCTTGTCGACGATGCGCTGATAGGTGGCCTTCAGCGCCAGCTTGGGCGAGGGGAAGATCGCAAGACCAACCGTGTGGTATTGGCGCTGGCCCTGGCCGGTCGGCGCATTCGGATCCGTCCCCGCAAAGCCGCCGGCCTGCAGATTCTCATAGGTGTAGCGATAGAACGGCACTGCCTCCCAGTCGCTGTTCAGGATCGTGCCCATCGGGACGTGATAGGCGACTTCGCCGGAGGCGCCCCACATGGACTTGCCGACATTGTCGGTCGGATCGGTGTCGTTGTTGGCGCGCAAGGCGGCCGGATTGCCGAAGCCGACCCGGACATATTCACCGCGCAGCTCGAGTCCCGTGTCGGGCACATGATAGCGGAATTCGGCGTCGAACATGTTCATGCTCGAGCGGCCGAGATAGTTGCCGAAATCGTCATGGGCGCCGCGCGGCACCACATTGGGCGAGTAATAGGCGCTGACGCTGCCGGCGAAGCCCGGCGCAAAGTCCGGGGTGAAATCGAGCCGGCCGGAGACGGCCATCACGTCGGAGAGCTGCTGGAAATCGCCGAGCGGCGGATTGGAGAAGCCGAGCGCATTGATGCCGTCGATACCGGCGGCGTAGGGCGTGCCCGGCAGCGGCACGGTCTTGGCCGCGGTACGATTGTCGAAGGAATCGCCATAGTCCTCGTTCGAGGTCGACAGCATCACCTGATATTTCAAACCGTCGGTGATGGTGCCGTAGACGCTGGTGCCCGGCACCTTCCAGGTCGACGGGATCAGGCCGTTATAGAGCTCGGGCCGGTTGACGCTGTAGAACTGCGTCGGCTCGTGGTGCTGGTTGATGTAGCCGATCGGCACGAGATCGATGCCGGGCGCGCGCCAGTTGAACTGGTCGATGATCTTGAAGTCGATCCAGAGCTGCTCGATCTCGGCCGTGCCGTGCAGCTTGTCGTCATTGTCGAAGCCGGAGCCGGCGTGCTCGAACTCGATCTCGGCATTGAAGATGATGTTGTCGGTAATCGCGTAGGTCGGCAGCAGCACCATGCGTGCGGTGTCGAAGCCGTTCTGCCAGGCGCCGCCGGCGGCCGGATTCTGCACGCCGCCGAACTTGATCTCGCCATAGGCGCCGATCGAGAGGCCTGCCACGGGCGAGGGCTCCAGTCCCAGGATCGGCTTGTCCGGCGGCGGGGTCGCGGGATCGAGCGGCTTGAGATCGGGCTTCGCATCGGACTTGGCGGAGGCAACGTCCACCTTGCCAGACGGATCCTTCTTGGCGGCAGCCGTGCCCTGCGGCGCATCCGGCGTTGCGGCGGCACCGGCATTTTTCGCTGCGGCCGTATCGCCCTTTGGCGAAGCGGAAGTCGCCCCCGCGGCCATCGTCGATTTTCCAGGCTTGTCGGAATCCGCGCTGGTCTTCGCCGGCGCGGCCGCCCGTTTCTCTTTCAGCTCGGCTTCGAGCGTCTGGATGCGCTGCTCCATCTGCTCCATCTTCTTGAGCAGCGCCGCGTTGGAGACGTCGCCTTCGGCCGCCAACGCACCGCTCATCGGCAGCATCGATAGGGCGGTTGCGGCAAGCAACATATTGCGGGCATGACGGCGCTGAAAGGCCGGCGCAAAATGACAATCGTACAACATGAGTCCCCCACTACGCGGAGCCTTGTTTCTCCGCGTTTCTGAGGACCTAACACCGCGGTCTAATCATTTGGGAATCGAGAAACGACCAGGTTTGCTGGAATCGCTCCAGATTAGAATTAGAATAAAAACAAAAGGGCGCGGCAGGGCTACCTCATCGCCCGCGATGAGGATACGAAGCTTGATCCGAATTGACGATCATTGACGATCCCCGGTCCGCGCTTTTCCCTCTGCTGTTTTGCACATCCCCAATGTCAGCCGATATGCCCGAGATTGATCGCGATCGCATGCAGGCGCTCGCAGACCGTTTCCGCGGCGAGGCCGAGGCATGCCGCAGGATGGCAGAAGGTGCGAGCAGTCCGTCCATCAGGGCGGAATGGCTTCGGCTCGCCGAGGGATGGGCCAAGCTGGCGCAAAGCGTGAGGGACTGAGCCCGCGTCACGCTCGCGCAATGCCTTGCCAATGTCAGGAGAGTTGCTGCCGGCGCGACCGTATCGAGGTCAGTAGCCCGCGAACGCAAGCGCCACCACGAGGCTCATGGCGACCCAGCCGACATGCCGGCCGCGCAGCGCCCAGGCGTTGCCGAGCGCGGCGGAGCCGAACACCAGCGCGAATGTGAGGATGATCCAGTGCCGCGCCGCGTCCGAGCCCATCCCGGGCGCGGCGATGAGCAGGACGCCGCCGGCGATCCAGGCGACGGTGCCGGCCTGCCAGACGCCGTGAATGAGCGTGGCCAGCCGCTTCGGCTCGATGGAAACCCGGGCGAAGACTTTCGTCTCTCCGAGCACGCCATGCGCCAGTGACGTGGCGATGGCCAGCCAGCCCGCACATTGCAGCAGAACGTCGCGCATCGGATGCCTCCGTATCTGGCGATACCATACAGTGCTGTATGGTTATGCGCGCACCGCTGGCGCCTGTCAATACACTGGTGTATGGTGCGGCATCATGCCCGATCAACTCACGGCGAGAGACTGGCTCGACGCCGGCCTGAAGGCGCTGGCGGCAGGCGGCTTCACGGCGCTCAAGGCCGAGCCGCTGGCGAAGGCGCTTCGCGTGTCGCGCGGCAGCTTCTATTGGCATTTCGCCGACCTCGCCGCCTATCATGCCGCCGTCCTCGACCATTGGCGCGAGGTCGCCGCCGAGCGGATCATCGCCGGCCTCGAGACCGAGCCCGCAGGCGAGAGCGCGCTGCGTGTCTTGCTGCGCCGGACCTTCTCGGGGCGGCTTTCGCTGGAAAAGGCGGTGCGCAGCTGGGCGACATTCGATTCGCAGGCCCGCGCCGCGGTGCAGGCGATCGACCGCCGCCGCCTCGACTATGTCGAATTGTTGCTGCGCAAGACCGGGCAACGGAGCGACATCGCCCAGGCCCGGGCGCAGATCCTGTATTGGGCCTTCATCGGCCATGCGCTGTCCGACAGGCCGCTGCCGAAAGCGCGGCAGGAGGCCGTCCTCGACGAGTTGATGGGGATGGCTCTGCGCCGGCACGACACGGCCGGGCGAGCTGTGCTAGAAGCCGGCGTGAAGGGACCATGATCCGTTCGGAAAGCCGGCGTCGGCTTTTCCGGATCATGCTCGAGCCGGAGCCCATCTGCCATGACCGCCGCACCTGAACGCCCCGAAAACACCGTCGACCCCAAGCTCCTGGAAATCCTGGTCTGCCCGGTGACCAAGGGTCCGCTCGAATTCGACGCCTCCAGGCAGGAGCTGATCTCCCGATCGGCCAGGCTCGCTTATCCGATCCGCGACGGCATTCCGATCATGCTGCCGGAAGAGGCGCGCAAGCTTGACTAGGGCCCCCATGCGCACCGCTTTTGCGGCAATCGCCCTCCTGCTCGCCGGCCTCGCCGCAAACGCCTCCGCCGAGGAGAGCAAGCTCACCGTCGGCCCGATCGATGCCGTCCTGACCACGCCGGCCGGCGTCGACAAGCCGCCGGTTGCGCTGCTGATCGCGGGCTCGGGCAGCATCGACCATGACGGCAACGGGCCGCAGATGAAGCCCGCCACGCTGAAGAAGCTCTCCGACCAGCTGGTGGCGCGCAACATCGCGACGCTGCGCTACGACAAGCGCGGCGCCGGCGGCTGGAAGCCGGAGTTCGGCAAGCCGGAGGATTTCCGCTTCAAGGACTTCGTGACGGATGCCTCGGCGCTGGTGAAATATCTGCGCGACAGCGGAAAGTTCTCGAGAGTGATCCTGGTCGGACACAGCGAGGGCGGGCTGGTCGCGATCCTCACCGCGCAGCAGCAGAGCGTCGACCGGCTGGTGCTGCTCGCCACCGCCGCGCGCAAGCAGGGCGAGCTGCTCAAGGCGCAGCTGGAGAGGAAGCTCTCGCCGGACGCCTATGCGCCGGCTGCCAAGGCGATCGACAGCATCATGGCCGGCCAGATCGTCGATCCGCCGCCGCAGGGCCTGCCGATCCCGCCGGCGATGCAGCCGGGCCTCGCCTCGGCCTTCAACGAGGATCCCGTCACGCCGCTGCAAAAGCTGGTCATGCCGATTCTGATCGTCGCCGGCGGACGCGACCTGCAGCTTGCGCGCGTCGACATGATCGCGCTCTCGACCGCCGCGCCGCAAGCCAAAACGGCGTGGGAGCCGGAGATGAATCACGTCCTGGTCGACGTCAAGGACGACGGCGACAATCTCGCCGCCTACGGCCAGTCCGACCGGCCGCTCGACCCCAACATGATCGAAGAAGTTGCCGCCTTCATTCTGGAAGGTGCGGCGCGCTGAGGCGGACCGTGATCACGCGTTGGGATCGTTAGCATTGGGATAGAACAGCTGCTGGCCGTTGATCCTGTAGCCGGCAATCGCGCTCTGTCCCTCCGGCGAAACCAGGAAGTCGATGAAGCGCCGGCCGGCTTGCTGTTTCACCGTCGGATGTTTCGCCGGGTTCACCAGCATCACCCCGTATTGATTGAACAGCCGCTTGTCGCCTTCGACCAGGATGGCCAGGTCGCCGCGGTTTTGGAATGCGAGCCAGGTGCCGCGATCGGACAGCACATAGGCGTTCGAGGCCGATGCCATGTTGAGCGCCGCGCCCATGCCCTGGCCGATTTCCTTGTACCACGGACCGCGGTCGTTGCCGATGTCGATGCCGGCGTCCTTCCAGAGCTTGAGCTCGGCGATATGGGTGCCGGAATGGTCGCCGCGCGACACGAACGGCGCCGCCTTGCTCCTGATGGTCTGCAGCGCCGTCAACACGTCCTTGCCCTTGATCGCTGCCGGATCATCCTTGGGCCCGACGATGATGAAGTCGTTGTACATGACGGGATAGCGTTTCACGCCGAAGCCTTCGGCAAGGAATTTCTCCTCGGCGGATTTGGCGTGGACGAACACCACGTCGGCATCGCCGCGCCGCGCGGTGTCGAGCGCCTGCCCGGTGCCTTGTGCCAGCACCTTCACCTCGATGCCCGTCTTCTGCTTGACGATCGGCAGCAGGTAGCCGAACAGGCCGGAGTCCTGCGTCGAGGTCGTCGATGCAACCACGATCGACTGATCCTCCGCCCGGGCCTGATGGGTCGGGACCTGCGCCCCGAGGGCAGCGAACGCGATGGTTGCGAGGATGGAGAGTGAGCCGAGCCAGCGTCTCATATGAGCGGTTCCCTTGTTGTTGCTATTCTTTGCCGTTTCAACGACCGGTCAGGATGCGTCCGATCAGGAAGCTCAGCGCGCTCACGGTCATCGACAGGATGACGAGAATGATGCCGAGGGCAAGCGCCAGACTCAGATCGCCCTTGCTCGTCTCCAACGCGATGGCCGTCGTCATGGTTCTTGTATAGCCGCGCACATTGCCGCCCACGATGATGATGGCGCCGACCTCGGCGATCGCCCGGCCGAAGGCGGCGAGAAAGGCGGTCAACAGCCCGTCCCGTCCGATCGCCATGATCGGCCAGGCGGCGCGAAAGCGCGAGGCCCCGTCGACGAGCAGGGCATCGCCGTAGCGCGCCCAGACGTCCACCATCATGCGATGCACGAGCGCAATGACGATCGGGATGCCGAGCACGGCCTGCGCGATCACCATGGCCGTCGGCGTGAACAGGATCCCGAGCGACCCCAGCGGCCCCGACCGCGACAGCACGAGATAGACCGCAAGGCCGACCACGACGGGCGGCAATCCCAGCAGCGCGTTGGCGACGACGATCAACCCGGCCTTGCCTGGCACGCGATAGATGGCGAGCGCCGTGCCGAGCGGCGCACCGATCACGAAGGCGAAAAAGCTCGCCGTCAGGCTGACGCCGAGCGACAGGCCCACAATCTGGCGCAGCTCCGCATCGCAGCGTCCAATCAGGCTCGCGGCCAGCCCGAGCGCCTCGGTGAAGTCACTCATCGCGCCGGAAGCGCATCGATCAGAGCGCCTCGCCCTTGAGCAGCCGCGGCACTTCGCCGGTGAGCCCCGCGGCCTGGCGGATGAACAGGTCTTTCAGCGGCGGGGTGCGGTCGACCAGGCCGAGGCCGATGTCGCGCACGGTGCGCAGCAGCGTCGACTTGTTGGAGAACAGGAAGTTGAGCGAGTTGGTGGCGACGCCCATCGCCATGGTGTCGAAACGTCGCCAGCGCTGGTAGCGCTCGAGCACGCCGGCCTCTCCAATGTCCATGCCGAGCCGCGCCGCATCGACCACCACCTCGGCCAGCGCCGCGACATCCTTCAGGCCCAGATTGAGGCCCTGGCCCGCGATCGGATGGATCACATGCGCGGCGTCGCCGATCAAGGCGAGCCGGTCGGCGATGAAGGCGCGCGCGACGAAATAGGAGAGGGGAAAGGCGCGCGGCTTGTCGAGCGCCCTGATCTCGCCCAGATGCAGCCCGAAGCGCTGCTCGAGCTCGGCGAGGAATTCGGCGTCGCCGAGGCCCGTGATGCGCGCGGCCTCAGCGCGTCTTTCGGTCCACACCAGCGAGGATCGCTTGCCCGTCAGCGGCAGGATCGCGAACGGACCTGCGGGGAGAAAATGCTCCTCGGCGCGGCCGCCATGATCGCGCTCATGGCCGACGGTGACGACAATGCCGGATTGATCGTAGTCCCAGCCATGGGTCACGATGCCCGCGCGCTCGCGCAGCCTGGAGCGGGCACCGTCGGCCGCGACCAGGAGACTCGCCGCAATGGTCGAGCCGTCGGCCAGGGCAACGTCGATGCCATCGGGCCGCGCCGCGTAGCTTTCGACCGCGGTGGCCTTCAGCGCAACGCCGCTCGCCTCGGCGTGCTTGACCAGCGCATCGATCAGATGGCGGTTCTCCACCATGTGCGCGAACGGCTCGCCCGGCTCGACATGGCCGGCAAAGGTCAGGAACACCGGCCGCGTCGCGTCGTGCAGCTTGGAATCGGTCACCACCATGTCGAGGATGGGTTGCGCCTGATCGGCGATCTCGTCCCAGATGCCGAGGGTGGCGAACAGTCGCCGACATGCCGCGACAATGGCCGTGGCGCGCGGATCGCGGCTTGGACGGCCCGCCAGCGCCGGATCGGCGACGATGACGGGAATGTCCTCGCCAAGGCCCTGGCGCAAGGCCAGCGCCAGCGCCAGCCCCGCAAATCCGCCGCCCCCGATTACAATACCTGCCTGTCCCGACATCACCCTGTTCACCTTCCGGCCTTGCTCTCCAACTATACCTGGGCGAAACAGGTGGCCGAAACAAGGGCCTCGTTAGCCTCCAGAACGTCATTCCGGGGCGCTCGCAGAGCGAGCGAACCCGGAATCTCGCGCCGTAACCTCTGGATTCCGGGTTCACGCTTCGCCTGCCCCGGAATGACGGAAACCGACGAAAGCAAACAATGTCCAAAAGCCTGATCGACCTCATCGCCATTCTCGACATCGAACCGATCGAGGTGAACCTGTTCCGCGGCAACAGCCCGAAGACGAGCTGGCAGCGCGTGTTCGGCGGCCAGGTGATCGGGCAGGCGATGGTTGCGGCCTGCCGCACCGTCGAGGGCCGGCTGCCGCATTCGCTGCATTGCTATTTCATCCTGCCCGGCGATCCCCAAGTGCCGATCATCTACCAGGTCGAGCGCCTGCGCGACGGCAAGAGCTATTCGACCAGGCGCGTCACCGCGATCCAGCATGGCAATGCCATCTTCTCCATCATGGTGTCGTTCCACGCCGAGGAGGAGGGCGCCTTCGACCATCAGGACAAGATGCCCGACGTGCCGCCGCCGGAAAAACTCACCGCGGAAGAGGTGGCAAAACAGCCGATGTTCCGCGAGATGCCGGAATTCATCCGACGCTATTACGAGTCCGATCGCCCGATCGAACTGCGCCCGGTCGAGCTGGGCCGCTACTTCGGCCAGACCATCGACGACGGCCGCATCCACGTCTGGATCAAGACGGCGGCCACGCTGCCCGACGACCCGGCGCTGCACATGTGCGCGCTGGCCTATGCCTCGGACTTCTCGCTGCTGGACGCGGTGATGGCGCGCTATGGCCGCACCCTGTTCGACAAGCGCATGATGCCCGCAAGCCTCGATCATGCGATGTGGTTTCACCGCCCGTTTCGCGCCGACGAATGGCTGCTCTACGCACAGGATTCGCCGAGCGCGCAACGCGGCCGCGGCCTCACCCGCGGTCTGATCTTCAAGCCCGACGGCACGCTGGTGGCGTCCGTCGCGCAGGAAGGCTCGATCCGCGAGCGGAAGTAGACTGTGACCGGAGTTGATCGGTCAGTCGGGCCGCAAAAGTTGGGTTCGCCGCTGCCGAGGGGAGAGGTGAACGTGACCTGACCAATCGGCTGATCGTCTACACCCGCATCGACGAGCCGGGTTCGACCAGCTCGGTCTGCGACGCCTGCCATCGCATCAGCCAGCGCACCACCCACGGGATCGGAATGATGAAGCTCGATGCGATCGCAGTCAGAACCGCGCGCCAGAGATATTCCAGGCCGGTGCCCTTGAAGACGATCTGGCGCCGTGTGCCCTGGATGTTGCGGCAGAACCAGCGGATCATCGCGGTGTAGACCCAGGCCCAGCCGATGATGCTGATGATGGACAGCGCAGCCAGCAGGTTCCAGCCGAAATAGGCCCAGAACGAACCCGAGAAGCTCAGGCCCAGCGGCCGCCCGTCTGACGCGAGATTGGCGACGAACCAGCGGATGAAGAGCCAGTAGAGCACGAGCCAGACCAGGGAGACCAGGTTGGTCAGTGCTTGCGATTGGTCGTCGGACAGCCAGAAGGCGGCGATATCAAGGATGATGGCGCCGTAGAACCACGGCGCAATGGTGAGCGGCTTGCCGGTGAAGGAGAGATTGGGCCGTCCCGGGACCTGCACGCAGGACGTCAGCCAGTTCACATACCAGACGATGACCCAGGGCGCCGGAATGACCAGAATGGCGCCGATGCAGGCCACGATGGTGCGCCAAACATAGTCCCAGATCCCGAACTCGACCGAAAGCGCCGCACCGCCGCCATAGCCGCCATAGCCGCCCATGGTCGGGACCATGCCGCCCGATCCGGGAAACGCCGGCGGAGCCGCGGCGCCGGACAACAGGCCCGGCACTTCGGCGGCCTTTTGCCAGGCCGCCATGCCCTCGCTCCAGACCAGCGTGTCTGCCGTCACCGTGCCCTGGGCGATCAGGTCGCGGAGCCGCGCTTCGCCGACGGGCCCGGTCTGCTGCCCCCCCGCTGCATAAAACCAGGATCGCTCCGCCATTGCTCCCCCCATGCTTTCGCCCAACGGGACTTGGATGCCCGCCAACCATTGTGGCGGAGCCTTAGGGCCACTGTACAGGGCAGGACTTGCGAGCAGCCCAAAACAGGCCCTTAACCTTGCAACTTTTTTGTGCCATTTGCCCAGAAAGATGCCAGATTGCGCTGAGGTCGCTGACCGACCCAGCCGCCAAAACCCGGGGGACCGCACATGAAACTCGTCGTCGCCATCATCAAACCGTTCAAGCTTGACGAGGTGCGCCAGGCGCTGACGGCGATCGGCGTGCACGGCATGACGGTGACCGAGGTCAAGGGCTACGGCCGCCAGAAAGGCCACACCGAAATCTATCGCGGCGCCGAATATGTGGTGAATTTCCTGCCCAAGCTGCGCATCGAAATCGCGGTCGCCTCCGACGTCGCGGACAAGGCGATCGAGGTCATCACCACGCATGCACGCACCGGCCAGATCGGCGACGGCAAGATTTTCGTCACGCCGATCGACCACGCGCTGCGCATCCGCACCGGGGAAACCGACAGCGACGCGCTCTGATTTTTCTTCCTGGGCGGGCTGCAATTGCGCTCTGCGATTGCGCTCTGCGATCGCCCTTGGGCCCGCCCAAAACCAACCGGGGGACATCACAATGGGGGCATTCCTGCATCGCCCAGCGCGCCGCGCTGCGACGATCGGCCTGATCGCATTCCTTTCCTGTGCGACGCCGGCATTCGCCGCGAGGTCCGACATCAACACCGCCGACACCGCCTGGATGATCGTCGCGACGGCCCTGGTGCTGATGATGACGGTCCCGGGGCTCGCGCTGTTCTATTCCGGGATGGTGCGCAAGAAGAACGTGCTGGCGACCATGGCGCAGAGCCTTGCTGCGGTCATGATCATCTCGATCCTCTGGGCGGCATTCGGCTACTCGCTGGTGTTCACCGGCGACGGTCCGTGGCTCGGCGCACTTGATCGGCTGCTGCTCGCCGGCATGGGGATGGACAGCGTTCACGCGAGCGCAAAGACCATTCCCGAGGCGCTTTTCATGCTCTACCAGATGACCTTTGCGATCATCACGGTGGCGCTGGTCGCGGGCTCGGTTGCCGACCGGATGCGGTTTTCCGCTTATCTCCTGTTCTCGGTGCTCTGGTTCGCGCTGATCTATGTGCCGCTCGCGCATTGGATCTGGGGCGGCGGCTTTCTCAGCCGTATGGGCGTGGTCGATTTCGCCGGCGGACTGGTCGTGCATCTGTCCGCCGGTGTGAGCGGGCTTGTCGCGGCCGTGGTGATGGGAAGGCGCCAGGGCTATGGCAACGAGAACCTGTCGCCGTTCGATCTGTCGCTTGCGGTGATGGGCACCGGGCTGCTCTGGGTCGGCTGGTTCGGCTTCAACGGCGGCTCGGCGCTGGCCGCCGACTCCCGCGCGGTGATGGCGATCATCGCCACCCATCTTGCAGCCTGCGCCGGCGCGCTGGTCTGGGGCGGCCTCGAATGGTTCACGCGCCGAAAGCCGTCCGTGCTCGGCATGATCTCCGGCGCGGTGGCCGGTCTCGGCACCATCACGCCCGCATCCGGCTTTGTCGCGCCGTGGGCCGGCGTCGTCATCGGCGTCATCGCCGGGGCGGTGTGCTACTGGGCCTGCACCTGGCTGAAGCAGCGCTTCAAATACGACGATTCGCTCGACGTGTTCGGCGTGCATGGCGTCGGCGGCATGACCGGCACGCTGCTTGCCGGCGTGTTCGCCACCGCCTCCATCGGCGGGGTGTCGGGCCTGATCGAAGGCCATCCGCAGCAATTGCTGGTCCAGCTCTATGGCGTGGTCGTCACCCTGGTCTGGTGCGCGGGCATCACCTACGCGATCCTGAAGCTCGTCAGCGTCTTCGTGCCGCTGCGGGTATCGCAGCAGCATGAGCTCGAAGGCCTGGACATTTCCCAGCATGGCGAGGCCCTGCAGTAGGGACCGGCGAGGAAAGCGGCGCCCGGAGCCCGAGGCGGGGGCCGGGCGCTTGATATTCCGGCACCTGGAACCCCGCCGCTGCTCTCCCCGTGAGCAAGATTATGTCCGCAGATTGACCTGCCTACGATTTAATCATGTGCGACTAAGATTTAAGCTCAGCCAAATCACCTGATCTGCCCCTGATCTCGCAGAGCACAAAAAGGCTCGCGTTCATAAACTGTTAGGGCGAAAGCGCCGTCTGGCACGGCATTTGATTCTATGGGTCCCGGCTGTGCCCGCGTCGTGAATCTATTTCTCCGCGTGGTGAACCTCAGTCGAAAACGCTCGGTCGTGTCCGGACCGGGCCCAAGCGGGGATAGGGACCCATGAAAATTGTTATGGCGATCATCAAGCCATTCAAGCTCGAGGAAGTCCGTGATGCCCTGACCGCCATTGGCGTTCATGGTCTTACGGTAACGGAAGTCAAGGGATACGGCCGGCAGAAGGGCCACACTGAAATCTATCGCGGCGCCGAATACGCCGTGAGTTTCCTGCCCAAGATCAAAATCGAAGTCGCCGTCGCCTCCGACCAGGTCGACAAGACCATCGATGCCATCACCTCGGCCGCCAAGACCGGCCAGATCGGTGACGGCAAGATCTTCGTCATCAACCTCGACCATGCGGTTCGCATCCGCACCGGCGAGGCCGACGCCGCGGCCCTTTGATACCGCGCTTAACCCATATCATTCAGGAGTAGTTGAAAATGACGTTTAAGCGTCCCACCCGCGCGGGCTGGGCAGCCCTCGCGATCGCAGCGCTCTGCGTTGCTGGCTTCGTCGACGTTGCGTTTGCCGACGATGCAGCGCCGGCCGCCGCTGCCGCCGCGCCCGTTCCCAACAAGGGCGACGTGGCCTGGATGCTCACATCCAGTGCGCTCGTTCTGATGATGTCGATTCCCGGCCTCGCGCTGTTCTATGGCGGTCTGGTCCGCACCAAGAACATGGCATCCGTGCTGACCCAGGTGTTTGCGATCGTCTCCATGATCGGCGTCACCTGGACCATCTACGGCTATTCGATGGCCTTCAGCGACGGCGGCAGCATGACAGGCTATGTCGGCGGCTTCAGCAAGGCCTTCATGCACGGCATCGACGCCAACTCGACCGCGGCGACCTTCTCCAACGGCGTGGTGATTCCGGAACTCGCCTACTTCGTGTTCCAGATGACCTTCGCGATGATCACGCCGGCCCTGATCGTCGGCGCCTTCGCCGAGCGCATCAAGTTCTCGGCGGTGATGCTGTTCATCCTGCTGTGGTCGACCTTCATCTACTACCCGATCGCGCACTGGGTCTGGTTCGTGGCTGCTCCGGATGACGTCGCCAACGCCGCCAAGGCGCTTGCCGCCGCAACGGATGCCGCGGCGAAGACCGCAGCGCAGGCCAAGCTTGACGAGGTCACCGGTGCGGTCGGCTGGCTCGCCGGCGCCGGCGCCCTCGACTTCGCGGGCGGCACGGTGGTGCACATCAACGCCGGCATCGCCGGCCTGGTCGGCGCCCTGATCATCGGCAAGCGCGTCGGCTACGGCAAGGACCTGATGGCCCCGCACTCGCTGACCATGACCATGATCGGCGCCTCGCTGCTGTGGGTGGGCTGGTTCGGCTTCAACGCCGGTTCGAACCTGGAAGCCAACGGCACTACCTCGCTCGCCTTCGTCAACACGATGGTTGCGACCGCGGGTGCTGCGCTGTCCTGGCTGCTCACCGAATGGATCGTCAAGGGCAAGCCGTCGCTGCTCGGCATCTGCTCGGGTGCGGTCGCCGGTCTCGTCGCCGTCACCCCGGCCTCCGGCTACGCCGGCCCGATCGGTGCGCTGGTGCTCGGTCTCGTGGTCTCGCCGATCTGCCTGTTCTTCGTCTCCACCGTGAAGAACTCGCTCGGCTATGACGACGCGCTCGACGTGTTCGGCGTGCACTGCATCGGCGGCATCGTCGGCGCGCTCGGCACCGGCATCCTGGTCAACCCCGCGCTCGGTGGCGTCGGCATCACCGACTACACCAACATCACCGGCAACAATGCCGGCACCTACGATCTCGTCACCCAGATGATCGCCCAGGGCAAGGCGGTGCTGGCGACGCTGATCTGGTCCGGCGTCGGCTCGGCGATCCTCTACAAGATCGTCGACCTGATCGTCGGCCTGCGCCCCTCGGTCGAAGAGGAGCGCGAAGGTCTCGACATCAGCGATCACGGCGAGCGCGCCTACAACATGTGATTCCTCCCGGGGCGCGGCTCGCAAGGGCCGCGCCCACAACTTCGGTTTGGGCACATACCCGGCAATGCCCCGACCGTTGAGGGGCTCCAGCGAAAGTTGGAGCCCCTTCTTTTTTGTCCAGAATAGGGGTTGCCAAGTCTCCTTCCGGGCGTCGAAATAGAACAAACGAAAAAATCAACCGGGGAGGAACGTCATGAAAATCGAAGGCGGATGCTATTGCGGCGCCGTACGCTATGTCGCCGAGGGCGATGCGATGATGAAGGCGCAATGCCATTGCCGCGAATGCCAGTATATCTCGGGCGGCGCGCCGAATGTGTTCGTGGCCATGCCGGCCGATGGCTTCAGCTACACCAAGGGAACGCCCAAGCAATTCACCCGCAAGGACCTGGAGCGCGCGGTCACGCGCGAGTTCTGTGCGGAATGCGGCACCCACATGGTGACCCGTGTGCCGGGACTGCCAATGGTGGTGCTGAAGGTCGGCACCTTCGACGATCCGAGCCTCGGCCAGCCGCAGATGGCGATCTACACCATCGACAAGCAGGTCTTTCATCAGATCCCCGAGGGCATGCCGGCGTTCGAGCGGCTGCCGCAGCGGTAGGGGGAACTGTGGTCGGACCACCCGTCCCATGGACGGACGGGTGGGATTACGTGAAGCGAAGCGGGATCGGGGCGATCTCTGCGCACGAACACCGTCGATGACGAGGGACTGTCACCCCGCCCCCTCCAGGGGCGGGTGAAGGGAAGGCTGATCCACTCGAAATCTCGGGTGGCGAAGCGGCCCGGAACGTGATTTCTCGACGCCAGCGGCGGCAAAATCGCCGCTGGCGTCGATGGTTAATCGCGTCTTAACCTCGCCTTATCTATGGTGATTTGATCCGCCTTCCGGCCGGTCCTGACATGATCGGCGGTCTCTTGAGTATTGGCGCCAACCGTATGGCTATGACCGCTCCTTCCCGCGCGCCGCAGGGCGCTGGCGGCTCCCAGAACAGTCCGCAGGACACGGAACGCTCGCCCTTTATCCGCACGGCCGAGCTTTTGGCGCCCTATCAGCCCGGCAAGCCCTTGATTGCGCTGTCGTTGGGCGAGCCTCAGCATCCGGTGCCGGATTTTGTCGGTCCGGTGCTGGGCCAGCACATTGCCGAGTTCGGCCGCTATCCGCTGGCCAAGGGGATCGAGCCGTTCCGCAAGGCGGCCGCCACCTGGCTCAACCGCCGTTTCAACCTGCCCCGCGCGGTCGACCCCGAGAGCGAGGTCCTGGTGCTCAACGGCAGCCGCGAGGGGCTGTTCTTCGCCGCCATCACGGCAACCCGCTATGTCGGCGAGCGCCGCGGACGGCCGGCGATCCTGATGCCGAACCCGTTCTACCCGGTCTATGGCGCGGGCGCCCGTGCCGCCGGCTGCGAACTCGTCTATCTGCCGACGACGCCGGCCAACGGCTTCCTGCCCGACCTCGACGCCATCGATGAGGCGACGCTTGCGCGCACGGTCGCGTTCTACATCGCCTCGCCGGCAAACCCGCAAGGGTCGGTGGCCTCGCCGGACTATTTCAGAAAGCTGAAGCAGCTCGCCGACCGCCACGGCTTCGTCATCCTGAGCGACGAATGCTATTCGGAAATCTACACCCGCGAAGCGCCCGGCAGTGCGCTGGAACATGCGGGCAATGATTTCGCCCGCGTGGTCGCCTTCCAGTCGCTGTCGAAGCGCTCGAATCTGCCGGGCATGCGCGTCGGCTTTGCCGCCGGCGACAGAAGGTTCCTCAGCCTGTTCCTCGAGCTGCGCAACGTCGCGGCGCCGCAAGTGCCGGTGCCGCTGCAACATGTCGCGGTCGCGGCCTATGGCGACGAGGCGCATGTCGAGGAGAACCGCAGGCTCTATCGCATCAAGTTCGATCTCGCCGACCAGATCCTCGGCAGCCGCTACGGCTACAAGCGGCCCGACGGCGGCTTCTGTGTCTGGCTCGACGTGTCCGGTCTTGGCGGCGACGAGGCGGTGACGGTGAAGCTCTATCGCGAGGCCGGTGTGCGGGTCATTCCCGGCAGCTATCTCGCGCGGCAGCAAGCCGACGGCTTCAATCCCGGCCGGGGCTATATCCGCCTTGCGCTGGTTTCGGACAGCGAATCGACGGCCGAGGCGCTGCATCGCCTGGTCGAGACGCTCGGATAATCGCGGGGGGCGAAAGGACATGCCGGCGATCGAACGTGTCATTCCCCTGGTCGGCCATCTGCCGACCTCGATACGCGACGCCTTGGCGCGACGCCTGCGCGAGTTGTTGGGCCTCGGCCTCGTCGGATTATCGGGCCTGATGGCGGCGGCACTGATGACATGGTCGGTGCAGGATCCCTCGCTCAGCCACGCCACCTCGCGCGGCATCCATAACATCATGGGCTACGCGGGCGCGATCGGCGCCGACCTCCTGATGCAGATCCTCGGGCTTGGCGCGATCATGCTGATCCTGCCGGTCGCAATCCGCGGCTGGCGCATGATGAACCATCGCCCGTTCGACCGCGAAGCGCTGCGCTACGGCTGCTGGGTGCTCTGCACCGTCGCCGCCGCGGGCTTTGCGAGCTGCTGGCCGCATAACGGCGCCTGGCCGTTGCCGACCGGGCTCGGCGGCGTCGTCGGCGATGCGCTGGTGCGGGCGCCGGCGGTGGTGTTCGGGCCGCCCGGTTTCATCTATCGCCTGGTGCTCGGCATCATCTTCTTCTCCGCGACAATCGTGACGCTCGTCGTCGCCAGCGGCTTCGGCGCGCAGGAGGTGGATGAGGAAGAGGCCGTGATCGAGGATGACGACGCCCCGTTCGAGGAGGAGGAAGACGACCGCGGCTCGGTTTCGCTGGGCTGGATGTTCCACGCGCTGATGAGCGCGAAGGCGCGTCTCACCTGGGTGTTGATCCGGCTCTATCGGCTCCTGGTGTCGAGTGAGAGCCAGCCGCGGCTGTCGTTCCAGCGCCAGGAGCCCAATCTCGGCGGCGGCAGAGCGCCCTCGATCGCGCCCGGTGCGGACGGCGATTTCGAGGACGAGGAGGAAGACGAGGCCGAGGACGACGAGGAGGAGGAAGAGGAGGCCCCGCGTCCGCGCAAGAAGGCCGCCTCGCGGCCAGGCTCGCGCAAGAACGACAAGTTCGAGCTGCCGTCGGTCTCCATGCTGGCCGCGCCAAAGTCGTCCGATCGCCAGCCGCTCAGCAAGAGCGAGCTCGAGAACAATTCGCGCGCGCTGGAAGGCGTGCTGCAGGATTTCGGCGTCCGCGGCGAGATCGTGAAGGCCAATCCCGGCCCGGTCGTCACGCTCTACGAGCTCGAGCCTGCGCCCGGCATCAAATCCTCGCGCGTCATCGGTCTCGCCGACGACATCGCGCGGTCGATGAGCGCGCTCTCGGCTCGCGTGGCCGTGGTGCCCGGCCGCAACGCCATCGGCATCGAGCTGCCGAACGCCCATCGCGAGAAGGTGTACCTGCGCGAGCTGCTGGTCGCCAAGGAGTTCAACGAATCGGTGGCCAAGCTGCCGCTGTGCCTCGGCAAGAACATCGGCGGCGAAAGCATCATCGTCGACCTCGCGCGCATGCCGCATCTCCTGATCGCCGGCACCACCGGCTCGGGCAAATCGGTCGCCATCAACACCATGATCCTGAGCCTGTTGTATCGGCTGCGCCCCGATCAGTGCCGGCTGATCATGGTCGACCCGAAGATGCTGGAATTGTCCGTCTATGACGGCATCCCACATCTTCTGACCCCTGTCGTGACTGATCCGAAGAAAGCCGTCGTCGCCCTGAAATGGGCCGTGCGCGAGATGGAAGAGCGCTACAAGCGCATGGCAAAGCTCGGCGTGCGCAATATCGATGGTTACAATGCGCGCCTTGCCGAAGCCAAAGCGAAGGGCGAGGAGCTGACGCGCACGGTGCACACCGGCTTCGACAAAGAAACCGGCAAGGCGATCTACGAGGAAGAGAAACTCGATCTCGACCCGCTGCCCTACATCGTCATCATCGTCGACGAAATGGCCGACCTGATGATGGTGGCGGGCAAGGACATCGAAGGCGCGGTGCAGCGCCTGGCGCAGATGGCGCGCGCAGCGGGCCTGCACGTGGTTCTCGCGACCCAGCGCCCCTCGGTCGACGTCATCACGGGTACCATCAAGGCGAACTTCCCGACCCGCATCTCCTTCCAGGTCACCTCCAAGATCGACAGCCGCACCATCCTCGGTGAAATGGGCGCCGAGCAGCTGCTCGGCCAGGGCGACATGCTCTACATGGCGGGCGGCGGCCGCATCAGCCGCGTGCACGGCCCGTTCTGCTCCGACGAGGAAGTCGAGAAGGTCGTGCGCTATCTGAAGACGCAGGGCGCGCCCGAATATCTCGAGGCGGTCACCGCGGAAGAGCCGAGCGAGGAAGACGGCGCGGTGTTCGATGCGACCGGCATGGGCGGTGGCGGCGAGGGCGATCTGTTTGCGCAGGCCGTTGCCATCGTCAAGCGCGACCGCAAGGCTTCGACCTCCTACATTCAACGCCGCCTGCAAATCGGCTATAACCGCGCCGCCTCGCTGATGGAGCGGATGGAACTTGAGGGAATTGTCGGCCAGGCGAATCACGCCGGAAAACGTGAAATTCTGGTCCCGGAAGAGGAAGGCGGTTTTTAAGGCGTTGCGCAGGTTAAATTCCGACAGGCTGCGACCAAAGCGCGGCTAACTTCACGGAAAAGCCATATCTCCCGTTATCGAACCAAGATAGAATGGCTCGAACCAGGCAGGACCACGCGTTGCATAAATCCCCCAAAGTTCAATCGGCCGAATCAGCATCACGCGGCCCCTCGATTCGAACGCGGCTGTTGATCGGCGCTTGCGTGGCCGCGCTCGCCGTGCCGTTGTCGGCGCAAACCGTTCCGGTCCCCAAGTCGGCGCCCAAGGGCCGCGCCGGCTCACAGCTTTCCGCCGAGACACAGCGCGGCCCGTCGAGCACGGGAACGACGCCGCAGGCCCCGCCAGATCCCGTGATTCCGGATCCGCGCCGCAATCTGCCATCGAGCATCTTCACGACCTTCGATGCCAATCAGAAGGCGCAAGCGGCGAGGGTGAGCGCATATCTATCCTCGCTGCAGACACTGGTTGGAAACTTCGTGCAGGTCGGCCCCGACGGCTCGAAGACCACGGGTGACTTCTACATCCAGAAGCCCGGCAAGGTGCGCTTCGAGTACGATCCGCCGACCCCGATTGAGATCATCGCCGACGGCTCGTCGCTCGCCGTGCGCGACCGCAATCTCGCGACCCAGGACATCTATCCGCTGTCGCAGACCCCGCTGCGCTTTCTGCTCTCGGACCGCATCGACCTGATGAAGGACACCAACGTGGTGAGCGTGACTGCCGATGACGTCTTCGTCAGCGTCACCATCGAGGAGAAGCAGGCGCTGGTGGGCACCAGCCGGCTGATGCTGATGGTCGGCGCCAAGGACGGTCAGCTCAAGCAATGGACCGTGACCGATCCGCAGGGCTACGACACCACGGTCGCCGTCTATAATCTCGACACCACCAAAAAGGTCGATCCGAACCTGTTCAAGATCGACTTCACGAAATATCCGACCTCGCCCGGTTAGCGGATGCTGGCGCCGGAGACTTCAACCCCCATTGCAGGGGTGAGGGCTCCGCCGCACGGTCGAGCGCAGGCTTTTCCACCCAGTTCCGATACACTTTCCGCCGGGGTGCCCGAGCACCTCGGGGCTGATTTTGCTGGCGCTCATCGGCGCCGCCGGCTATCAGCCTTGGCAAAAAACCGGACATAATCGCCGAAAGGGAGAGCATGGCGCGCAATATTCTGATCCTTGGGGCTTCGTACGGCTCCCTGCTGGGGACCAAGCTGTTGATGGCAGGTCACAACGTGACCCTGGTCTGCCGCACTAAGACGGCCGAGCTCATCAATCGCGACGGCACCGAAGTCCGCATCAAGCTGCGTGACGAGCCGACGCACCGCGCGATCTTTTCACGCGATCTGCCCGGCAAGCTCGACGCGGTGACACCCGAGAAAGTCGATCTGTCACGCTATGACATGGTTGCTCTCGCGATGCAGGAGCCGCAATACACCAACCACACCGTCCGCGTTCTCATGATCAAAATCGCCGAGGCGGGACTGCCCTGCCTTTCGATCATGAACATGCCGCCGCTGCCTTATCTGAAGCGCATCCCCGCGCTGAAGGACATGGACCTGGAGGAGGCTTATACCAATGCGCAGGTCTGGGAGCGGTTCAAGCCAGGACTGGTGACGCTGTGCTCACCCGATCCGCAAGCGTTCCGTCCGCCGGAAGAGGCGGCGAACGTGCTCCATGTCGGCCTCCCCACCAACTTCAAGGCGGCGATATTTGCCGACGAGAAGCACAACAAGGTGCTGCGGGAGCTGGAAGCCGACATTGACGCGGTGACGCTGGATGGTCAGGACGTTCCGGTGAAGCTGAAAGTGTTCGACTCGCTGTTCGTGCCCCTGGCCAAATGGTCGATGCTGCTCACCGGCAATTATCGCTGCATCACGCCGCAGGAGCCGCAATCGATCCGCGACGCGGTTCACGGCGACCCGAAGCTGTCGCAGTCGATCTATGACCATGTAGACGCCATTGCCCGGCGCCTCGGGGCCGATCCGAACGATCAGGTTCCCTTCGCGAAATACGCCAAGGCGGCGGAGAGCTTGCTCAAGCCCTCATCGGCGGCCCGCGCCGTGGCTGCCGGCGCCCCATTCATCGAGCGCGTCGATCTCCTGGTCAAACTGATCTCGCATCAGCTCGGCCTTCCCAGTGCCGAGATCGACCGCACGGTCGAGATCGTCGATCAGAAGCTCGAGGCTGAGTGAAAATTCGCGCCGCGCGGCTCCGACGCGGCGCGACGGCGCCATCGGCCCCTGTGTCATGGCCCGGCCTCGTCCCACCCATCCACGTAATGCCGAGCACGCGGAAAGCCGTGGATGCCCGGGCCTTCGCCTCGCCGAAGCGGCTTCGGCCGCGCAGGCGGGTCAAATCCGGCATGACGGAGGAGAGCCGCCCAACATCATCCAGCCTTCGATTTTCTCGAACGCTTCCATCGATATGTTCTTCTGGATTTCTGGCTGACAAGTGCCCAAACATGGGGGCGGACCATTCCCGCGAAGAAGGAATGGCCACGAGCCAGAAAAATCAGCGCCAAGCGCGCGACAAGCGCCTGGCGCGCCGGGGAGGACATCATGAGCGCCGTCGGCATCGACAGCAGCGTCAACCTTGCACCCACGACCAGCGGCCCGAGCGAGATTTCGCGCCGGCTGGAGAGCCTGCCGGCCTCGCCCTATCTCTGGCGCCTGGTGATCCTGCTCTCGCTCGGCGGCTGCTTCGAGATCTATGATCTGTTCCTGACCGGTTATATCGCGCCGGGCCTGATCCGCAGCGGCCTCCTGACCACGACCACCGAAAGCTTTTTCGGCTTCTCGGGCATCGGCGCCTTCGTGGCGGCTACCTTTGCAGGCCTGTTCGCCGGCACGTTCTTCCTCGGCTTTCTCGCCGATCGCTTCGGGCGGCGCGCGATCTTCACCTTCGCATTGCTCGGCTACAGCGCGGCATCAGCGATCATGGCCTTCCAGACCAGCTCCAGCGGCGTGCTGCTGTGGCGCTTCATTGCCGGCATCGGCATCGGGGTCGAGATCATCACCATCGACGCCTATATCACCGAACTGGTGCCGAGCTGGATGCGTGGCCGCGCCTTTGCCGTCAATCAGGCCGTGATGTTCATGGCGGTCCCCATCATTGCGTTCCTCGCCTGGTGGCTGGTGCCGCTGAAACCCTATGGCCTGGACGGCTGGCGCTGGGTGGTGTTGATCGGCGCCGCCGCCAGCATGGTGATCTGGGTGTTGCGACTGTTCGTGCCGGAGAGCCCGCTCTGGCTCGCCCGCCACGGCCGCGACCGCGAAGCTATCGCGGTGGTCCGCAGGCTTGAGGCCGCGACCGGCGCCGATCCGCAAGCATTCCTGGTGGCGGAGGGGCGACCGTCCGCCGTGGTGCAGAGGACTGAGTTCGCCGAGCTGTTCAGGGCGCCTTATCTGTCGCTGGTCATCCTGTTCATGGTGTTCAATTTCTGCCAGGCCTTCGGATTTTACGGCTTTGCCAATTGGGTGCCGACGCTATTGGTCGAAAAGGGCATCACAGTCACCAAGGGCCTGCAATATTCGTTCATCGTTGCCTTCGCCTATCCGATCGCGCCGCTACTGGCCGCAACTTTCGCGGATCGGTTCGAGCGCAAATGGATCATCTCCGGCGCCTGTGTTGCGATCATCATTTTCGGGCTGGCCTTTGCCCAGCTGACCATGCCTGTGCTGCTGATCGTCTGCGGCGTGCTGCTCACCGCGGCCAACACCACGATGTCCTACGCGTACCACGCCTACCAGACCGAGGTGTTCCCGACCGCGGTACGGGCGCGGGCGGCCGGCCTCGTCTATTCCATGAGCCGGATCAGCGCGACCTTTTCCGGCTTCATCGTCGCCTTCATGCTGCGCGAGGCCGGCGTCACAGGTGTGTTCGGCCTGATCACGGCAGCCATGCTCGTGGTGATCGTGACACTCTCGATATTCGGCCCGAACGTCCGGGGCAGGGCGCTCGACGCTTAAAAACCAGGCCTTGCCGAAACCAGAAAGCGTATTTACCTCTCGCGAGACCGCTTGTGAGAGGTGAACCATAATGATCGACGCCGCCGTCAAGGCGCTTGCGGAAATCCTGTCGCCGCCGATGCGCTCCATTTTGTGGCGCTCGATCGGACTTGCTCTGGTGCTGATCACAGTGGTGTCGATCGGCCTGCAGCGTCTGTTGAGCTGGCTTGCGACATCGGGCGAAGGCTGGGCTGAGGCGAGCCTCGGCCCAGGCTCCCACACGCCGCTTTACGTGCTCTCCTGGATCCTCTCGGTCGCCGCCGGGCTCGGCATCGTGTTCGGCGCCATCCTGTTGATGCCGGCCATCACCTCGCTGGTCGCGAGCTTTTTTGTCGACGAGATTGCCGACCATGTCGAGCGCGAGCACTATCCGGCCGAGCGTCCCGGCGTCGCGCTGCCGTTTGCGCTGGCGACGCAGCAAGGCGTCAAGACGGCGCTTCTGACCATCCTGGTCTATCTGATTGCGCTGCCGTTCGTGTTCGTGGCCGGCGTCGGCTTCATCGCGTTCTTCATCGCAACCGCCTGGCTTCTGGGCCGCGAATATTTCGCACTCGCCGCCATGCGCTTCCGCTCGCCGGCGG